>Ga0268299_1003605_pt1 | contig 13817 bp, 10 predicted proteins | sample NOBtaG_FD_193484 | JGI IMG/M metagenome (GOLD analysis project Ga0268299, IMG submission 193484) | Activated sludge microbial communities from bioreactor in Nijmegen, Gelderland, Netherland - NOB reactor | ecosystem: Engineered > Bioreactor > Aerobic > Activated sludge | place: Netherlands...
GGGCATTGTGCCTTGAGTATTATTGTGGCTGCCATGCGCAAGTTGCTCCATCAAATCTTTGGTATTCTCAAATCTGGACAACCCTTTGACCCTGATTTCTTGACCAAAAGGCTGCCCAATACTTGACTTTCAACACGGTATCTACAATATGGGTGTTGATTGGATGGGCAATCGTTATGGAAAATTAGTACGGCAAAACGTGGGAGATCAGATTGGTGGGCGGCGGGTAGAAAATGGCTGGATGTGCTATAGTCGTAGGGAATAAGCTGCGCAGGTTGAAATGTATCGCGTTACAGGTTTTTTCAGCGGGATTGCCCAAAAAATTCGCCTGGTGATGTCTGGCGCGACTTCGCCCTTTCAATCGCTGCTGTTTAATATTCGGAGTCTGCGTACATCAAACCCCTTGACAGGGGTCTCGCGGACGTTTAGCGGCTTTGGTCGCCAGGTCAATTATTACCTGGGGCAGGCCGGAATCCGCCCGAAAACGCCGGAAGGCACGTGGCGCGACCATATCCCAGAGCGTGAAATCGAGCTTGAACGCGAATATGAGCGCGAGTCGTTTAAGAAGCGAGTCCGAGCGCCCAAACGCGCGCATTTTTCACAGATTCATCTGGTGCAGGTGGGAAGCGGCGAACGCATTGTGCTGCACGTCAGCAGCGCCTCCGATGTCACGCTCAGCAGCCCGTCTCATGGCGCGGTGCGTTTGCGCTTCAATCACGTTGATCCTGAACAATATGGCGCACACGTGCTGTTGACCTATCTCAATGGCAGCGAAAAATTGTTTGTCGATGGGCAGGCTGTCGAGGTTCAGACGCCGATTCAGGATCAGTCGATGATCCGGGTTGGCGAGCAGGATTATGCCTGCGCGCTTTATGCCTGGGATCGGATTCCGGTTGTGACACGGGTGGACGCGGGGTGGGCAACGAGCATCGGCCCGGTGCGCGAAATGAATGAAGACGCAATCGGGGTTTACCAGCACGAAAAAGCCTATCTGTTCGCGATTGCCGATGGAATCGGCGGCGGGCAGGACGGCGACCAACTGAGCCAGTTCGCCATTCAATATCTACTGGCAGCGTTCCACAAAAATGTGCGCTACAACCTATCGTGGTCGGAAATTCTGCAACGCGCTTTTGAAAATATCAACGCCGAGGTGCGAACGTATGTGAAGCGTTCGCCGACGCCTTCGGGGACGACGCTGACGGCGGTGGTCATCAAGGATTATATGGCTTACGTGGCGCATGTGGGCGACTCGCGGCTGTATCACCTGCGCAGCGGCGGGCTGCGGCAGTTGACCGTTGACCATGTGCGAGTTGAGCCTGTCGTTTTGGATACCCGGCAGGCGAACACCGAGCAGCCGACACCGAACCGCGACATTCTTGAAAAAGCGATTGGAAAAATTGATCGCATCCAGCCGGATATTTTTGAATTTGATTTGCTGCCGGGGGATAAGCTGCTGCTGTGTACCGACGGGCTTTCGGATCGGGTCACGGATGAAGAATTTGCTGATTTGCTGTATGCTATGCGGCCTTCGCGGCTGACGGCGCACCTGATCCAGCTTGCCAACGAGCGCCAATCGACTGATAACGCAAGCGCCATCGCAGTGGAGGTGATGACCGAGCCGTACCTGGAGGATACCTGGAAAGCGCGTTCGAGGGGGCGGGTTTTTGCGGGTTACAGCGCCCTCTGGTCGATGCGACTGCGCAAGCCGCCGAGCGGAAACACGCAGCTTGGCACGCGCCGCCAGTTGGGATGCTTTATGATTCTCGCGCTGATTTTGATCGCGGGGATCGTGTGGGGGGCGAGTCAGTTGCAGGGGCGTGGGGCGGGTGGCAGTGCAGAAAATGTTGAAACAACGATTGAAATGACTGTCGAAGCGACTGCCGATGTGAGCGCCGCGACGGCAACCAGCCCGCCTACAGTGACATTAACGCCGACTCCAACGGCAACGTCAACGCCGACTCCGAGCGCGACGCCGACGCTCGTACCAACTGCGATCCCGGCGACAAGTACGCTGCGGGCAGTGGAGGGATGATGTGGGTAGTCATTAGGCGAGTTTGTTTATCAACCAGAGATGTGAGACAGTATGACGATTTTTCTTGAACCGGAACGCAAAAATTTGCGCGGTTGTTTTTCGCGGGAACATGCGCCGATTTTGACCATTGACTCGGGCGATACCGTGAATTTTCGCACCCTGGACGCGGGGTGGGGGCTGGAACCCTGGCGTGGGTTTGAGATTCAACGGCGAAAATTCGAACCCCGGACGGATGATGATGGCGGACACGCGCTGATCGGGCCGCTAGCGATTCGTGGCGCGAAGCCGGGGATGACGCTCGAAGTGCAAATCGGCACTATCCAGCCGGGAGAATATGGCTTTACAACGGCGGCAGGCTGGGATCATGCCGTGAATCAGCGGCTCGGACTTTACGAGGGCTGGGGCGGGGTGATCTACGATTGGAAGCTGGATGCTGACGCGATGACAGGCCGCAATCAGTATGGACACAGCGTGGCGCTGCGACCCTTTATGGGGGTGATGGGGATGCCGCCGGATGAACCAGGGAATCATTCCACGATTCCACCGCGATTTTGCGGCGGCAATATGGACTGCAAAGAACTGACGACAGGCACGACGCTTTATCTGCCCATTCCGGTGGAGAGCGGATTATTTTATGTGGGCGATGGACACGCAGCGCAGGGCGATGGCGAATCGAGCGTGACGGCGATTGAATGCCCAATGGAGCGAGTCGAACTCACGTTTCGGCTGCACGAAAATTGGTCGCTGACGATGCCGCGCGCAAAAACGCCGACGGGTTGGATCACACTCGGCTTTCATGAGGATTTGCAGGAGGCGACCTACCTGGCGTTGGATGGGATGCTGAATCTGCTGACCGAGCTTTATCACGTGGATCGGGCGAATGCGCTGGCGCTGGCAAGCGTGGTGGTGGATTTACGTGTGACGCAGATTGTCAACCAGGTGCGCGGCGCTCACGCATTTTTGCCGTTTGGGGCGATCTGGTGAGTGAGCAACCTCACCCCCAGCTCCCTCTGCCATAGGCATTCCCTCTGGTCATCCGCAAGCGAGAGAGGGGGGCATCTGGCAAAGTTATGCGACAAGTGTGAAGTGCCTATATCAGCGGAACGTCTGTCAGGGTGGAGAATTTTAAATTTAAGCAGGTGGCGCAGGGTGATAGAGCGTTCTAAAATTGGATAGAGTTTTGTGTGTGCGTGGGGAATAAGAGGTCAATGGATGATTGAGCGAGTATGGCGGATCGCAGCGCTATTTCTAGCAGCCGTTCTCGTGGTCGCGCCGATTCATGCCCAGGATGTGCCGCCTGCCGCTGCGTTCGTGGCTTACCAATGTGCGTTTCAGGCGCAAACCAACAGCGTCGAGATTCATGCTGCACTGCGGGGGTCGAATGGGGCAGTGATGCCTCCACAGACGTACACGGTGAGCGTCAACGGCCTGGAAAATCTGCAATCTGTGATTCCGCGTTCGCCGCTGCAAATGGTGATCGTGCAGGACATCACCGATACCGTTCCAATTGAGGAAATTGTGAATGCTATCAGCGTGAACCTGATGCCCAAGCTGAATGTGCAGGATGAAGTGGCGCTCATCACCTTCAGCGAGGAAATTTCGCCTCCGACGCAGTTCTATACCGACAAAAATCGACTCGTCAACGAGCATATGATCGACCTCAATACGCTGGAGGGCGAAAATCATCTTTATGATGCCATTCTGAGCAGCCTGTCGGCGTTTCCGCTGGGGAGCGATGCGCGCAAAGTGGTGCTGGTGCTGACCGATTCGGGACGCCGTGCTGCCCCGCAAGTCTCGTCACAGGAAATTATCGATGCCGCCAAGCGCGCAAAGATTGAAATTTACCCCATTGGATTTTACTCACGCGATAAACCTGACGAAGCGGAACTGCAAGCGCTGGCGAATGGCACAGGCGGGTATGCGTGGCTGTACACCGATACCAGCAATTCGCGTTCGACTATTGGCGCAGCGGTCAATAATTTTCTGGATGATTTTGTACGTGCGCTCGACAACGAAATTGCCTTTAATGTCGATATGCAGGGGCAAACGCCAGATGCCAGCGGACAGGTTTTGCTCAATATCACGGTGACGCCGAACGACGACCCGGTGCTGGTGGATTCAATTAGCTGCCCGGTAGAAACGCTGAATCACGCCATCAATTTTGTGCAGATGCCGGAAAATCTGGTCGTCAGCGGACGCGCGGACGTGGTAATCGCGGTGGATACACCGATCAACCCGGATGAACTGCGCGTGGTGTTTACCGCGAACGACAAAATCGTTCAGAACTCGACCAGCAGTCGTTACACCTTTAACGCCGCCGAGGTCATCCCCGGTTATTACACTATCGGCGCGCAGCTCTGGAATCTTAGCAACGAAACGCTGGCGACGACGCCGACGACGATTCGCATTTATGCGCAGCAGGCTTTGCAATTGACGACATCGAGCGGTGCGACGCAAGCCCTGGAAGGCACGACGCAGTTTGAGGCCAGCCACAACGCGGCGATTCCGCTGGCAGAGGCGCGTTTTACGGTGACTTCTGTCGATAACCCCGCGCAAACTTCGGAATTGGGACGTGCGGTTTTCCAGCCGGATGGCAAAGCGACCCTGACGATTGACGATATTTACGCCAGCATGGAAACGCTGTTCCCCGATATGACGGATGCGTCCCAGTTTCGTGTGACGGCGTTTGTGGCGGGAGTCTCGCCGGACGACGCGAATCAAGCCTTCAGCAATGACCTGGTGATCTCGATCAAGCAGCCGGGGCAGCCCGCAGCGGTTGTGCCGACGGCGCTTCCTCCGGTTCAGGCTACTGTCGTCCGGTCAGAACTGCCGGGGTGGTTGGTGCCTGCCGCGCTGCTGGTGCTGTTTGCGGTGGTAAATATTTTACTGTTTCGCTGGGCGGCGCGGCGGCGCATCCAGCGGATTATCAATAACCCCGACGAGCATGAACTCAGCCCGCAGGTAATGACGGTGACGGTGCATCGCGGCGACACGCGGCGGCCTCACACGCTGACGAAAAAGACGATTTACATCGGACGCGGCTCATCGAATGACATTAACCTGGGCGATGATCCGAATATTTCGCGACAGCATGGCGTGATTATGTGGCGGCGGCGGGGCTGGTATTACAGCAATCGCAAGGGACAGACGACGGCGCGCATCAACGGCAAGCGCTATAAGGGCTTTGTTTTCCGCAAGCTTGAGCCGGTGACGGAGATTGAGATCGGCTCGACGCTGCTGCTGTTCCATTCCAGCGCGCAGCAGGACGTGGCGGATTTTATTAAGACGAATCTGTAGTCGTTAGCTGTTAGCGATTAGCTTTTAGCTTAAATACAAATGCAAAAGACTTAACGCAAAGGGCGCGAAGCGGCAAAGGGCGCAGAGGGAAATTTAGGAATCGAATTCAGGTAATCTAATCGTAATGATTTTGTGGTTTACTGAGTGTGTATAGAGGAGAAATAGGTAATGACTGACAAGAACACCGAAAAAATCGTCAAGACGGATGCGGAGTGGCGGCAGCAGTTGACGCCGATGCAGTATGCGGTGACGCGGCAGCAGGCCACCGAGCGCCCGTTTACCGGGGAATATGTGCGTAACAAAGCCGATGGTACGTACAACTGCGTCGCCTGTGGGCTGCCGCTGTTTTCGTCTGAAACCAAGTATGAATCGGGTTCTGGCTGGCCCAGCTTTTGGGATGTGATCGAGGCGGGTAACGTCGAACTAAAAGAGGATATCAGTCACGGGATGCACCGCGTTGAGATCGTGTGCAGCCGATGCGGGTCGCACCTGGGGCATCTGTTTGACGATGGGCCGGAGGAGACGACGGGGCAGCGCTATTGCATCAATTCGGCGTCGCTGAATTTCCAGAAGAAGGATTAGGCTGAGTTAACCTCACCCCCCAACCCCCTCTCCGAATTCAGAGAGGGGGAGTCAAAACCGGGATTCGGCGTCCTATAAGACGAACTTCATGCAGATTTTTAAGATGTAGCAATCTAAGTTATATATTATGACGTTTACCATTCGGCCTTATCAGGATTCGGATTTTGAGGCGGTGTATGCGGTGTGGCAGGCGGCGTTGGGCGCGTCGTGGCCGATTACCGTCGATTTTTTCAGGCCGTATATTCAGGCGGGTGATCGCCTCGTCACGGAGCGGGATGGGCAGGTCGTCGGTTTTGCGATGACGCAGAACAACGCGGCGCATCATGAAGGGACGATTTCGCTGGTGATGGTCAGGCCGGAAAATCAGCGCCAGGGCATCGGCAGGCAGTTGCAGACGGCGGCGGTTGAGAGTCTGCGCGCGCAAGGCGTGGTCGAGATTCAGCTTGGGCATGGCCCGTTCTGGCCGGGTGTGCCTGTCGATCTCCCCGCAGCAGTCGGATTTTTTAAGACTTGCGGCTGGGTGTTTCAGGACACGAATTATGATCTGGCGCAGGATTTGAGCGCGTACCAGACGCCGCTGGGGATTCTGGAGCGGGTCGCCGAGCAGGGCATCGAATTTCGGTTGGCTTCGCAGGCCGATGTGGGCGCGATTCTAGAACTTGAGGATCGCGTTTTTTCGTATTGGGCGGAATTTTTTCATATCACCGCCAACGCAGGCCACTATGACAAGATTTTAGGCGCATGGGATGGCGACACGGCTGTCGGCGCGCTGCTGCTGGAAGCGGGGCCGAATCATTGGCATCAGCTTCTCGGCGACGACATGGGGACGATTGGCTGTGTCGGCGTCGATGATGCGTATCAGGGGCGAGGGATTGGTGTGGCGATGACGGCGCGGGCATCGGAAATTCTGAAGGCGAAGGGTGTGCGCCAGTGTCACGTCGGCTGGACAGATTTGCTGACATTTTACGGGCGGTTGGGGTATCGCGTGTGGCGGACGTTCGCGCTGACGGATGAGCCGTAGGGGGCGGTTATAGAAGGGCGCACGGCTATGCGCCCCTACAACGTCTCAATATCCTGGTGGTCGATGGAGCGAGCCGATGACCTCCGCTATGCGTTTTGCGATTGCGAGCAGGCGCATTTCATTCCAACGTCGCCCAACAATTTGTAATCCGATGGGCAACCCCTCGGCTGATAACGCTACAGGCATGGTCACGACAGGATGGCCTGTCAGATTAAATGGGCAGGTGCAGGCAATGGTCGCGATGGAATAATCGACAGGTTCATCATCGACCAGAATCGGCGTCGTCGGTAGGCAATGCGGAAAAGCAGGCGTGAGGGTAACGGGTAGGATCAAGGCATCAACCTCGGTAAAAAACCGCTCCAGCACTGTGATGAGTAAACTTCGCCCGCGCAAATTTTCCAAAAATTCTTGCGGCGTAAGGTGAGGGCCTTTTGCCAGACCGCGATCCGTAGCGGCCTCAGATTGGGCATGTGCGCCTGTGGCTGCAACCACTTCGGCGCTCAGGCCGAACATGACGGGGACTAACTCGCCCCAGATTTTCCAGGCGGTGGCGAAATTGAAACCGTGCGGGAGATGAGGCTCCATCTTCGAGACTAAGGGTTCTAATTTGGCAACCACGTCCGATAACGCTTGTTGAACAGCGCTGCTGATCGGAATTCCGCCGATATTGCTTGTCCAGGCAAGGCGTAGGTGTTCCATTTTGAGGTCGGGCAGCGGGTCTACCGGCACAGGCGGATTTGTCCACTGTTCGGAGTCCGGCGCGGCCAATAATTGGAAGGCCAGCACCAGATCATCAATGGAACGCGCCAACGGGCCAAATACACCCAGCCCCAGCCCGCCAGTGGGTGCTAACTCCTGGTTGGGATTTGGATGATACCCGCCGTCGGGAAAACGAAATTCGGTGGGCTTGAGGCTGTAGACGCCGCAAAAATGGGCAGGGATACGCACAGAACCCGCTAAGTCGCTGCCAAGTTCGAGGGGAGTCATCCCGGCTGCGACTGCCGCAGCGCCGCCCGTCGAACCGCCGCTCGTTCGTTGGAGATTCCAGGGGTTGTTGGTGCGCCCAAAGATGGGGTTATGCGTTTGCGCATCGAAGGACATGGTGGGGAGGTTGGTTTTCCCCAATAAGATGCCCCCTGCCGAGCGCAATCTGGCTACCACTGGTGCGTCCACCTGCGGCACAAAATCAGCCCAGGCCGGATTTCCGCTGGTGGTGCGCAGGCCAGCGGTGGCAAAGCCATCTTTGACGGTAAACGGGACGCCATGCAGCGACCCCCATCGTTCGCCGCGTGCCAGTGCAGCGTCCGCCGCTTTTGCCCGCTCTCGTGCCTTCTCTACGTCCAGGGTGACGATCACATTAAGCGCCGGATTATGTTGGGCGATTTGCGACACATGCGCGTCTAGCACCTCGACAGCAGAAACTTTTTTCTGGCGGATTGCATCTGCTAATTCGTAAGCTGAAAGAAATATCAGGTCGAACGCATCCATCAATGACCCCCTTTGCCAATTCTAAAATCCAGGCAAAATTGTGCTTTCATCCCCGGCGGCTGCGCGATTTTTTCGCTTAACTGGAAGCCCGCTTTTTGAAAGGCTTTCTGGCTGCGGGGATTGTAATCGGCGATATCGCAGCCAAAGACATAATCGGCGTTTGAACGTGAAAACGCGAAGGCTGTCAGCAGACGAATCGCTTCCGTGCTGTCTTAATTCCATCGAATATCCTTGTTGCCCATCATTAACGCATATTATGCCGTATGATGCCAGCGTAAGAGAATGTGGCGGCAAAAGGCCTGAAAAACAGCTAAACTCTAGGGATACTTTTCAAAAGGGAAACATCGTGGATTCACCGATTATCGAACTGCGCGTGGCGCTGACGGCGGAAGATTACGACAAGCTGGTCACGTTTTATCGCGAAGGGTTAGGGCTTGACCCGGCGCAGTTGTGGACGAATGAGCAGGGGAAGGCCGTGATTTTCAATATGGGGCGGGCGACGCTCGAAATTTTTGACGAACCTCACGCCGCGACGATTGACCAGATCGAAGTCGGCAAGCGGGTGAGCGGGTCGATTCGGTTTGCCCTGCAAGTGCCTGATCTGAAGGCGGCGGTGGAACGGGCGCTTTCACGCGGGGCGTCGCTGGTGCATGAGCCTGTCGTGACGCCCTGGGGACATTTTAACGCGCGGCTGCAATCGCCGGATGGCTTGCAGATCACGTTGTTCGAGGTGCGGTGAGGGAAGTCATTTACCCCTTCCCCAGCCCTTCCGCAAGGGTAGGGTTTTAATACAACCTCACCCCCAGCCCCTCTCCGCAAGCGAGAGAGGGGAGTAAGACAGAAGAAAAGGGCATACGCCGTGTGCCCCTACAACGATTGTAATTCCCTAAATTTTTTACTAAAGGATGATTTGTTCAATGGAAAATCCACGACTGACGCGCATTGAAGCGGGTATTCTGAGCGGTAAACGGCCTCGCAGCGCAGGCTGTAATGCGCGGTTGGGGGTGCATGGGCTGGATGTGCGCGAACGGTTTGCGCGTCTGCATTTTGAAGATGGATCGAGCGGATTTGGCTTCAGTCGCGTCAGCCAGGAGCAGGCCGAGGCGCTGATCGGCAAAAATCTGGAGTCGTTGATCTCGCTCGACAGCGGCGCGGCGGAAAAAATCATCGAGTTTCCGCTGTGGGATGCGCTGGGGCAGCGCGCGGGCAAGCCGATTTATCAACTGCTGGACGCGAAAAATAGCGATCAAAATTTTAGCGTCCCGTGTTACGACACGTCGCTGTATTTTGACGATCTCCACCTGAGCGACGAAAAAGCGGCGGCTGATCTGATCGCCGAGGAAGCGCGGGCGGGGTATGAGCGCGGACATCGGGCGTTCAAAATCAAGGTCGGGCGTGGGGCGATGCACATGCCGCTGGTCGAAGGCACACAGCGCGACATCGCCGTGATTCGTGCGGTGCGGGAGGCGGTTGGGGCAGGGCTGCCGATCATGATCGACGCCAACAACGGCTATAATGTCAATCTCGCCAAGTGGGTGCTGACCGACACGGCGGATTGCGAAATTTACTGGCTGGAAGAAGCCTTCCACGAAGACCGCACCCTGTACGAGCATTTTCACAAGTGGCTGGACGAGCAAGGCTTGAAAACGCTGATCGCCGATGGCGAGGGGCAGGCGTCTCCGGATTTGATGAAATGGGCGCAGATGGGCGTGATTAATGTCGTCCAGTATGATCTGCGCGATTATGGCTTCGACAATTGGTTGAAAATTGGGCGTCAGTTGGATGGATGGGGCGCAAAATCTGCGCCGCACAATTATGGCAGCGCCTATGGAGCCTATGCCTCGTGCCACATCGCCGCCGCGTTTTCAAATTTTGCGTTTGTCGAGTGGGATCAGATCGACCTGGATGGGCTGGACACATCGGGTTATATGATTCGCGACGGGCGCGCTTATGTGCCGGATGCGCCGGGGTTCGGGCTGCGTCTGGATGACGATATTTTCGCGCAGGCGGTGAAGGGCGAGGGCGGGTTTGTGGTGGCGGGCTGAGGTTGGGGAGGCGCGGCGGTGAGTTCAACCTCACCCCCCAGCCCCTTCTGCCATAGGCATTCCCTCTGGTCATCCGCAAGCAGAGAGGGGGAACAAGAAGGGGTTAGAAGGATCAAATTGTCCCATCTGGCGAAAATATCTGTAATAATCCGTAAACGCATTATTTTGCCTACCGTGCGCCCCTACAGATACTATCGATCAGCATTTTGTGGCGACGATTTCGAGATAGTCGGCGGGCCAGACCATCGTGCCATCGTCGGACCGGTTGAAACGTCGCACAAGCTCTGCCTGATCGCGCGCCAGATTTTCCTGCTGCGCGGGATCAAGCGCCTGGAATGCTTTAAGAGACGGCCCATAATTGGATCGAGTGAAATTTACATAATGTTCAGCGGATTGATAGCGAAAAATAAAGCTGCGTTTTGTCGCTTGCAGTGAGGTGATGCCATCAGCAAACAGATTGCGTACATGCTCCTCATTTCCCCATAACATAGCGGGCTTCACGTCGGGCGGCGGGGGGATATAGCGGCTTGTAACCTGGAAAAGCTGACCGAGAAAACCATCGGGCGTCCAATTCGCCATGCCAATCTTGCCGCCGGGACGACATACGCGCAGGAGTTCGTGGGCGGTTTGTTGTTGGTTTGGAGCGAACATTGCGCCTAAAACCGAAAGCACAACGTCGAATGACGCATCGGGGAAGGGCAGATTTTCGGCATCGCCTTCCTGAAACGTCGCGGTCAGGCCATCGGCTTTAGCCCGAATACGCGCATAGTCGAGCAAGGAAGGCACGTAATCAACGCCTGTTGTCTCCGCGAAACGGCGCGCTGCTGCCAATGCCGCATTTCCGTTTCCTGTAGCCACGTCAAGGATTTTTTGTCCAGCACGTATATCAACTGCTTCACACAATAGTTCACTTATCAGGAGCGCTCGTGAGCCGACGACATTGAAGTCACCTGAAGCCCACATTTGCTGCTGCCGCTGTTTGATCGTACTGTAATCGGGAAGTTGATTATTGGTTGTCAAGATATATCCCTATTATTTCTGATTCAGAATTTAGTATGATGGAGGCAGCGTCTTAATTCGTGGTTGCATGGCCTGCCTAAAAGTATTATTGGAGTCGATTATAGTGTATTCTGTATTGGGCGCAATACCATCCGATTTCAGCTCAATGTATCTGGTATAGTCTATGGCGATTCGGCTGACGGCAATTCATTCCAGTTATCATTACCCGATGAAGGTCGATGCGCAGGTGACGGTGGAGCAGGTCGTCCGCTTCCTGGCGCAGTATGAGCCGCGAATCGAAGCGCGCACGCTGGAAATCGCGCGTCCGGTGCTGGCTGACCAACGGCTGGAAGACCTGGATTTGCAGGCCGGGGATCGGCTGCTTTTTTTCACGAGTCCGTCGAAAGCGGTGGTGCTGCCCGCGATTCTGCGCCCTGGCGACAAAACGCTGCGCTTTCAGATGGGCGAGGTTGAATTTGAGTCGCGTGGAAAAAAATCGCTGCTGGTGGGCAAGCCTGACCTGAACAATACGCCGGATATTGACCTGCGCTATCTGGTTTCGCCCAAAGCGCTGGAATTTATTGCGCCCAACTGCCTGACGCTGAATTTTGACGAATTTGTGCGCACGTGGTACGTCACCAAAGTGGGGCAGACGCGCGTCATGGTCGATGAATTTGAGCTTGGGGCGGATCGAATCGCGCTCAACGATTCGCACCGGATTCGCTTCCTGGGCGATAACCGTCCGATTGGCGACATGCGCGTGAGCGTCGAGACGGTGCGCGAACAGGGGATGCAGATCGCGATGGGCAATGAGCGATTGGATGCGCGGGTCGGTGTCGAGCAGGCGGCGCAGGCGTTGAATGCGTCGCCCAACGTGAAAATCGAGCAGGTGGCGGCGAAATTAGCGAAATATTATCGCGTCCAGGCCGACACGCGGCTGCATATCGCGCGTTTGGTGACGCCGCAAACGCCAATTGGGTCGCTGAACCTGGGTGACGATTCGTTTTTATACGCGCCGTTGAATCTGCGGCAGGCGCGCAATATTTTGGCGCTGCGCGACGTGAATCAACGGGAGCGGGTACACGTGCTGGCGGCGGGGCGGGAAGAAGTCGAATATTTTGTCGGCTGCCGCGCCCAGGCGGAGATGCCCGCGCCGGATTTAAGCGTCGATCTGTACGAATCGATCACCGCGCAGGGGGATGATCCGCGACCTTTCCAGGGGATTTCGCCGTATCTGGCGCGCATCAACTATCGGGGGCAAAGCTGGTGGCTGCGGCAGGACGAGCGGGCGCATCTCCCTGTTTTCGTCAACAACGTGCGCGCCCACAGCACAGCGCTGATTCAGCTTACGTCCGGCGATGTGGTGAGCTTCGGCCCCAGTGTGACGCATTTTTACGCGCGGCTGGAAGTGGAGGTGAATCCGAGGGAAGCTTAGAGTGGCGCAGAGAGCGTTACAATTAAAGTATAGGGTGAAGCGCCATCCCACAGGAATTTCTGTTGGTCGCTTCGCCCCTATGCTCAGAAAAGATCAACTGCTGGTGTTATGCTTCGGGCAGCAGAACGCTGTTGGTCAGATAGATGATCCCGTTGCTGGTGCGGTGCTGCAAGCCCGTCGCGACGCCATTCACGGTCAACGGCTGTTCAATCGGTTGAAAGGCGACTTCCAGACTGTTCCCTTGCAGGCTAGTGAGGGTGTGTTCGCCAGTGAGTTCGTATGGCCCCCAGCGGCCTTCGCTGATATGAGCTTTTAAAACCTCAGCCAGCGCGGCGGGGTCGGCTTTCAGGCTGTCCAGGGTGCCTTCCGGCAGGGCGGAAAAAGCATCATTGGTGGGCGCAAAAATTGTATATTGGGTATCGCCACCTAAAAGCTCGCTCAAGCCTGCGGTTTCGAGAAGTTCATGAAAAATGGTCAGTTTGCTGTTTTCAAGCGCGGTATGTGCGCTGAGATAGTCGAGGAGATTATCGTCCGTCGTCGTGAAAAAAGTGCGGTTGATGCCATCGGGGAAGATGCCGGATAAATAGGCCAGCGAAAGTGTCCCCGGCACGGCGAAATACTGGCTTTCGAACATGACCATACTGCGATCATCGACGACGGTGGCCTGCGCCGCAAACTGACCCAGCGGGGCGGTGGCTGTGCCGTAACTGCCGAAGGTGAGATTTTCGATTTTCTTTTCATCGACAAACCAGACATCTACCGGGATCGCGCCGGGTAAATTCTGCACGATGATAGCGTTGTTGCCGCGCGGGTCGGTTCCGGCAAATTCAGCGGTTTCGTCAATGGTCAACAAATTGGGCGCGTCGGTTTCAAATTCGCCCATCGTCAGCACGGTATAACGGCTGTCTGGGGCGGTTT
>Ga0268299_1003606_pt1 | contig 13810 bp, 10 predicted proteins | sample NOBtaG_FD_193484 | JGI IMG/M metagenome (GOLD analysis project Ga0268299, IMG submission 193484) | Activated sludge microbial communities from bioreactor in Nijmegen, Gelderland, Netherland - NOB reactor | ecosystem: Engineered > Bioreactor > Aerobic > Activated sludge | place: Netherlands...
GAGTCACATCTCGAAAACGGTCGCACTATACAAGCGATGAGAGACAGCGGATCCTTGCTGCGCAGAACCACTCCACGGTCAAGGTGATCTGTCAGAAATACGGTATTTCTCCGAGTACCTTCTACCGCTGGAGAGCCAGTGTGGCCGCACATAAGAGTGAGGAAGGTGCCCGCTTGAATCATCTTGAATCAGAGAATCGACGGCTGAAGAGGCAGGTGGCCGAGTTATGGCTGGACTACACCAGTCTCAGGAATGCGCTCATCAACGGCAAGGGGCGGGAATGTTGATCATAGAAGAGTCGTTCCCGAACCGTCAGGATTTCGTCCGATGTCGGAATCGATATGTAGACAATGCTGTATCTGTGCCCACGTTGGCGCTGCTAGCGCTATTCGTCAGTTGATATGAACATACTGGAATTTGGTAGTGAATTTCTTGTTGCCTAAGAGAGCGTACGATACCGACCGTTACTCGTCTCTGCATCTTGTCGCATGGCTTGTCGTTGTAGCGATTTTGTTGGCAACTCCTGTGGCGGGTCTGTGTCAACAATCTTCTTCTCTTGTTGCTCCCGGACCCCGGAATATTTCTTTTGGCGGAATGGGGTGGGCATGGTTCTCTCAATTTGCCAATCCAGCGCTTGTCGGCGCACTGTATATGATGCCGGACTGGCCGAAGACCGGCTACTATCCCATCTATCCGGGCACGTTTTCTCGGCCGATCGCCGAAGATGGGATATTGGTCGGTCCCGCCCGGCTCCACCCGATGTTGGGAATCGCGGAGATCTACACAGACAATGTGTTCCGTACCAATGCAAATCGACGGAGTGACTTTGCGACGACGCTCGCACCGGGTATTCAGGTTGAGCTGCCGATTGCGGGACGCCACGCATTTGTTGCAGATTATCGAAGTAACATCCAAATGTTTCATCAGAATCCTTCGAACAATGTTCAAGATCAGACTGCCTCCGGCCGATTCAATTTCGATTTTCCCGGCGGACTAAGGGTGGATTTGCAGGGCGAGCACAAATTGGGACACGACCCGCGAGGATCGGCCCTGGATACACAGAACGTTGAGGTGAACAAATGGACCGCGAACAGCGTTCTTGGTCGACTTTCTTACGATGGAGCGACCGCCGGGATCAGGCTGAATGTCTCTTCGACACGCTGGGCCTATCTCAACAATGACCAGAGTATCTTCCGAAACCGACTGAGCAATTACGCGGGTCTAACCGTGCTGGGCAATGTCACGAGCAAGACGGCGCTGGTTGCCAATGTCGCGGTTAATCAAGAGGTCTACGACGAGAGTAAAACGCTCAATAGCACCACCTACAGTGCGAGTACGGGGCTCCAGTGGAACGTGTCTGAAATGACCACCGGAGAGATTTTGGCTGGGTATCAGCATCTGAAGTTTGCGAATGCCGAAACCGGGCAAAGTGTCGCGGGCCTCCAGTTCCCGCGAAGTAGCGACTCCTATGGCAACTTCTTTTTCGTGAGCAACCTGTCCTGGAAACCGACCCCGTTTCTGACTCTGTATCTTCAGGGGTATAGGAGTTTTCAACAATCGGTGATCTTTAACGCGTTGTTCTTCACCTCGACCGGAGCCAACTTTTCCGCCATCCAGACGTTGACGGACAGCACCGCGTTAACGCTGAATATGGGAATCGAAAACGACAGTTTCGAAAATCCAGCACCGACGCCCGAGAATCCCAATCGGGTCGACCTGATCAAGAATGTCGCAGTCGGGGTTCGATACCGAACCGTCAAATGGGCTGGCGTGGCACTGCAGTATATTTTCGAAGATCGAAGCTCGAACGTGGATCGCTTCAATTATTATGCAAATTCGGTCATGCTGTCGCTTCAAACCACGTTCTAGCACCGTGCGGTCTTGCCGACCCTCTGCTTCAAGCGACGGCGGATTCAGAGTCTTCTGGGCCTCACGGATGCGTCCAGCCGATGAGCTCAGACCATGCGCTCCTGAGAATGTATAGCAACAGAACGATCGATGGTTCAAATGGGACGGTATTGCCAAAAGGAGAGACTGTGAACGCAAAAGCCGTTATGTCGGATGAGGCCGAGCAGACGCTCAGTGAGTACGCTCTATCCTGTTGGCGACATCGCTGGCTGATTCTGGTTGTGGCCGGAAGTTTCGGATTTGGGGCGGCGGGCTGGTCTTTTCTCCAAGTCCCAATTTATCAGGCGAAGGCGACTGTAGTGATCGAAAATCCAACCCCAGGCGGATTGGACAAGGATAAGTCGTTTTACCCGGATAATAGTCCTGAATACTTTCAAACCCATTTCGAATTGATGAAGAGTCATTTTGTGTTGCAACGGACAGCCAGGCTGCTGGAATTGGCGGAGCGCCCCGAGTATCAGCCCAAGCCCTCTGTCATCAGGCAATTTCTCAAGTCCCTGCTGCCGGACTCGGTGCTCGCGTTTATGAAGCCGGTAAAAAAAGAAGCTGCCGATTCCGTCGACGACGCAGAGGAAGGCCTGATCAAGCAGTTTGCTCAGGATATCGAAATCATGCCGATTCGGGGGGCGCGGTTAGCGCATGTCACCGCGAATGCCATGGATCCGGAGCTGGCCGCTCAGATCGCAAACACGCTCGTGTCGGTGTACATCGAGCGGAATCAGGAACTCAGCACCAATTCCAAGGAGCAGGCCGCGCAGTGGTTCACCGGTCATCTCGAAGAGTTGCGTCAAAAGGTACAAAACTCCCAGCAAGCACTGTACTTGTTTCGCGCAAAGCATGGGTTGTTGACCGGGGAAGAACGAAAATCCGTAGCAGCCCATACGCTGGCAGAGTTGAATTCCCAGCTCGTGAAGACGGAGATGGCCAAGGCCGAGGCGCAGTCGCGGTTCCAGCAGATCCGGTCCGTGCTGAATCCGCAGGGAGCGGGAACGGCGGGGTTGGACTGGTCGAAGCTGGATTCGCAGATCCAAGTGTTGAATTCTCCCCTGATCCAAACGCTTCGTGCGCAGGAAATTACCGTGTCGGCGCAGGTGGCGGAGCTGTCCGAGAAGTATGGGCCGCTCCATCCCAAATTGGCCCACATGAAGGCGGAGTTGCAGGACCTTCGGCAGCGGACTCAGCAGGAAGTCCAGAAGATCTACGATTCCGTCAAGCATCAATACGACATGGCCGTGGCGCAGGACAAAGCCGTGAAGGAGGCAATCACTCGGTACAACACCGATAAGATCCGCCTGGAACAGAACGAAATCGAACACAGCATGCTGGAACGGGACGCCGATACCAGCCAACATCTGTACGATGTGTTTCTCAAGGCGACGAAGGAAACGGACCTGTCGTCGGGGCTGCGGGCCAATAACGTGTACTTGGCCGATCCTGCCGCCCCAAGTTCGGTGCCTTCCAAGCCGCGGACCAAGCTCAACATCATGTTGGGATTCCTGGCCGGATTGATGAGTGGGATTGGTTTGGCGATTTTCGTCGAAGGCCGGAGCAAGAAACTCATGGCGCCGGCCGATGTCGAACGCTATATTCCGAACGTATCCTTGCTCGGAGTTGTGCCGCTACTCTCCAAATCCGCAGCTCAGGAGAAAGCCTTGGCGCCGCCCAATGCGCTGACCTCGGTTGCCGAAAGTTTCCGCATCATTCGGACCAGCCTCCTCTTGTCCAGTCCCGACATGTTGCCCTCGCGCATTCTTATTACGAGTCCGGGAGAGAACGAAGGCAAGACCACGCTCGCAGTCAACCTGGCGATGGCGATGGCTCAGTTGGAGGATACGCTGGTCGTGCTGATCGATGCGGACTTCCGCAACCAACACATCCATCCTCTCTACGATGTCGGGAGTCCGGAGCAACCGCCAAAGGGATTGGGGCATCTGTTGCGAGGCGAGGCGAGCTTGGACGAGGTGGTGCACCAGACGTTCGTCAAGAACCTCTCCGTCATTCCCCACGGAGGGCGTCCCGCGAATCCGACGGAGTTGCTACACTCCAAATCCATGGCCCAATTGCTGAAATGGGGTGCTACAAATCACTATCACATCATCCTGGACTGTCCCCCGGTTCTTCCCATCGCCGATGCTGCGGTATTGGCTTCCAAAGTGGATGGCGTTTTGTTGGTCGTCAGTGCGGGTGAAACCACGCGTGATGCCTGCCACCTCGCCGTACAACGCATTAAGCAAGCCGGTGGGCGACTGTTGGGGGTCGTTATGCAGAAGGCACCCGTGGCGGAGTCATCCTACTACTACGGGGCTTACCAGCAACAGCGTTGAATATCGCGGGAGTGTTACTCGGCGTGAGGCTTGGTCCGTCGCGTCCTGCAAAAAATATGAATCACAGTTTCCGGATCGGGTTGAAGTGGTGGGCCACATGGCAGCGTCAAGCATCCAATCGACGGGTGTTAGCAGCTCTGTTCACGGTAGGGGGGTACTCGCTTCTCGGCAAGGTTTCGGCCTTCGCCAAGGACGCGGTCGTTGCGTATCAATTCGGGCGCGGCGACGAGTTGGACGCGTTCCTCATCGCGCTGGTCATTCCCCAATTCACCATTACATTGCTCGGCGGATCGCTGAATGCAGCCTTGATACCAACCTACATTCAAGTCCGGGAGCAGGAGGGACCGGAAGCTGCGCAACGAGTGTTTTCGACGGTCACAATGTTGACCAGCGGCTTTCTTCTCCTGACCTGTCTCATACTGATGCTATCTGCCCCATGGCTGATGCCCCTCTTGGCCGCAGGGTACGGCCCAGAGAAGCTTGCCTTGGCGAAGGTCTTGTACGGTGTCCTCGTGAGTACGGTGCTGTTCAGCGGGATCGGGACCACCTGGGGTGCGGTATTAAACGCCGGAAACCGGTTTGCATGGGCCGCGGCTGTTCCCATGGTTACGTCCCTCACGACGATGGTGGCTGTGCTGTTTCTTGCTCGTTCCTGGTCGGCGTATGCCCTGGGGGCCGCCGCCGTAACGGGAGCGTTCGTTGAAGCGGCGCTGCTGGGCTGGCAGTTGAAACGCTTGGGAATCGCGTTGCTTCCACAGTGGCATGGCCTCAGTCCGGCAACCAGGCAGGTGCTCGGACAGTATTGGCCCATGGTTGCGGCTGCATTTCTGATGGGTAGCACGCATCTTATCAGCCAAGGGATGGCCGCCATGCTGGATCCGGGTAGCGTGTCGGCGCTGGGGTATGGAAACAAAGTGTCTGCGGTTCTGCTCGGCATCGGAGCAACGGCGGTGGGCACAGCGTTTTTGCCGCATTTTTCCATCATGGCTGCGGCCGGTGATTGGGCTGGTATGCGGCAGAATCTATTCACCTATATGGGGTTGTTGCTTGCGGCGACGATTCCGCTGACGGCCTTTCTCATCTATGTGTCCGAACCCGTTGTGGGCATCTTGTTTCAACGGGGCGCTTTCACTGCTGCAGATACCCACATTGTGGGGCAAGTCCAGGCTGCCTATCTACTGCAAGTTCCGTTTTACCTGATCGGCATGCTGTTCGTCCGGTGTGTGACCGCACTTCGCTCCACGCAGGTGATGGTCTGGGGCAACATCATCAACCTGATGGCCTGCGTTGTGCTGATGTACTGGTTCATGCGTCTGTTTGGAGTGGTAGGTATCGCCCTCGCAACCAGCGCAATGTACGGCGTTTCCTGTGTGTTCCTGATGGTGGTCTCCTGGAGATTGTTGCAGGCTCACATGCGACGTGCCGCGGTAGCCTAAAACTCAACCTCGCGTTCCTCCTCCATGCGCATCACACTGATCATTTCGACATTCGGAGCCGGCGGGGCCGAACGGGTGATGGCCGTCATGGCCAACTATTGGGCTGAGCGTGGCCATGACATCACGCTCGTCACGCTGGCTCGCTCCGACGAAGACTTCTATCCGCTTCATGCGGCGGTCCAGCGGGTAGGACTCGGCGTGATGAAGGTTTCCTCCGGTCTTGGGGAGGCATTGTGGAACAATCTCGTGAGGCTCAAACAGCTGCGGGATGCCATTCGTCTCTCACGGCCTGACGTGGTTATCAGCTTCATTGAGAGAACGAACGTTCTCGTGCTGCTCTCAACGATCGGCCTACCGGTTCCCATCGTCGCCTGCGAACGCATCGACCCTCGCCACCATTCCATCGGCCCGGTGTGGACCTGGCTTCGACGGTGTCTGTACAGAAGGGCGGCTTCGTTGGTGGTGCAGACCGAAGGGCTCCGATCCTGGGCCGAAGGCTTTGTGCCTGCCCGATCTGTTCATGTGATTCCGAACCCCATTGCGACAGTCTCCGAGGAGGCTGCGGCGGAACGTGCGACCGTGGGAAGAAGCAAATGCGTGTCGGCACTCGGCAGACTGGTTCCGCAGAAAGGGTTTGATACGTTGCTTCAGGCGTTTGCACAGTGCATACGGACCCACGCAGACTGGTCTCTCACGATTATCGGGGAAGGTCCAGAGCGGTCCCAATTGGAGGCTCTCTCGGCCCGATTGGGCATCGGAGATCGCGTGTCCATGATCGGCCGCCGATCCAACCCCTTTCCGATCCTTCGCCAGACGGATCTGTTTGTGTTGTCTTCCCGGTATGAAGGGTTTCCGATGGCGCTGGTTGAGGCTATGGCCTGCCGCCTTCCCGTCATCAGCACAGATTGCCCGAGTGGTCCCAGAGATATTATTCGCGACGGAGTCGATGGCGTTCTGGTTCCGCCAGACGATGTGCCGGCTTTAACTCAGGCTATGACTCGTTTGATGGAAAATCCCGATGAGCGTCATCGATTGAGGATGCGAGCCGGAGAGGTCGTCGATCGTTTCAGCACCGAGCGAATCATGGCCTTGTGGGGAGGGTTAGTGACGGATGTCGTCGGCCCTTCGTCTTCCTGGTCTGCGACTCCAGGGCGGGCAGTATGAAGGTTCTGTTTCTGACGCGTGCCTTGAATGTTGGCGGTGCGGAACGTCAGCTGGTCGTGTTGGCCAGAGGGCTTCGGAAGCGAGGGCACGAGGTGGCGGTGGCGGTGTTTTATCCGGACGGTGTATTAGAGGGAGAACTGAAGGAGGTCGGCATTCCCATCCTCTCATTGGCGAAACGCGGACGTTGGGATGTCGTGGGGTTCCTCCTGAGGTTGATTCACATAGTGCGACGCTATAGACCCGACGTCCTGCATAGCTATATCAGCAACCTTGTTACGGTAGTCGTACAGCCGTTCTTGACGTCGACCAAGATCGTGTGGGGGGTGCGGAGTTCCTATATGGATTTCAACCGGTATGATTGGCTCTTCCGTGTCAGTTACGGTTTGGCATGCCGGCTGTCTCACTCGGCTGATTTGATCATTGCCAATTCCCATGCGGGGCGACGAGGTCATGTCGCCGATGGGTATCCGGAATCGAAGATGGTGGTGATTCCGAACGGCATCGATACGGATCGGTTCCGCCCCAACCAACAGGCACGTGCAAGGATTCGTGCGGAATGGGGCGTTGCCGGAGACGAGGAGTTGATCGGTCTTGTTGGTAGACTTGACCCGATGAAAGACCATGAAACGTTCTTCCAAGCGGCGCGCTCTCTCCTACAGGTACGGCCTAGGGCCAGGTTCGTCTGTGTAGGCGATGGCCGATCGGAATATCGTGTGGCACTCCAGGATCGAGCTCGGGCCCTTGGACTTTCGGATCGAATGTTCTGGGTCGGGATGCGATCCGACGTGGCGGATGTCTACACTGCACTCGATCTCTTGGTAAATTGTTCCTACGGTGAAGGTTTCTCGAATGTAATCGCAGAGGCCATGTCTTGCGGCATTCCCTGCGTGGTGACTGATGTGGGAGATTCAGGTCTGGTCATCGGAGAATTGGGCGAGCTTGTTATCACAAAAGACCCCGTTTCACTCAACAGAGGCATGCAACGGCTCCTGGATCGAAAACCAGCTGCGGCTGATATTCGCCGACGTATTGTTGAGCACTTTTCCTTGGAGAATCTCATTCTAACGACCGAGCAAAGATTGCTCGTATTGTGCCATCAGCCGCTCAGTAAACCGATTTCCGCACCTGAGAATACTCATGTCCTTTGACAATGAAACGTTCAATTGCATAGCTAAAGACGCGTCTGTCTGTGGTTCGGCAGGAATTAGTGTCGGTACGTACTAGTCTCAGTCGTGGCAAATAAAGTAGCGATGAAGCATAAAGTATTGCTTTCAGGAATCGTTATGGTGGGTGCCAGTGTGCTTCCTCTTCTGTTTATGGAAGTGGTGCTTCACTGGTTTCCCGTTTCCACTTCGACGGCCGCCATGGCCGTCAATGATCAAAATACCATCCTGAGGTACCTGCCCGATCAATCATATGTGTTCTCAAAGGGATGGCAGTTCGAAATTGTGAACACCGGTCGTATCAATAACTATGGTTTTGTCAATGAGCAAGATTATACCGCTCACGCTGTGGATGGGCCTGTTGTCGTTATCGGCGACAGCTACGTCGAAGCAATGATGGTTTCATACGAGCAGACGGTACAAGGGAGGCTGTCACGTTTCCTTACGCCTGACCGTCTCGTGTATAGCTTGGGCATCTCCGGAGCACAGCTCGCGGACTACCTGGCTTTCGCACAATTTGCATGGGATGAGTTTCATCCCTGTGCGATGGTGTTTATCGTGGTGGGGAATGATTTTGACGAGAGCTTGGCTAAGTACAGCACAGGTCCTGGCTATCATTTTGAACGAGCATCGACTACATCAGGGCTTCGTCTGGTCCGCACGGACTATCGTCCAAGTCTCTTAAAGAGCATAGTTAGATCTTCCGCATTGGCGCGATATCTTTGGAAAACAGTCGGAATTGGAGGTATTCCTGATGCCGTCTCACAGAAATTCGGAACTCCCGAACGTTATGTAGGCAATACGCAGGCGTCGGCCTCTCAAGAACGCTTGGAAGATTCACGAAGAGCTGTGGATCAGTTTTTTCATGAATTGCCACAACGAACGAATATTCCTAAATCACGCATTCTCTTTGTCGTCGACGGGATACGCCCACAGGTCTATACGATGTCCGCGGGAACCCATGAAACTGGCAGCTATTTTGATCTCATGCGTCAATATTTCCTAGCTGAAGCATCCAGTCGAGGTTATGAAACAATTGATATGCAGCCGCATTTTCTAGCTCGTCACCTGCGAGATGGAGCAAGATTCGAGTTTCGAATCGATGGGCATTGGAACGGTTTAGGCCATCAGGAAGCTGCGGAGGCAATAATTTCCTCGCGGACCATTCAAGCCGTGATATCACGATGAATTCGAGCTTTCGCAATGCGCTCGCCGCAATTACAGTGGCTCTTTTCTTTAGCAACTGGCCGGACTATGCTCATGGTCGTCTTGGCATCTTGGTTCCCTACCAATGGGTGTTGGGGTTTAGCGTGTTATCCCTTCCGTTCCTGGTCAGGCAAGTCGTTGCTTCGGATTTCCTGAAATTACCTCTCTTGATGTGGTGTGTTGGGTATGCTTGGTTGACGATGGTTTGGTTTATCCTGGGGCCACAGTCTGATATGGCCTGGCAGGAAGTACGATGGCGCGTCTTAGCCATCATTGAAATTCTCAGCTTCGCTGCGATTTTTATGGATCCCAGGGCAAACATGTATGCGCGATTCACGCTTGTCGTTGCCGTGCATTTCGGTACGTTTATCAATATCTACGAACTGTTCGTCCCCATGTCATTTAGTAACGTGTTTGGTCGCTCGGCAGGCTTGTATATGAGTCCGAATCTTTCCGGGGAAGCCCTCGTTCTGGGCATGATTCTCGGCATCACGGTTTTACCAGCCTGGTACCGGGGAATTTTTGTGTTGCTCACTGCCATCGGGGTTTTTGTGACGTTTTCCCGAGGGGGATTGGTGGGGTGGGGGATCGGACTGTGCGGATTGCTGCTGGGGAGGTTCATGGGGGTGACGCATTTAGTGCGGACCGGCCTGGTCGCCATGGCAGTCGTCATCCTCGTCCTTCTGCCGAAGGCCGATGACCTTATGACGACGCTTGAGCGAACTGGATCGTTGAATGCCAATGTGCTCGAGCGGTTGGCATGGCTGATGGACCCGTCCGGTGTGTCGGATGCATCGAGTTGGTCGCGGAAATATGTCGCTCAGCAGGCGTGGGAACGAGTGGGAGAGCAACCATTCTTGGGTGGGGGGACCGGGGCAGTGCATGAACGGCTGGATATTCCTCCGCACAATCAATTCCTGGCCTACATGATGGATCATGGCCTGTTGGGTGCCATGCTACTGCCGCTGTTGTTGCTGGCCTTGCTCTGGAGGGCCCAGGATGAGAGTCTGCGGGTGGGGCTGATTTTCTGTTGCGCGGTGTTATGGTTCAGTTTTTTTACTCATACGATGCTGAACAATTCTCACAGCCTACTGCTATTTTCGTTGATGGCGGCTTTGGCTTCGACGGGGCTTCGACCGATGGACCGTGTGGTTCTCAGCAGGACGGTCTCTGAACATCCGTCTCCCACCTTAGTGCGAATTCACTCGTAGGCCACGTGTTCAAGGCGAATCTCACGCGATGACCCCCATGCGCAATCTTTTCCTGGTCGGGATCGGTCTTTTGATCGGGGTTCTTGTCTGTGAACTCGGTCTTCGAGTGGCCGGCGTATCTTACCCTATTTTTTCGAAAATCGACGGTGATCTCGGGGCGGCATTGCGGCCGGATGCCGAAGGCTGGTGGAAAACAGAAGGAGAAGCCTACGTGCGCATCAACGGCGATGGTCTGCGAGATCGCGACCATTCTCGATCGAAGCCTGCTGAGGTGCTCCGGATCGCGGTGTTGGGGGACTCGTTTGCCGAAGCCATTCAGGTAAAGATGGAAGACGCCTTTTGGGCTGTCTTGGAGCGTGATCTTCGCGGGTGCCCTGCGCTTGGAGGGCGCGAACCGGAGGTGATCAATTTCGGCGTCTCCGGGTATGGCACGGCACAAGAGCTCATCATGTTGCGTCGCCGAGTATGGGCCTATTCGCCGGATGTGGTGCTCCTAGCCGTAACCCCGACAAATGATATTCGGAACAACTTTAAGGCGTTAGAGAAAGATGAGCGGCGCCCCTATTTTGTCCGTGACGGTGAAAAGCTGCTGGAGGACACCTCTTTCCGTGAGCAGCTTGGGTTTCGTCTTCGCTTCTCGTCGTTCGCGCAAGCACTGACGTCCATCCGCGATGCGTCCCGGCTCTTCCAACTCGTAAACGAGGCGCTTCGTCGTGTCAGACGTCCGATCCGTCCCGTCCACGCGCTATCGCCCTCCGAGGGTCGGAAGGGCGGCGGGCTGGCCGAAGCTGCACAGCCTGGAGATACCCCAGCTTGGTTGCAGGGTGAGGTGGGGTTGGATATGGCAACCTATACCGCCCCACCAGATGAGGTGTGGCAAGAGGCCTGGTTGGTGACGGAAGCCCTGGTGCGTCAAATGCACGCAGAAGTCGAAGCGCGTGGCAAGTTGTTCATGGTGCTGACAGTCAGCAGTGGGCCACAGGTGGGGCCGGATCAGGCTGCGCGGCGCTCGTTGGAGCAGCGGCTAGGCGTTTCAGATCTGTTTTATGCCGAGAATCGATTGCGGCAGCTTGGTGAACAACGCTTTCCCGTCGTGACTCTTGCGCCGGTTTTTCAAACTTACGCAGAGGAGCGCAAGGCATTTCTCCATGGTTTTTCGAATTCAGGTCTTGGCCAGGGTCACTGGAATGAGACCGGTCATCGGCTGGCCGGTCAGGTGGTTGCAGAGCGACTCTGTCGCGCCCTTGAAGATTCGCGAGCCCATCAAGCTACGGGGGCTGCGCTTGCGTCGGGTGCTGCTTCTTAGTCGCCCAAGTCTCGAATGCCTGCTACCGTCCTTGCCCCCTGTTTACCGAACGACAAGGTTGCGGGGAATGTTGGGGGCAGTGTTATCGGCCGTAATGCCGCTCTCAATCTGTACGACAAAGACGTCTGTTCGCCCGCTAGCGTTGCCCCAATTGCTGGTGAAGGCGATTAAATTTCCATCGCGGCTGATCGCCGCCTTGGGCTGCGCATTGTAATTGTTGTTCAGCACAACGCTGCGGTGGTGCGCGACGCGCTGTACTCGGTTGGTCCCGTCAGTGGCTACTTTTACGATTTCATTGTCAAATGCCCGTACAGCGGGGCTTCCATTTGTCGAGTAGCGGCTCGCCATGGCCCATTCCTCGTTATCGGCCAACATTGAAAAGTGATCCTGCTGTCCGGAGTAAGACCAATAACCGGGAACCAGTTGTTGGATCGTGAAGGGCGTTGCCAACTGACGATAGCTCAGAGCGTTTCCTGATGTGGCGGCAAAGACACTTCCGACTCCGCAGTCGTGGTGGTTAAAGCCGCTCGAACCGCTGAGGTACGCCACAAAACGAGGTGGGTTGGTGGTCAAATCATAAACCTCGTCCGTGCCGTTGTTGTAGACCACCAGCAGATACCGGCCTGACTTGTCTACCTGTATCTCGTCAAGGTTGTTGACCAACTTGCGGAGCAATATGGTATCAGTGCTCCGTTTGTAGACGACGTAACCCACGATGTTTCCACCACCGTCGACGATCGAGGCTCCAAAGACGTCATCGTCGATACTTTTTAGCATTTGCGTGAGGTATCCTCCTGCGCCCTGGCTGCTCAGATCCTTGACCAATGTTGCCTGTTGGGTGGCTATGTTGATTTCCCAAATTTTGTGGCCGCCTATGCCGTAGGTGAGGGTAGGAGAGACACCAGACCAGGACAAACCATATTCCTGCAATCCGGCGGGTGGAGAACTTAGGACAAAGCCTGAACCGGCTGTGAAATTAACGGCATCAAACCGAAAAAACTTGGCGCGGGAATATCCGAGGATTTCCCGTACGGCAATATAGCTGTTGTCCTTGTTGAATGCGGGGTAATACGAATACAAGGTTCCGGCGCCTGTGTTGCCATCTGCTGAGTCGGTTACTCTGAGAATTCTCGTTCCAAAGACCGGATCAGTGATCTTTGCCCCGGCTTGTGTGAGTGGTTGAAGGGGAGGTTCAGGGTACACACCGAAGTCCGTTTTTACTTCTGCGGCGGCAGGAGTTACAAGAAAATCCAGAAGGAGTCCAACTGCAATCACTAGGACTGTGAGGAGACATAGAACCGTCGCCTGCGAGCCATCTTGCGCTTTGGTATGGGTGATCGATGTCTTCATTGTTCCCTCCGATGTACGCTTGAACCTATGAGCAATGAGCATGCCAAGCGAATCTAAGGGTTATTTCCGAAGGCTATCCTTTATGTGGTTGTTTTTGCATCATCCCGTTTACGGTATCATTCCGGCCCCTTGTTACTTCGTGCAACCTTGGACGTTGTGTAGATCACAGCATACATAGCTCCCGGCTTATTTCTGTGATGCCGGACTCTAGGGCCCAGGGAACAATGGGGAGAGGCGTCCGGGGATTCAAGGGCGTTTCCTCTCAGGGGGAACGCCGGCCGCTGGGAATTCAATAGCACCTATCAGCAAGCGGATCCACCTGAAACAATCGAAAGATGAGAGACCTTGTTCTCCTATAGAAACAAGCCACCGGTATCCGTGCTCTGCCTCATCACTGCTCTCACGGGTGGTGGCGCTGAGATGATGCTATACCGGCTGCTGTCCCGCCTGGATCGTACGAAGTTCAATCCCCAAGTTGTGTCCATGATCGGCTTGGGGCCTGTGAGTGAAAAGATTCGGGCGTTAGGAATTTCGGTACGGTCATTAGGAATGTCTCAAGGGATGCCGAATCCTTTGGCTCTGCTCAAGCTGGTTCGATGGCTGCAATGTGACAAACCGGATGTAATCCAAACATGGATGTACCATGCGGATCTGCTTGGCGGTCTGGCCGCACGGCTTGCGGGAGGCATTCCTGTCTCCTGGGGCATCCGTCACAGTGATCTGAGCCTCGAGGGAAACCGCA
>Ga0268299_1003607_pt1 | contig 13806 bp, 18 predicted proteins | sample NOBtaG_FD_193484 | JGI IMG/M metagenome (GOLD analysis project Ga0268299, IMG submission 193484) | Activated sludge microbial communities from bioreactor in Nijmegen, Gelderland, Netherland - NOB reactor | ecosystem: Engineered > Bioreactor > Aerobic > Activated sludge | place: Netherlands...
CACCGTGCCCACCGAACCCGGCTGGCCGTGACAGGTGCCCCCGGGCGAGCCCGGCTGGCCGTGACAGCTGCCCGATCGTTTCGGGCCTAACGGGAGTGGATAGGGCCACGGTGATGCAACGCAACCACCGTGACCGCCCCGGTGTGCGCCTCACCGCCGAGGAGCGCCGCCGGTTCGCCGAGATCGCCTTCCAGCTCCGCTACGAGCTCGACGGGCTCACCTTCCCCGACTCGGGCGACGGCGTCAGCCGACCCGGTGGGCGCCGCGTGGGGGCGAGACCGGCCCGGGTCGCCCGGGGCACCGCCCGGCTCCTGGGCCGCCTGTCCCGCCGCCTCGTCTCGCCTTTCGCGTTGGCACTGATCGGCGTGGGCGCCGTGATCGGGGCGGCGATGACCACGGGAGACCTGCGCTTCTCCCTCATCGTGACGGGATCGTTCACCCTGGCCTGGGCCACCACCATGGCCGCCGTGCAGCTGGTCCGCCACCGCTACGCCCGCCGGGCGCAGCGGCGCCGTCAGCATCAGACGTCGCGCTGACCCCGGCGGGGAACGGGGGGAACCAACGGATCACTCGGCGGCCCGGTCGGTCCGGCGGCGGACCTCTCGAGCGTCGTTCTGATCGAGGTCGACCACGCGGGTCTCGATCACGGTGGGGCTGCCGGCGTCGGCGTCGGTGATCTCGGGGGTGGCCTCGAGGCCGCCGTAGAGCGACCACAGGGCACCCAGGATGGACCCCACGAGGGCGGCCGTGATCACGGTGGGGGGCCACCACAGGCTGTCCCAGATCAGCAGCGCGAGCAGGGCCAGGCCCACGGCGACGGCCGCGCCGGCGGCGGCGCCGATCACGGCCCGGCGCACCTGGCGCCGGATGGTGGCGTTGTCGACGGCGCTCACCTCCGGCACGGTCCGGGGCGGCTCGGTCTCCACCACGATGTGGTCGCTGCTTACGCCGTGGCGCTCGAGGTCCAGCACGAGCTCGTGGGCCTCGTCGGGCGGCAACGGCTCGCTGCGGACGGTGGGACGGGGGTCGTTCTGGTCGGCCATGGCGCGAGGGTTCCCATCGTCACGGCGGCCAAAACGGCTCTCCACCCGAAACGGCCTGTTTTCACTGGATCCGGTCCGGGTAACGAGATCGGCATGTCCAACCAGTGGAACGAGCAACCGATCGACGGGCCGGGCCCGGCCCCCGTCCGGATCGCCACCTACGCCCGGTACGAGGAGGCCCAGGCTGCCGTCGACCGCCTGTCGGACGAGGGGTTCCCGGTGAGCGGGGTGACCATCGTGTGGCGGGGCCTCCGCCAGGTGGAGCACGTGACCGGCCGGCGCACCGTGGCCACGGCGGCCGTCGAGGGCCTGATCGGCGGCGCCTGGTTCGGAAGCCTCATCGGCCTCCTCCTCGCCCTGCTCGTCGACACCGGCGACACCAACGAGCTCGGCTTGATCTTCACCTATCTGGTGGTGGGCGCCGTGGCCGGTGCGGTGTGGCAGGCGGTGAGCCACGCCCTGCGCCGGGGCCGGCGTGACTTCTCGTCGATGGGCCGCCTCGACGCCGAGACGTACGAGCTGTGGGTGAGCCCTGAGCTCGTGGCCGACGCCCAGCGGCTGCTCGGCGTGGGCACGGTCCGGGCCGGCGACCCCCGCTGAGCTCCGGACACAGCGCTCAGGGACACAGAGATCATCAGCGATGCACCATCCAGGAGGAAACCAGTGAACGACGACCAGAGACGGGCCACCGAGGAGCGCGAGCCGGAGAACCCGGTGGAGTCGGGCCGCATGCCCGTGCGCAAGGACTCCGAGGACCGTCGCCCCACCGGCCCCATGTCGCCCGGCACCGACGCCCCCGACGTCGACGACGGCCGGCCCAAGGGGCCCATGTCGCCGCCGCCCGAGCACTGATCGACCCGCGCTGATCGGCGCCCAGCGGTAGGCGCGTCACAGCCCCGGCCGAGCGGATGCTCGCAACCGGGGCTGTGGCGCGTTAATCAGGCGTCCATCGCCGCTTGCACCTTCTCCTGGGCGTGGCCGGCGGCCTCTTCCAGGCGGGGCTCGATCTTCTCGGTCACCGAGCCGGCCAGACGCTGCTCGGTCTCGCTGCGGGGGATGATCGATCCCACCACCCACCCCGCCCCCAGGGCCAGGGCCCCGGCGGCCAGCGGGTTGCTCAGGTTGTCGAACCAGCCCGACGGCTTCAGGCCCGACATGCGGCCCTTCACCCGGTCCTGGCCCCGGGCCATGACCCGCCCGGGGACCACCCGGTTCTCGATCTGCTCCACGGTCTCGCTTATGGCGGCCCGCTGCTCGTCGATCTGGTTCCTCAGCTGGTCGGTGCCTGGGTCTTCAGCCACTGCTTGTCCTCCTGGATCTCGTGCATGGTCTGCTTCGGGGCGGGATCGATCTCCCGCATCTTGCGCCGGGCGCTGGCGCCCAGAACCGCGCCGGCCGCTGTCCACACGGCGCCGACGATGAGGAAGGCCCAGCCGGGGGCCATCACCTCGGACAGGCCCCAGGCCGCCGCCCCCGACAGCATCATCACGGCCACCAGCCCGGACACGCCGGCGGCGGCGGCCATCCCACCGGCCCGGGCCGCGTCGCGGGCTTCGTCCCGCAGCTCGGCCTTGGCCAGGTCGATGTGGTTGCCCACCAGACCCGAGACCTGGGCGGCCAGGTCGCCGACGAGGTCGCCCAGCGAGCGGTCGGGCTCGTCGATGGGGAAGCGCTCGGTGCTGCTCACAGCCGGCCCCGCCCACCCGTGGGGTCCTCGGTGCCGGGGACGTACCGCTCGCCGGCGGCCTCGGGCCGCAGGCCCATGGCCCCCAGCTCGGATGCCCCGCTCTGGCCGACGCCGCCCAGCTCCTGCACGCCCGGCTGATCGGCGGGGTAGCCGCTGTCGCCGACGACGGTCCTGGCCGTGCCGGTCCCGGCGACGAGGCCGGAGCCGTTGTGGCCGTTGCCGCTGGTCCCGCCGGGCTGGGCCTCCTTCACCGTCTCGGCCATACGGCCCAGGTCGGCGTTGCGGGTGAGGCGGCCGAGGCCGATGCCGGCGGCGAACGCCCCGGCCAGGAACAGCATCGGGCGGCGGCGGGCGAACGACGTCATCTCGTCGAGGGCGCCGTCGAGGCCGTCACGGTCGAGCCGGTCGGCCATGGTGCGGGTGAACCGGGCCCCGTCTCGAGCCAGGCCGGCCAGCGAGCCGTTGGGGTCGCCGGCCCGGTCGGCCATCTGGCCCAGGTCGTCGGCCACGCTCGACAACGAGCCGGCCAGCGTCCGAACCTGGCCGTCGGCCCGGTCTCTGGTCTTGGAGCCGGCCTGGTTCAGCAGGTCGGCGGCGTGGGAGCTGGTCCCTTGGTCGGACATCGGTGTCCTCCTCCTGTTTTGGTCGGCTTGCGCCCTGGTCGTCGGTCTGCGCGGGACCCGTCGTGGGGAGTCGTGGGGATCAGTGGCCCCGGACCTCACCCGTCGGGTCCACCTCGCCCCGCCAGCCCCCGGTCTCCACCTGGCGGGCCTCGATGAACTCCTTGAACCGTTCGAGGTCGGCCTTGGCCTGACCTTCGACCAGCCCCAGCTTCTCGCCCACCTTCTCCACGACGCCCTCCCCCTCGAACTCGAGCTCGAGGTTCACCTCGGTGCGGGTGGCGTCGAGGGGGCGGAAGGTCACGACGCCCCGGTTGGTGGCTCCGGTGGTGGCCTCCCAGGCGATGCGCTGGTCGGGCTCCTGCTCCACGATGCGGGCGTCCCATTCCCGGGTGACGCCGCCGATGCTGGCGATCCAGTGCAGGGTCCGGTCGTCGAGCTGGCGGACCGACTCGACGCCACCCATGAAGCGGGGGAACTCCTCGAACTGGGTCCATTGGTTGTAGACGGTGGAGACCGGGCAGTCCACCTCGATCCGGTCGGCCAGGGTCGAGCTCATATCGGCATCTCCTCACAGAAGTGATCGGGAGTGGGCGGAGGGGAAGGGCGTCGCCGCGTCGCCCCGCCCCGTTGGCATCCCCCCGGTCCTGGGGCCCCAAACAACTCACCCCCGCATGGGGGTCCGTCGTTTGCGGCGCCGCCGGCAGGGGTAGGCGCGCCCTCATGCGCGTGGTGGTTACGGGAGCATCGGGGAACGTGGGAACCAGCGTGGTGTGCCGTCTGGCGGCCAACCCCGAGGTGCACTCGATCGTGGGCGTGTGCCGGCGGCCGCCGGCCGTGATCCCATCCAAGGTGACGTGGCACGCCGCCGACGTGGGGGTCGACCCCCTGGCGCCGGTGGTGGCCGGGGCCGACGCCGTGATCCACCTGGCATGGCAGATCCAGCCCAGCCACGACGAGGCGCAGTTGGCGCGCACCAACGTGGTGGGCACGCGCCGGGTTGTCGACGCCGTCGTGGCGGCGGGCGTGCCGACGCTGCTCTACGCATCGTCGATCGGCACCTACGCCCCCGGCCCCAAGGACCGCCCGGTCGACGAGGCGTGGCCCGCCACCGGCGTGCCCGGCTCCCTCTACTCGGCCCACAAGGTGGCGGTGGAGCGGCTGCTCGACTCGGTGGCGGCGGGCGTCCCCGGGCTGCGCATCGTGAAGCTGCGCAAGGCCCTCGTGTTCAAGGCCGGGGCCGCCACCGGGATCGCCCGGTTGTTCCTGCCCCGCTGGCTCCCCACCTCGGCGCTGGGCCGGCGGGGGGTGCCGCTGCTGCCGGTGTTCGACCGGCTGGCCCTCCAGGTGGTCCACACCGACGACGCCGCCCTGGCCTACGAGCGGGCCCTGCTGACGGAGGTGTCGGGCGCCGTCAACATCGCCGCCGACGGTGTGCTGCGGGCCCCGGATCTGGCCGATGCCCTGGCGGCCCGGCCCGTGCCGGTGCCGTTCCCCGCCCTACGGGCGGCGGTGGCGCTGAGCTGGCGGGCCCGGGTCCAGCCCGTGGCCGCCGGCTGGGTGGACCTGGCGGCCGGTGTGCCCCTCATGGACACCGGGCGGGCCCGGCGGGAGCTGGGGTGGGAGGCCGCCCGCCACGCCCGGGCCACGCTCGACGATCTGCTCGGCGGCTTCGCCCGCCGGTCGGGTCTGCCCACGGCGCCGCTGCATCCCCCGCCCGGCGGCGAGCTCCTCCCGCTGGAGCCGACGGTTGCGCTTACGGATCCCGTTCAGCCCTGGGTGAAGTAGCGGTCGACCCGTTCCACGTAGCCCGGGTTGGTGAGCTGGAACGGATCGAAGTCCGGGCTGTAGCGGAGCCAGTCACGGTCGGCGGCGGTCATGGCCCGGCGTTCGTCTCCGTCGTCCACCACGTCGACGGCGTCGACCGGCACGAGCTTGCGGGTGCCGTAGCTCCAGTGCCGGGCGTCCACCACCACGTAGCGGCGGTGGCCCACGACCACCACCTCTTCCAGCTCACCCAGATCCTGCTCGCCGTGGAGGCAGAACAGGATCAGGCCCTCCAGCAGGGATGCGTCGTCCATCACGATGGCTCGGGCGGGTCGAAACACCCGTCCGGCCTACCCCTGTCGGGCCGGCGGCAAACCCGGCGCGGGGTCGCCGCCGGCCACCGTTTCGGTGCCCCGGGGCGGGGGTAGGCGCGCCGCCATGACGCTTTCCCTGGGATACACGCTGTCCAGCGAGGAACATCCGCCGCACGAGCTGGTGGCGCTGGGCCGCCGGGCCGAGGAGCACCGCTTCGACTACCTGTCGATCTCCGACCATCTGCATCCGTGGGTCGACGCCCAGGGCCATTCGCCCTTCGTGTGGTCGGTGCTGGGGGCGCTGGCCCAGTGCACCGAGCGGGTGGAGGTGGCGGTGGGCGTCACCTGTCCCATCCGGCGGTTCCCGCCCCTGCTGGCGGCCCACGCCACGGCCACCGTCGCCTGCCTCCTCCCCGGCCGTTTCACCTTCGGGGTGGGGTCGGGCGAGGCGCTCAACGAGCACGTCACCGGCGAGGCCTGGCCCGCCGTCGACATCCGCCAGGACATGCTGCGGGAGGCCATCGGCCTGATCCGCGAGCTGTGGCGGGGCGACCTGGTGACCCATCGGGGCGAGCACTTCCAGGTGGAGGCGGCCCGGCTCTACGACGTGCCCGAGCAGCCCCCGCCGCTGATCGTCTCGGCCTTCGGGCCCAAGGCGGGCCGGATGGCGGCCGAGTTGGGCGACGGCCTGTGGACCCATCCCGACCCCGAGGTCATCGACGCCTGGCGAGACGCCGGCGGCTCGGGGCCCGTCTACAGCCAGGTCAGCCTGTGCTACGACGCCTCGGCCGACAAGGCGCGCTCGATCGCCCGGGAACACTGGCCCAACGCCGGGATCCCGGGCCAGCTCAGCCAGGACCTCCCCACCCCCAAGCACTTCGAGATGGCCTCGACGCTGGTGACCGAAGACGTGGTGGCCGAGTCGATCCACTGCGGGCCCGACCCCCAGCCGATCGTGGAGACCGTGCGCTCGGCGATGGAGGCCGGCGTGGACCACCTCAACTTCCATCAGATCGGGCCCGACCAGGACGGCTTCTTCCGCTTCTGGGACGAGACCCTGGAACCCGCCCTCCGTCAGCTCTGAGGGGCGGCGTCTCCGAGGAGGGCCCGGTCGACGGCGGCGCACAGCAGGTGCACGGCCACCAGGTGGAGCTCCTGCACGGTGGCCGGGTCGGCGTCGAGAGCCACTGCGGCGTCGGCGGCACCGGCCAGCGGGTTGGGGGCGGGGCCGGTGAGGGCCCACACGGTCAGGCACTGGTGCCGGCCCGCCTCGGCCGCCGCCACCAGGTTGGGGCTGCGGCCCGACGTCGACAGCAGCAGCAGGTGGTCGCCCGGCCGCCCGTGGGCCTCCACCTGGCGGGCGAACACCGCGTCGTAGCCGTAGTCGTTGCCCACGGCGGTGAGGGTGGAGGTCTCGGCGTGGAGGGCGATGGCCGACAGGGCCCGCCGCTCGTGACGGAACCGACCCACCAGCTCGGCCGTGAGGTGCTGGGCCTCGGCCGCGCTGCCCCCGTTACCGGCCACCAGGAGCCGGGCCCCGCCCTGCCCCAGGCGCCGGGCCAGGTGCCGGCCCCACCGCTCGATGGTGGCCAGCTCGCTGCGCAGCGCCGGCAGCGCCCGCTCAAGCTCGTCGAGATGGTCGCTGCCGGGTAAGGGGGAGAGGTGACCGCCGGCGGGCCGGCCAGGACTACCGCCGGCGGTCATGACCCTCCGCCCGTCGGTCGCCCTGTCGATGGGGAATGCAGCGTTTTGCGCCGGGGCGCCCCTTTCCCGATGCTCTCGTGCTCCAAACCTCCGTCTCGGAAATTCTTCACGGTCATCCGGGCCGCCGCCAGCGTGCGGGCGGCGATGCTGTTCCAGTCGTAGGCGGTGGCCGCCTCGGCCGCCCGCAGCCCGTAGTGCCGGAGGCGGTCGCCGTCGGCCAACGCCTCGGTGAGGGCGGCGGCCACGGCACCCACGTCTCGGGCCGGCACGTGCCAGCCGGTGCGGCCCGGCTCGATCGTCTCGGCCAGACCGCCCACGGCGGTGGCCACCACGGGCCGTCCGCAGGCCATCGCCTCCACCGCCACCAGCCCGAAGGGCTCGTACCAGGGGCAGCAGGCCACCACATCGGCCGACCGCAGCAGGGGCGGCACGGCAGAGCGGGGGAGCGCCCCCAGGAACTCCACCCGGTCGGTCACCCCGGCCTGCTCGGCCAGGGCCACGAGCCGGCGGCCCTCCGGCTCGGTGTGCACCAGGCCCCCCGGGGGCCCGCCGGCGATCAGCAGCTCAGCCTCCGGCACCCGGGCCAGGGCCTCGATCACCGAGCCGATCCCCTTGCGGCGCACCATGCGGCTCACCACCACGATCCGGGGCCGGTCCCGACGGGGCGGGCTCACCGGGCCGTCGGGACGGAACTGGCTGAGATCGACCCCGCACGGCACGTGGTGGACGGCGTGGGCCGGCGCCCCCATCAGGCGCAGCACTGCCGCCTCGTGCCGGGTGGTGGCCACCAGCCCCTGGGCCGACCGGGCGATCCAGGCCTCGATGCCCAGCCGCTGGGGTGGGCTGGTGTCGGCCCCAGCCTGCTGGGCCCGCTTCTCGCGGCCCAGGGCGTGGTAGGTGTGCAGCACCGGGATGCCCAGGGGGCGGGCGGCGGTGATGGCGGCCAGGCCCGACATCCAGAAGTGGGCGTGGGCGGCGTCGGGCCGGTGCCGGTGCCACGACCGGTGGAGACCGTCGGCGAAGGCGGCCATGTGGGGGAGGAGCTCGTCCTTGGGGATCGGCTCGGGCGGCCCGGCGTCGACGTGCTCCACGGTCACGCCGGGGGCGAAGGCCACCTGGCGGGGGAGCGACGGGTCGTCCCGTCGGGTGTGCACCACCACCTCCACGCCCAGGCGGCCCAGCGCCCGGGCCAGCTCGGCCACATGGACGTTCTGGCCGCCGGCGTCGTCGCCGCCCAGCAGGGCGAGCGGGGAGGCGTGTTCGGACACGAGGGCAACGTGCATGGCGGCTCCTCAGAGCGGGGGGACAAGAGGCGGTCGGCCGGTGCCGCCGGCCCTGCCGGTGGCACCGACGACGCCGGTGGTGCCGGGCAGCGGCGGGCCGAGCAGGCGCTCCACCGCCGCCACCAGATCGGCCGCGGTCTCGGCCGCCGCCTCGATCTCGTCGAAGGCGGTCACGTCGTTGGGCACGAGCACGCCCCGGGCGCCGGCGGCCAGGGCGGCGCCCACGTCGGCCCCGGTGTCGCCCACCACGGCGCAACGCTCGGGTGGCACGCCCAGGGCCCGGGCCGCCGCCAGCACCATGCCGGGCGCCGGTTTGCGGCAGCTGCACCCGTCGCCGGGGCCGTGGGGGCACCACACGACGGCGTCGAACGGCCCGGCCAGCTCGGCCAGCCGGGTGTTGACCGCCTCCACCTGGTCGGGACGGATCAGGCCGAGGGCCACGCCGCTCTGGTTGGTCACCAGCCCCACCTTGACCCCGGCCGCCCGCAGGCGGGCCAGGGCGGGCAGGGTGTCGGGCCGGAGCTCGACCCGGGCCGGATCGCCGTTGTAGGGGACGTCGTGGACCAGGGTGCCGTCGCGGTCGAACAGCACGGCCGCCGGCGGCTCGGGCCGGTGCCGGCTGGAGCCGCCGGGCCGGGGTGGCGGCGACGGCACCAGCCGCCGGGCCCGCACCCAGCCCCGGACGGTGTGCCAGGCGGCGGCGGGCGGGATGGCGGCGCTGGTGGCGGCGAGCCAGCCGATCTCACCCGGCCCGACCCGCCCGCCGGTCCCGACGGCGTGGTGGCGCGCACCCCGCAGGCGGTGGGCGAACAGCTCGGCGGTCAGCCCCGCACCCACCACCGCCCCGGCCCGGGCCGACGCCCGGCCGGCGCCGGCGATGGCCGGCGCCGGCCCCGGGGCGCCGCGGCGCCCCCCGAAGCCGGTGGCCACGACCGCGCCCATGGCGACGGCAGATCCGGCGGCGGCCAGCAGCCACCCGGCGGACGCCACCAGGTGGAGGGGGCGACGACCGCGGCCGGCACGGGCCCGGTGCTGCCAGCCGGGCCCGTGGAGGCGCCGCATGAGGGCGTCGTCGGCGTTGCCCCGCTGGTTCCGCACGCTCACCCACGGCCGCTCCGGCCGCACCGGATGGAGCACCACCCGCCGGCCCGGCTCGATCGTCCAGCCGGCCCCCACCACCCGCAGGCCGAGGTCGGCGTCCTCCCGGTAGGCCCGGGGGAAGCGCTCGTCGAACCCGCCCACCGCGGCCAGCACCCGGCGCCGGTAGGCCATGTCGGCCGTGGCCCACAGGGCCGTCTCCAGCTTGGTCACGTTGCGGGCCCAGTCACCGCCCGCCGTTGCACCGGCACCCGCACCCACACCCGCACCCACACCCGTCGGGACCCGGATGCGGCCCTGGGAGCCGGCGGCCCGGGGTTCGAGGCGGGCCAGGTCGTCGGCCAGCTCGGCGCACCAGCCGGGCGGGACGACCACGTCATCGTCGAGGAACACCACCCAGGGGGCCGACGCCGCCCGCCACCCGACGTTGCGGGCGGCCGCCGGGCCCCGGCCCCGGCCGTCGACCACGTGCACCATCGCCGGCTGCGGCTCCCCGGCGGCGGCCAGCGACTCGAGCAGGGTGAGCAGCGACGGCCGCCCCACCGACGGGATCACCACCTCGTACTCGAGTGGAACGGTCCCGTTCACCGTCGTGCCCTGCGCAGCAGGAAGGGCCCGATGGCCAGGGCGTCGATGGGGGAGGAGCCGAAGCATTCGAGGGCGTCGATCGGGCTGTCGACCATGGGCCGCCCGGCGGTGTTGAGCGACGTGTTGATCACCACCGGGAGCCCGGTCCGGCGCTCGAAGGCGACCAGCATGCGGTGCACCAGCGGCTCGTCGGCCCGCTCGACCGTCTGCACCCGGGCCGTGCCGTCGACGTGGACCGCGGCCGGGATGCGCCCGGCCCATCCGGGCCGAACCCGGTGGGTGAACAGCATGTGGGGGCTGGGCAGCGGCCCGCCCTCGAACAGCTCGGCCGCCCGCTCGGCCAGCACCATCGGGGCCACCGGGCGGAACTGCTCCCGCCCTTTCACGTCGTTGAGGCGTTCGGTGTTGGCCGCCGCCCCCGGGTGGGCCAGCAGGCTGCGGTGGCCGAGGGCCCGCGGACCGAACTCGGACCGTCCCTGGAACCACGCCACCAGCCCGTCGGCCGCCAGCACCCCGGCCACCGCCTCGGCGATGTCGGGCGGGCGCTCGTAGGCCACGGCCGCCCGGTCCAGGTGCCGAGCCAGCTCGTCGTCGGTCCAGGCCGGCCCCAGGGCCATGGTCCGCACCGGTTCGGGCTCGTCGCCCAGCTCGGCCGCGACGGCCAGGGCGGCACCGAGGGCGGTGCCGGCGTCGCCCGCCGCCGGCTGCACCCACACCTCGTCGAACGGACCCTCCTCGTAGAGCCGGGAGTTGGCCACGCAGTTGAGGGCCACGCCGCCGGCCATGGTCAGGGCCCGCTCGCCCGTGGCCTCGTGGAGCCAGCGGGCCAGGTCGAGCTCCACCTCTTCCAGGCGGCGCTGCACCGAGGCGGCCAGGTCGGCGTGGGCCTCGGTCAGGGTGCCGTCGCCGGCACCGGGCGGAGCGAACCGGCACCAGTCGACGGGCTCGGTCACGAAGGTGCCGTCCTCGCCCGCCCGCAGCAGCCGGCGGAGCTCGGCCAGATGGGTGGGCTGGCCGTAGGAGGCCATCGCCATCACCTTGTACTCGTCGCTGGAGCGCCGGTAGCCGAGGTGGGCGGTCAGCTCCTCGTAGCGCAACCCCAGCGACGCAGGCAGGTCGCAGGCGGCCAGCGGCTCGAAGCGGGGCCCGGTCGCCCGTCCGGCCAGGTAGGCCGATCGTTCACCCCGCCCGTCGAGCACCAGGACCGCCGACCGCTCGAAGGGGGCGGCGGCCCAGGCCGAGGCGGCGTGCGCCCGGTGGTGGGCCACGTGGCGCACCCGGGCCGGGTCGAGGCCCGGTAGCACGGTGCGCAGGAACAGGGGGGCCCGATGGGCGTAGAGGGTACGGAGGTCCTCCCACGGGTCGCCCGTGATCGCCGGGTCCACCAAGCTCGGGTCGTAGGAGTAGCCGACGGCGTCGAGCTGCGCCGCCTCCACGCCCCCCGCCTCCAGGCAGAATCGGATCGCCTGCTCGGGCAGCTCCCAGGTGGCGAACGGCACCGGCGACTTGCCGTGCTTGCGCCGGCTGAACCGCTCCTCCTCGGCCGCCGCCACCACCCGGCCGTCGACCACCAGCGCGGCCGCCGGATCGTGGAAGACGGCGTTGACCCCGAGGACGATCGGCATGGTTCCCTCGTTGCCCCCGCCCCGGCCAGCCCAAACTGGCGTGACCGTTTCGGACCCCGGGCGTACAGTTTCGGACCGGCGGGGCCGGGTAGTCGCGGGCCCATGAGCTCAGACCCGGCACCGCCCCCGTCGCCCGACCCCGCCCGGACCGTCGACCCCGGTCCGAACCTGGCGGCGGCCCCTCACCGTCCGTCCGGCGCCCCCAGCGACAACACGAGCATGCTCGAGGTGCTGCGCGACTACGCCGAGGCGGGGTACGCCGGCCAGTTCTCGGTGGTCGAGGGCGGCCTGGTGCTGTGTCACACCTGCCGCAGCCGTACCGAGCCCGGGTCGTTGGGGGTGTTGTCGATGCGGCGCCTCGAAGGGGCGTCGGACCCGGCCGACATGATGGTGGTGGCCGCCATCACCTGCCCCATCTGCGCCACCGGCGGGGTGCTCACCCTGAACTACGGGCCGGAGGCCACGGCCGAGCAGGCCGAGGTCCAGGCCGCCCTCAACGACCGCCGGGGGTCCGGGGCGCTACCGCCCAACCGGGCACCCGACGAGTCCGCCGAGAGCGCCCAGCCTTAGCGGACGGGTTGCTCGGCGGCCCGCCGCATCATGGTGAACGACCGCCGGAGCAGCCGGGAGACGTGCATCTGGCTCACCCCCACCCGCTCGGCGATCTCGGTCTGGCTCAGCTCGGCGAAGAACCGGAGGCGCACGATCTCCTGCTCCCGGGGAGGCAGGGTGCCGATCAGCTGCTCCACCAGCACCCGGTTGGGGGCCAGCTCCAGCCGCTCGTCGTCGGCGGCCAGGTAGCGGGACCGGTCGGGGGCGGCGGAGTCGGCGGCGCCCAGGGCGTCGAGGCTGCCCGAGCTGTAGGCGGCGGCCGCTCCCAGCGCGCCCACCACCTCGTCGGTGCTGATCTCGAGGCGGGCGGCGATGTCCTTCACCGTCGGGGAGCGGCCGAGCTCGTGGTGGAGCTCATCGGTGGTCTGGCGCACCAGCAGGTGCAGCTCCTTGGCCGATCGGGGCACCCGCACCGCCCACGCCGCGTCCCGGAAGTGGCGTTTGATCTCGCCCTCGATGGTGCGACCGGCGAAGGCGGTGAACGTGGCCCCGAAATCGGGGTCGTACCGGTCGACCGCTTTCACCAGGGCCAGCAGGGCGATCTGGTTGAGGTCGTCGTCGGCGATGCCCCGGTTGGCGTAGCGCTTGGCGATGTGGCGGGCGAAGCCGATGTGGCGGTCCACCAGCTGGTTGCGGACGCTGCGCCGGCGGGTCTGGGCCAGCTGGCGGAACAGCTCCTCGTCGGTGGGGCCGGATCGACCGGCCGAGATCGTCATCGGGTGACCGCCGCGCGCCGCTTGAGGATCCGGCCGCAGCCTTCGCGGATGTCGAAGGCGTCGACGACGGCGGCCAGGATCTGGCGGGTGATGTCGTCGAGCACCAGCATCTCCTGGCTGGCGGTGAGGGTGGCGGTCTCCACCGCCGCCTCCATCTCCAGTGTGTCGTCGCGGAGCTGGTAGCGGAGCTGGACCAGCGGGATCTCGTTGTCCTCGGCCCACTCGATCACCAGCGACGTGACCTCGTCGGCGGCGACGGTCACATCACTGATCTCGTCCACCGTGAAGTCGAGCTCGGCGGCCAGGCTGGCCGCCGTCACCCGGGCCAGCGCCACGAAGCGGGAGCTGGCGGGGATGGTCACGGTGATCTCGGTCTTGTCGATCATGGAGTGCGGCCCTCACGTTCGGAGTGTCGGATGGACTAGGGGGGACGACAGCCTCGGGTCTGCTGTCAGTCGGAGATGTGGGCCACGACCGTGACCCGGCCCGGAACGCTCGTGTCGACGAGGACCTGATCCGACAGGGCATCGACGATGGCCAGCCCCCGCCCTCGGGGGGCGAGCGGGTCGGACGGGGCCCACCGCTCGCTCGGAGGCGGCACGTTGCCCAGGGTGGTGGTGTTGGTGACGGCGATGACGGCCCGGCGGCGAGCGCCGGCCACCGGGGTGATCCGCAGGTCGAGCGGATGCCCGGGGCCGGCCTCGATGGCGTTCGAGCACAGCTCGCTGGTGAGCAGGATCGCCCGATCG
>Ga0268299_1003608_pt1 | contig 13801 bp, 13 predicted proteins | sample NOBtaG_FD_193484 | JGI IMG/M metagenome (GOLD analysis project Ga0268299, IMG submission 193484) | Activated sludge microbial communities from bioreactor in Nijmegen, Gelderland, Netherland - NOB reactor | ecosystem: Engineered > Bioreactor > Aerobic > Activated sludge | place: Netherlands...
TCGATCTGTTCCCATTCAAATGTCGCTTTTTCGCCATAAATATTGAAGCTCTCGGTGTAATCGCGCGCGGTGTGGAAAAGCGAACGCGTGACTTCAGCAGCGAGAGGCGTCGGATTATCCATCTCAAAAATCGCGGTTTCGACTGGGAACGGATTGCCATACTGTTCGTGGAGTTCCGGGCGCATCGTCCCAGAGCCAAAACAATGGACGGCCTTCGCACGGGTATTCGCCAGCGCAAAAATCGGCCCTATCGCGTGGGTGGCGTAATACATTGGCGGCAGACCCATCCAGTACGAAGGCCACCCCTCCATATCCTGATAATGCGCGCCCCGCAGGAACTGAATTTTTCCGATCTCGCCCTGCTCCATCATCGCCTTGACATAGAGGAAGCGCCGCGTATAGACTGCCGTTTCCATCCCCATATAATTTTTGCCGCTTTTGCGCTGGGTGGCGACAATGGCCTTAAGGTCATCCAGATTGGTTGCCATCGGAACTGTGCAAGCACAATGCTTGCATACTTCCAGCACACTTAACGCATTTTGGGCATGAAGCGGGATCGGCGTCAGCAGGTGAACGGCGTCGATTTCGCTGGAATTGAGAATATCGTCCAGACGGGTCGTGCGTTTTTCGACCTTATAGCGATCCCCGATCAGATTGAGCTTATTTTCGTCAGTATCGCAGATCGTCAGGCTTTCGACGTTGGGATGATGCAGATAGCTTGGCACGAACGCCGCGCCAAACCCCAGCCCGACGATGGCAACGCGAATTTTCTGTGGTGAACTCATGGCGGTTTTTCCTTGTTTGCTGCGTAAGCAGGAAGAATTTCGCTTATGACTCCTCCCGCACTTCACCGATCAATTTTGCCAACCACTGCTCTATCGGCAGCAAATGTTTGCAATGCTCATAGCACACCTCGACAAGCTGTGGACTTGCGACGACCTCTGGTGCGATGGTTGGCGAGTGTGCGCCGAGCGAGTCGTGTTTCAACATCTGCGCGCGAGGATGGTCAGCGGGCAGGCCGTTCGGCACACGCTTGTAGTGTTCACCCGTGATTTTATATCCGTCCGCCTGCAAACGGTCAATAACCGCCGCTAATTCTACGCCTTTTCGGTCATCCAGCACCGCTTTTCGATAGGCCGCCAAAACGGATTTTTCGAATTGATAAACACCGGCGTACATCAGCGCGCCCGCTGGCTCAAGATGAAAATAGAAGCTTGAATTTTTGAGCTTCTCGTCAGAATCTTCCCAGAATACGATGCCGACGTTGGTTTTGTAGGGCGTTTTATCTTTGCTGAAGCGGACATCGCGATAAATCCGCATCAACGAGCCGCTGCCGTTGGTGCGCAAATCGTAGACGATATTTTTATTCAGCGTTTTCAGGCGGCTGCCCAACGCTTCGATAAACGCCAGCGCCGGGTCGCGCACATATTGGATGTAATCTGGCTTATGTTGCTCAAACCATTGCTTGTTGTTGTTAGCGGTCAGCTCCGCCAGAAATTGGAGTCCTGCCTGGGGAAAACCTTGAAATTCCGCGCTCATGTTGTCGCTCTCCTGTGTATTAAAGGATAAAGCGATTATAGCGTGAATTTTGGAACGAAAGTTCTAGGGTTAGCTAATTTTTGACTTCAATCACGGATAAAATATTGCCAGCGGGGTCTCTGAACCAGGCGACATCCGGCCCGCCGTCACCCCTGGAGATGCCCTTCTCATCCTGATTGTCATAATAAAAGTCGAACTGAACGCCGCGACCCCACAATTCTTCAACCACCGCGTCAATATTTTCGACAGGAAAATTCAGAATCGTGGTTGGCGATGGCACATGGTCGGGCTTCAGGTCGATGATGATCTCGTGGTTTTCGGCGATATGAAGTTTTAAGACGCCATTTTCTTCAGTGATGTCCAATCCTAGCACACCGCTGTAAAAATCTCGTGCCTTATCCAGATCATCTACTGAAAAACCGGAGAATGCCTTTGGTTCGTCGAACATCAGCTTCCCTCGTCCCAAAATGACGGCGTTTGACTATCATTTCAAGAGTAGGAAGTTTGGTCGGATTCGTCAAATTTTTCGATCACGTGAAAACCGTATCGCCAGGATGGAATGATGCCTCTGAGCGCTCGGCACACCCTGTTGATGGCTTCAAGTTTGTCTCGGAGCGCGATGCGTGGAGACACCCCTTGCGCACTCATTTCGGCCTGTTTTGAAAGGATATTTTGCTCGGCTTCAATCCGCATTCGTTCGGTTAATGGCGTCATAGGTGGCTGCACGATTATATCTCCTTGCGTAGCGAGGCGAGTTGAAAAATGGCCCGTCAGGACACCGAGCCAATGCGTGGACAGATGTGGTGGGTTGATGATGGGTAGCTGCTCCATCGGCACTTGGGAGCGAATGGCAGCATAGGGTTATTCGGCGCGGGCCTCGACTTTGGGTTCTGCAAGCATCTTGGCTCTCCTTCAAATGTGACTTGTGGACTCATGATAAACCTTCAAGCCACTTGAAGGTCAAGACGTTTGTTCTAGAGGGAATGGGAAATCAGGACTGAGGTTCGAGGACTGAGGACTGAGGAAAAGCAGTGATGAGTTGAAAGTAATTGAGTGATGGGTCAAAGACAGTTTTCGACTCATCACTCATCACTCATTACTCATTACTCTTTTTCTAATTCCTAAAAGCTGACAAGCTGAACGGCTAATCGCTATTTTTCGTACTTCCCCATCGCCGCCGCCAGCGCCGCGCGTTCCGCCATCAGCCAATCTTGTGTGCCGAGATACTGCTGCGCCATCAGCAAAATTTGCGCGTTGGAATTGATGCGCTCGACGGCATCGTAGGCCATGTCCAAATCCTTGCCCATCAAAAATAAGCCGTGCCAGGGCGCAATGGCTCCCGCCGCCTGCTTGCTGATGCGCGCTTCCTGCCCCTTGAGCGCGTTGGCGATGTTATCCGCCAAATCCTGGCTGTGCGCGGGGGCGTAATCGACGACTTGAATCTCGCCAAATTTGACGGTCTGCTCTAGCACGGGCGGAATCGGGCGATTCATGGCGGCGAAAACCAGGATATATTGCGCATGGGCGTGGATAACGGCTGTTCCGGCGTCGGTGTAGGTGTTATGCAGCTTGAGGTGAACTTTGGTCTCGCGTGAAAGATCGCCCTCCCCTTCCAGCTTTTTTCCGGTGCGGTCAACGACGAGTACGTCCTCTGGGCGAAGCTGCCAGCGTCGGCGCTGCCCGCTGTAGCGCGGCGACAGGCAGACGACATCACCCACGCGGACGCTGATATTGCCGCCGCCTGCGTCCGTCAACTGGCGTTCGTACATCAACGCGCCGATCTCCGCGATCTGGGCGCGCGCTTGTTGAATGGCTGTGTCCATTTTTTATTCCTTATGTGGTGTATGTGTCGTAATGGGGGCTATTATAGCAGGTCACAGCCCAGGCCACCCCGCGCGCTCAAGAACCTCCTGCGCGACCTCGTTGAGCGGACGTTGATCGTTATCCACGTGAATACCGGGAAGATTCAGCGCTGCCATGCGTTCGGCGATGCGTGGGCTAACGCTCAGCAAAAAATGTCGAGCGCTGCCTGCTTCGCGCTCGGTGATGCGCTGCTGGATAGTTTCGGCGGGTGCGTGGATAAAGCAAACGGTGATCCGCGCGTTGGGGATCGCGCCGCCGAACAGGTCAAGGTCATCCGGCGATTCGACGATCCGCGCCAGGATCAGCCGCCGAACGCCCGCCGCGTAAAAATTCGCCCACACCGCTTTCAGATTTGCGACAGCTAGCGAACGGTTGAAATCCGGCGATTTCGTCGGCAAAACGCCGCGACACAATTCGTCAATATCAATCAGCGCGTGGGGTTCGCGAATTTTCCACAGCAGTTCGCCGATTTCCTTCGCAACAGCCGTTTTGCCTGCCCCCGGCTGCCCGGTCAGAAATAAAACTTCGACGCGGCTGTCGTCTGACTCATCACTCATGACTTTTCACTCATCGCTCAAAAGCTGACTGGCTGAGATGCTGAAATGCTGACCCGCTAACCCCCCGGCTGCCAGATTCGCGACTCACCCGGCACGTTGGCGACGTTGATGCGCCAGGGCTTGAGCCGGAGGACGCCGAAACTGGCATGATCGGCGCTGGGCCAGATCGTGCCGGGGTCGTAGCCCATCGGCGCGGGCGCATTTTTGAACGCATCCCACACTTTTTGCTTTTCGACGACATCCTCCACAAGCGCCGCTGTCGCCTCGACGTAAACAGGCTTGGTGATGTCGGCGATATAGGCCAGTGAGACATGCGGATTATTGGCGATGTGCTTGCCCTTCAGCGAGGTCGGATTGACGCCGATCCAGCCTGTTGTGCCTTCCCAGATCGGATGCAAAATGCGTGTGCGCGGGCGGTTATGCGAATCAATGGTCGCGACGGCGCACCAGACCACCTTGAACACCCGCTCGATAAATTCCCGCTCAATCTCCGCGAACGTTTCGACCTTCATAGAACAGCCTCTCAAATTACAATTTTTGAACCACTGAGACACAGAGGACACAGAGAAAAATTTTAAAATTCTCCGTGTTCTCAGCGCCTCAGCGGTTCAATTTGCGTTGTTAGCTGATGAGCTTGTTGGCGGCGGCAAGACTTTGCGGGACGCCAATCGTCAGCGGATCCATCCCGCCCTCATATTCCAGCGACAGCCAGCCTTCATAGCCCGCCGCGCCCAGAATCGACACGATAGTCGGCAGATCGACTCCGCCCTCGCCCGTTACCGTCCCGGTATAGCCCACGCCGTCCAGCCCTTTGTAGACGTGAATGGTTTCGTCAGGCCGCGCCTTGCGGAAATCTTTCAGGTGAACCAGCGCCACCACGTCAGCCAGTTCGCGCGCGGCGTCAGTGGGGTCTTGCCCAACGAGCAGGAAATTTCCGGTGTCGAGGTTGGCGCGCAAAGCTGGCGAATTGACTTTTTCGATGATTCCGCGCACCTGATCGCTGCGTCCTGCCATCAAGCCATGATTTTCCAGCGCCAGGACGACGCCATTTTTCTCAGCATATTCCGCGCCCGCCGAAAGCCCTTCGAGAATCCAGCCCAGGCTGTCCTCAAACGTAAAATTATCCTTGTGATGTCCGCTGAACACGCGCACCAGATTGACGCCGAGCGCATTGGCGGTATCGACGCCGTCTTTGAGGTCATCAAGCTGCTTGGCGCGGGCGGCAGCATCCCCCTGGCAAAAATCATTGCCAATCGAATACACGGCGAGTTTTAAGCCTGAGTCGGCGATCTGCTTTTTGACCGCAGGCAGCTCAGTCTTTTTGTCTTTCCAAAAATAATCGAGCAGTTCGACGCCTTCCACGTCCTGCTTGGCGGCAAAATCCACAAATTGCGACAGGCTCATCTTGCCTGCCTGCACCACTGTTACGACACTCCACATGCTCACGCTGAGTTTCATAGAGATTTTTCCTTATGATTGACCACATTATAGGCCGCGAAAAACGTGCTTATTTTACCCTTTGCTGCATGGAATCCCTATAACCATCGGAAAAATTAAAGGCTGAATCATTGGCAGGAGTGGCAGCGCCATTTGTAGAAGCCTATAATGCCTTAAGAGTAAAATGATGGGAGGTGTTTCATGACTGAAGCGAATCTGTTTTATACGCTGCGACAGATCATCACTGGACACATTTTGCCGCGCTGCTTGCATGTTATTGCCGAATTCGGCGTTGCCGATGCGCTGGATGAGACTCCACGAACCGCTGCCGAACTGGCGTCAAAAATTGGCGCGAACCCCGAAGCGCTCCACCGCATCCTGACACTCCTGGCAGCTAATGGTATTTTTGAAGCGCATGGCAATCAATTCAGCCATTCACCCGCCTCAAGGCTGCTGCGAAGCGATCATCCTCAATCGATGCGCGCCTTTGCGAGAATGAATGGGAGTGAAATCAATTGGACAGCCTACGGCATCATGGAATATACGCTGCGAACGGGACTTTCGGCGCGCGATCAGGTCGTCCCCGAAGGCGTGTGGGAGTATTTCGCAGCGCACCCGGATAAAGGTCAAATTTTTAATCAGGCGATGGCAGCGAGAGCGCAGGCGGTGGTCGCAGGCGTCATCGCCAACTATGATTTTTCAGCTTTCGACAGGATCGCGGATATTGGCGGCGGCCTCGGACATTTGCTGCGCGCCGTGCTTGCCACGACACCCAACGCCAAAGGTGTGCTATTCGATCTGCCCCACCCGATAGAAAAAGCCAAAGAGATACCATCGGAACGGGTGACATTCCAGGCAGGCGATTTTTTTAAAGATAATCTGCCCGTTTGTGATGCCTACATGCTGATGGATATCCTCCATGACTGGACGGACGATAACGCCAGCGAAATTCTGAAAGCAGTTCGCCGTGCTGCGCCGCCTCATGCCAAAGTGCTGGTCATCGAAGCCGTTATCGTCGATAATCCCGGCCCACATTGGTCAAAAACGCAGGATGTTCATATGATGATGCTCACCGGAGGCCGTCAGCGCAGTCGTCAGCAGCATGAAAGATTGTTCGCAAGCGCCGGTTTTTCGCTGGTGCGCGTGATCGATTTGGAGACAGGCAGTTCAATTGTTGAAGCCGTCCCTGTTTAGGTCGAGTGCAGCAAAATTTGCGCCTGGAAGTTGAAGTTCTGCGGTTTTGCCCAGATCACAGTGGGTCGTTAAATCCGTTTGCTGCTGGATGACCTTACTTTTCGCCAGCGGACTTTAGACTTAAAATCGTAAAGACGATAAAGTTGTTCGCAAAGACGATAAAGTTGTTCGTAAAGACGATAAAGTTGTTCGCACGGAATGGAACTGATGATCTGGGAAATCCTACTGCTCCTTGTGAGCATTCTGATGCTTGTTTTTGCACTGTATTCACGGCAGCAAAGCCTCTCCAGCCAGGAGAAATGTCGCGAAATACAAAGCGCGCTGGATCGTGAAACTGCCGAGCGTCAACGCCTGGAGCAGGCTTTGCGCCAGACCGAGCAGCGGTTCGAGCAGATTATGGATAACATTCCTCTGGCGCTCTACATCCGTGAGCCGATTCGGGATACATCGGCAACTTATATGAGCCGTGCCTATGAAAAACTCTGGGAGCAGCCCCGCCAGCAGCTTTATTCAAACAGCCGCGCTTGGCTTGAACCCGTCCATCCCGATGACCTGCCCAAAGTGAATCATGCCATCGAACACAGCTATGCAACACACATCCCCATTGATACGGAGTTTCGTATCGTCCATCAAAATGGAACAATCCGCTGGGTTCATCTTCAAAATTTTCACATTAATCCAGACGCGGCAGGGAAACCTGAACGTGTGGTGGGCATCATCGCGGACATTACCGAGCGCAGATCAGCCGAACAGGATCGCATCAAACTGGGCGTCGAGCAGGAGCGCAATCAATTTCTGCGCCAGCTTATTTCCACCATCTCCCACGATTTCCGCACGCCGATGACGACGATTAACACCAATACTTATCTTCTGAAACGCGCGCTGGATAACGAATCACATCGACAGCGGCTCACCGTTATCGAACAGCAGGTTCAGCGCATCGATAAACTGCTTGAAGACACGCTGACGATGATGAAACTGGATGGCAACGTTCAACTGGATCGGCTGCCAACGGATTTGAACCTGATGATGCGTGAGCTAGAGCCAGATATTCGCGCTATCATGGAACGGAAGCACCAGCTTTTTACGTTTGAACCTTCCCATGATGCGCTCCCTGTCCGCATCCACCAGGAGCGTGTTGGACAGGCAATTATGTATCTGGTTGAAAATGCCTCGCAGTTCTCTGGTGAAGGCCAGCCCATTGCCATCAGCACCGTTTGCAGAGCGGGTTTTGCAGTGGTTGAGGTGCGGGATAACGGGATAGGCATCGCCCCAGATGACCTGCCGCATATTTTCGAGCCGTTCTACCGGAGCGACCAATCGCGAAGCACACGCACAGGCGGCGCAGGCGTTGGCCTGACCATCGCTAAACGGGTGGCTGACCTGCATCAGGGGCAGATTCAGGTCGAAAGCACGGTTGGGCAAGGCTCAACTTTTCGTGTGCTGCTGCCGATGATGCTGGAAGTCAACCAACCTTCTTAGCTACCGCCGAATCAATGTGCCACATTGTCCCCGTTTTTCAGCGACCCATAGGCCGCGTCAATGACTTTCATGACCGCGATGCCGTCCTCGCCGCTGACAATCGGCTTGGTGCCGGACTCGATGCACTTCAGAAAATGATCGGCCTGTCGCGTAAAACGGTTGAGCGTTTCATCCACCGCAAGCTGCGTCCAATCGGCATCCCCCGCCAGCTTATAGGTCAATCCACCAGGTTTTCCATAATCGATCACCGCTTCACCCTGCGTCCCATAAATGCGAATAATCGCCTCGGAAACCGGCGTCACCCAACTGCAATTCAGCGATCCCGCCACGCCGCCTGTGCTGGTGACGAGAATCGAGGCGCTGTCCTCGACGCGGATGTTGGGCAGCAGCGTTGAAATGCTGGCGCTCACCCGATTGATTTCCTGAGCAGTCAGCGCGCGAAAAATATCAATACTGTGAACCAGCGTGTCGATCAGCACCCCGCCGCCCGCGATTTCTTTATCGGTAAACCAGGAATGTCCGGCGCGGTCAAAGCGGAAGCCGAAACGGTTATAAATCTGAACCGCCTTGCCCAATTTTCCGTTTGCAATGATTTCGCGCGCTTGCATCACGGGTTCATGAAAGCGGTGGCAGAAGGCAAATTGAAACGCGGCTTTGCTCTGTGCGGCAGTTTCAACAATTTTTTCAGTTTCCGCCAGAGTCCGCGCCGGGGGCTTTTCACAAAGTACACCGATCCCGCGCGCGACGGCGGCCTGCACCGAGGCCAGATGTGCGTTCGGTGGTGTGCAGATGCTTACCGCGTCCGGTTTTACCGTGTCGAGCATTTCTTCGCCGCTTTGAAAAGCTTTGCTCCCATATTCGCGGGCTTTCGCTTCGGCAGGTGCCAGGTTGATGTCTGAAATGCCGACAATTTCACATTTATCCTGCCAGTATTTATATGCCGTCAGATGCGTACCCCCAATACCGCCCGCACCAATGACCGCTACTCGAATTTTCGCCATCGCGCCTTTCCTTTCAGGTAATGTTTATGGCACTATCTGCAACAGTGCCGAAGAATCACGATCCAGATAGACTTTGACTTTTTCCTGTGTTCGCAAAATCGATGCCGGACACATTTCGCTGATCGGCCCTTCCAGCGCGGCTTTAACGGCGTTGGCTTTGCGCGTTTCCGGCACGAGAACGATCACATGTGGCGGCGTGAGCAGCGCATGGATCGTGAGCGAAATTGCCTGCGTCGGTACGTCGTCAATCGTAGGGAAATGCCCCTCCCCCACCTGCTGGCGGCGGCACATCATGTCCAGGTTGACGATATGGATCAATTTTTTTGTCTCAAAATCGGCGGGCGGGTCATTGAACGCCAGATGACCATTTTCGCCCATGCCCATGACGCACAGCACCGGCTTGTGTTTTTCCAGAAGCGCTGCGTAACGATCCAGCTCGGCCTGCACACCTGGCGCATCGCCCCGCATCCCAAAGGACGCGCGCGGCTGAAAAATATTCGCGATTTTTTCGCGCAGAAAACGTCGGAAACTGGCGGGGTGATCGGCGGACATCCCCAGGTATTCGTCCATGTGGAAAGCGGAAATTTTATCCCAGGGAATATCAGGGTGGTTCTGAAGTGCCTGGAGGAAGGTAAACTGCGAGTTGCCGCTGGCGAGGATGATCGACGCTTCGCCCCTGTCGGCGACTTCCTCTTTCACGATTTTGGCAAAGTCAGCCGCCGCCGCTTGCCCTAACGCGCTATTCGAGTCGTAAATGCCGACGGTCATCTGGTCTATTTTGGTAAATGCTGGCATGGGTGCTCACTCTGATCTGTGTTATCCCATAAATATGACCGAATATAACACTTTTCTCATCAATGCGCCTTGTGGAAGTAGACCAATGAAACTGACCAATGCCTGTTGTAAAGATTTGAGGCAACTTAAGAAAATTAATGGGTGTATGTTGGTACGGGTAGGTCTCAGACCTGACCCTACGCCGCTTCGGTTAAACGCCCGATTTAAAAGTTAAACGCATAAAATCATTGAATCCAGTTGCCGAATGATGATTTCGTTCATATACTAAAAACATCATGCAATAAATTCGCAGAGGCGACGACCTGAACGGCTGTTATGGTGTAAAGGGTGTAAAAAACAACAGCGAGACAAGGCGGAAAGTCCGTTTATGGGTGCTGAACACGCCGTAAAAGAATCGAAAACGCAATCGACTCGTTCGGAACATGCTGTCACGAGCGAGGAGTCGATTCAAGCCGAGTCGCCTGCCCCATCGCTCGATCTGACCCCGGCGAATGTGGTGAAATTGCAGCACATGATTGGCAACCAGGCTGTCCAACGCCTGATCGCGCAAAATCGACAATCGCCTGAACGCCCGAAAACAACCCCCGCTTTTCAAAATGCTGAACCCGACGAGTCCGAGGCGCTGCCAGTCGCCCTCGCTCAACCCGCAGCATCAGCCGAAAAAATTCAGCGCTTTCCGTCGTGGTCGGACATCAAGGAAGCAGGATACAAAACGCTCATCAGCGGCGCTGTCGCCTTTCGCCAGACCGTTATCGCCATCATTCGGACGCAGGCAAATCAGCTTCCCGAAAATCTTCGCGGCCCCGCCATGACCATCGTCGATTATTTTAACGATGTGCTGCAAGTTCTGTTCAACTTCATCTTCTACATGGTCGGCGTGGTGGTTGGCATCGGCGAAGGCGTGGTCGATCTGGTGGTCGGCCTTGCCAAACTGGCGATGAGCGTCCTGCAATATATGCTTGAAATCATGCAGGCATTGATGGGGGATCCTCAATATTTTAAGGCTCATTTTGAAGAAACGAAGCAGGTTTTTCTCAATTTCATCCCCGGTTTGAAAGCACTGTTTGAAAAATGGAAAGAAGATTTCGCCAATGCGCCCCAGGAGCGCCAGGCCGCGATGATCGGCGAGCTGGTTGGGCAGATTATCGCCTTTATCGGCACTGCCGAGGTCGGCGGCGCGAAACTGGGGCGGTTGGGCAAGGGTGAAAAAGGGATGGCAGCAGCCGAAAGCGCAGAGACACTCGCCGCAAAAGCGGGCGGCAGTGGGGAAAGCGCTGCCGGAAAAGCAGCCGAAACCGCAAAATGGGCTGCGCTTCGAGAAACACGCTTAAAACAGATGGTTATCGATAGCTGGAGCAAAGGCGGGAGCAACCGTCTGGTCAAGGTTGTCCCCGGCAAGAACGGCGCAAAATACCTGGATGGCGGCTCGATTCGCGGCTACGTGACTCAGGAAAAATTTATTGTGGGCCGGACGCCTGAAGAAATTGAGCGCATTCTGGGATTAAAGAATGGCACGCTCAAAGAAGGCGCTGATGTGATCTGGATTGATGAAATTCCGAAAGCCGATCAGTTCGATTTTGTCGTGCCGCAGGGTCGCCCACCGGGAACACCCGCCGGTTACTCCAATGTTCCCGGTTTGCCGGATTATCCGCCTGGGTTGGGCGCGCCTCAATGGATATTGAAAGACTCGAAACCCGGCGGGATGCAGTCGGTTGGTGTAGGCGGCAAATATCTCCCCAAATAAGCGTAAATTTTTCCTCTTGACCGAGCATTCGCTCTGAGCGACCTGCCCACACCCCCTTAAACCCAATTTCGATGTCCATAGCACACCCCGCCCCTTTGCGCTCTAATTAACGAGTTTCAACTCAGCACTTTCAACGCATTACCCGTTACTCATCACTCATTACTTAAAGGAGTGTCCCATGCCACCTATTCGCATCCACCCACAAAATTCGAAAATTTTTGAGTTTCGCGGTCAACCGCTGGTTTTGCTCACCGCGACGGAGCATTATGGCGCGGTCATGAATCGCCCATTTAATTTTGAGCGCTACCTTGCCGACGCCGCCGACAAAAAAATCACGATGACGCGCACGTTCATGCTGTTTCGCGAACAGCAAAGCTCGATTAACCCCTACTCGACCTGCAAGCCGGAGACTCAGGATTACGTCGCGCCGTTTTTGCGCACCGGGCCGGGACGCGCCTCCGACATGGAATTGAAATATGACCTCGACCAGCCCAACCCCGAATTTTTTGAGCGCCTGCACCGCTTCCTCTCGCTGGCCAGCGATTACGGCATCATCGTTGAGGTCGTGCTGCTGAGCAACGCCTACGTTGAGGGAGTCTGGTCGCTCAACCCGCTGCATCCTGCCAATAACATCAACGGCTTTCCACAAATCCTCTGGTATGACACCATGTCGATGCGGCACGGCGCACTGTTTGAACGTCAGGCCGCGCACGTCCGTAAAATTGTCGAAGAAACTAACAAATACGATAATATTATTTACGAAATCTGTAATGAGCCGGGTGGACAGTTTAATGCCGAAGCGCCAACGTGTGCCGAAGTCGATGCATGGCTGAACGCGCTGATAAAAGTGGTGCGCGATACAGAGAAAAATCTGCCGACTCAACATCTGGTCGTCGGTCAGCAGGCCTTTACCTATAACCCCTGGCAGCAGCAAATGCACGAAACATTTACAGAGATGCCCTATGATGTCGTAAACGTCCACCCGCTGCCGAACACAACTTATGGCGGCAAATCCTATGAAATGGGCGCATTCATGTCCAAGCAGCTTGTCCTGCGCGCCCTGCGTGATTTCGGCCTTGCGACCTATGCCGAGCCTAAACCGCTGAATCAGGATGAGGACAACATCGCCAGCCAGTATAAGGATTATGACGGCTGGACGATTCACCGCAAGCGCGCCTGGGTGACGCTGCTCACGGGCGGTCATTACGATTACATCGATTTTTCGCTTCACCCCCATCTCGAAACGGGTACGCCTGCCTCGCAATCGAACATTCGTTCTTGGATGAAATATTTATCGCAATATGTTCACAGCCTCGATCTCGTTCATGCGCGCCCGCTGCCCGATTTCGTAACGCAGTATCCAGAATTCACGCTCCCGGTTGCGTTTGGTGTTGCGGGCAGCGATTACACGATCTATCTACCGGATGAACGCGAACTGGTCGCCGCGCGTGACCTGAAAGATACGTCGCTGGTGTCGTCCGATGCCGGATCGCCGATTGATGGCATCGTGGTTGTGAATCTGCCGGATGGTGAATATCACGCTTCCTGCTACAACCCGCAAACCGGCATGTATTCGCCTTCGATTCTGCTGGCGGGTGGCCCAAACGCGACGATTCATCTGCCGGAGTTTCAGCATGACCTGACCATCCGCATCCGCAAACTATAGCCGTCAGAGGATATTTTGGATGACCGCTTCATCGACGCAAAAATGGAATTGGACATACGACGAGTTTAAGCATATCGGTGTCGATTTTGCCGACCCTGAACAGGTCAAAACCTATGACGCCCGCCAGCAAACCAACATCGCGCGGGAAAAATTATTGGTCGAGCGGCTTGGCATCACCGCTGGCGATACAGTCATCGAGTTTGGCCCCGGCACAGGCGCTTTTTCGTTAGCCGCTGCCGCGACAGGCGCACAGGTCACCGCCGTCGATATTTCAAAAGCGATGCTGGATTATGGGCGCACAAAAGCCGTCGAAGCTAAGCTCTCCAATATCGAATTTGTGCATGGCGGCTTCCTCAGCTATGAGCATGAGGGCCAGCCCGCGAATTTTGTCGTCACCAAATTTGCGTTCCATCATCTGCCGGATTTCTGGAAAGCCGTTGCCCTCCGCCGCATCTACCACATGATGCAAACAAACGGCACTTTTTTTCTGCGCGATGTGGTTTTTTCGTTTCCAGCGGACGAG
>Ga0268299_1003609_pt1 | contig 13797 bp, 15 predicted proteins | sample NOBtaG_FD_193484 | JGI IMG/M metagenome (GOLD analysis project Ga0268299, IMG submission 193484) | Activated sludge microbial communities from bioreactor in Nijmegen, Gelderland, Netherland - NOB reactor | ecosystem: Engineered > Bioreactor > Aerobic > Activated sludge | place: Netherlands...
GCTCCTTCCCGGCTCCCGTCCTCCCCTCCGCCCGCCCTTGACCACGCTCACCCCTTCAAGCACTCATCCCCCAAGGGTGCCGCACTTTTGGACCGCCACCCGCCGCACTTTCAGACCCCCCTTCACACCCCCAGTAGCTCGCGCGCTTCGGTCTTTGTTGAGAACTCGCCACGCAACCAGCGAAGTGCCGCAGCTTGAAGAGCGTCGTTTCCGGCAAGATGCGCCTCGTAGTACTTCCCAAGGACCTCGGCAAACTCGAACCCCCCCACGTGTTCTTGGAGTTCCCTCAGATCCACGGCGATTCGCTTCTTGACGTCCTCAGTCGAACCCCCCGCCTGGGTCACCTGGTGATGCAGTCCAGAAATCCAACCCTCGACCAGATTCCGGACCGCTCCCCCTTCAGGCTTTCCCTTGGTGGCGAGATTCCTCATCAACTCTGACCAGAGCGCCCGCCCCTCGCCTTGGGTCGCCTGGATGCGCCGCTCCATGGTGAAATCCGCCTGGGCGACAACCAGACGTTTCTGGAGCGCCAACGTCCGTACTAGGTTCAGAAAGAAGCTCTTGCCGCTCCCGAACCGGCCAACCACCACTCGGAAAGAGGATCCCGCCTGAGTGATTCGCTCCAGGTCCGCGAGGATTGCAGACACTTCGGGCTTACGGCCCACCTGGATGAGATGGAGCCCAAGCTTTGGCACGAGGCCGGCTTGCAACGATTGGAGAATGGCGTCGCGTTCGCGGCGCTTGATGGGTTCAGACATGGCTTTGGTTCGATAGGAGTTGGCGATGCACGACGATGGTTTCTTCGCCCTCCAGGATCTGATCGCCCAAATGCTCGTTCGACCACTCGTTCAAGGCCTCCATCAGCCCGAAGGGCATCAACTGGTGCCGGCGAGCAATGTCTTCGAATGCGGCACGCGTCCACTGCTCGGCCATTAGCAGCTCGCGTATGGCGGGATAAAACCGCGCCTCCAAATGAGGGAATGAAACGGAAGAGGCCGACGGATCCGGAGTCTCGGTCGTTGGCATCCGTGCCGGGGACGGCGCCACTGCCGGGGGTGGGGTGTCGGCGACCATCGAGTTGTCCTCGGGCTCCTCCATCGCCCGTGCCAAGAGCCCAATCACCTCGTTGGTCTCGGCCGAGATCGCCGCGATTCGGGACATGTCGAGCACCAAGGCATTGGGGTCAGCGCCCGCAGCCTTTCGAACAGGAATTTTCTCGCCGGACGAGCCAGCCAACGGCTCCTGGATGACGACCTCGTTCCCGGGGGTAGCGAGGCTTCGGATCAGCGTATCCAGGGTTTCTTGCGGCAGGTCCAGAGCGGCGAAAATGCGCCCCAGCGCCTTGTGCTCCTTCGGAGAGATCACCGAGTCGGCGGCGGCAACTTCGACCAGGAACTGGGCGATGACGTGGTGCTTCTCTTTCGGTACCCGCTTCGCGGTCCGCCCCAGGGTCACCTTTGCCGATGCCGGGTTTCGTGCGAGCAGGGTCTCCAAGACGATCAGTCGCTGGTGCTCTTGAGGAGAGAACTGATGCTGTGCTTCGATGAAAATCCGAAACCGATCCAACTCGCTGCGTTCGATTGTTCCATCGGCCGCCGCAACCAGGAGGCAGAGTTGGAGGAGTGCCGAGGCGCCGAGAAACTGTGCGGATGGCTTTTCGACCGGCCCGCCGACCGGCGGGAAGATTCCAAGCTCCTGGCTGCCCCAGTAGTTCCCGGATCCGAATCGCGGATCCGGTTCCAGGCAGTAGCCGAACTCCTGGACGGCAGAGGCAATCTCGCGGCTTTCGGACGCCGTGAAGGTGTCTTTGGGATCCCGGTTCAACGCTCCGACAACTTGATTCGCCGTGAGGCAGAGAAATCCGAACTCAATCCGATTCTGCTTCAGTCCCTCCGCCCATTTCTCGGAAAACGGATTCGAATTGCCGGCCGGAGCGTGGTCTCGAACGGGTGGATGCACGTCGGTGCCCGGAGGTGTCAGTTGGCTATCCGTACCGAGGTCCGCGATGGTCAGCGGGACGATGGGAGCGAATGCCCCGGACTTTCGAGAGGCGACGAAATCGCCCCGGTGAAGGAAATTTTCGATGGAATCCGACGGATCGAGGCGCTCGAAGTTCAGCCGTTTGAGCGTGGAGCGAGTGATCGCTGCGGAGAGGATCGCTTGATTCTCGGTGTGGCCCGTCCGGGAATCGAAGACATCCGCCCAAGCGCTCGCGAGAACGACATCCAGAGGCAGAAGTGCAAACGCCTCCCGGGCCACTCGGAGCAAACAACCGGCGACGTAGTCTGCGTAAATTTCGTTGAAGCGCGCCTTTGGCATCGCCTTGGACGACAATCTTCCGGTCGCCGTGAGCGACTTCATCTCATTGGGAATCACCCGGTCCGCATTGACGCTGACGGAAACCTCGATCACCGACGCGCCTCGGACGTAGAACGTCAGCAAAGAACCCAGATCCGACAACTCTGAGAATGGCGCAAGCTCTCCAAGAACTCGCGAATAGGCATCGGAACTCCCCGCCAGGACTTGTCGTGCGAGTTGCGTTTGGTCCTGCCACTTCGCCAGCGCGCTTTCGTAAGCCGCACAGTTTTCAGTAAACTCCTGCTCGTCTGCCCGCGTGGCGACCGCCAGTTCCAACGCGAAGGCTTCCGTCTGCTTGGCGGCTTTGCCGAGGAGCTTGTCGAAGAAGCCAGGAGTGTAGGCGTCGCGGCGCGAGATCACCTCCCCGGCACGGCGATGCTCCTGGATCGGTGCCACTGGTTGAGGGGCCGCTGCAAGCGCTTCCCAATCCCAAAACGGCCCACACTCCTTGTGGATCGAGGTCAGCACCTCAATCTGGTTCGTGAACGCACTGAATTCGATCCTCGCTCGCTCCTGAGCTGATAACCGCGCCAACTGCTTCGATTGGCTTTGGATCTGGCGGTACCTCGCCCGTGACTCGCGCTCATGGCGCCGCGCCGCAGCCTCGATGGAACGAAGCGTCTGGTTCCAGCTCACGCCGAGTGCCTTTCGTTGGATTCCGGGTTTGCCATGGTCAGGAAAGCTTCGATTCGCGAAAACGGCGTCGGATTGAACAAAAACACAGTCCGTTCAGCAACCAAAGAGCGCAACGCCCTCAGGCCGCCCATCACCGCTCGTCCATCGCAAACGGCGCCCAGCAACGGCTGACCCGGCAGAGCGTCATCCGACGCCTCTCACGCGGAGTGTACAATTCCCCAAGAAACATCCGGTTCTTGGGCTCCTCTCCCCATCTACCGAAACCATTGTGCACCCTCGTCGGTCGAGACCGTACTCGGCTTCAACCGTTGAGTCCATGGCTCCCCCTACGCCCAGCCGGCAGCACGGCGGGGCCGTCAATCCACCGGCTGCATCCGCTCCTCGGGTTGAGTTGGATGACCATCTTGGGGTATGCTCATCACAGAGTGATGCCTCCGATGAATCAAAAGCCGATCCAGTGCACGCCGCAGAAGCCTGCGACGCTTGATCCCATTGCGAGCGAGATTCTCGTGGCACTGGCACTGGAGCCGGCCGCCACCGAGATCGTGCTTGGGGGCTACTTCGCCCTGAAGCACTACCTGGATTATCGCGAGACCCACGACATCGACGCCTGGTGGCGAACCCGTGCCTCGGTCGCTGGACTTGCGGCAATCCGTTCTGCCGTCACCAAGGTGGCTGAGGCCCGCAGTCTCGAATGTCGCCAGAGGTCGTTCGGGGACACGCAATCCTTCGAGCTGCTGAAAGACGGCGTGAAGATCTTCTCGTTTCAGATTGCCGTCCGGTCCGTTGAATTGGAACCGCCGGTAGCGAGCCCCTGGGCGCCGATTCTCATCGAGACGCTGTCCGACAATGTCGGCGCGAAGATGAATGCGTTGGTCAATCGCGGAAGCCCCCGGGACTTCTCCGACATCGCTCGCGTGGTGGAGGCCGGGCTCGCCTCGGAGAAGGACTGCTGGAACTGGTGGCAGAAGAAGAACCCTGCGCAGTCCGTAAACGAAGGTAGACAAAAGGCTCTCCTCTTGCTGCAAGCGCTGGAACTGCGACGTCCCTTGGAGAAAATCCCCGACGGGGAAGAGAGACAGCGCGCCGAAGGCCTGCGCCGCTGGTTCAAAACTGAATTCTTGGGAGGCTAAAGCCATGCACATCGACCACAGCCTTTTTCCCGAGGTGACCCAGCCACCGACCGAGATTCTCGGGCGCGAAGCCAAAGCCGACTACGTCCACCGGGTTTGCAGCGCATGGGACTTTCGGATCCACCCCGAGCCCGAGACGTTCGAGCTCCTCTCGAAGTGGCGCGATGTTTTCGATGACTTTCCCCTGCCGGCATCCCCGGCGTACCACACCTTCCGCGCCTGGTTCGGCTGGTCGGCAGTTCCCGGGGTCGAACCGGCGCTCGCACCAACCCCGCACTACAAGGTCTTGGATCAATTGGAAGGACGGCCTGAAGATCCGTGCGAAGAAATGATCTGAGGGAAGGTTGGCGTGCTCTTCTCCGCAGTGGCACACACCCGGCAACAGCTTCAGCAAGCGGCCTTGACGTATTCTCCAGCTACCTGTGGATCGTAGCGGACGCCAGCACGAAGCAGCGGCTGCATGTCTGAACAGAAGCCCCGGTCCAGGGGATTCGCATTTTCAATAGGAGTCTCGTTCTCAGCGAGCCAGCAAATGACTCGTCCCTCCGGGTCGAAGCTGTTTCGTCGGGCTTCGCGGCACTAAACGGGACCCGGGCATCCGCACGGCCGCGCCAGCAAAGCCTGTCACGTCCCTGCTCGTGGACGCCTGAGGGTCCCGTTCGGCCGTGTCGTCTGCGCCCGTGTTGTTCTGCGGACAGCCCCTGCGGGGCTGGCTGACATGAAGTCATTCCCCGGTGTGTCGGGGTGTTTCAGGAACGAGCGAAAACACCCCTCCTCCCCGGGGAATGTTTTGTGGGGAGGAGCAAAACAATAAGGAGAAACACATGAAAGAAACCCCAACCATCGCCCACGATTTTGGCCACTTCGAAGGCTACAACTTTCGACACCAAACCGCCATTGAACGCCTGCTCACAGCCACGGAGGTGATCCAGTGGGATCAGGACCGCTACGGCGAAGCAGAGTTCTGGCCCGCCGGAGACAAACGCGAGATCACGCTCATCTTCAGCGGTCGAAATTCTGTCAGCGCTTCAGAATTGCTGGATCTCTCCGCACTCCTGGAGGAGCTGGGCGACGACACCACCGAGACCTACCTCTCGGTGTACTTCGCCCTAATGGTCCTCGAAGAGAGTCTTGGTGAGCTGACCGCAGAAAGCTTACGAGACAAGGCGCCTCGCTGCTTCCTCGGCAGCAACTTCACCGACCTACGCCGGGAGGCTGCCTACGAGCTTTTCGAGCTGTACTATCCGGAGCTGTATATGGCTTGGGAGGCCATCCCGTGCGATGGCCTCATTTTCGACACCGACCGGTTCCTGGATTCGCCTTCCTTGAATGTCTCCGAGGTTGACCTCGGCGGACAGGTCGCACTCCTCGTCGCACCATGGTAACCGCCCAGGCGGCGCGCCATCCTCCGGAGCCGGAGCCTTGAACGGCTGCCGGCTCCATTTCCATTTTCTATGCCTCTCCCTCCCCGTTTTCCTTCCCGCACCCCCACAGCGCGCCTTCATCACGCCCAGTTGCAAACGGGGTTCTGGCAGTGCGAACGCGGGACAAATGGAGAGGCAGGTTTTCCATAGGGGTGCTCCTGCGGGGGTTATGTGCCCCACTTCGTCCGCTCCCCTATGGAAAACCTGCCTCGCAGTATTTTTCGGGTCGGTCGCGTAGCTCCCTCCCATTGGGAAGAAACGCATCACACCTGATGCACCAGTTTGTGGACGACTCAGGCATCAAATCAAGGAACCGACGAGTCCTGGATGGTGATTTCAGAGTAAACAAGACGTGGTTTTGGGAATCCTCGGAAATCGCATCGAAATGGCGCACGGCTATTGACCGGAAGGGATGAAGTTGTGGTATGCGATTTGATGGGAGAATCGTCCACGCCGGACGAGGAATCCCGAGGACAATCAACGGAGGAATCGCCATGCCCACACAACCCGCGGCACAGCCCGCACGCACCCGACCCATTCACGAAATCACGCTCGGTCCCGTCCGAGCGGCGATCTGGGCCAATGAGACGGAGAACGGGGTCCGCTACAACGTCACTTTCGAGCGCTCGTACCGCGACGGCGACACCTGGAAATCGACCGGCTCCTTCGGCGTGAATGACCTGCTAGTCTTGGGTAAGGCCGCGGATCAGGCCCATACCTGGATCCTGTCACAGCCTCGCGAGCGGCCTGATCAGAGTGAAGGTTCCGCCTCCAGATCTCGGAAGAAGGGCAGCGGATCGCTCTCCGACGCCAGAATCGCTCCACCGGCATCGTGAGACGAATCGTGACCTGCGCCGAAGTTCCTGCCCTTCCCTTTCCGGTGAGGCCGTTCGAGACGGAGAGTGAAGTTGAGTAGCCCAAGCGGTGACCCGAAGCAGCAAACACGTCCGGTGACTTCGGCCGGACAGACCGGTATGCTGAATGTGCCATGCGGAAGACCCCGCACCCACCGCGGACCGGTCGAGTACAAGGTCGTTGCGCTCCGGGAATGCCCGCTGCCGGAGACTCTCCTGGAGTGCGACACTCCGCAAAAGGTGGCTGAATATTGGCATCTCCATGTGGCGACCTCGCCCCTGTTCAATCCGGAACTGGAAACCCTGGTTGTCCTCCACTTGAACACACGCAATCGGGTTCGCGGTCATCACGTGGTGGCGACGGGCACGCTCGACAGCGTGGTCAGCCATAGTCGTGAGGTCTTCCGAACCGCCATCGTGGCTGCCTCGGCCGCCATCGTCCTGGTCCACAACCATCCGAGCGGAGAAACTCAGCCGTCCGAGGCGGATCTGGTCGTCACAAGAGAACTGGTTCGTGCCGGGAGGCTGCTGAGGATCGAAGTGCGGGACCACATCATCATCGGAGCGAATCGCTATGCCTCACTGAAGGAGCTGGGGCTTTTCAGCTTCTGAGGGCATGTAGCCTCCCCTTCAAAAGCACTCAGAGCCTGTTTTGGTTCCAAAAAATCGAAACGGTATCAAATGCAGTATCAGATTTGATACCCCAAGGTAGGATCAGAGATTTTGATCCTTTCTGGAAGCTAGGGCGAGTTTCCTAACGAGCCCGTCAGGGATTGGCTGGCTCGGCGAAAAGGTAACGCCAGTCTTGGTAGACTTGAGCCCGACCGCGGCAATGTCGTCAGCATGGGACTTGATGGCGGACGGAGATAGATAGAGGCCGCATTGTTTACTGAACGCGGCATAACCCGCGACGATGGATTGTCCGATCCTGAACCCTGGCATTTTGTAGGCGATGACTTCTTCGGCGTCAGGCAACGCGCGCGCCAGTTGAGCGCGCAATCGAACCAGCAGAGGACGGAGGTCTTTAGGAGCCTCAGCTATGTAAGCGTCGTGATCAGCAAACATGGTCAGAGCTTATGCTGGCGTGACATGCGCGGCAACTGTCCGCCGCTTTACCAGTTGGATGACTGAATGGGCCAGCTCTCGCCGTCGGCCCGACTTCTCAAACGGGCTGTCAGAATCCCGCGAGACTTCCCACGAGCAACTCAGTGGTCCCACTGTTTACGGGTCAATGTGGAGCGCAGGCCCGACAGGGCGGCCTCTGGCCGCAGCGAAGCTGCCGAGAAGTACATTGAGGCGTAAACAGCGGGACCAATCTTCAGCGGGGGAGTCTCCGGTGAAGGAAGTTGGGTAGATCTGCTGGGAGGCGTCATTTTCCGATCTCGCTCTTTGCCTGCGAGATGATCCTCCCGAGGTCGATTTCAAGGACGTCAGCGATCCGCAAAAGGGAATCCAGAGTGGGGTTCCCCTTGTGGCTCTCAAGGCGGCTCACCATGGATTGGCTCAGCCCCGCTTGGGCGGCGAGCATGTTCATGGAAATCCCTTTCGTTTCACGGGCCTCTCTCAATCGCCCTACGATTTCGGTCGCAATTGCCGCTCGCCGTTGAGCCTTTGTCACACTGCTGTGCCTACGCCAAAAAGCGCTTGACGAAGGATATGCTTAAAAGCATAACAAAGCCCACGTTTCGAAGAGTCCGGCTTCCTTTGGCCGGCTGTACCTCTACCGAGCCTTCTCCCCATGCTGACCCGCACTCCTCTTCGACCCGCCAAGACTTCAGCGGCGGCCACCGCGCTCACGCCCAGGTCTCTCGAAGAGCCGTTCCAAGGACACGCCGAGCGCATCGGCGAAGTGCTGAAGCTCGAAATCCGCGATGCACCGGACCTGGGATTCAACCTTGGCGAGGGTTTCGCGGCTGATGTCCCAGCCCAGGAGATTGAGTTTGGCAACCAGCTCCTGCTGCGTGAGTCCAGCCTTCTCGCGAAGCTGTCGAACCACTGGACCGACGATGTTCTGAGAAGGCCGCATGTTCCGGAAACGGAACTTGACGATGCCGCTTGAAACTCGAACTGTGGTTCCGAATTCGGAACAATCCCCAAGAAAATGTTTTCCGTATTGGCACTCCAAAACATCAATCCCTATCATCCCATGTTCACACGTAGCCTCCTCCCCTCACAGTCCTCGGCCACCCTTCGTCCGTGCTCCGGCGGGCACGGTTGTCCAAACCTCCTGGAGCTTGAATCCGGCGACTTCGCCGTGATCGGCACCGACATCACCGCTCACGCGGACAAGCTCCCTCGGGGGAGCGGCTGTGGCGCTGGTGAGCGGATCGTGCAGATTCCCCGCTCACTGCTCGTCGCCGTCCGCGAAGCCCTGCCAGTGTCCCTGTAATGCGCGGTGAATCGCGCATCAGCGGCGCGGGGACGGGAAGGGCGAGCGCCGCGCTTTCCATTCCCGCGCTTTCGCAGCCGCCCGTAAACAGATCCTCGTCTGCGGCCTGCGAGCAGCGACCACCATTGCCGTCCGGCGCGGATCACGCCGCAAAGATTGCACTGCTTCCTCGGGCGATCCTCGGTTGCACCGATAGTTGCCTCCGTGCTCTTTCGAATCGCGCGCGAGGGTAAACAGCTACCGGGCAAGGCAAAGCTCCAGGGACGGCCCCGATTCTGCCAATACGGTGCAGGCAAGCTCCTTCGGCTGACTGTGGGACATCCGCGCGGCGGCCAGGTCCAGATTGTTGAACCCGAAGAAAAACCGGGTGTCTCCTCTCGCACGGGACGCCTGCACGTAGGCGAGTTCTCGGTTTACGAGCTTTCCCGGGAGCACGAACGCCTCCTCGGTCGTCATCCCCTGCGCCTTGTGGGTCGTGATAGCGTAGCCAAGCTGGAGATGGGGGTACGACGCCGGGTCCACCGCTACCACGCGTCCGCCGTCAACGGCGACGGTGAGCCTTCCTTCATCGCGGCCCGTCACCGTCCCAAGATCCCCGTTGAAAACACCCAGGGCCAAGCTGTTCCTCGTAAACAGCACCCGGTCCCCGACGAACACACGCCCGTTTTCAAGGTAAACGGACTCGCCCGACAACCTCCCCGCAAGGAATCTGCGCTCCTGGATTGCCTCGTTTAGGCGCGAAACCTCCGCGTTTGTCCCCGAGAGAATGACTTCGCTTGCGCTTGGCGTTTCGACCCGAGTGGTCCATTCGCGGACAAGCGCTCTCTCTGCCTGCTCCGCCGAGTCGCCAACATGCAGAAGCCCATGCTGGTCAAGCGCGGCGAGCGCCTTCCCAGCCTCTCCCCCGGCAACGTCTCGAACCGCCTGCCGTGCCCACTCTTCTCGCTGTCTCCGGATCTCGGTCAAGGAACAGGCGCCAAACTCCCGGGTGAGCGCCCCAAATCCTCCGCCCGCCTCGACCGACTGGAGTTGTCCAGCGTCACCGACGAGGACAAGTTTCGCCCCCACTTCCTGGCACTTGGAAACAAGGCCAAGAAGCTGCCTGGTCCCCACCATTGCCGCCTCGTCAACGAGGACCACGGCCCGCGAATGAAGGGACACCGCTCCATGCTCGACGCCCCACAAGAGGCGATGGAGGGTCGCGCTTCGAATTCCTGTGCCCTCCTGGAGACCCGAAGCCGCCTTGCCGCTGAGGCACGCGCCATGAACTTCGATGCCTTGCCTGTCCCAAATCTCCTTGGCGACGCGGAAGGTGGTCGTCTTCCCTGTACCGGCCATGCCGACGACGAGATGGAGACCACCCGAGGTCGCCGTTACCTCGGAGACAACACGGCTTTGCTCGGCAGAAAGGCTTGGACGATCAGAAATCTCACTCTCGGCCGCCGGGTGTATCTTGTTCTCTTTCCCACTTCCGTCTCGCAGCAGGCGAGCGGTGGAAAGAAGCTCACGCTCCATCCGGAGCACTTCCGGCGTGGTAAACCGCAGCTCCCTCTCCCGCTCGCCAATCGGTAGGCCCTGTCGTTTCTCCAGGACCGACTGCCGCAGTGCATACACCTCCTTGGCGCAAAGCCCTCTCCCTTGCGCTTCGTCCCCAAGGGCGCGCGTCAGATCCCGAAGAGCAAAGTGACTGTCGTGGAAAGTGAGCGCCGAAAGCGCTCCGCCCATGGCAGCTTCCCGCTCCCGAGGGAGGGAACGCTGTGCCAAGGGGGCATGGAGGAGCAGCGAGACCTCTTTCGCGCTCCACCCGTGCTCGAGCCCGATCCTCCTCCACCCTTCAAACAGGGACTCCCGGTCAACGGCCACCTTCGTCTTCCTTGTCTCGAACGTGATCATCTCCGCCGCTTTCGCTCCCGAAAGGCCCCGCTCTTCGAGAACCGCTTCGATTTCACGGCGCCTTTTCGAGAAGGTCTGGGTGAGCGCGCGGTCCACCCCCAGAATCTCAAACGCCTTTCCAACCCTGATCGCACGAAGGCCAAGCCCCCTTTCGAGCTGTGCGGCAAGCTCGGCCCGGAAGATGGCGTCCGCGGCATGCTGGTGGCGAAAAAGCTCCTTCGGCTCGATGGTCCCTGTCGAACCATCGGGCCGGAGTGCGACGTTGAACAGGATCGTGTGGACATGAAGCTGCGGATCGAGCGCCCGGCTCGTGGAGTGCGGGAAAGCCGCGAAGATGAGGCTCGCTCGATCCCGGATGACTCCCCCTTCGCCCCGCCTCGAAACGACACCGACAGACTCCAGATACAAGCCCCCCTCCCGCACCGCGACGGTGACGAGGTGCTCGATTTCGAGCCGGACTGCCGGCGGCGCCTGACTCCAGAGGGTACTCACGGATTTCGGTACGCTCCAGGTAAGGTCCCAACCTGCGCGACGATTTGGAGATCCGGCGTTGTGGACCAGGGCACCGGCGCCATCCGGTGAATAGCCCCGAAAGAGATTTCGGAACGACTCTTTCACCACGATTCCGGAAAGCCCCATTCCTTCCGCTCCTTCGCCGAGCCAGAATCCTGGAGGCTCCTTACCGTCCAGGTAGTAGTCGTCCACTGCGGCAAGGGCGAGGTAGTATTCCCCTTGATCGAATCCCCGGATTGGTTTCGAGATGGAGAGCAACCGGCTACCTCCTCTCCAAAACGCAGTTTAGTGCGTGGTGTGTGGATCGGGATACTTGGGGACTTTTGGTAGAATTCTTCTTCAACGTCGCCCCCAATTTGCGGCGTTGGATGGACCGGACACATCGGGGGAAAGCCCAAAAATCTCGGAGTCCTCATCGCTCCAAGGGCGGAGGTACTGCTCGGACTCCGGCCGGGGAACGTGGTCGAAAATCGTCCGGCTTCGCGGCAACAGATGCGCCGCCATCCATGGCCCCGGAATCTGATCGAGAAATTCTGATTCGAGAACCAGCTCCCGTTTGGTGATCCCGTTTGAAATCCCCTCCCCGGAACTGGCCGACCAATCGAAGCCAAGGTTCTTCATCGAGCGGCTACGGTTCTCGCTCCGGGAACGTTCCAAGACCTCACGGCTCCCAAAAAGCTGGGATGCCCACCGCGCCGTACCGGCGCTGTTAAGGCGGAGGATCACTTTGGTGCTGCACTGCCCAAGGATCTCCTCGGCGATCTCGCGGCCATACACACTCTGGAGCCCAGCCACGTCCTGGAATCCGATGGCCAGCGCCACGCCCTTGCTTCGCCCTTTGGTGAGCAGCCGGGGAAGCCCTTCGAGCCGCCCCATCTCGCGAACCTCATCGAGAAAAATCCAGGTTCTCCTGGGGTCTCCAGGCTGAACCTCGTCCTCCGCGAGCATCAGTTCGCTCAGGCGCTGAAAAAGGAGCCGGTTGATCGTCTCAATGGCAGAGCGGTTCTGCTCATCGTTTCCGAGCACAATCACCTCCTCGCCCCTCATCCACTGCCGCAGACTGAGCTGTTCTTTTGCCCGGTCCCACGCCGCCGCGATAATCTCGAAGGACGAAGTGACCGTCAGCACTGTCGAGAGGATGTTTTGAAACGTCCCTTCATGGGCGCAGTACTGAAGGAGATGCTGCGTCTCGCTGGAATTCTCCAGCACTCGCCGCAGCAGCTTTGCGTCGCGAAGCACCAGCAGCACCTGCCGAAAACTCCAGCGCCCTGTCGCGCGCTGAATGCAGTAGAGCAGAACGCCAACGAGCAGGTGCCTCGTAGCGTTCGTAAAGAAGGGGTTGGTGTCCCGGTCGAAGCGGGGAATCAGAGCCGTTGTCACCTGGAGTGCCGCCGCTGGCGAGGTAATATCGTGGGCCATGTCCCAGGCGACCGAACGGGCGTCCAGCGGATTCATGATCCGAACCGGACACCGAAGTTTCATGCCGCCGAGTATCGAGAGGACGTCCTGCTTGGCGTCGTACACAAGCGCCCGAACGCCGCGCCCGCCGCCGATCTGACGGAGGGCGGATTGCATCAGAAGGCGCTGCATCATCGTCTTGCCACTCCCGGTGGCACCGACGAAGGCGAAGTGGCCGGAAGCTACTCTCGCCGGGAACAGGTGCCGGCCAACTTGCAGCCCTGCGGTTCGCGGCTCCTCGGAAAGGACCCTCGCCGCCTCTTCGCTTGTGCGCAGGTACCGACCCCGGAGATGGGCGCTCCATACCGGCGTTCGTTGCCGGCGAACACGTCGCCACCACGGACAGAGGGCGACGATCACCATGACCCCCAAGCTGACAAAGAGCACAATTCCCACTCCACGAGTATCCGGGAACTACCTCAACGAGCTTAAACCAAAGTCAACCGACGACGAAACCCGTGATCTTCGTGAGGAGACGCCTTCCTTCAAGAAAGCGCTGTTACCTTCCTTGGGATCTCCTCAAACACCTCGAATTCGTGGTATGCATTCAGAATGGGAGAGTTTGCCGCATTCCTTGAAGCCAATTGGTTCAACGTCGTCCAGAGCGTTGGGATCGTGGCGAGCCTTCTGTTTACGGCAATCACACTGCGGCAGGAGTCGAAGTCGAAAATGATGACGGCCCTTCTGGCACTGGAGGAGCAGCACAGGGAACTCTGGAGCGAACTTCACCGACGCCTGTGAAGGGGGGTCCGGCGAATCATTGATGACGACAACCTGTACGACAGTTTGAAGCTGCTGGCGGCCTTTTGTCAGAAGGCGGGATACTCGGGTTTGCTCGTCGGACTCGACGAGTTGGTGGTCCTGTCACATCGCCTGCCGAGCGCCCGTGCGCGACAGGCAAACTACGAAGCTATCTTGACGATCCTCAACGACTGCCTTCAGGGAAGCGTGTCGGGCTTGGGTTTCCTTCTGGCGGGCACCGACGAATGCCTGGAGGACAAACGGCGCGGTTTGTTCAGTTACGAGGCGCTTCGGACCCGGCTGGCGGAGAATCGGTTTGCAGGGAACGGAATCGTGGATTTCTCCGGTCCGGTGATTCGCCTCGCCAGTTTGTCCGCCGAGGATCTTTTCGTCCTGCT
>Ga0268299_1003610_pt1 | contig 13792 bp, 11 predicted proteins | sample NOBtaG_FD_193484 | JGI IMG/M metagenome (GOLD analysis project Ga0268299, IMG submission 193484) | Activated sludge microbial communities from bioreactor in Nijmegen, Gelderland, Netherland - NOB reactor | ecosystem: Engineered > Bioreactor > Aerobic > Activated sludge | place: Netherlands...
GCGACAGCAGTCAGCCACAGCCAACACCTATCCCTGTGACCGAAGAAGTCGCGGTCACACCTACGCTGCTTCCCTTGTTTCGAATTTTTCCTGATATGACGGTGCTGGATATTCAAGCGATACGCATTGAAGACCCAAATGCCAGCAGTTCAGTAACGCTCTCCCGCGATTCGGCGGACAATTGGACAGCGCCTGACCTTAACGGGCAGATCGATCTCGAAGTCGCCAGCGACATTGCCAGAACGGTTGTCTTAATACCCTACAGCCGCAGCATCAATATCACGTCGCAAACAGTTCTCGATGACTTTGGTTTTAACCCGAATGGTCAGCTTTTCGTCAGTCTGGTTATGAAAAATGGTGATGGACATGTCATCGCCATCGGCGCACTTTCAGAGGCCGATCCGGTCTATTATGCCCTTGTGGATGAACGCGATGAGATATTTGAAGTTGAGCGCGGTCCGGTGGAATTCCTGAAGAATTTCCTGCTCTCACCACCGCTTAACTTGACAAATTAGCGATATGACGTTATTTTCTTAAAGCATTGCATTCACAAAAACAGGTGGTATAATAGCGAGTTCCCTCTCGAGTCACCTCATAACCGTCTATCAACCCGTAATTCTCGCCACATCAATTTTCGGTTGATGTTATTTTCTAATGGCAATCTAGTGATGCCTTGCTAAACTATAGCAGGGCTTTATGGCTGTAACGATCATGCTAATGGTACAAGAACGAAACAACGAAGAAGTACGCACTCAAATCTTGGAAAAGGCTCAAAGCGTCGGGTCTATCACCTACGATGATATTCTCGCGCTGTTGCCCGACGCCGAGCGAAATCTGTCCCTGTTGGAAGACATCATGGACGATTTGCTTGAAGTTGGCGTTGCTATCTTGCCGGCTCGTGAAGCTGGAACCGACCTTCCAACCGAGCCTCCCCCCATTGAAGACGAGATTGTCATCCCAGAAATGGACGATCTCGATGAGACCGATGGGAATTGGCTGTTGAAAAACAATGATCTGGTTGATGACATTGGCTACCAGCAAGCGCTGGATACGGATGATGTTGTCGGGCTGTATCTGAAAGAAGCCGGACGTGTGCCGCTGCTGACTGCCGATCAGGAAGTCGAGCTGGCAATGCGTATGGAGGCTGCCGTCCACGCACAGGAGCAGCTCGAAAAGTATGGCGATGATATGCCCCTGGATGATCTGTACACTGTGCGCGAGACCATTGCTGACGGTGAAGCCGCCCAGGAACATCTGATCCGGGCAAATGCGCGCCTCGTCATCAGCGTTGCCAAGAAATATATTGGTCGCGGTGTGCCGTTCCTGGATTTGATTCAGGAAGGGAATATCGGGTTGATTCGCGCCACCAACAAGTTCGAATACAAGCGTGGGCATAAATTCAGCACGTATGCGACCTGGTGGATTCGGCAGGCTGTCAGCCGCGCTGTTGCCGACCAGGGACGTACCATCCGCGTACCCGTTCACATGGGCGACCAGTTGAACCGGATGCGCCGGGTACAGCTTCAGCTTACACAGGAACTTGGTCGCGAACCGTCGATTGATGAACTGGCATTGGGCATGGAAACCACGCCCGATAAAATTGAAGACTTGATGGAAATTTCGCGCCGTCCCGTGAGCCTGGAAACGCCCATTGACGAAGAAGGCGATTCGACCTTCGGCGATTTTGTCGAGGACGTGAGCAGCCCTGCCCCGGCAGAAGAAGTGGCGACTCACCTGCTTCACGAGCAGTTGGGGGAAGCGCTCAACCGTCTGCCTTCGCGTGAAGCGCAAATTCTGCGGCTGCGTTATGGGCTGGAAGATGGTCGGGTCTATACCCTGGAAGAAGTGGGACAGACCATCGGCGTGACTCGCGAACGTGTCCGTCAGCTTGAAGCACAGGCGCTCAACCGCTTGCGCCAATCGTCGGCTCACGTTATTCTTCGGGACTACCTGTACGGAGAATAATCAGAGTGGACTCAAAATCATCGCGCGGCCCCTGGATATGGCCTCTCGCCCTGGCAGTGGTCGGCGTGGTTTTGCTGCTGGATAATTTTCTCCTACTTGGTGATTTCAATGCCAACCTCCTCTGGCCGTTGCTGCTGGTGTTGATTGGCGCGCAGATTTTGCTGAAAGGCGATATTGCCCCAAGCTGGGATGCGAAAACCTTTGGTATCACGCGCGGCAGCGTCGAATCAGCAACGCTGGAAATCAACGCGGGTGAAATTGACGTTCAGGTGCGATCACTCCAGCGAGAAGGTCGTCTGATCGCCGGACAATACGCAGCAGATTCACGCCCGCAAATGGGTGTGGACGTGACCCATGCACATCTGAAAATGGATCGCGCAGCGACGCCCTGGCTCTCATTTGCCAATTGGGAAATGGGGTTGGCGCGCGATCTTCCCTGGCAAATTTTTGTCAGTACATATCTTGGTCAGGTGAATCTCGATCTTTCGACATTAATTATTCAGGATGCGCTCATTGCAACCGGGTTTGGCGACATTCGCCTGGTGTGTCCGCAGGAAGCATTTGGCGCACTTCGTCTTCATTCCAGCATCGGTAATATCCAGGTGGTTACACCGCCAGGATGCCAGGTGCGTGTCAACATTGAAGGCGGAAAAATGTTTAAGATTCACGCCGATGAAAATCGCTACACACGCTTCGAAACTGGTATATACACCGCCCTGGATGCCGATGAAGGCGCACCCCTGATCGAAATCTACATCAGTGGGACATTCGGGGACGCTTATCTGGCCTGATAAACGCTATGTCAACGACGCTTGGCTTTCTTATTCGTGATGGACTCGGAATCGACATCGAAGACTGCCTTGCGCTCGATCATCTTTACAAAACCGATTACGTCTGGCAAATGAATATCCTCGAAGAAGCTGGGGGCTGGCACATCGGTTTTAAAACCGAGCGTCTTCCCCGCGCGATGGAAACCGATTATCCCTTTGATGAGAGCCGCTTACGCGCTGCCCTGCCCGCCGAACACTGTTTTCTGGTTGCCGTCAGCCGCGATCAATCCGAAATTCTGGGTTATCTGACAATGCGTAACAATCCCGTTTATTCGGTAGCCCAGATTCACGATCTCGTGGTTTCCCGCCCCTACCGAGGCAAACGTATCGCCACACGCTTGTTGAACGTGGCGCGGCAGTGGGCGCGTGAACGCCATCTCGCACGCCTGACCATTGAGGTGCAAACCAAAAATTACCCTGGCATTCTCTTTTGCCAGCAGTCTGGCCTGGAATTTTGCGGCTTTAACGATCACTATTTTCCCAATCAGGACATCGCCGTTTTCTTCAGCCAATCCCTGCGTTAGGAGCTGCTATGGACGAGATGTTGTTGTCGTTTCTCGACCTATCCAATGAAACGCTCACGACGGCGACTGTCGTTATCGCCATATCCCTTCTGCTCTATAACCTGACGCGCAACCTCCGCAATCGGGTGGCGCGCACCTCCGGCGTCGTCCTCCTGTGCATCACAATTGCCTACACGTGCGATGTTTTTGTCTCGCTCGAACCTAGCGCTTCAACTTATAGCGCTGTTTTACGGCTGCAATGGATTGGCATTGCCTTCATGCCTGCGGCGATGTTCCATTTGTCCGATGCGCTCCTGGCGACTACGGGTCTTCCCTCACGCGGGCGGCGGCGGCGGGTGAGCCGTCTGCTCTATGCGATCAGCGGTGTTTTTCTCATCGCAGCCGCGTTTACCGATATTCTGGTCAAGCCCGTTCAGCAGGATGGCCTGATCGGGATGCGCGCTGGCCCAATGTTTGCCCTTTATACGCTTTATTTTGTCCTGGCGGGCAGCGTCGCCTTCATCAACGTCCAGCGGGCGCGCCAACGCTGCCTCACCCGCGACACCCGCCGCCGAATGGCCTATCTGCAAATTGCGATGCTGACGCCCGTGCTGGGGATTTTTCCATTTTCGGCGCTGCTGGGGCCAGGTCAAGAATTTTCACTTTCGACTCTGATTCTGGTCAATGCTTCAAACGTCGTTGTCATTCTTATGCTGCTGTTTCTAGCCTATCCGCTCTCGTTTTTTGGCTCACGTGTGCCGGATCGTGTCGTCAAAACCGAACTTTTACGTTTTGTCCTGCGCGGCCCTGCAACTGCCCTGCTGGCGCTGGCGATCATCATCTACACCGCGCCTGCAATCCGCGTATTTGGGCTGCCAGGGCGCAGTTTCACGCCATTCGCAGTCGTCACCGTCATTTTGCTCTGGCAGTGGATCGTGCATCTCATCCTGCCCTGGTTGAGCAAGCGGCTTATTTATCCTAACGAGGACGACGACCAGCTTAATAAACTCCAAAATCTCAGTGACCAGGTGCTGACCCGCAGCGATTTGCAGCAGCTTTTGGAAGCCATTCTCGCCGCCTGCTGCGATTATTTGCAGGTGAATACCGCCTTTGCCGTTTCGCTGAACCATGAGCAAGCTGAACTCGTCGCGACCATCGGCCCAACCCGTCCCACGACGAACCTTCTTCAAGAAGAAGCGGACTCGTTGAGGACGCTCCTCGATGTCAACCAGGAAGAGGAGGAGGACATTCGCATCGAGGCGTGGTATTCCTACTGGATTGTCCCGCTTTTCAGCAAACGCCTTTATGAGCCGGATGATGTCCCCATTTTTCTTGGCTTCATTGGCATTCAGGCGCGTTCACCAGAGGTCAACCTGACAACTGAGGAGCGCGAGATGTTCCAGAGCTTTGCGCACCGCGCCGCCCAGACAATTGATGATTTGAATCTGCAAACCGAAATTTACGCCGCCCTGGAAGGCCTGCTCCCGCAAATGCGTATTACCCGCACCCGCGCTGCCGAAGTCGAATATCGCCAGGGGCGCGACAGCAAACCCCAGGAAGAATCCCGCCAGCCCGCCGACGAAGAACGCGATCAATTCGTCGAACAGGTGAAAGCTGCGCTCAAGCATTACTGGGGCGGCCCCGGCCTGACACACAGTCGCCTGCTGGAGCTTCCCGCCGTTCATCATATTCTGCCCGAAAATGACAACAACCCCGTGCGCGCACTGCGGGCTGTCCTCACAGCAGCTATCGAAAACCAGCGTCCCGAAGGTGAACGCAAAATGTTGAGTCCTGAATGGACGATTTACAACATCCTGGAGCTGCGTTTTGTCGAAAATCTGAAAGTGCGTGAGGTAGCAGCGCGGCTTGCGCTCAGCGAACCAGACTTTTATCGCAAACAGAAAATCGCAGTTGAGGCTGTCGCCGACACCATCTTGAAAAATGGGAAAAACTGAATTTCCATCCCCGCCTGTTTATTGTTTGACAAGCAATCACCTCAAAATTATAATTTCGTCTATACAGGGATTAATTGGTAAAAATACCTGAGATTCGTATTTTCATAAAAAATAATAGCGTTGCCAGGGGGAAAAGGCTTGATGTCCACAAATTTACAGCGGCAGGATTATTCGTCGCCGCCACCGCTTGAAGAGAGTTATTGGTCGGCCCTTCTACGCGAAGGGGAATTTGCAGAACCCGTTCAGATCACTTCCAATCTCCAGAATGAACGCGATGTTGAATATCCAAGTGCGATGAATGATGATTCGACTGAATCACCCTCTATTACATCTAACACGGTTGATCGAGATTGGGGTGATATTCGCCAAATTATGGAAAATGATGATGTCGTTGACTTAACAGTTATTGGCTATAACCGAGGCGGGCTGCTGGTGGAATGGCGCGCACTACGCGGTTTTGTCCCCGCCAGCCAACTTATGAATTTTCCAGCCACTTCCAATAATAATGCCCGCCGCACCGCTCTGGTGAATCATGTCGGACAGGTTTTAAGCCTTCGCGTTATTGAACTCGATTCGCAGCAGAATCGGCTCATTCTTTCGGAGCGCGCGGCGCGGGTGCAGCCCGGTGAACGCGCCAATATCCTGACACAGCTTAAATCCGGCGATCATGCACAGGGGAATATCACAAATTTGTGTGATTTCGGGGCATTCGTCGATCTTGGCGGCCTGGAAGGGTTGATCCACATCAGCGAACTCAGTTGGGGGCGCGTTGGGCATCCTGCGGACATCCTCAAACGCGATCAACAAATCGAAGTCTATGTTTTGAACGTGGATCGTGAAAATGGGCGCATCGCCCTCAGCCTCAAACGACTGCATCCCGACCCCTGGGAAACCGTCGGCTTACGCTACAAAATTGGCGAAATGGTCGAGGGAACGATCACCAACGTGGTCGATTTTGGCGCTTTTGCCTGCATCGAAGAGGGTCTCGAAGGATTAATTCACGTCTCAGAACTGGCGGAAGGCCACTTTTTACATCCACGCAACGTCGTTTCCGAAGGTCAAACGATCCGCGCACGGATTTTGAGCATCGACAGCGATACCCGCCGCCTGGGGTTAAGCCTGCGCTCAATATCCTGAGAAAATTTTTAAGAATCCAAAGGCCACCTGTTTTCAGTGTGGCCTTTTTTTATCTATAATCGAAAAAATGAACTATAATCAGCGTTATTCTGACGGCTAATGGGAGCGAGGTCATCCGTGACTCAGCAAGTCAGTAACAAAAAATCCGCCGAGAAAACGCCGGAAAACAAAAAAAATACAACCGAGGCTCAAAACCCTGAAAAACCCCGCTTTCAGGGGCGTTACGAAGTCCAGCCGGAATTCTGGGATCGCATTCTGGATTCGATTCCTCCCTGGGGCGACGAGATCGCCGCGATTCTGTTGATCGTATTCGGCATCGTGTCGTTTTTATCGCTTTTCAATGTGTCGTCGGACGCGACCATCTCCACAGCCTGGAAAAACGCGCTGACTGCGCTGTTCGGCTATGGCAGCTATATCGTTTCTGGCGGCATTCTTGCGTTGGGCGTTTTGATTTTGCTGCCAAAAGCCGGAGTCAACGTGCCGCTTTCGCGAAGCCGAATTCTGGCGCTTCAGGCCGCATTTCTGTCGCTGCTGGCGATCCTGCACCTGACATCTGGCGATCTGGAATGGCGCGCATTGGCGCGGGCAGGTCAAGGTGGTGGCGTCATTGGCTGGGGCTTAAGTATGTTGATCGGAGGGCTGCTCAGTTCGACCTTTGCCCTCTTTATCTATGGGCTGCTTTTTATCATTTGCATCGCCCATGTCGCTGGTGTGAAATCAAGACATATCATCAACTTTTTGCAAAAAACCAGCCAAAAACTGCGCAGCTATTCTGAAAAAACCAGCCAGATTCCTGAACGTCCACGCCGATTCACCGCGCCGGAGCCTGTGGAGACCGCCGATGAAGCAGCACCCGCGCCTCACCAACGCCGGACAACGATCATGCGTATCCGCCCTGATCCCCAGAATCTTCCCCCTTCACAGCGAGCCGGAGCGCAGCCGTCCAAACCCGAATCAGCCGAGACGCCTGCCATTGAAGCACCTGCGGCATCCAACAACCACATTATTCCCGAATTTAACGCAATCGGGACGCTGAAAGAGCGCAAACGCAAAACCGATATCCAACTGGTGGAACGTCCCGATGGTCGAATCAAGCGCTATTTTTCAGTCGAAAATATGGCTGAACCTAAACGCACGGGCAAACGCGAAGCCGACCTGCCTGCATTGGAAATGCTGCGCGATATCGAATTTAATCCGCCGGATGAAGAAGAGATCAATACGAATGTGGTTTTGATCGAGAACACGCTGCTGGAATTTGAAATCGATGTTGACGTTGTTGAGGTCAAGGTCGGGCCGACGGTGACGCGCTATGCGGTGCAGCCCTTCAAGGAAAAGACCGACGGCGAAGGCGAAACCGTGCTGGAACGCACCCGCATCAACAAAATCGCTTCACTTTCCAGCGACCTGGCGCTTTCACTGGCGGCGAAACGGCTGCGTCTCGAAACGCCTGTCCCCGGCACGAATTACATCGGCGTCGAAGTGCCGAATAAAAAACCGGGCATCGTCACGCTGCGCTCAGTTTATGAAAGTCGCTATTTTCACGAACTGCTGCTGAAGAAAAAATCGCCGCTGCTAGTTCCGCTGGGGCGCGATGTCGCGGGGATGCCTGTCGCCGTAGACATCGCTCAGATGCCGCATCTCCTCATCGCGGGGACAACTGGTTCTGGCAAATCAGTCGCGATTGGCGCACTGACGACGGCGATCATCATGAATAACACACCTGATCTCGTAAAAATGGTTTTGCTCGATCCCAAAATGGTTGAACTCAGCCGTTTCAACGGTTTGCCGCATCTGGTCGGCCCTGTCGAAACGGATCAGGAGCGCATTATCGAGGTGCTGCGCTGGTGTACGCGCGAAATGGATCGGCGCTATAAGCTGCTGGAAGAACACGCCGCGCGCAATATCGATACGTTTAATTCGCGGCTGGGACGGCGGCAGCAGGATGAACGTCTGCCCTACATCGTGATTATGATTGATGAAATTGGCGATCTGATGTTGAGCAGGCCGGATGAAACCGAAAAAACCATTACCCGTCTGGCGCAGATGGCGCGCGCCGTAGGAATGCACCTGATCGTCGCCACCCAGCGTCCCAGCGTGGACGTTATCACTGGCTTGATTAAAGCCAACTTCCCCTCGCGTATGTCGTTCGCGGTTGCGTCTGGCATCGACTCGCGTGTGATTCTGGACTCGGTTGGCGCGGAGACGCTGCTCGGTCAGGGCGATATGCTTTATCTAGCGAATGATGCCGCTGGGCCACGCCGTATCCAGGGCTGCTACGTTTCTGACGACGAAGTTCGCGACGTCGTTGCCTACTGGAAAGATTGGCAAGATAAGCAGGTTTCAGCCGGGAAAATGAAGCCGGTACGCATCGGCCCCTGGGAACGCGGCGTCACTCGGCGCGAACTGCTCTCCGAAACCGACCCGATGCTTGAAGAAGCCATTGAGCTGGTGATCGCCGAGGGCGAAGCATCCGCCTCGCTCATTCAGCGCAAAATGGGATTGGGTTATCCCCGCGCGGCGCGCATGATCGACCTGATGCACGAACTGCGCGTGATCGGCCCACCGGAAGCAGGTGGACGCAGCCGCAAGGTTCTCATCAAACCCGGCGAAGACCCCTTTAAAGAGGAAATCGAGAAGCGGTCAAAAGAGAAATAAATTCGCGTCAACGTTAAATGAGGCTGCCCATGTCCGAGCAGACAACCGAGCAAAAACGAACCATCCGCGAAACCAACGCTCTGATCCGCGCGCTGGTTGAGCAGGAAACACTCGGCTATCCTTTCTGGGCGGGCGGCCTTGTCACCAAATATTTTATATCGGACTTCGGACATATCTATTTTGACCTGAGTCACGATGACCACAGCATTAACTGTATGATTCGTGAACAGGTGCGCGGTACGCTCGATTTTCCCATTGCGAACGGCCTGGAAATTGAGGTGTTTGGCATGATTCGAGTGTATGAAAAATCGGCTAAAGTCCAAATTGAGGTCGAAAAAGTTCGCTTGGTCGAAGGCGCTCAAGCTGCCATTGATGTCAATTCGCTGCAAGAACTTGAGAAAAAAGGGCTGTGGCCCCGAACAAAACGAAACCTCCCACCAGACATCTCCAAAATCGGCCTCGTGACCAGCAAACAAAGCGAGGCACTCCACGATTTCGAAGATACTTATCGCAGCGACGGCGGTAAAGCATCGATCAAGGTGATTGATGTACGCATACAGGGTCAGCAGGCAGCGAGAGAAATTGCCGAAGGAATCGAGCGGTTAAATCGTGACAAAGATGTGGATGTGATTGCGCTTGTTCGCGGTGGTGGACGGGCTGTAGAACTGACCGTTTATAACGATTTGATGATCGCTGAAGCAATATGCCGCTCTGCAATTCCAGTTATCACAGGCATCGGTCATCAAAGAGATGACACACTCGCCGATCAAGTGGCTGACATTTCAACCATCACGCCAACTGCCGCCGCCAGCCGTCTGGCAAGATTAAAGCTGCCTCAGATTGTCAGCGAACCTCAGACATCACCCAGGTTTGCCTGGAATCTGGTAATTTTGGTGGCTGGCTTGCTATTGTTATTCTTGCTGCTTTTCCTTCTGACTCGATTATGATTCAAAGTTTAGCGTTGAGCTTGAGCACAGCGCCCGCTACCCTAGCGGCTGAAACTGTTGAGGCTACAGCAGAAACACCCTAAAACAAGAGCGTTTGCTGATTATTGCTATGTACCGGCTCAATGCACTCCGGCGTATCATTTGCTGGCTTATTGACGAACTTAGAGACTTCATAAGCCGTCATCGAGTCGGGGTCATATTGTGTTAGCAGACCGCGCAAAATACCAGGAGATTGGTCATCGGTTAACCAGGTCTCGTATTCCGAAGGCGGCAAAATCACGGGCATCCGGTGATGGATGGTCGCCATAAACGGATTGGCATCGGTAGTCAAAATCGAGCAGGTTCGAATTTCATCACCTTCCGGGCTGTTCCAGATTTCCCACAGCCCCGCGAACGCAAAAACCTGTTGGTCTTTCATATGAATGAACATCGGCGTCTTGTTTTTATCCGCCAACGCCTTCCATTCATAAAATCCATCAACCAGAATCAAGCAGCGGCGCTTTTTGAAAGCGGTACGAAAAGATGGCTTCTCCTCAACCGATTCCGAGCGCGCGTTAATCAGTGTGCTGCCGATTTTCATATCCTTCGACCACGAGGGGATTAAACCCCAGCGATGATAGGTTAGCTCTTGTGGTTTTTCATTGGTGATGACCGCAACAGGCTGAGTCGGCGCGATATTAAAACGCGGAACCATATCACCCGGCGCAGTCGTCAGATTAAACGCCGTTTGAATCGCCTGTCCATCCGAGATGAGTACAAATCGTCCACACATCGAATTTACCCCTTCATTTTATCTGCGGGAAACAGGCTTACCTGCTTCAGAAATCTGGCGAATCAAGGCCAAGCCCGCCAGCAGCAAGCCGATAATTTGCGCCGTCGTAAACTGCGGCTTTCCGCCTGTGCGTACCAGTTCTTCCTCGGCAGCGCGTGCATAAAGATAGGCAGAAATAAAACCAAAAGCGCTCCCCAGGAGAGCACCCACGATATAAACCTGCGTTTTCCATTGATCTTTAGGAGGCATCATGTGTTCCTTTATCGTTTTCAGATGATTCAGGGCGTTCAAAGACACCCAATAATTTATAGATCAGGCCGAAGCGGGAGCTTACGGCAATCGTTTTTTGATTGACCTGATTGGTTACAGATTTGGTTTTGCTTTCCAGTGTGCGCGAAGCATCTTCGACTTTTGCCAGCAGCCCGGTCAGCGCGCCATGCGCTTTGGTCATGCCCGCAACGGCGACAATCCCTAGCAGCGCCAATGGCAGCATACACAGCAGCGCCGGACAGAGCATAAAAACCAGCATCATCCAGTCTGCCAGCAGCGAGACCCGATTACTTTCATCCATAGAGGGCAGAAACGCGCGCGACGCGACAAAGACGATACAAATAATAATCACCAGAAACCCGGCTGCGGCAGGTAAAATAATTTCCCACCGTGTTTGCTGGCGATGGCGAGTTTCAACATTTTCATGTTGGTTGGTTGTAGCCATCAGGTACCCTTTGCGTACATTCGCCCATATTGTAACGAGACTAAGTTATAATAGCGATAGAATGTTTAGTGGAATTTTAGCACAAATGGTCAATGATAACACCCTCACAAAACAGCGCCTTATCCTCACGTTTGGAAAATTCGGGGCGCTCAAATACACCAGCAATCTCGACCTCGCCAAAATCTGGGAGCGAGTGTTGCGACGCGCCAATTTACCGATTCTTTATTCCAAAGGCTTCAACACACGTCCTAAAATCCAACTGGCGTCCGCGCTGCCGTTGGGCATCACCAGCGAATCCGAATTTTTGGACGTTTCCCTGCGCGAAATGATCGCACTGGATGGCCTCATTGAGCAAATTGAGGCTGTCAGTCCAGACGGCTTGCGGATATTTGCCATCACCGAAGCCAGCATTCATACCCCTGCCCTGCAAACCCTCGTCCGCAGCGCCGAATATCGCTTTCAGTTTGAGAGCGGCATGGATCGTGACCTGTTGAACGAGCGCATCGATTCACTGCTGGCGACTGGCTCACTGATTCGGTCAGAGGAGCGCAGGGGTCGAAAGATTGCGTTTGACCTGCGCCCGCTCATTTATGAACTACGGGTGGATGATTCCGGCGATCTCATCGCGCATCTGGCGGCAGGTGAGCATGGCAATTTCCGCCCCGATGACCTGCTGACTGAACTTGATCTGCAAGACCAGCATTGCAGCGTTCATCGGCTGAAGCTTCATCTGGAAAACTCGAAATAGAAAATTTACATTTTTCAGCCGTAACATCCCAAAGACTTGAGCGGTAATTAAGGCGTAAACATCTTGACGAACATGGACAATGGACAGTTGTATAATGGGTTTTTAGCACATGACTCAACACGAATCCAGCCGCGTTGATTTTGGAGGCATTTTTTATGAATCTTGCCCGCAAGCGTACATTTTACTCTGTGGTCAGCACGCTCCTGCTGCTTTCGCTGCTTCTCAGCGCAGTCGTTCCACTCATCACTGCCCAGGAAGCCACCGAAGAACCCGCAGCCGAGGTTACCCAGGAACCCCTGATTTCTGCGGCTACAGAAGAGCCGACTGCAACCGATATTCCGGCTGTTGAGCCGACAATCGAAGCCACAGCCGAGCCGACAATCGAGACTCCAGTTGAACCGACAGTCGAAGTGACATCAGAAGCAACTTCCGAGGCCACCACACCGCCTGATGTGCCAACTGATGTGCCTCCTCCTACGCCTGTGGATGATTCAATCTTCCAGGATGATTTTCAGGATGGTGACAGCCCAGGTTGGGTCACAAGTCCGGGTTGGTTAGTCACCGCTGAGGACAGCAATATTTTCCTGAGCGCCGCTTTGCCCAACGAAACCGCGACGATTGCCGACCTGAACTGGTCACATTTACTTTTGGCGGCACGTCTGCGCATTGATCCCGCCAATACCGCCGCCGTAATGCTGCGTTCGGGTTATAGCATTTCGCTGGACGCCAATGGTCGCGCCAGCCTCTATTCTGGCGATGCACTCCTGGCGCAAGGGCCGGAATCTGTCGCTATCACGGAAGAAGCGGTATGGAGAACGCTCAATATTCAGGCGCTTGGCAGTGTCATTACTGTCGGCGTTGATGGCGTTGTTCAGTTCAGCTATGATGATTCTGCCGCTGTCGCCGAGGGGGCAATCATCATCAGCAGCGGCATCACCAACACGGGTTCAGTCGCGTTTGACGACGTGGTGATTCATAAGCTGGATGCACCCGTTGTCGTAACTGAAACACCCGTTGAGATCACGCCAGAAGCTACCGCCGAAGCTACCGAACAGCCTCCCATCGAAGCAACCGAAGAACCCACTGTCGAAGTCACCGAAGAACCCGCCACGCCTATCCTGAGCGCCGATTTCGAAAGCGATCTGACCGGATGGACTCTGGGCGAAGGCGCAAGCATCGTCATCGAAAGTGAAAACAATCACGCACTGCTGCTGGCAACAGGCGCAAGCCTCACCCCGGCTGAACCGCTCTATCTGGCAGATTTGCAGATTGACGCACGGTTTAACCTGCTCAGTGGTACAAGCGGCGGGCTGAATTTAGCCTTCCGTTCTCAGGAAGGCCAGAGTTATACGCTCTCGCTGGAAGCTGGGCAGACCGCTCTCTATCGCAATGAAGGTGACACAGCCACATTGATCGCCAGCCAGTCAGCCGAGCATACGCTCAACACCTGGTATACCCTTAGCCTGCAAGCTCAGGGCGGTGTGATCGCCGTGACGGTGAATGGCATCGAAGAATTGAGCTTTACCGATGAAAATCCTCTGCTAAACGGGCAAATCGCCTTTAGC
>Ga0268299_1003611_pt1 | contig 13777 bp, 10 predicted proteins | sample NOBtaG_FD_193484 | JGI IMG/M metagenome (GOLD analysis project Ga0268299, IMG submission 193484) | Activated sludge microbial communities from bioreactor in Nijmegen, Gelderland, Netherland - NOB reactor | ecosystem: Engineered > Bioreactor > Aerobic > Activated sludge | place: Netherlands...
TGGTTAAAAAAGCGCACGGTTAATGGCGCATTACCGCTGGAAGGGCTTTCGGTAAAGGCTGCTACCGGACGCGGAATTGCGGGTGTTGCCGAAGGAACGGGTGTCGGGGTACGGTTCTGGACACGGATACTGTTGACCGCTGTGATGATGCTTGTGCCATCGCGCAATATGACCCGCAGGCGGATCGTGTACAAACCATCGGGCGCGTTCGTAGTATTCCAGATGCCAAGCTGCCCATTGAGGACAGGCGTTTGAATCACCGGGCCGATAGGATACCAGAGGTTGCTGCCGTTTGGCTCTGGCCCATATTCCAGTTGATATTGCAAAAACTGGGGATGCAGCGCCGCGCCGATGATTTGCGCGTTCCCTGCAATCACATTACCAGGCACCGGCGATAAAATCAGAATGCTGATGGGAAGCTGTGTACTGGTTGGGATCGCGGATGTTGGCGGTGGCGCGCTCGTCGGCAGAGTAGCCGGAATCGTCGTTGGAACGCTGGCGGCATCCACTGGAGTCGCGCTGGAAATGGATGTGACAGTCACCGTTTCCGTTGGCGTAAGTGTTGCTTCTGGCGCGTTTGAGAGGTTGCAGGCGCTCGTGAGCAACACCAATAGTAAAGCTATTCGATAAAAAATCTGTTTAATATCCATCGCGCGCCTTCCGGGTACATATTTTAGCATCGATGATAACGATACTTCATCTATATACAATTAGCATAAAAGACCTATTTTCGAAACAGAACGGCTGGCACATCTGATCTGCTTGCAATGACCGATTCTGTTTGAATCTTTGCAAACGTCGGCTATAATGACCAGAAATGAACAAAAATTTTCAGCCCATCTCATGCTAAGGAGCTTGTATCATGATTTCGAACAGAAAGGTCGTTTTCTTTAGCTTACTGTTGATCCTGGCTCTGGGCAGTTTTGCCTTTCCTGTCGTTGCACAAGATAGTATCACAATTCGCGTCTGGCGACACCAGGATGACGGCTTCAATACGGGTGATGACGCATTGGCAGCCGCTTATATGGAAGCGAATCCGGGCGTTACCATCACATTCGAAACCTTTGCGTATGACACCTATATTCAAACGCTGCAAACGGCTCTGCCTGCGGGTACTGAGGCTGATGTCTTAAAATTATTTGGCACCTGGGTGTGCGGCTATGCGGAGGGTGGGCGGTTGGCACCCGTGCCTGAAACGGTGATGTCGCTGACAGAGGCTCAGGAAATTTATTATGCCGCACCTGTGACGGGTTTTACCTGTCCCAATGCCGACGGAATCCCGACGCTGTATGGCCTGCCAGAGGAATTCAATATTGAATATGGCGCGGCGTTGGTGAACACAAGTATTGCCGCCGATGCGGGCATCGAACTGCCTGACCCACTGGTTGGCTGGGCAACCTGGGATGATTTTATCGCCGATGCCGAAAAGCTGACTGAAGGCGACCTGGATTTCATGACACGCGCGGGCTATCACTTCACCGCTGGCGATGCTGTGAATTTCACCTTTTACTCGCTGATTGCCCAGCAGGGTGCCGAATTTTTTGACGAAGAAACAGGAGTCTACAATTTTACCTCACCGGAAGCGTACAAAGCCCTTGAACTGATGGTGTCGATGGTTCAGGATCATAAGCTGACCAATCCGAATTTGTTTGGCGATACGGTCAACTGGGTTGGCGATGCCTATTCGTCAGGGCAGGCGGCGATGGGATTGGTTGGCCCCTGGGTGGTGCCGTGCTGTATTACGGGTGACTATCTCGATGATGTTGCCTATATCCGGCTGCCAAGTCTGGGTGAAGACCCGGTTTTCAAGGCGGACTCGGGCTGGGGTATGACCGTTTCCGTGAACAGCCAGGTTTCAGAGCAGGCCTGGGATTATGTCAAGTTCGTAGCGGCGAATGAAGATAATGCACTAGCCTGGAATATCGCCAGCGGTACGCTTCCAGCCTTACGTTCGCTGGTGGAGAATGAGGACAAACTGGCAGCGTTTCTGGAGCCACAGCCCTGGGTTGCACCGTTTATCGAAATTTTCCCCTATGGACAGTTTATTGGGCATTTGCCAGACCGCGATCTGTTGTTTTATGACATCACTCTGCCGCACGTCTACAATGCCATGCTCGGAATAGAGACAATTGAGGATGCACTGCAAGGGATTCAGGACGAAGCCAACGCTTCGGCATAACCCATTGACGAGGCCACTCAGGGGAATAAGAGACACTCGAAAAGCGGGTGTCTCGTTTTGTGATTTAGGATTAGAGCAATGAACAACGCAGATTTGATGACGCTTGAACGTCAAGAGCAAATTGTTGGATTGGTGAATGAACTGGGGCGACTGACCGTCACCGAGTTGAGCCAGCGATTTGGCGTGAGTGAGACGACCATACGACGTGACCTGGCGGCGCTTACAGCGCGCAGCCTGATCCGGCGGACACACGGTGGCGCGGTTCGGCTGCGGCCTGTGGCAACCTCCGAAACGCCGATTTTGCAGCGCCAGCATGAACACGTCGAGGAGAAAGAGCGGATTGGCACAGCAGCAGCGCGTCTGGTACAGAATGGTGAAACCCTCCTGATTGTGTCTGGCAGCACCGGGCTGGCCTTTGCGCGCTGTTTGGAAGGACATTCGAATTTAACGGCGATAACCGATTCGCTGCTGATCGCCAATGAACTGCTCAACCAGGGACAGCATCGTGTGATTATCCTGGGGGGGACGATTGACCCCGATGAGCAGGCAGTACGGAGTTCGCTGGCACGGGCAATGCTCAGAGATTTTCGTGTGGATAAGGTCTTTATTGGCACACGCGCCGCCTCAATAAATGGAGGTTTGAGTGCCGAAACGCCGGAAGAAGCCGAATTTTTTAAGGCCTGCATTGACTGTGGTCAGAATGTGACGTTGATTACCGACAGCAGTAAGTTTCATGTGTCCGCGCTGGTGCGGCTTGCCTCGCTGGAAGACATCCACACGATTGTCACTGACAACGGGATTGACTCGGAAATCGCCGAACAGATTCGCGAACTTGGCATTTATCTTATTCTCGTTTAGACGCTGCATAGCCCTATGCTGCGTATTTGGGTTCAAAAAATTTACAGCGGGGATTTTGTTCAAAATGAATTTGGATGCGAACGGCTTTCATAAACCTGCGCCTCAATTTCGCCCCTGGACGCGCTGGTGGTGGCCCGGAGGTGATGTCAAGCTTCAGGAACTTCTGCGTGAGGTGAAATTACTGGCAGATACGATGTTTGGCGGCGTGGAGATTCAACCTTTTTCTTCGGGGATCAATCCAAAAACGCTCAACGACCCGACATCGCCCATTTACGACTATGACAACCCTGCCTATTATGAAAAGTTGGTCGCTGTCATCGAAGCGGCGCAGCAGCATGGCATCCAGATTGACCTGACGATGGGATCAGGCTGGCCTGCCGGAGGTAAATTTGTGCCGCTCGAAGATAATGTTGATACGCTGCTCTACGGCGAGACGACGGTCACGCGGGCGGTGGATATGCCTGTTCCGCCGCCGATCATGCCTTTTGCCTATGCCGTCTACACGCCGGGAAGCGTACTGCCGCTGTTGAGAGGGCGCGAATGGGTGCAAACGCTGACGTATCACCCGGAAACTGCACGGGTTGTTGCGGTTGTCGCGGCGAAAATTGTCGAAAATGGGCGTTCACCTGACCCTTCGGTGCTTACCGATACAATGCGACTCGACCTGGCAAGTGCAATTGACATTTCCGATCACGTCCGAGATGGGCATTTGCAATGGCAGACGCCCTCATCGGGGTCATGGCAGGTGATTGCAATTTATACGATGCCCAGCGGCAGTCGCCAGCTTATCACTGCGCAGATGGGTGAAACCTACGCTGTGGATCCATTTGACAGTGCGGCGATTGAACGCTATTACGAAAATTGGATTGGGAAGCACCCCGAACTGCTGAAATTTGCAGGTACGACCCTCCGCGCGTTGTTCAGCGACAGTTACGAATATTTCGCACAGCGTCATTTTTCCGATGATTTCATCGAGACATTTCGCGAAAATCGCGGCTATGACATCACGCCGCTTTTGCCAGCCGTCTTTCAGGCAGCCCGCGATCAATTTTTTTTCTTCTTCAGTGGGCTGCGGAGTGCGCCCGACTTTTCATTTGGCGAAGTGAGCAAGCGCATTATCCACGATTATGACCTCACCATCTCGGATTTGTTCTTCAAACATTGGTATCCAGCCAGCCGCCAGTGGATCGAGAAGAAAAATCTGCAATTCCGACAGCAGGGCTACAACCCACCGCTGGATGTGATTAAAGCCGCTGGAGCCGCCAGTATTCCTGAGACGGAAGGTGGAAAAGAGTTGTGGCTTAAGCGCGTGGCTTCCGGCGGGCATCTTTATGGGAGGCCGCTCATCACAGCGGAAGCCTTCGTTTTTCTTCCGCAGGGGGGCTTTGCGCTGACGCCGCAGGATTATAAGCAGGGAATCGATCTGTTGATGACCTCCGGTGTCAACCAGATCATCTATCACGGGACGCCATATCAGTGGGATGCGTCAGGCTATGGCGAGATTGGCTGGTCTCCCTTTATTTCGCCACACGGCGCAATTGATATTTCCACAAATATTTCAGAAGCCGACGTTTTCTGGAAATATCAGGCTGAAATCAACACCTATGCCGCGCGGTTACAGATGCTTTTGCGTCAAGGCAAGCCTGATGCCGATCTGGTGGTTTATCTGCCCTTGTTTGATGACCCTGATAACCCCAGGTTTTTAACAGCACTGCAAACCCTTGACGCCAGTGGGTACACCTGGGAATGGGTGAACGATGAACTCTTAATGGGGGCGCAGTGGACGGATGGTGGACTCCAGGTTGGCGAGATGGTGTTTCAGGGTCTTGTTTTACCGAATGTGCAGGCGATTCCGGTTGAAACGGTTGAAAATCTGGCAAACCTGGCACAAGCGGGCGCGCCAATCGCGATCTTCGGCAGCAAGCCAAACCAGCAGCCGGGTTATCTTAATTATCAGGAGCATGACCGAGCGGTTGAGCAATTTGTCGAAATGATTGTTAACCAATCGTCGAGCCTTTACGCTGCCGATGCCGAGGCATTATTGAAATTTGTTGAAAATTTGCCGCCTGGAATAATCAGCTATGCGCCCAACTTGGCTTTGCGCTGTATCCGTCGCAGCTTGGAAGATGGTGGCGGCATTGCATTTATGCGCAATACGACAAAGGATGCCATGACATTCCAATTGCGTGTCGATCCGGCCTGGGAAGTCTTTTATTGGCTGGACGCAGCTACCGGAAATATTTTTGCAGCAGATGTGACAGCGGGAGAGGTTACAGGTTGGCTGCCGGGATTCGGCGCAATCGCGTTCATGGGCAGCCCGGAAGCGATTTTTCCGGCAGGCGAATTAACGCAAGGAAACCCAGTCGCAGAACCTGCTGTCATTGAGGCTATCCCCTTAATCAATTGGACGCTTGAAATTACTGGAGAGGATGTCATTGGCGGGCGAGTCTCATCGTCTGGCGATGTTCTGGGCGATTGGCGGGAACGTGAAGGTCTGTTGTATGTGTCATCGCCAGGAATTTATAGAACGCAAACCCATTTGGATCAGGTCGGGCAGCGCTGCATTCTGGACATGGGAGATGTGTTCGCTGCCGCTGATGTCACCGTGAATGGTCAACCTGCTGGACGCGCGACTTTTTCGCCCTATCAGGTAGACATAACGCCATTTTTACGACCCGGCGAAAATGCCATAGAAATTTTAGTGACGCCTGCACTACGCAACCGTCTAATTGGCAAAGCGCTGAGCGGCGACCCGGAATATGCTCAGTTTCGTGGTGGTTTTATGGGGCCAAGCAAGCCGATTGCGTCCGGTCTGGTTGGGCCAGTGAAATTGAACATCATCGCCTGATGCTGAAAAAATAATAGTTACCCTTTGATCCCCGTGAGCGTGATGCCCTGGATGATCCAGCGCTGCATCACCAGGAATACCAGCAGCACAGGCATCACCACCAGCACGGATGCTGCCATGCTCAAATTAAGCTGGTTGGCGTGCTGGTTCGTGTACCAGGTCAAAATAATCGGCAGCGTGCGGATATTTTGCTCTGTCAGCACAATCAAAGGCCATAGATAAGCATTCCAACTGAACATAAAGATAAGGATGCCGAGAGTCGCTAATGCTGGGCCAAGCTGTGGGATGGCGATCTGAAAAAAGATACGCCATTCCGATGCACCATCGACGCGCGCCGAGTCCAAAAGCTCGTCGGGGATGACGCTCATATATTGGCGCATCAAAAAAATGCCAAAAGCGTTGATGCCGCTGGGTACAATCAGCCCCAGGAGATTATTGAGCAGATTTAAGCGCGCCAGAATCAAATAGGCAGGGATCATCGTCACCTGGAACGGGATCATCAATTGCAGCAGGATGTACCCAAACAACAGCCGCTTGCCCCAAAATCTGAATTTTGCAAAGATGTAACCAAAGAGCGCGCTGGTAAATAACACGAGAACAACATTGCTGACGGCTACAATGACACTGTTGCGATAAAATAACAGCAGGGGCAGATCAGGATCGTTCAGGACGGTTTCATAATTTTCCGTTGTGAAATTCTGCGGTAGAAACGTCGGCGGAACCTGTCGGATTTCATCAAGCGTTTTGAAAGATGACAGGAAGGTAAACAAAAACGGTACGACTGTTAAAAACGCGCCGACAATCAAAATCAGGTAAATCAACAGCATAGGAGGGGTGAGTCTGCGGCGGGATTGTCGCTGTACGCGGTTGGCGGAAGTTATTTCGGCTAACGCTTGTGGCTGATCGATTTGATACATGGGGTTAATACTCCCAGTCGGTGCGCAGCAGTCGGAACTGGATGAGCGTAATCAACATGACCAGCAGGAACAGGGCAACCGACACGGAGGCTGACCAGCCCATGCGTTGAAAGCGAAACGCATTTTCATAAATATCGATGGTAAGCACCCGTGTTTGACCCTGAGCGCCGCCACCAGGGGTCATGATCTGAATCAAATCGAATACCTGAAAGGCCGAGAGCATCGTCAGTACGGAGGTGAGCAAAATCGTTGGTCGCAGAAGGGGGAGCGTAATGTGGCGAAAAATCTGCCACCCGTTTGCGCCATCCACATTGGCAGCTTCTCTAAAATGTTCGGGGATACCTTGCAGCGCCGCGATAAAGATGATGGTGTTGTAACCAAAATCCTGCCAGAGATAGGCAACAATGATTGAAAGCATCGCCAATGGAATTCCGGCGATTTCGGCGCGGGGGTTGGTCAACCATATCTGGCGCGAAGGGGGACTGATGCCCAGCGGCGTCAATAGGTTGCTCAACATCACAATCAGGCCGTTGAACAGGCCATTTTGCGGATGATAGAGATAACCCCACATGATGGCGACACCCACTGAGGATGTGACCACAGGAAGAAAAAAAATGAGTCGAAAAATAGGTTTCCAGCGTGTGCCAATCGACTCGATCAGAACGGCAAGCGGGATGGTGATGAGCAGATTAATCGGTAGTACCAGCAAAGCGAAGACGATGGTGTTTCCCAGGCTCAGCCGAAACTGCTGCGCTTCGAGCGACTCGCCCGCCAGCATATTCTGAAAATTTTGCAGGCCGATGTAGGGATTTGCGCCGCCAAGACCGAGCAGACCGTCACCAGTACGCTGGGCGCTGTAATCAAAAAAAGCCAGCAAAAACGCCCACATCACAGGCAGAATTGAGAAAATTGCGAGGTAAATTATCATTGGAGTCAGCGACGTTGTGAGGAAAAATTTTTTGCTGCTCTCACGCCCTGTGAAGATGTTCTCGGCAAAGCTCATACATCGCGCTCCTTGTGTACATCCCCGTTCATTTTAGAGCGGAACGCGCTGTCTGGCAAAAATCGGAGATGTAAGCGGAACGCTGATGCATGAAGGAGAAATTGTTTGACCGAGCAGGCTGAGGTTGTCATTGTTGGCGCAGGTGCGGCGGGTTTAATGGCTGGGATTTGGGCAGGGCGGACATTCCCGCACGATTCGATTGTGATACTGGACGGCGCGCGAAAACTTGGCGCAAAAATTCTTGTTGCAGGCGGCGGGAGATGTAATGTCACGCATGATGAAGTCGATGCCAATGCCTACGCAGGATCATCGCGCAACGCGATCAAAAAAGTGCTGCGTCGTTTTGATGTGCCGCAAACGACTGCGTTTTTTCGCGAGTTGGGCGTGACACTCAAACGCGAGGAAACGGGCAAGCTCTTTCCAACAACCGACAGCGCTCAAACCGTGCTGGATGCGCTGCTTCGTGCCGTGCGTGAAGCCGGGGTGATGATTCAGTATCCGCGCCGTGTTCAATCCATTCGCAAAGAAAATGATCGATTTCGTGTTGTGGGGGAGTGGGGTGAGATCGAAGCTAAAAGCTTTGTGCTGGCGACGGGCGGCAGAAGCCTTCCTAAAAGCGGCTCGGATGGGCAGGGTTACGAGATGGCGCGTTCGCTGGGACACCAGATCACGCGGCGTATTTTTCCAGCGCTTGTTCCACTGACACTGCCGAAAGATCATTTTATTTGCCAGCTCAGCGGCCTGACCCTGCCTGCCACGATTGAGCTTTACTCGTCGAGTGGGAAAAAAATTGCTGCTTTCACCGATTCGACGCTCTGCACCCATTTTGGCCTTTCCGGGCCGTCGATCCTCGATTTTAGTCGTTATTATATTGACGCGAAATTTGATGACCCGAATGCGATTGCGACCATCAATTGGCTGCCGGAGATGACGACAGAGCAGTGTGAAGCCGAACTGCTGGCGCTTGGTCGAATGTCGCCTGCCCGCTATTTATCACAGCGGATGCCAGAGCGTCTGGCACGGGCATTATGTGAGCAAGCTAGGATTGATTCGGGTACGCACGGTGATCAGCTTACGCGCGAACAGCGCAAAACGCTTGCGCGAACCATCACACGGCTTGAACTGCCGATCAGTGGGAATCGTGGATTTACCTATGCCGAAGTCACGGCTGGCGGCATACCGCTTTCGGAAATTCGACTCGAAACGATGGAATCGCGGGTTTGCCCTGGCCTCTATCTCTGTGGCGAGATTTGTGATGTTGATGGACGGATCGGCGGCTACAATTTTCAGTGGGCATGGTCGAGCGGATATATCGCAGGGGTATCCGTAGGGCGCGCATGAGAGGGGTTCAGCGTACCAAACCCCTTATGGCCTATGATGCAATTGACCTATTACGCAATCGCAATGGGATGAACCCACGAGCCGGTTGAGCCTTGAAGCCGGAGCGGAGTGACGATCAAGACAAATTCGTAAACCTGCTGAGCGGCTAATTCTTCGAGATACAGATTCTCAAGATGGGTTACGCCGTTATGCACCAGCAGAAAACGGTGAACGGCATGACTATAAGGTGGGAATGCCTCAACAGTCATATTGTCAGCGCCAGCCAGAATCATGCCCTGCTTAAATAAATACTGCGCGGATTCCAGCCCTAAACCTGCAATCGCGTCGCTGTAGGCGGGGTTTCCGTCGCGCAGGTGTTGGTAAAACCCCGTGCGGATTATGACAGCCGTTCCTGGGCCAATCTGCGTCCCTTGAGTTTTCATCGCTCCTTTGATGTCTTCCGCTGTGATGATGTAACCATCGGGCAGCACGTTGACACCGCGATAACGGGCAATGTCGAGCAGCACGGCGCGCGTCACAATCGGCGGCATCTCGGAAATGCTCAAATGAGTTTGCCCTTTAAAGTTAACCGTTTCAGCGGCGGCGATAGTCTTGCCTGGGCCATCATACAAGCGCACACTTCCGTTGGGGTCAGGATTGCCTGCTTCGTCCTGGCGTTCCCCAATATGGCATAATGCGTCAATGTGCGTCCCGGTATGCGCAGCCATCGTGATGGCCTCTGCGGCGGCTGATGCGGGCGAAATATCCTTCAAATCGCCATGACGCAGGCGCGGTGTCAGCGTGTAAGGCACCATCGGGCCGGGAACTGGAATGCCTTCATAATGAACAACAGCGAGACTATAAACGGTGCCTGTACGCATCAAGCCTAACAGCTCTGGTGTCATTTTAGGAACGGGCAGCACACCATAGGGTTTCATTTGTCCGGGTTGGGTCATTTTCCACCAATTCTTTAGGCGTTGCTCGCGATGGATTCCTGAAGAAATCGCATAGCTTCCGCTTCAGTGGTGAAAAATCTCGCCTTTTCATAGCGAGTCACTTTGAAAATTGTCTCGCTGAGTGAGCGCACAAAGGTTGACGCACCACAGATAACGATGTGGGCGCAGCGTGGGTGCGACATCGTAGGCACGTTGCGCGCCCGCAGTATGCCCGAAGGGATTTGGCGAATCCGCTCGACATTAATCAGGATGTGCATATCTTCTTTGGATTTATCAAGATAAACCATTGCTTCATCGTTGACTCGTTTGATGTCATCAACGCTCCAGGGTTCTTCATACAAGAAGTAGATGATCTTGTTTTGCTCCCTTAGTTCGAATTTCGCTCCCATGTGCTTCTTTCCTATGACAAATGATAGATAATGACTATTGCTTTACTCAAATTATAGCAGCGATCAAATTTAAGAATAATTTGCGTCCCTAATAATTTATATAAAATTCATAAGATTTGCATCTTTTTCTAGGTTTACAACTTTAACTAATAGAATAATTGAGGGATATTGTTAGAGTTTTCATATCTTAACTGATTTCTCATATTTGGGGGTTTACACTTTTCACAAATTTAAGTATAAAAGTCATTAGCAGTCACATCTTTCCATCTCTAATCATTCTTTTTAAATATAACTTTGAATCTTTGGCATCAGGAGCAACACATGAAAACCGCTCATCCTCCTGGCCCTCCAGGTTTACCATTTGTTGGCTCCGCCGCAAAGATCGTAAATCCTGAGAATATCTTGTTGTTCCTTGAACAGAATGCGCGTTCATACGGCGATATTTCGCATTTCACTGCCGTTGGTATGCACTTCTACTTCGTCAATCACCCCGACTACATCCAGCAAGTTCTGGTTACAGACAGCGAAAAATATTACAAAGACCGGATGACAAAACTTGTCGGGAAAAAATTCCTCGGTAACGGTTTGATTTTTAATGAAGGTGAGTTCCACAAACGCCAGCGAAAGCTCATCCAACCCGCATTCCATCACAATCGACTCAAAAAATATGTCGATCAAATTAATCATATTACCAATAACTGGCTGGATAGTATTGACGATTGTGAAGTTGTCTCAATTCATCCTTCCATGATGAAGCTCACACTGGCGATTGTTTGCAAGGCGCTGTTTAACACCAATATTTCGGATGGTGAGTCGGGCAAAACTGTTGAGCTGGCAATGGATTATTTTCATGAGGTGATGGGAATTGAGGCTCGCTCGGTGATCCCAATTCCAGACTCGCTGCCTATTCCGCGCAAGCGCCGCCTGAAACGCTCAATTCATGATCTACAGCAGGTGGTTCGGAACATTATTAGTGAGAACCGCGCGAAGGGGCGTGACGACGGATCGTTGATTTCGATGATGATGTCCATGACGGACGACCAGGATCGACCAGCAATGGATGATCCACAGGTGATGGACGAAAGCATTACGCTTTTTATGGCTGGGCATGAAACTTCTGCTCTAGCACTTGCCTGGGCATGTTATCTGCTCGCTAGAAATCCCGATGTTCAGCAAAAAATCCAGCAGGAAGTGAAGACTGCTCTCAATGGTCAGCAGCCAGAAATGGAAGATATTCCCCGGCTGCCCTACACGTCGATGGTCATTAAAGAGGTGCTCAGGCTCTATCCACCTGGATGGATCCTTGGGCGAGAACCCATTGAACCCACCAAAATAGGCCCTTATGACATCCCCAAGGGTGCTATTATTTTTATCAGCCCTTACGTTGCCCATCGAGATAGACGCTTTTTTGATGACCCTGATACGTTCCGCCCAGAACGTTTTGATGCGGCGCATGAGAAAAATATTCCTCGCTACGCCTATTTTCCGTTTGGCGGTGGCTCGCGCGTGTGTATGGGCGCTGGATTTGCCACGATGGAAATGCAGTTGGTCTTAGCGACTATCGCTCAGCGGTTTACAATGCAGCTCACATCGAAAGAAGAGGTGGGCGTGGTTTCTGGCCTGACGCTGCTTCCTGATCGCCCGATTGAGCTGGCGTTTCAAAAACTCAGTCACAATTCAGAGTAACTTAACCTATAAATCAGAGTTGGCTAAAGTCTATTTTGTGCAGCGGCTTTAATTTTGGTATTACATTTAGATTTTAATTACGCGTTGCATAGGAGGGAAGCAGTGCGCGCAGATCAATTTCAGAAAATGCTCGATATGACAGCAGACGCCTTGATTAACTCACTCCCTAAACACATGCCAGGTGGGCTTTACCGCGAGTTTTATAGCTGGGGTTTTTCACGCGAAAACCCTGTGCGCGATGCGTGGCTTCAGACCACTGGGCTGACTCAACTTGTAAAATTGACCGTGAATCTGTACGAGGGGCTGGCACCAGAAAGTGATATGGCCCGTCTCGTCGAGTATTGCATTCCGGTCAATATTTATCAGGTCTACGAGATTGTGTCGGATAATCTTGCACTGGGGCTGGCGCATCGAGCGCCTGAAGACAAAACGTTTGCGGAACGGCGAAGCTTGATTCTAGAATTTAACCGCGCGATGGATACCCGACTTCAGAATTTCACGACATCCGGCGACAAGTTGTTTAATCCGGCAAAGTCGATGATGGAAGATATATCCTCGGCTACGCAGAGTTTAAGCCCACACAAGCATATGGTTCTGATGCGAACGTATCTAAACATCCGCCGTCCACCTTCCACAAAGGAACTGGAATATGCCATACGCCCGCTGCTGGTAGCGAATATCGAAGCGTGCGCTGATATGGTCACATCGACGCAAAAATACCAGCTTGGCAAAATGATCCAGCACGGATTAATCAATCGTTATCGCGGCGTGACTGGTTTGCTGTCCAATCGCGATCTGGAACTTTCCGAACGGCTTGACCTGAGTACCAATGCGATTCTGGTTGCGCCCATTGTTGCCAATTTCATCAGTGGTTTGTGTGAAGAAGTAAACCCTGTCGAAAACTTCCAGAAAGTTGTTCAGAATAACACCCTGTCTGAAGCCCTCTATCTGGTTGCACTGTTGATTCGCTTGCTCAATGATCTGGGGACTGGTTTGATTATGCAAGCAGCGGAAGATCGGGCGAATTTCTTTGATGGGCTGCGACGGCGAGAAGCTTCTGATGAGACGATTGTGTCGATTGTCCGCGAGGCTGTGCAGACGCATGGTTCGCTGCTAACGCGCATCGACAAGGATGTGCGTCATGGTGAATTCAATCTGGCATTCTATGACCTGTATGACAAGCCATCGATTGAGGATGCTTTGAACACTTTTGAGCAACGTATCCGTTATTTTGCTCAACTTTATCGTGAGAGCCGCGCGCGGCTGATGACCTTGCTCGAATCGATGAGTTTGACTTTAAAGGACGAGCGTGCTGGTGCTATAATTCACCGCTGTCTGGTCTTTCATGAGCAGTTGTATGCTCATTCATTCGAGGAAGCTGAGGGCGAATACGCAGTATGAGTCAAATCCGACAATCGGTGTCGTGGTGGTGCTTTGTACCCAACAAGATGACACCGGAAGAACTGGTGCGCGCTTCTGCCGAGATTGGCTACGAGGCCGTTGAGTTGGTGGGGCCGGATTACTGGCCTTTGATTAAAGAACATGGCCTGAAGATCGCATCTTACAATGGACATCAAAGCATCGTTGATGGGCTGAATCGGCGCGAAAATCGCCAGCGAAT
>Ga0268299_1003612_pt1 | contig 13777 bp, 14 predicted proteins | sample NOBtaG_FD_193484 | JGI IMG/M metagenome (GOLD analysis project Ga0268299, IMG submission 193484) | Activated sludge microbial communities from bioreactor in Nijmegen, Gelderland, Netherland - NOB reactor | ecosystem: Engineered > Bioreactor > Aerobic > Activated sludge | place: Netherlands...
GAAGGGATGCTCGCCAGGGTCCCCTACCAGGAACGGCCGGTACGCCACGAGTACCGGCTCACCGAGAAGGGACGCGACGTGTTCCCGATCCTGGCCGCCATGGCCGCATGGGGCGACAAGTGGCTGAGCGGCCCCGAAGGCACGCCGCTCGTGTTCCACCACACCGCCTGCGACCACGACATGCACGCCGAGGTGGTGTGCAGCGAGTGTGGCGAGGCGATCGACGTGCGACGGACCCAGGCCCGCCGGGGCCCTGGCCACCCCCAGTTCGCCGCGCCCGAGGGGGCCGGGCGATGACGGCCCGCCGGGTGGTGGTGGCCATGATGGAGCACGAGACGAACACGTTCTCGCCGGTGCCCACCCCGCTGGGCCGGTTCGCCCGGGGCGGGGGCGAGCTGCCGACCGGGGCCGAGGTGTACCGGCGCTTCTCCGGCACCGGCACCGGCATCGGGGCCCTGCTCGATGTGGCCGACGAGGCCGGGATGGAGATCGTCACCCCGGTGGCGGGCAACGCCGCCCCCAGTGGGAAGGTGGAGGCCGCCGCCTACGCCTTCATGACCGACGCCATCTGCGAGGCGGTGGCCGCCGGCTGCGACGCCTGCTTCCTCGACCTCCACGGGGCGATGGTGGCCGAGACCACCGACGACGGCGAGGGCACGCTGCTGGCCCGTATCCGCTCCATCGCCCCCGATCTCCCCATCGCCGTCAGCCTCGACCTGCACGCCAACGTGACCGAGGCCATGATCGCCAACTGCACGGTGGCTGTCGGCTACAAGACCTACCCACACCTCGACATGTACGAGGCGGGCCGCCACGCCGGGCGGCTGCTGGTGGCGGCGCTCGACGGCGAGATCCACCCGGTGATGGTGTGGGGCAGCCGGCCGATCCTGGCCCAGACGCTGCGGATGGGCCATGCCGACGAGCCGATGGGGCCGCTGCTGGAGATGGCCCGGCGCCACGAGGCGTCGGGGCTGCTGGCGGCGTCGGTGTTCGGCGGGTTCCCCATGGCCGACATCTGGCACGCCGGGCTGTCGGTGGTGACGGTGGCCGACGGCGACCGGGCCCGGGCCGAGGCGGCCCGCGACGAGCTGCTGGACGCGGCGTGGGCGGAACGGGCCGAGTTCGTGTTCCAGAGCCGTCCCCTGCCCGACACGATCGCCGAGGCCAAGGCCCTCAACGGCGGCCCCGACCGGCTCGACGGGCCGGTCATCCTGCTCGACCACGCCGACAACACGGCCTCTGGCGGCACCCAGGACACCACGGCCGTGCTGGCCGAGGTGCTGGCCCAGGGCCTCACCGACGTGGCCATGTTCGCCATCTGCGATCCCGGGGCGGTGGCCGAGATGACGGCGGCCGGCGTGGGAGCCGAGATCACGCTGGCCCTCGGGGGCAAGATGGACATGCCCGCCATCGGGCGCCAGGGTGAGCCACTGACGGTCACCGGGCGGGTGCGGGCCCTGACCGACGGGGTGTTCCCCGTGACCGTGGCCATGGGGCGGGGCACGCTCATCGACATGGGGCCCACCGCCGTGCTGGAGATCGGCCCGTTGGAAGGGAACCCTTCGGGTTCCTTGAGTACGCCTGCGGCGTACACGCTCGCCTCCGGCGAGCTTCAGGCCGGGTCGGTCAAGATCGTGGTGTGCTCCCGCAACGTGGAGCCGTCGGACCCCGGGTGCTTCCGTTCGGTGGGCATCGAGCCCACCGCCATGCGGTTCCTGATCCTCAAGAGCCGCATCCACTACCGGGCCGGGTTCGCCGGGATCTCGGCCCGGGACATCCCCTGCAACGGGGTCGGCGTCACCAGCAGCGACAACTCGCTCTTCCGGTTCGAGAAGGTCCGCCGGCCGATCTACCCCCTCGACGAGCACACGCCGGCCACGCCGGAGTACGGGCCGCCGCCGGCCTGAGTGGCCGCCCGCCGGGCCCGCTCGACGCGACAGCGTTCATCGATAATTGAGGATTGAACAGAAGCGACAAGCTGTCGCAACGTGGTAGCGTCAATCTCTCACAACCAGGGCGACACCGAAGAGTTTCGCCCTGCCGCCGTCCAAGATCAGCCTGGTTCACATCTGCCGTAGTACATGACAGAACGAACCTCGTTCCTGACTGTCAATCGATAGGTCCGTCCCGGACTGCTCTTGAGCGCGCATTCACGCGGAGCGATCACCAGCCCTTTACGCCGAGGAGGCGCAGTGATCGACCAGTCGAACCGAACGTTGGATCGAGCGGATTACATCGCTTCGACCGACCCGACCGTGGTGCGGATACCACGGCGGCGGTATCTGGCCATAGACGTCAATGGAGACGTGCTGTCGGATCTCGACGATCTGCGGGCGCTGGCCGATGCGGTGGCGTCGGCTGCCTGCCCCTGGAGACGGGTGACCTACGCCGACATGCCGCTGGAGGGGTTCTGGCATCACGCCGAGCACACCGAGTTCGATCCCAGCCTGGCCGGCGTCTGGAACTGGACGGCCGGGATCTGCCTGCCCGAAGACTCCGACGACGAGGCGGTGCGCCGGGTCATGCTGCGGCGGTACCGGAGCGACGAGCCGTGCCGGGTGGCGGTTCGGCTGCTGGGGCACGGTCTGATGGTGCAGGCCCTGCACGTGGGGGGCTACGACACCATCGGGTGGACGCTCGAGCGGATACGGAGCTACGCCGCCGACCAGAGCCTGGAGGGCACCGGCATCTACCAGGAGATCTACCTCACCGACCCCCGGGTGACGAAGCCGGAGCATCTACGCACGATCGTGCGCCAGCCCGTACGGCGGCGCAGCGGCGAGCGCCGCCCCCCGTCGATCCTGGGCGCCGACGACACCGAGCTGCCGCCGGTCCGCCGCCGTCGCCGTCGGCTGTAGCCAGGCGCCAGTGCCGGGGCCGCCGCCGGCGCTCAGCCTGCGGTCAGCCAGCGGTGGGGTCGGTGACCTGGCCGAGGAAGAGCGTGGCTCCCGACCGCTGATCGTAGATGCGGTAGAGGAACGGGCGGTCGAGCACCAGCGGTTGCGGGGGTTCGACCGGAGCGGAGGTGGTCATGAACAGCACCACGGTGGCGGCCGCCGCCTCGGTTCCCTCCTCGTCGAGGGCCACCCATGTCTCATGGATCACCTTGGAGAGCACGAGTGTGTCGTCCTGGGCCATGCCCAGGAGGTGGCCGGGTTCGTACAGGGCGGTGAGGCCGAGTGCCTTCAGGGCGGGGTCGAGCTGGCGGTTGGCCCGCACCTCGAACCGGGGGACGGCCAGCTCGGCGCCGCCGGTGCGGTTCGTGTCGAACTCGGCGAAGACCTGGCCCAGGTTGGCGGCCACGTCGTCGAAGCGACCCTCGTCGGGGAGGACGAACTGGGCGACCAGGCCACCCACGTAGGGCTTCTCGGCCCCCCGCCAGCCCTCGCCCTGCGAGGAGGCCGCGCTGGCGCCGTGCATCATGGGCACGGTCACCTCGGTCCCGTCGGCCCGGGTGAACGCCTCGTCGGCCGTGGCGTCGGCCTCGAACTCCTCCATCCAGGAGGCCTTGAGGTAGAGGGCGTTGACCAGGGCCAGCACCGTGTCGGGGTCGATCACCCCGTCGGCCACGAGCTCGGGGATGCGGTCGTTGGTGGCACCGGCCACGAAGGCGTTGATGGCGTGGGCCACGGCGTCGGGGTCGGGCCGGAAGTCGACCTCGTTCAGTACCGGGCCGTAGTTGGCCCCGATCGTCTCCAGGTAAGCGGGCTCGAAGGGGTAGCCCTGCTGGAGGTAGGCGGAGTTGGCCAGCCGGATCGTCACCTCGCCCGGGTCCTGCTCCTGATCACCCACGCCGCTGTCGACAGGGTCGGGAACGCGGGCCTCCAGGTCCTGCTCGAGGGCGTTCATCGAGGCGTGGTACACGGCCGGGTCCTCGATGGCGAGCAGGTCCCGTAGCTGGTTGGAGGCGTCACCGGTGGCCCCCGGCTCCGCCATGGCCAGGGCGATGGCCACCGAGGTGGGCGAGATCGTCAGGTTGGCTCCGGAGTCGGCCCCGGCCCGCGCCGCGGCGAACAGCTCGGCGCCGAAGGCGGTGACGGCCCGACCGGCCACGGTCGGGTCGGCCGTGGCCGCCTGACGGTCGACCACCTCCACCGCCGACACGCCCTCCTGGTCGGCGGCACCGCCGCCGCCGTCATCACCCGAGCCGCACGCCGCCACGAGGGTGGCGGCGGCGCACAGGGCGGCGGTCCAACGGGCAACGGTGGTTCGCATGGTCGTTGGACGACCGTAGCAGCGGCCCCGGTTCCCGGCGGCCGATGGTCTAGGGCGTGAGGTCGAGCGCCTCGGTGATCCGGGTGTAGGGGATCCCGGCGGTGTCGTTGAGCTCGGCCACGAGCGCTGGGTCGTCGGAGTCGAACAGGCACATGCAGTGCGACTCGCCGGGCACGAACACGCTGCGGATGTAGCTGATCGGCTTGCCGGCGGAGCGGAACTCGGCCGCGGTCTCGATGGCCTTGCGCTGCGCTGCGGCCAGGTCCTCCATGGCGATGCCGGGCAGGTCCCGGTCCACCAGGTACACGGTCATGTCATCCCCCTGTCGTCATGATCTCCCGTTCGGTCCGACCCTAGGCGCTGCACCGGATGAATGGGATGTCGGGCGATGACGATTCGCCGCTCGACGAATCGGCGCAAGCCGATGGACAGGTCGCCTGCGCCGCATTTCGATGGACGGCGGACGGGGCCGGAGTGGCGGAACCCAGCAGCCCCGCCCGCCTGACGAGGAGGGCCCCCGCACGGGCAGCAGCGGCAAACTGCTTGTCCCGTGGGCCCACCCCGCTTGCCCGAGATGATCCCAGCGCCGAGCCGCGCCTGGCAACTGAACCTGCGTGTGCGCAGGTGACGGCACTGCCCGCTCCGGCCGAGCAAGATTCTCCACAATTGGACCTAAACGAGCTCAGATTTCACCCGCGTATCGGACCGTTGGGTTAGGTTCCGATTCGCACCTATACGGGGGTCGCCGGGGCGGAATAGTACTTCCGCTGGGCGGCGAGCGAGACATAAACCAGGGCCACCAGCACCGGTACCTCGATCAGCGGGCCCACCACGCCGGCCAGGGCCTGGCCCGACGACACCCCGAACACGCCGATGGCCACGGCGATGGCCAGCTCGAAGTTGTTGCCGGCGGCGGTGAAGGCGATCGAGGCGTTCCGGTCATAGGGCAGGCCGAGGCGCAGCCCGAGGGCGAAGGTGCCGAACCACATGACGGCGAAGTACACGAGCAGCGGCACGGCGATGCGGACCACGTCGAGCGGTTGGTTGGTGATCTTCTCCCCCTGCAGGGCGAACAGGATCACGATCGTGAACAGCAGGCCGTAGAGGGCCACCGGACCGATGCGGGGGATGAACCGCTGCTCGTACCACTCGGTGCCCTTGGCCCGCTCCCCGAAGGTGCGGGTGAGGAAACCGGCGAGGAGCGGGATGCCGAGGAAGATCAGCACGCTCTTGGCGATCTCGCCCACGGTCACGTCGATGCCGTCGCTGTCGAGCCCGAGCCAGCCGGGCAGGACCTGCAGGTAGAACCAGCCGAGGATGGAGAAGGCCACGATCTGGAAGATCGAGTTGAGGGCCACGAGCACCGCCGCCAGCTCCCGGTTGCCGCAGGCCAGGTCGTTCCAGATGAGCACCATGGCGATGCAGCGGGCCAGGCCCACGATGATCAGGCCGGTCCGGTACTCGGGCAGATCGGGCAACAGGAGCCAGGCCAGGGCGAACATCACCGCCGGGCCGATCAGCCAGTTGAGCACGAGCGACAGCACCAACGAGCGCCGGTCGGCCACCACGTGCCCGATGCGGGTGTAGCGCACCTTGGCCAGCACGGGATACATCATCAGCAGCAGGCCGACGGCGATGGGCAGGCTGACGGTGTCGATCTTGACCTTGTCGAGCGTGTCGTTGAGCCCGGGGAAGGCCCGCCCCAGGAGCAGCCCGGCGGCCATGGCGATGCCGATCCACAGGGGCAACAGCCGATCCAGGGTGGAGAGCTTGCCGGGGGTCTGGGGGCGGGCTGCGGTGTCGGTCACGGGCGGTCCTGTCGTGGGTCGGGGTCGGGCCGGGCATCGGAGGGCCGGCGCGGCGGCACCATGCCGCCCCGGAGCCCGGCCTCCAGACTGGCGAAGTTGTGGGCGGCGAGCCAAAGCCGCAGGAGATGACGCCGCCGGGCCGGGTCGGGATGGTCCTCGTAGGCCTCGCGGGCGTGGAGGATCCGGCCGTTGTTGAGCAGCTGGACGTCGCCCGGCTGGAAGTCCATCTCCAGGTGGAACGCCGGGTCGTTGGCCAGGCGCTCGAGGAGCTCCATGGCCTCGAGGTGGCGGGGCGCCAGGCGGGGGGCGTCGGGGTGCTCCTGCGATTCCCGGATGTACCAACCGATGTAGAACAGGCGGGCGGCCCCGTCGATCTCGGTGATGGGGGCGAGGGAGAACCACGGCGCCTGACCGGCGGGCACGTCACCCTGGCGGTCCCAGCCGACCGGTTCGTACAACGCCTCCAGGAGATCGGGGCGGGTGGCGAGCAGCTCGTTGTAGAGGGCCCAGCTCGACACGATCCGGCTCTCGCCGCCCCGCAGCGCCGGCTCCAGGCACAGCAGGCCGATGATGTCGGCCCCGTCGGTGTGGAAGCCCTGGCGCTGGCGGGTGCGGTACAGGCGGACCTTGCCGGCGTCGACCGGGAGCCGCTCGTCCCGGATGTGGGTCAGCAGGTCGCCGGCGGCGGTCTGGGCGACGGGCCGCCCCAGGTGGGTGCCGAGCCCGTACCAGGCCAGCTCGATGGCCGGCCCGTCGAGCAGGTCGACCGGGAAGCCCCGCAGCAGGATGAACCCCCGCCCGGACTGCAGCATCGCCGACCACCGGGCCAGATCGTCGTCCAGGCCGGGAAGTGGGAACCGCTCCCGCGTCAACGAGGCCAACGGCAGGCCAGCGGCGATCGCCGCCTCGGCCGCCTCCACGATCGCCGCCCGGGCGTCGTCGCCCAGGGGGATCTCCCACGACCGGTCGGTCGTGACGTCGGCCGCCCGCCAGACCGCAGCGCCGTGCTGCGGATGGCGGGTGCCGGGAGCTGTGGTGGGGGCGCCCGTCATGCCGGGATCAGCAGCAGGTGGACTTCGTTCCCACCGCCGCCGGCTCGGGGGCGGCGGTGCAGGTGCCGGACCCGTCCGGAGCGGGGGCGCAGGCCATGTCGGGGGCGTCCCCCAGCACGGTGTAGACCTCCCACGGCTCGGCGTCGGGGCCGTGGACCCACACCTTGTCCTGCACGGCGTAGCAGCAGGCGGTCTCCTGCTGGACCGTCGTGTCGAGCCCCTCGCCCTGGAGGCGCACGATGGCGTCGTTGACCAGGCCCGAGCTCTCCACCTCCACCCCGAGGTGGTTCAGCGTGCCCCCCTGGCCCGGATTCTCGATGAGGACGAGCTTGAGCGGCGGCTCGGCGATGGCGAAGTTGGCGTAGCCGTCGCGGATCTTGGCCGGCTCGGCGCCGAACAGCTTCGAGTAGAAGGCGATGGCGGCATCGAGGTCGTTCACGTTGAGGGCGAGCTGGACTCGTGACATGGGGGTGCTCCCTGCTGCTGGCGAGACGCTAGATTGACGTCTGTCGATGAGTTCACTCTAGGCGTCCATCGACAGATGTCAATGCATTCATTGATATTCTTCGATGAATGGCAGGAGGACCCGGCATGGCGAGCACGAAGGTCGATCGGAGCACCGGCGTCGATGCGACTGCCTGCTGCGCCCCGGTGGGCAGCAGCGGCTTCGACGAGACCGCGGCGGCCGAGCTGGCCAAGGGGTTCCATGCCCTGGCCGACCCGGTGCGGCTGCACCTGCTGTCGATGATCACCGCCGCCGGGCCGGCCGGAGCCTGCGTCTGCGATCTGGTGGAGCCGGCGGGGCGGTCGCAGCCCACGGTCAGCCATCATCTGAAGATCCTGCGCCAGGCCGGCCTCGTCACCTCGGAGAAGCGGGGCACCTGGGCCTGGTACCACGTGCAGCCGGAGCGGGTGGCGGCGCTGCGGGCCGCGCTCGGCTGACGGGCACCCGAAGGGTGCACCCCGGTGTTCGCCGCAGGCGAACCCGAGGCACCCGAAGGGTGCACTCAGTCCCCGCCGTCCACCGAGGCCAGCTCGACGGTGACGTTGTCGGGCAGGGGCGGGAGCCGCAGGGTGAGCAGCCAGGTGAGCACCACGAACCCGGTGGAGCCCCACAGCGCGGCGGGCAGCCCGCCCCACAGGTACAGCACGCCCGACAGGAGCGTGCCGACGAGGCGGCCGGCGGCGTTGGCCGAGTAGTAGAAGCCGACGTCGAGGGCCACCTCGTCGTCGGAGGAGTAGGCCAGCACCAGGAACGAGTGGAGCGACGAGTTCAGGGCGAACACCACCCCGAACACGATCAGGCCGCCCACCACGGCGGCGGTCGGCTCGATGTCGAAGGCGACCAGCACGGCGATCACGGCCGACACTGCGCCGAGCGCCATCGCCCACTCGCGGGCGGCCCGCACCTCGTCGGGCGCCCGGCCGCCGGCGGTCAGGAGGCGGGGAGCCGACGACTGGACGATGCCGTACCCGATGACCCAGGCCGCCAGGAACCCACCGACCGCCTGATCGGCCCAGCCCAGCCGTTCGGCCAGGAACACGGGCACGGCCACGACGAACCAGATGTCCCGGGAGCCGAACAGGAAGAACCGGGCCGCCGACAGCCGGTTGATGGCCGTCGACTTCGACAGCACCGACCGCAGCGGGGGCTTGCGCTTGGCCCGGCCGATGTCCTCGTTCAGGGCCACCAGCAGCACGGCGACCACCACGGTCAGCACACCCGCCATGGCCCACAGGGCGCCGTCGTACCCGAGGCCGGCCAGCAGCACCGAGCCGAGGAAGAACCCCACGCCCTTGAGCGCGTTCTTCGAGCCGGTGAGCACTGCCACCAGGCGGAACAGCGAACCGTCGCCGGCCACCGTCTTGACCGCGCTCTTCGAGCTCATCTTGGTCAGGTCCTTGGCCACCCCCGACAGCGCCTGCAGGCCCATCACGTAGGTGACCGACTGCCACCGGGCCCACGACGGTTGCTGGGCGGTGAGGGCGGCCAGCGTCACGACCTGGAGCCCGAGGCCGGCGACCAGCGTGCGGTTGAGGCCGTGACGGGCGCCGGCCCAGCCGCCGAGGAGGTTGGTGAGCACGCCCATCAGCTCGTAGGCCAGGAACAGGAAGGCGATGGCCACCGGCGAGTAGCCGAGCCGGTTGAAGTGCAGCAGCACCAGCATCCGCAGGGCGCCGTCGGTGAGCGTGAACGCCCAGTAGCCCCCGGTCACCAGGGCGTAGTTGCGGAGCTTCACGGGGCGAGGCCCCGGGTCGAGGCGGCGACCCTGGCCGTCAGCTCGGCCAGGCGGTGCACGTAGCCGTACTCGTTGTCGTACCAGGCCAGCACCTTCACCATCCGGCCGTCGATCACCATGGTGGACGGGCCGTCCACGATCGCCGAGCGGGGGTCGTTGGTGTAGTCGGCGGATACCAGGGGGCGGTCCTCGAAGCCGAGGATGCCCTGCAGCGGGCCATCGGCCGCCGCTCGCAGCAGGCCGTTGACCTCGTCCACCGTCACGTCCCGGGCCAGGGTGAACACGCAGTCGGTGAGCGAGGCGTTCAGCAGCGGCACCCGCACCGCGATCCCGTTGAGCCGGCCGGCCAGCTCGGGATAGATCAGCGTGATCGCGGTGGCCGAGCCGGTGGACGTGGGGATCAGCGAGTTCAGGGCCGAGCGGGCCCGGCGCAGGTCCTTGTGGGGGGCGTCGACCACCACCTGGGTGTTGGTGACGTCGTGCACGGTCGTGATCGCTCCCCGCTCGATCCCGACGCCCTCGTGGAGGACCTTCACCACCGGGGCCAGGCAGTTGGTGGTGCACGACGCGGCGGTCACGATCCGGTGGACGGTGGGGTCGTAGAGGTGGTCGTTGCAGCCCATCACCACGTTGAGCACGCCGTCGCTCTTGACCGGGCAGGCCACGACCACCGCCTCCGCTCCCCGCTTCAGATGGGGGGCGAGCGCCTCGGCCGTCTTGAACGCCCCGGTCGCCTCGATCACCACCTCGACGCCGTGCTCCTGCCAGGCGATGTCGTCGGGGGCAGGGTGGTCGCTGAACGACACGGGTGCGCCGTCGACCACCAGCCGGTCGCCGTCGACGCCCACCGACCCCGGGAACCGGCCGTGCACCGTGTCGAACTCCAGCAGGTGGGCCGCGGTGGCCAACCCGCCGTTCAGCTCGTTCACGTGCACCAGCTCCAGCGCCGGCTGGTGCTGCAGCGCCCGTACCACCAGGCGTCCCATCCGCCCGAACCCGTTGATGCCGACCCGAACCGTCATTGCTGCTCCTGCCGTTCTCCGTGGCTGCCCTGCAGGATCGACCGGATCCGGGCCTCCAACTCCTCGACCACTGCGTCGAACGCCCGGTCAGACCCGTCCTCGACGGGATCGGGGATCGACCAGTGCCACCACGCCCGGTCGGGCGTCAGCTCTTCGTGGGCGCGGTCGCACACCGTCACCACCTGCGCCGACTCCGGGATCCCGGCCAATCGGCGGGGCCGGGCACCGGCCAGCGACAACCCGATCCGGCGGGCCGCCCGGACCGCCCCCTGATGCACCCGCTCGGCCGGATCGGTTCCCGCCGACCGGGCCGGATGGCCCGACCTCGCCTCCCACAACACCGCCGCCAGCTGCGACCGCGCCGAGTTGTGGGTGCACAGGAACAGCATCTCGCCCCGATGCCCGCTCGGCCCGGGACCGGACGGCACCCGACCGGGAACCAGGCGGATGTACCGGCGACGGCCGTCGCCGGCCGAGGCGGAGCGGACGACGAGACCGACGTCCTCCAGCACATCCAGGTGGTGGGCCAGCAGGTTCGAGGTCACCCCGAGGCGGTCGCACAGCTCCCGGGGCGACCGGTCGCTCACCGCCAACTCGTCGACGATGGCCAAGCGGAGGGGCTCCCCCAGGGCCGCGTGCACCGCGGCCCGGGCGTGCAGCGATCGTTGGCCGCCGTCGAGCCGGCTCACGGTGACACTCCCCGGCGTCGTTCCACCGGATCAACGGAACCACTCAACGATGCTTGAGTCAACCAACGCTGAGTGAACAACGAGGGCCGGCCCGGGTTGCGAGGCCTGGGGCTTCCGGGTGGTCGGCCGCCGTGAACGCATCGGCCGGCTCAACGGCGTCTGGCGGGACACGCTGTTCCTCGAGCGCCGGAGCACGGTGGCCGGCATCGACGGCTGATCAGCCAGCGGCGGCGGAGCATCCGCAGCTCGCCCGCGGCCGCACGTCGGTCGGCCCGCCCCGCCGGTCGAGCTCGACCTCGCAGCAGCTCGTGATCAGGCCCTTGAGCTGCCGGCGGGCCCGCTGCACCCGCGACTTCATGCCGGACAGGGAGATGCCGGCCGCCGACGCCGCCTCGGCCTGGGTGCGGCCCTCCAGATCGATCCAGGTGATGGCGTCCCGGTAGGCGGGAGCGAGGTGGGCCACCTGGGGCTGGACGCAGCGGGTGAGCTGGGCCACGGTGTCGGCGGTGTCGCCCTCCAGGAGCTGGTGGTCGTCCCATCGCCCAGCCCGGCGGTCGTCGATCGTCTCGTGCCGGCGAGCGGTGCGGTGGTGGTCGATGACGGCGTTCGACGCCGACCGGATCAGCCAGCCGATGGGGTTGTCGACCCGGTCGAGGGCGCCGGCGGCGATGCTGCGGACGATCACGTCCTGCGTGATGTCCTCGGCGACCTGGGGGTCGCCGACCCGGCTGGCCACGAAGCGCCGGAGGCGGTCCAGGGTCTCCCTCCACTCGGCGTCGGCCCCGGTGGAGACGGTTCGTTGCGCCATCGGGCTGCCCTCCTCGTCGTGCGTGCTCCACCGTAGAAGACGAACGTGCCGGCCGAAGGACGCAACGAGCATCCCCCGGACCTGCCGGTCGTCTTCCTGATCACACCCGGCCACGGCGGTCGGGCGGTGACGGAAGGAGCCTGTCATGGCGACGAGTCGGATTCAGCTGGCATTGAACGTGTCGGATCTGGAGGCGGCGGTCCGCTTCTACGAGCAGCTGTTCGGGGTGGCGGCGGCCAAGCGCCGCCCCGGGTACGTCAACTTCGCGGTCGACGACCCGCCCCTCAAGCTGGTGCTGTTCGAGGCCCCGGAGGCGACCTCGCCGCTCAACCACCTCGGGGTCGAGCTGGCGTCCACCGACGATGTGGCCGGGGCGGCGGAGCGCCTGGCCCGGGTCGGGCTCAGCCACCGGGTGAGCGAGCAGGAGCGCTGCTGCCACGCGGTGCAGGACAAGGTGTGGGTCGACGCCCCCGACGTGCCGCTGGGTGCCTGGGAGCTCTACACCGTGCTGGCCGACGATCCCGACCAGGCCGTGGCCTGCGACCACACGGTGTGCTGCACCGGCGGGGCGTCGACCAGCGACGGAGCGTCGGTCGGCGGACCGGAGCCGGCCCGGGGCGACGCCGAGCGGGAGGAGGCCGGGCCGTGCTGCAGCTGACGGTCGCCGACACCGCACGGCTGCTCCTGGCGGCCTCCACGATCGGCGTGGTCGACGTGTTCTGGTTCCACCTCCACCGGTTCCGCCTCTACCGCCAGGAGGCGTGCGCCCGGGAGGAGGCGGTGCACCTCGCCAGCTACGCCACGTTCGTCGCCCTGGGCGGGGCCCTGCTCGCCATCGGCCCCGACGGCAGCGGGCAGGCCACCGTGCTCGCCCTGTTCGGTGTCCAGCTCGTCCTCACCGCAGCGGACGTCCTGCTGGAACCGCGGTCCCGGGCGCCGCTCGGCGGCCTCCCTGCGGTGGAGTACCTGTTCCACATCCTGGTGACGTTCGGCGTGGGCGGCGCCGCCGCCACGTTCTGGTGGACGACCCGGTCGTCGGGCACCGTGCCCGGCCTCGACGGGGCGGCGAGGGTCCAGGTGGTGGCCTCGATCGCCTTCACCACGGCGCTGCTGCTCGTCGAGGGCGTGCTCTACCTCCGGGCCGTGCTCGGCCGGGCCCGGTTGGTGCCGCCCAATCTCAACCCCTCGGCCGAGCTCGGCTGAGCGAGCCCGAGCCGCTCACCGCTGGTGCCCGTCGGCACCAGCGGTGACGCTGGCCGGCGGAGGTGCCATCCGCTCGAACAGACGGAGCAGCTCGACCGGGATGGGGAACACCAGCGTCGAGTTCCGCTCCGCCGCCACCTCGGTCATCGTCGACAGCAGCCGCAGCTGCATGGCGTTGTCGCTGCGGGCCAGCATGTCGGCCGCTTCGGTGAGGGCGGCCGCCGCCTCCTGCTCGCCCTGGGCGTGGATCACCTTGGCCCGCCGGTCCCGTTCCGCCTCGGCCTGGCGGCTCATGGCCCGCCGCATCGTCTCGGGCAGCTCCACGTCCTTGACCTCCACCAGGGTCACCTTGACCCCCCAGGGGTTGGTGACGTCGTCGATGATCTGCTGCAGCTGGGCGTTGATCTCGTCACGCTTCAGGAGGAGGTCGTCGAGCTCGACCTGGCCCACGATGCTGCGCAGCGTCGTCTGGGCGATCTGGGAGGTGGCCACCAGATACTGCTGCACCGCCACCACGGCCTTCACCGGGTCGACCACGTTGAAGTAGGTCACGGCGTTGACCCGCAGGGTCACGTTGTCCTTGGTGATCACGTCCTGGGGTGGGATGTCGGCCGTGACCGTCTGGAGGTTCACCTTCACCATCCGGTCGATGAACGGGATGATGAAGAACAGCCCCGGGCCCTTCGCCCCCATCACCCGGCCCAGCCGGAAGATGACGCCCCGCTCGTACTCGTTGACGA
>Ga0268299_1003613_pt1 | contig 13776 bp, 12 predicted proteins | sample NOBtaG_FD_193484 | JGI IMG/M metagenome (GOLD analysis project Ga0268299, IMG submission 193484) | Activated sludge microbial communities from bioreactor in Nijmegen, Gelderland, Netherland - NOB reactor | ecosystem: Engineered > Bioreactor > Aerobic > Activated sludge | place: Netherlands...
TGGGATCACATTGATGTCCGCTGCGGCTTTATCGCTGTCGCTGCTGTCACCTGCCGTTCAGGCACAAGAAGGCAGCAGCTATGATCAAAGCACCACGCGTGGTGCCGCCCCTCGTCGCGCCGCCCCCGCCACTGCCGGTGGTGACATTGCTCCGGGCACGGTTTTGAAAGGAAGCGCGACATACACGGTGCCAAAAGGCACTCCTTTCAAATTGAAGCTGACGCAAGTTCCGACCAACGGACTGAGGCTTCTCGACCGGGATATGGACGGCAATCTTCTTCCCGCCCAGTTGAACGATGTCATCTGCGCGAAGACTTCAGAAGATATCTACATAGACGATCACAAAGTCATTCCCGAAGGCACCGTTTTTCACGGAAAGGTGTCACGAATACACGACCCACGCCGCTTCTATAGAAAAGGCTGGCTGGAAATTTCATTCGATTCATTGAAAACACCGGACGGCAGGCGGTTCGCCTTCGCAGTCGAAGCGGACAATTTCAAACATTCCACGACCAAATCGAAGCTGGCCGGCACCGGGCGTATCTTGTCGCACGCTGCCGGCGGCGCCATTGTCGGCACGCTCGTCGCCTATCAATTGACCGGCGGCATGAAAGGAACAGCAGAAACCAAAGGGATGAACCTGGCGGTCGGTGCTGCCGCCGGAGCCTTGATCGCCGGCGGGTATGCGGCCTGGGAAAAGGGTCCGAAAGCCGTGCTCGAGCCGGGCGATGATCTGAACATGGCAATCGACAGCGATTTGCTCATGCCGGCCGCAGTCGAGCCGAAGGTCAAAGCCAAGTCCTATAGTCTCGAAGGGCTCGATATCACGATCAATAAGGTCAAGACCAAGAAAGACAACCTCGCCGGCGGCGCTCACATAAAAACGCTCAATGTCTCAATCGACAACAACACTGAGCAAACGCTCGAATCTATAGATTGCTACCTGCTCGACAGTGAAGGCAATAAGCATCCACTCGTCGCCGGTTTGGATGAAGATACGGAATTTCTCTTCCATGTTGAGCCGAATTCGTTGAAGCAGCTCAAGCTCTCATTCCGTGTCGATTTCGCCAACTTGAAATACACGCTTGTCTGGCTCGATCATCGCTCTCGCCGCGTTTGCTACAAACAGCCGCTGCCTGCCAACTAGATCAGATGATCGGATACAGTTCTAAATTTCTGTATCCATAGAAGTGTTAAGCGCTGCCTGGAAGGCGAGGCGGCAAATGCTTGCCCCGCAAGGTCTATTACGCTCTTCTAAGTATTTCTACGAAAGCAATTGCTTGACATCGACCTTTCACACGCGCATATTAGGAATTCACAGCGCTTATGGCTTGGCGCGCAAACCCGATTTTAAATTACTAGAACTGGCGACAACCATTGATGGCGTCACCCCCGACCAGAGTCGTCGCATTGGCCTTTTTTGCAGCTTAGAAAAATCGGAAAACATTCAGCTCGAAATTCGGTCAGCTAAGACTCCAAATACAAATAGAAGGAAGGTCGTGAGACGTTCCTGAAATGAGCCGCGTTACCTCTGAGCGCGTATTTGGTGATAAGTAAGAATGTACAGCGATCATAAAAGAATAAAACGAGCGTCATTACTAGGGCAAGTTATCACCACTGCCGGTATCGTCGACGTTGAAGTAGTTTCTGAAACCTACACTTGCAGCGACAGAGATGCGGACGAGATGGGCCGTGTTCTCGTTACCGCGGGGTATCTTGCCGATGCTGATTTGCGCGCCGCGCTCGAGGCAGTGACGGAGGTGGAATCGGGCGTGCTCACTCCCGATCAGGCAGCGTATGCATTGAAGTATGCATACGATAATTGCCTTCCATTTAACGCCGCGCTGGAAAGCACAATCATGCAGGCCATTTCGGTGGTCAACCCCAACCTGCTCGGAGAAATTCTTCTGGCAGCCCGCCTCGTCAGCGAGTTTCAGCTCGCCGTGGCGATGGATCAGGCTCGTGATTGCGGACTGACTTTGGGCAGAGTTTTGCTGCTCACCCAAATTATTTCTCTGCCGATTTTGGACTCTTCCGTCGAGCTTTTGCGCATGGTGCGCGATCAGGAACTGCTCCTGCAGTCCGCCGCCGACGCGCTCAGGCATTGCGCTTTCGACAAAATGACTTTTGAGGAAGCCCTGAAGTCGGTCGGCATGGAAGAGCGAAAAGAGGAAACGCGCCCAAAGCTGGGGGCACTACTGGCGGGGGCGGGGTTGATAGCTGAGTTCGATGCCATCAATGCCGCGGAAGTCGGTTTGGAAACATGCAAACCGATTGGGCAAGTTTTTCACGAAACCGGGCTGGTTTCAGCTTTAGTCTTACGCGCCGCTCTCAAATTGCAATCGATGATCGAGAACGCGGTGGTTTCTGTCAATCAGTCATTCGAATTGCTGCGCCAAGTGCACAACCTAAACCTTCCTCTGGAAGATCTGATGAAAGAGCTTGGTCAATTGAAAAACAAGATGCTCTCACTTCTCGTGCAGTCCGGCGCTGTCAGCCAGGACGACATCAGCCATGCAGGAGGAATTTACAGCGGCGATGCCGGAGACATTCTTCAGGCGCTCGCGCAGGATCAAATTCTTTCACCACAATTGATGCGTGACTGCGCACGATGCGTGACACTGCTGGAGAGCGGAAAGGTCAAATGGGAGCAAGCGCTTTCAGCCGTTTCATACTGCAAACGCACAGGTGCCGACCTGCAAGACGCACTCGCCAATGCACAAGCAGAGAGCTCACAGAAACTGCATTCTTTCCCGCATACGCTTTCGCCTGCGATGGCAGGCGGAGCCGCGTAGTTTACAAAAGAGCAAAATTGGCAGGATTTATTTTGACCTTCGCAAGTTCGCATGCATAATGCAGAAGTACTCTATTTGCAAGAGATGTGCAAAGCATGACACCCGGCAGTTTCAGCTATGAATTCCTCAGCGCCGCAGCAATCTGCGTCGCCTGGCTGATGGCGCTGCCCCTGGGCGTGGCTTTGACGTCCAACCTTGCCGTCGTTCAAATCAATTCAGATAATGCGGGCTCGCCCCGCATCTAACTCCATTTCTTTTTTTCCTTTTATTGTCGTGCTGCAACGCAGTAGCGCGAGGCACCTCAGAAGATCCGGAAGCTGTGCTCTCGGATCTTTTCTGTTCATATCTCAATCCTATTATTGCAATTCGCAAGATGCGCCCACCGCTGCAAAAGCAACGCCAATTGGGCGCGTTAACAGTACGGTAACAACTTCTGCGCCTGCCGGATTTATATCTAGGTAGCGACCCCCTGCAAATTCCTCCGCCATTACTACCAGTTATTGAGGACACCGTGATGTCTCACCTTGAAGCCAGTGCAGAATCTTCGAAAAACAAAATTGGGACCTTTCCTGCAATACCTATCACCAGCGTGGAAACTGCTGCCTTAGCAACCACAATAGCCATCGCATCCGAGTACACCAACAGAAGTTTGCCACCGCTTACTATCGATGCAGTCAACTATGCGCAGTCGAAATTTTCGCAGATGGACGGCAACAACGATGGTAAGGTCAGCCATCACGAACTCGATGGCTATATCAAAGCCAACCAAAGCGGCATGTCAAAAGAAGAGACCGCGCTTGTGTATCAGATAAAGGATCACAGGCAAAGAATTGCAAATGCGAGCCATGATGGCGCAGGACAGGCATTTACACAACAAGACCTCTATCACACGAAAAACAGATTCACTCCGGAGCAGCGCGCCGCTGCACAGAGTGAAGGCGTTGCCGACCTGCGGCCGGCGCTCAGTTATGCAAATAAGAACATGGACAAACTGGATAGTGACAAAAACGGCTTCGTCAACAACGACGAAATCGCGAAGTATATTGCAGAGCAAAATGTGACAGCAGAAGAGAAAGCGATGCTGCGCAGCTTGAGAGATAATAGCTCGAGAATTCAACAATCGAACAACGACGGCGACAAGCCTCAAGAAAATAGAGGTTTCTCTCAAAAGGACCTCTCAGCCTCCAATAACGAGATTAATAATCTCAGTTTCGCTTCCGAGAACTTCACTGCAATGGACGCCGACGGCAATGGTCATATAACCAGAGATGAGATTACCGGATACGAGAGAGCGCGGCCAAACCTGAAGGGCGAAGAGCTGAGAGCCTTGGATGCGCTGAGAAACAACGTCGGCAAGCTGGAAGACAATCATGACGACGAACTTTTTGATGATAACGGCGGATACACTGGACACGACGTCCTGGACGGCTTGGTCTCCTGGGGTTCGCCGACTGCCAAAGGCATGAGGAAATTGGAAGATTCAGTCAGCACCCCTGCCGCTCCTGAGCCGGACACACCGGCACCTGAAGCGCCGAAAAACCCGACAGATCCAACAGATCCAAAAGATCCAAAAGATCCAAAAGATCCGGCCGATGATCCCCAAGATCCAGCCAAGCCTGAAAAACCGGAAGATAATGTGCAGCGCTCGCACACTATTGAAAGGGGCGATACTATCTGGCGCATCTGCGCTGACGAGCTGCGCTCGAGAAGCGGCAAATCGCCTTCGCATATGGAAATTATCGGCGCAGTAGAAGCCGTGAAGAAAATGAATCCTGATGTGGATCCATATCGTCTCAGAGCTGGCGACGAACTGAAAATTCCGAAAGATTTGAGTTGCCCGCCTGGTGCCGAGTTTATTCCACATCCGCGCCCACCAAGACGACCGGTCGAACCGCCGATTGCCGTGCCGCGTCGCCCACCTGTCGAGCCACCGATTGCCGCACCGCCGGATGAGCGTCCAGGTCCGGTGCCGCCGATAGAGTCCAGACCTCCGCTCGAAAGAGAGCGCGAGCCGGAAATGACCAATGCCGACGTTCTGCGCGAGCACTGGGACGGAATCGATCGTGACAGCAATGGCAAGGTCAGCCGCGAGGAAATCAACGAATACAGAAGAGTCATGTCCCGCTATCTGTCCGACAAACAAGACGACGCGCTCAGGTTGATGGCGCAAAACGAACACAAGATCCAAGAGTTGGTGAACGATGAGAAAGGAGACGAAAACTCCGGAATCTCGCTAGCAGACCTTCGCAAAGCCGAAGTCATGCAGACCGCCGCCAGATATTTCCAATCGAAAAATCTCGACATGATCAATTTCAACGGCGACCGTTTCATCGACCAGAGAGAACTGCACTACGCAAGCAACAGTCCTTATGTAACTGCGCGAGATCAGCAAATGCTCAAGGTTCTGAGAGCGTATTACGCTAAGTTCCAGGAAGGTTCAAATAACGAAGATGGAGACGAGAACAGCGGAATCACCAGGCACGACCTGCGCTATTACTCCAACTTGATTTGAACCAGGAGTTCAGAAAAGTCCGAAAAATAGATACACAACTACACAGCCGGATGAGGTAAAAATGTACTTTCCTCATCCGGTTTTCCTTTATGTTCGAAGCACAATTAGTTATAGATTTTTTGAAACCCGTGCCTGGTGCGCATGTTCTGGACCTGGCTACGCACCACGGCGATACTGCAATCGCGCTTGCTCAAGTCGGCTGCAGGGTTACAGCCATCGATTCATCTGAAAAAGCGATTGAAAAATGCAAGGAAGTTTTGCAGGAGAAAAACATCTCCAATGTCAAAGCACTGATCATGGATGCTGAGAATCTCAATTTTGGAGAAACCAAATTCGACGGAGCAACATGCAGAATGGCTACACACCATTTTGACGATGTTCCTAGGGCTCTCAAGCAAGTTGCAAGCGTTTTGAAGGAAAACGCACCACTGATTATCGCAGACTCCATATCGCCCGATAATCGTGCTCTGGGTGAGTTTCTCATGAAGATTGGCCGTCTGCGCGATTCGACTTTCAAAACGTTGTATACCGTCGATGACTGGAGAAAACTTTTGCAGGATAACGGATTGAAACTCGTCGATTACGCACTGACCAAAGACACCAGAGACGCCACCAGATGGCTCGCTCATTCTCCTTTATCGGACGAACAGAAAGGTCGCATCCATGAGGCTTTTGTCAAAAGCGATCAGGGGACCAAAGATTATTTGCAAACAAAAATTGTCGACGGCAAAATTATCGAATTCACGGACGACAAGATTCTGATAAGGGCAGTGCCCTCATTATAGAAAGCGCTCAAACGCGCCTGGCGATCCGATAACAACAAAAAGACCGCCGGTGGGGGGCGGTCTTAAATGCGTGTGTGTGGTGTTCTCGTCCGGTTTTCTGCCTGACCGGCGGAGATTCGAATTCGTGAATTAAGCGGCTTGCAATTGAACGTCGTAGTTCAAGCGGACAAAGTCGTATTCAACGCGGATAGATACTGTGTCGCGGGTCGCAAATTCCAGTCTGACGCGGCCGAGCGAGCTAGTCGAGTATTCGGACCAGTGGCGCGGAACGGATACGATGACGTTTTCCGGACCCCACTCTTCAACGTAGGCTTTGAGGACTTGGCAGAGTTTTTCTTCGTCGCATGAGTTCTTAAACATAATTCCCACCTGCTTTTCTAAAAATCGTGTCGGCAACTTCGCTGTTCGATGCACTCACTTTACGGCGGTGAGCCGGCATTTCCAATTGGGGAAAATCCCCCCGGCTTCGTAGTTCTCCCACATCTGAAACGCCCACCTGGTGGGGCTGAGCCGGAATGAGCCACCCCGTGGGCGGCTCCGGTAATGCCGTGCCGCTCTGTCCGAAACAACCGCAAACAAAAGCTCCGCAAGCCTTTCCGGCGTTTTTACACCACCTGCCAGAGCTTCGCTTAGTTCCGGGCGAAGATTAAATGCTCTTCTATGAAAGAGAGACTAAGGAGACATCATTTTGAAGTTCTTTTGTCTTTTGCTAACTTCTCTATTTTTTTGATCACTGGTTTCTTCTCCAGCTTCTTAGCATTGACGGCTTTTGAAACCGACAATGCGTCTTTCCGCCGCTTTGCAGATTTTTTACCGCCTGTGCCCGCAGCGGCAGCAGCAGGCAAGTCTTTTCGAGCCTTCTCCAGTTCATCTGGCTTTTCTTGTACCTTAAGCTGCGACTTCATACGGCTCCGCAACTTCTCACTAACAGTTCGATATGCTTCAGTTTTTCGGACTTCAGGGGTTTCTCCTGTAGAGTCCAGTATTTCTTGATACTTCCGAGAGTGAGATTTCACACTCATCTTGCTGTTTGTAAGCTTACAAGCCAGCCTGAACGGCTCTTCATGATAAATGAGTTCCACAACCGGACTAGTCGACTTCAATGGGAAGCGCTTCTGTAACTCGGCAACTTTTTCGTCGGCTTTAGCTGGTTGAAACTTATGAAACGCAACCAGACACATGGAAACGCGTTTCCAATACTGCTTTCGCTGCCTTAATTCAGTTGCTGAAATCACCATTCGTAAGTATTCACCACTCCTTGATTCAAAATTTTGTACCCCTTCTCAGAGTGAAAGCTAAACTGGTCATAATTCCTCTTCGCACGCTTGCTTTGGTACCTAATACATACAGGACCAACTACTAAGTCATACCATCGATTTAAAGACCGGTTACTTTCTCCGTATGCTCTACACGATTCAACCAGATTCCAATAGTCATTGGAATGGCGATTAGCCAGTACAAATGCAAGAGTATCAAGTTTTGCCAGATCGTCCCTACGAACCAGGAACTCGATGACAGCGGGCTTTCCATTTTCTCGCCCAGAGACTAATTCAGCCCACCTTCTAGCTTGAATCCAATTGGTTGTGGTGTAAAAACCTTTCCCAAAATCCGCATCAGGGTTCATTTTACCAGGATCAATCTTGGTTTCTATCGAACCAACATGCGACGCTAACGTCCCATGAAACAAAGTCAAATCCTGGTTTCTCCACGGTGGTAATTCTGCCTTCACCAGTTTCATGCCATCAACCTACTTCGAGTACAGCGACTGAATCGTGTTGATGTCTCGGGGAGTCAGGTCTTTCCAAACTTCTGCAAGAGGTGTCGAGAAGAACATGATGTCTTGCGGGTTTCTCGTATGCCCACCCAGACCAAGTGCGTGACCAATCTCGTGCAAGCAAATCCAGCGCAGGCGAGGTTCGCTCACAGGCACGCCGGGAGACATGGGGTGAGGAACTGTGAGAATTTGGATGGTGCAATGCTGAATCACATTGTTGGCGCCGTACACTGTGGTTTCACCAGCCTCGGCGGTGTTCATGAACTTGTTCGTATCACTTGTCCAAGTGCAAACAATGTCAGCAGTTTTTGCATCGCTGACGCCCTTGAACGAAACTTTGCCGCCTGACGAGTTTCCCCAATCCTGAAAACATTTGATCAAAAGCTGATCGAACGAAGGTTGGTAACCTTGCACGTTAGACGCAGGCACAATGCAGACTTTAAGGGGCATCTTAGCAGCAGCCCATCTTCCCAAACGAGCACCGCCGATCTCGCTGAGGTAGTTCGAAGATGCTGCTCCGGCACCGGCTTTAGTGGCAGCCGGCGGTTTCGATGCCGGAGGGCTATTCGTGGCAACCTGCGCCGGTTTCTTTGGCGGTTGCTGCATTTGCTGCTGCATCGGTTGCTGCATTGGCTGTTGCATTGGCTGTTGCTGCATAGGCTGTTGCATAGGCTGCATCGCTACAGGAGGTCTCACCGCCTGCGGTGCGGGATAAGACTGAACGGGCGGCTCATCGGGCGGACCGAAACGGTTGGGATTGACTGGTTGAGCCTGTCCACTCGGTTGAAAATTTCCCTGACCGCTCGGCTGGAAGGTTCCTTGCCCAGGATTGTTGCCGCCAGAGAAGCCAGGCTGTCCACCCGGACTGCCTTGAGGATTACCTTGAGGACTGCCTTGCCAACCGCTCAGTCCTTGCTGCGGAGGTCCGTCGACAAGTCCGCCGGGATCGCGTGGGCTGCTGCTTCCCGAACCTTGCCAGCCGCTCAAGCCTGGCGAGGATGGAGGCTCATAACCAACACTTCCACCTTGATTGCTCTGCGGTCTGCCGCCCTGCGAAGAGTCAATTCTCGGTTTCTGCGGTGCTCCGAATCCATTCGAAGATCCAGAGTTAAATCCACCGGTGCTTTGCGGCGGCGGTTGGAGAGACTGTTGAGGTGGCTGCTGCGGGGACGATTGCCGGGGCGGCGGCAAATTGGTCTGGCGACCCAATTCTTTGTTGAGACCGGTAATCAAAGAGCGCAACTTCCCGGCTTCCGGGTGGCTCGGAAAGCGCGTCACGAACTCTGTATAAGTTTGCACTGCCTCTTCGATTTTGCCGAGCAACTGGTAACAGGTGCCAAGGTTCATCCACGCATAAGCCATCTCCGGGTTGATGCGCGTAGCATCCTGATACTGCTTCAACGCCTCCTCGGTCTGTCCCATTTTCGCGAGCGCAATACCGTAGTTGTAGTGCGTATCTGCAAGATTTGGCCCGAGTTGCACAGCGCGTTCCAGGCGAAAGGTCGCTTCAGCATTTTTATTCTGGTTTAGCAGACCGACAGCTTCGTTTACCAACTGACCGGCATCATACTCATCTTTGGTAATCGAGCGCCCTTGCGAGTCTGTGAAAGTCTGCGCAAAGGCAGCCGGTCCGTGCGAGACGGTCAGAGCCAACGACAATGCCACCCACGAGCTTGCCAACGAATTGCGATCCAAGAAAGTTGCAAAAAACGAAGTCTTCATCTCTTTCACTTTCTCCGCAACTCGTTTTACCATCGCTGTCCTGCCGTTGTGGTTTTATTGTGAATGCGAATGTTGCCTTTAGCGCGTGCTTGCCGCTCTTGGAGCATCATCAAGGCTGGCGATGCCTGGCAACTCTTTTCCTTCCAGAAATTCGAGTGACGCACCACCGCCGGTGCTAACGTGCGTGAACTGCGTTTCTTGAATGCCGTGAGCTTTTACTGCGCTCACGGAATCACCGCCACCGACGATGGTGACAACGCCCTTCTCGGTCAGTTTAACAAGCTCGTCGATGAGCCTGAAGGTTCCAGCTTCGTAGCCATGCTCGAAAACACCCATCGGTCCGTTGAACACAATGGTTTTGCACTTCGCCAACTCTTGCTGAATCAAGGCGATTGTCTTCGGTCCGATATCCAGTCCCATTTGATCGGAAGGAATAGCATCGATCGATACCACATGCGGTTCTGCAGGCAACACGTCACCTTCGCCAGGGAATTTTGGTGCTACGACTACATCAACCGGCAAAATCAGTCTTACCCCTTCGGCTTCAGCTTCCTTCTCCAGTTCCTTGCAATAGTCCAGCCTATCATCTTCTACCAGAGATTTGCCAACCTCCAGCCCACGGGCTTTGAAGAAGGTGAACGCCATCGCACCGCCGATAATTATGGTGTCGACGCGACCGAGCAGGTGTTGCAACACGCCAATTTTGGAAGAAACTTTTGCACCGCCGATGATGGTGGCGACAGGGCGAGTCGGGTCGAGCGCCTGGGAAAGCATTCTAATTTCTTTGTCGAGGAGAAATCCGCACAGAGACGGTTTCAAAAACTTGGTGACGCCTTCGGTTGAAGCGTGGGCACGGTGCACAGCGCCGAACGCATCGCTCACATACACGTCAGCCAGAGCTGCCAACTTTTTCGCGAAGGCTTCATCGTTCTTTTCCTCTTCTGCATAGAAGCGGACATTTTCAAGCAAGAGCACATCGCCCGGCTTCATCTCGGCAATCGCTTGCTCTGCTTCCGGCCCGATGCAGTCGCCGACGAACTTGGCGGTGCAACCAGCGGCATCGCTGAGCAGTTGAGAAAGTCTCTTCGAAATCGGACGCAGGCTGTACTTCTCGTCCTTCTTGCCTTTCGGACGGCCGAGGTGCGAGCAAAGAATTACTTTGGCTCCGGCTTTGTGCAAAAACCCAATCGTCTGCAAGCTGCCGCGGATACGCGAGTCGTCCGCCACGGAGCCGTCATCATGCTGCGGCACGTTGTAATCGACACGAACAAGCACTCGCTTGTCTTTGAAAGTTTCTGCTCCAGCCTGCTCAATACTGAGTTTCATGCTTCACTCCCGCAAAGATTGGAAAAGTTGGGTAACGACAAGTTTGAGCCCACAAATACTTTAAATTTGGTAATTGCGAAAATCGCACTGCTGCGAAATACGCATTATGAGGAAGAACCGCTCCGGGAAAGTTGCAACACAACTTCGGCGCCCGGAGCGGTTTTCCAGATCAATTAGACCTTGACGGCGAGCTTGCTTGCCACCATGGTTGCCAGTTCGATCAAGCGGTTGCTGTAGCCCCACTCATTGTCGTACCAGGCGATGACTTTGATCATGCGCTTTTCAGCGACCATGGTCAGGTCGGCATCAACAATCGACGAGAGCTTGTTGCCCTTGTAGTCGATGGATACGAGCGGAATATCGCTGACGCCCATGATGTTCTTCATGCCCTTGCCGGCAGCTTCTTTGAGAGCTTTGTTGAGCTCTTCTTTGGTGACGTCCTTCTTGACGGTGGCGACCAGGTCGACAACCGATACGTTCGGGGTCGGGACGCGCATTGCGAAGCCGTTCAATTTGCCCTTGAGTTGCGGCAGTACGAGACCGATTGCTTTGGCGGCGCCGGTCGACGAAGGAATCATCGATTCGGCAGCAGCGCGGGCGCGGCGCAGGTCGGCGTGACCGGTGTCGAGCAAGCGTTGGTCGAGAGTGTAGCTGTGGATGGTGGTCATCAAACCGCATTCGATGCCGAATTGCTCGTCGATGACTTTAGCCACAGGGGCCAAGCAGTTGGTGGTGCAACTGGCGTTGGAGATGATGTTGTGCTTCTCGGGATTGTAGTCTTTGTCGTTGACGCCGAGAACGATGGTGATGTCTTCATCGGTTGCAGGAGCCGAGATGAGAACTTTCTTGGCACCGGCGGTGATGTGACCTTTTGCTTTGTCGGCTTTGGTGAAAACACCCGAGCACTCCAAAACGATATCGATTTTTTCGGCAGCCCATGGGCAGGTCGAAGGATCTTTTTCTTTGAAGAACTTGATCGTTTTGCCGTTTACTTCGAGACCATCTTCGAGCTGGTTAACTTCGAAAGGCAGCTCGCCGAGGATGGAGTCATACTTGAGCAGGTGTGCCGAGGTGGGCAGATCCTGCAGGGGATCGTTGATGGCAACGACTTCGAACTCTTTGCCTGCATTGTGCAGATAGGCGCGAAGGGCGTTGCGGCCGATGCGGCCAAATCCGTTAATTGCTACTCTTACCATCTTTTTCTCTTCTCCCATGGTCGTTAATTACCGTTGGTTGTTTGCTAAATGCGCTGTGTAGCGCGTTCTAAGTTCTTTGTGTATGGTCTAGCCGCCTATTGTCGCGCGAGATGTCACGCGGAATTGGCGAAAAGTCCAGCCGTCGGCGGCTGCGCTGGTATGAGGATAGTAGGGAATTGTCTGAAACGGCATATGTTTTATGGTGTTTAAAGCAATTGGCGGGACAAATCTTTATTTTTGGTGATTTAGCGCCGTTTTTCAGCGTTTGGACCTTAACCTTATACTTGGCGACTGGTTTCAATTGGCTCGAATTTGTCTTTTGATAAGCTAGAGAAATACGGAGCTGGTATACAGAAACAGCGATTTGAGGTTGGAGCATGCGCGAACAAGTAGAAGCAATTCTCGACAAACTGCGTCCGATGTTGATGATGGACGGCGGAAACATTGAACTGGTGGACGTCAAAGACGGTGAAGTCTTTGTTCAGTTGGTCGGAGCTTGCGGCATGTGCCCCAGCTCGACCATGACCCTCAAAATGGGCGTAGAACGTGCCATTAAAGAGGAAATGCCGGAAATTAAACGAGTAATTCAAGTCTAGAACTCGTTTTGAGCAGACTTTTAAGACCATAGCCGGGGCGAAACCCGCAACAGGCTATGGTTTTAACTTTGGCAGGCACATTTTTGAGCGACCTTAGGGTGGATGGCGTTTAACCCAACTCCGGCGGCTTTTCGTGAGTCTTATCCATCCAAGTTTTGTTGCACCACGCCCCGACAGCCCCGCCGAATGCCGCTGACGCCGTCGCCAATACCATTGAGCAAACGACGGCTAGAGCCTTGGAAACACCGAACTGCGCCCAGTCGCCACCGCCGAATCCTTGCAACCAAGTGAATGCCTGCTGTGCGGGAAGTCCTGATTTGAAGGCGGCGCCCAACAATATACAAGTGACCAGAGTCACCAACATCCCCAGAAGAAGGGGTGTCTGCAGCATAACGGCAAGCGACGCTGAGCCCACGGGCGTTTTGGAATTTGTCGATCGAGCCAGCATGAAGCCGGGGACCAGGGTGCAAAGAAAAATCGAAGTTGCGTTAAACACCGTCATCTCAATCGTGGCCGGGGCATAGTTGTCGGATTGACGGAAAGCGGGATTGGTGATGGCGACAAACGTCGCGACCATTGCCATGCCCGGCAAAGCAAGAGCGGGCATCAGCGCCGATGCCAGTTTTTTGCTGCCGATGTGCATTGGCAAAGCCTCACGGCAGGCGCTTCCAATCCAGCCGGTCAAATACAAAAGAGGAACATAGGCAGCAGCCATCAATGCAGAGGGGATGGTGCCCAGAAATAAATGACCTTCAATGGAATGGAACGTCACGCCGACGAACAGGGCAACCGCCAAATAACGGATTGTTTTGCGGAAAAAACTGAAGAATGACGACCAGAAGAATAGAGCGGCGGCGCCGGCCAGGAGAAAACCTACATAGTCCAAACCGACCAGATTATTGAGGAACGCATCTGAGGTAATGCCGAAAACACTGGAGGTGCAAGACGCAAAAAAGATGGATGAAACATAGCAGAGCATGATGCTGGCGAAGGAGAAGAACACGCCGAATGTTGCGGCGGCTCGGTACAAAGCGACTTTCAAGAAGCTCGCCTTACCTGACAAATCTTTG
>Ga0268299_1003615_pt1 | contig 13760 bp, 7 predicted proteins | sample NOBtaG_FD_193484 | JGI IMG/M metagenome (GOLD analysis project Ga0268299, IMG submission 193484) | Activated sludge microbial communities from bioreactor in Nijmegen, Gelderland, Netherland - NOB reactor | ecosystem: Engineered > Bioreactor > Aerobic > Activated sludge | place: Netherlands...
TCTTGGCGGACTTTTTCCATGTCCTTTTCGTCCATTTCTTTGGGCGTGTGCCAGTTTTCTCCCCAGGGAATCGCACTGGAAGAATAAGTCTGCCAGGCTTCTTCGCCGGGCTTCATATTGTCTTTCGTGATCGGTCCGTCGCCTTCCCACGGGCGCTGGCAACTGGCTTTTCGTCCGGCGTGAGCCAATTGAATGCCGATGGTGGCGCCTTGCGATTTGACGAAGGATACAATTCTTTTGAGCGGCTCCATTTGCTCATCTTTGTACAAGCCCGAGTCGCCGTGCGTGATTCTGCCTTCCGGTGAGACACCTGTCGCCTCAACGAATATCAGCCCCGCGCCGCCCAGAGCGAATCTGCCAAGGTGCACCAGATGAAAGTCTGTGAGCTTGCCGCCCTCGGCCGAATACATGCACATTGGTGATACAACTGTGCGATTGCGGATTTCTAGTGCTCTGATTTTGACCGGCTCGAAAAGCTTGCTCATTTTGGATTCCTTCTGACTGAAATGGCTGTTGAATGCTAATTCTTGGCGAAGCAGCCTGAATGGTACCAGACCGAACCAGGTGGTATTCCGAAATTTCATTTGTCCATGGCCAATTGAATTCCTGGGAATTCAATTGTAGCCATGCGAGTTAGAAGGCTGAAAACGCCCTATTTGCGTTGATGTCAACCGCTGTTTTTGTTGGCGAAAATAAGGCAAAAGCTCTGAAAGTCCCTGCTAGTCAGGGTTTGTCATCACTCAGTATTTTCCTGGGAATTCAATTGGTGATGAATTTGGGCAATTCCGATACCCCTGAGGTGCGATTGAAAAAGTCGGCAGCCCCAAAAAGAACCACGGGACTCATTCTTTTGAAGACACCACGAGCCCTTTGCGGCTGGCAAAGCGCAAAACCGCACGACGCAAATTCAAAAATTCTTTGTGAAAACCGCCATTGACCATCTCTTCATACGCCAGGTCGAAGGTGTGTCCGTGCGCCTCCATGCGATATATGCACACCATAGCGCCGGTTCTGTCTTGCCCATGCAGGCAATGTACGAAAATCGGGTGGCTTTCAGGATGCAGCGCCACATCTAAAAATTGCTTGATTGCCGCTTCGCTCGGTTCCTGAAAAGGTGTCATGGGCACGCTCAAAAATTGCATTCCAAGACTTTCGACCAGTTCTTTCTCGCGCGCAATCTGGCTGGGCTCTTCGCGCAGGTTAATGATTGTTTTTATCCCCTTCTCTTTGAGAGTTTTGAAACCCTCATCATTGGGCTGCCCGCCGCAGTAAATCTCTGCGGCGATCTGGCGAAAATTTGGGGTGGGTTCGCTGGGGTCGTAAACGAGCATATATGACGGGCGGGGTAAGTCGGGCACTTCCTTTATACCCGGACTGTCAGCCTCATGGCTACTGAGAGCGATAGTCCAGGCGTCAACTTTTTGCTTGGGCGACTGATAAGTTTCGACAAGAACGCCCGCGGCGCGAGGCTCGGAGGCAAAAAGGCTGGATAATATAGCAAGCCTTTTCGAGGAGACTTCAAAGTGACCGGAACTCAGACTTCGCAACACGGCTCGCTCAGCCATCTGGCCGACAACGCACTGGCAGACAGCATCGCCATTCTTGATTTCGGGTCGCAGTACTCGCAGTTGATAGCCCGGCGGGTCAGAGAGGTCAATACTTATTCGGAGTTGCTGCCGTACAGCACGAGCGCTGAAGAACTCAAGCGCTTAAATCCGAAGGGCATTATTTTGAGCGGCGGACCGAGCAGTTGCTATGAGCCGCACGCGCCGCAGCTCGACGAAAACATCTGGAAGCTGGGAGTGCCGGTCTTGGGTGTGTGCTACGGCATGCAGTTGATGGCACGGGACCTGGGCGGTGTTGTAGAGCCGGCGGAGGTGAAGGAATACGGGCGGGCAATGCTGACCATCGCCCATCACGGCAATCTTTTCGACGGGCTCGATCCTGAGATGGAAAGCTGGATGAGCCATGGCGACAGTGTTTCGGTTTTGCCGACCGGATTCGCGGTCACCGCTCGTACCATGGCTACACCGGTGGCTGCCATTGCAGATGAAGAGCGCAACTATTACGGAGTTCAGTTTCACCCGGAAGTTGTTCACACCCGCGGCGGGCAGCAGGTGATCGAAAACTTCGTAGTGCGCATCTGTCGCTGCAGCCAAAGCTGGACGATGAAAAAATTCATCGACCATGCGATTGCTGAGGTGAAAGAAAGAGTCGGCGATAAGCGCGTTCTTTTGGCGCTCTCGGGCGGTGTGGACAGTTCGACCCTCGCTTTCTTGCTGCATAAAGCAATCGGCGATCAGCTCGTTTGCATGTTCATCGATCAAGGTTTCATGCGCAAGAACGAACCGGAATGGCTGGTTGATGCCTTCGAAGAGTTCAAGATTCACGTGCATTTCATCAAGGCAAGAGACAGATTTATCGGGAAATTGGCTGGAGTCACCGATCCCGAGGAAAAACGCAAAAAAATCGGCACGGAGTTCATCCGAGTTTTCGAGGAAGAATCGAAGAAACTGGGGCACTTCGACTATCTCGCGCAAGGCACGCTTTATCCGGACGTCATCGAATCTTCCGGCACGCAAGTCGATCCGAAAACCGGCGAGCGCGTCGCTGTGAAAATCAAGTCGCACCACAATGTGGGCGGCTTGCCTAAAGACTTGCAATTCAAGCTCGTCGAGCCGTTTGCGAAGCTCTTCAAGGATGAAGTCAGGCGCGTTGCCGCCGAACTTGGTGTTCCTGAAGGCATTCGTGTCCGCCATCCGTTCCCCGGGCCCGGTCTGGCAATTCGCGTGCTGGGCGAAGTAACCAAAGAACGATTGAAAACTTTGCGCGAAGCCGATTGGATTATTCGTGAAGAGATCAAGGCTCACGGTATGTATCGCCAGGTCTGGCAAATATTCGGCGTACTCTTGCCCACGCTTTCCGTCGGTGTAATGGGCGATCAGCGCACATATCAAAACCAGATCGTTATTCGCGCCGTCACGAGCGAAGATGGCATGACGGCTGACTGGGCGCGCTTGCCCTATGACCTGCTGGCGACAATTTCGTCGCGCATCGTTAATGAAGTGCCGGGCATCAACAGGGTCGTTTATGACGTTACGTCTAAACCGCCCGCGACCATCGAGTGGGAATGACACTGAGTTTCTGCACATGAATCAGAGCTTCTGGGCATGAAACAAAGCTTCTTAGCTGGGTTTGCTGCGCGTGGCCTGTTGATACTGCTTTTGTTCGTCGTCTTTGTCGCCGCCGTTTTCATTGCCGGTGCCAGCCTTCACGACCCCGATACCTGCTGGCTTCTCGCGCTCGGCAAGATGATTGTCGAAAAAGGAAGGCTGCCCGATGGCGACCCCTATTCCTACACGATGAGTTTTTTTCCTGACAGGAAGTTCGTTCTCTATCAATGGCTGACGGAGGTTTTCTTCTACCTCTCGTACAAAGCCGCTGACCTGACCGGTTTGTTGCTTCTGGCGGCGACCGTTTTAACCGCAGCGTTTGTTTCTCTGCCTTTGGCATTTGCACGCAAGGTCGGCATGCCAGGCAGCTTTGCCGTCGTGGGAACAATCCTCACGCTGCTGACTGCGTTTTTCCATTTCCTCTGCCGCCCTGAAATTTTCAGCTACTTGCTGCTCGGCATCTACTTCTTCTTGACCCACCTAATGCTGCGCAGAAAAAACGCGCAGGGCGACGGCAAAATCAACTGGATCGCCATCACCATATTTGGTGCCGTGATGGCTTTGTGGTGCAATCTGCATAGTGCCTTTGTGCTCGGACTGCTCTATCTTTTCGTGTTCACGCTTGTCACAACAATCGCGGATGTCATCGCAATCAAACGCTTGCAGTCGCATAACATAACCATCATTCTTTCTTTCGTTGCTGCATTTCTCGGCAGCTTCGCCAATCCTTATGGCGCCGGACTCTGGCAGTATCTGCCAACTTTGTTTTTCACTCCGTTAAACAAACACATCATTGAACTGCGGCCCATCGCCGCTAAAGACTTTCTAGAGTGGACCTACTACCCATTCTTTATTTTGCTTGCAGTCTCGCTCGTGTCCGTTGTTCGAGCGTTGCGGGCGAAGATTGATCCCTCATTCGTCGGCACTCCGCGAGGGCAGATTGTCTTTGCTGTTATTGCCGTGGTTTGCTGGGCGATTGCAGGTTTTTGCTGCCGCCGCTTGATTCCGTTCGCGGCGCTTCACATGTTTGCAGAAGGTGGCTATTTGCTGGCTTTATTGCGAGCAGAGGCGACACAAGAAGAAACGAATCAGAAAGAAGAGAAGCAAGTAGAAACGGCGCAAGAAGAAGCAGCGCAAGAAGAAGCAAAACCTTTCTGGCAGGCAGTGGATCAAAAACTTGATTCCTCTTACCAGCCGCAAGGATTTATGTGGTTTGCCACCATCGCCGTACTGGCCGGGATTGGTGTTTACTTCGTTTCCTCGCGCATTCCGGAAGCTGTCGTTTTGCCGCAATCGGGGGGTGCATTCAAGGCGCCCTTCAAAGCAATCGAACTAATCGAGAAGGAAAGACCGCAGGGAAATTTGTTCAATCATCCGCAGTTCGGCGACGTAATGATCTGGAAAATGCCCGAGCCGCCGAAGCTTTTTATTGACACTCGTTTCGACATGTACGGCGCGGACATCGTCAATGATTATCAAACGCTTTATGCGGCTAAGCAGGGCTGGGAAGAACTTTTGCAACGGTACAAAATAGAGTGGATTTTTGTGCAGCCTGATGCGGAAATTGCAAAACGTTTGTTGTCTGAGAAAAATTGGAAGGTAATTCATCAAGATAAGGCATCCATCGTTTTGAAGAATCCAAATTCAGTGGAGCATGCTAAATGAAACGCGACATATTTTTGGGCAGTTGCTCTGCCGCGGCGGCGCCTAGAAAATTAAAACGGACTGACGTCGGGTGGAGGCAAAATTGAGTATTGTTTCCAGCTCTCGTAAGGCATGTTAATTCGCACCGATTTCGACGCAGGCTTAAGAGCAGCGCTATTTTCCGAAATGTTTTCCGGTTCCAGATCAAAATCTATTTCAACCTGGCGAGCGTCTTCTATGCGCTTTTGTCTGAACAAAAAGTCCCTATAATCGCTGGCTAATCTGTGTCCGATGTCGGAAGATTGGTCCGCACAATTTATATAGATCTTGTGAAATGCTTCAGCGGCTGCGGCATGGCCTTGCGCTTCCAGTATCTTTGCAGTCAGGTCACTGTGATGAAAAGTCAAAATCGTAGGAACCGGTTCGAGAGTTTCTTTTTTGTTTTTGCTTTCGGCAACTACAACGAACATTCTGCCCTGTCGCTCAACAAGTTCTTTTCCTAAAGCGTATTTGCCCGACCGCAATTCCGAAAAATTAGGAACCGGGTATGTAGGAATCGAGCTAACTGAGAGACGGTCCACCGATCCCAGTTGCTGTAGCGTTCCAAAATTCGGTTTTTTCCAAAGAATTTTGTTAGTTGGAGTCTTTGTCTCCTGCGCGCTTATGTTGCCCGGTGATTCAGGCGTTTGCGCAATCGCTGCAACGCTCGATATCAGGGCGCCCAACACAATCGCCGCTATCTGTCTTATTCTTCGCGCCGCGTCCCTGATCTTGCGCAGACCAATCGGGCAGTCGTCTGTCATTATTGTTCCATCGGTTCGACGATAGAAAATCAAACACTGAGAAGTGCCGTTGTCCTTCAAAAACTGCTGTGCTTCTGCGCGAGACATGTCGGACAGGTTGAAAACCTTGCGATGGCAATCCCCGCAATTCCGCACTCTATCCGTTCCTTGCATCGCATCCCAGACGGCATTGCATGGCGACGCAATGTAGATGTCGGCTAGGAGGTCCTGCGTCTCTGCGTCGTTCATATTGAGTCCAGTGGTATTTTACCTGTGCTGAACGAGTTTACTTCAGAGGTGCAAGCGCTGCCTGTCATCTGGTTAAGAATTTTGCCGGCAGGAAGCTCTAGACCTGCGCATTCGAAACTCGGCTTTTAATCCGCAGGATAAAACTGGCGGAATTTCATTGCCGATTTGAGACGCCCGAGCGCTTCATCATATGAGATTTCCCGCTGCCTCAATTGTTTTTGAACCGTCAAAGCAGCGACCACAAGATCGGGTCTTATAATTTGCATTTTTACAAGAGAATGCCCAAGCGGGCTGGACAATTCAGCGCTGGCAATCAATGCTTCAGCCAGGTTTTCTTCCGACAGCAACTCGGATGCGACCAGCAATTCGCCAAGCCGATCCTGATTTTGCGTTACCGACGGGTCGACGCCGGCCGAATCCATTGCGGCTTGTAAAGAAGAGCCTTCGTCCACGATATCTTGGATTATTTTGATGGCGGCTTCGTGACTTATTTTGCCGCTCAACATCAACGATTGCGCTTGAATTGCCGCAAGCATTTCTTCTTTTGTCAGAAAGCCGGAAGCGACGAGAACCTGTCCGACCGGCATGCCCAACGCTTGCGCGTAACCTAGTTGCTCGGATAACTCGTCGTGGCTGACCACGTTGGCTGTCGCCAGCAGTTCACCGATTTTGATGGCTCAATCTCCCGCACAGGTCGTTTCGGAAATGAACTTCGTTCTCAATTGAGATTAGCACAACCTAGTGTCGCACAAGCTATCTTTTCTTGGCAATTAGGTATTATGGTGAGGAGCGGAAAGTGACACTGGGACTATGAAAACGGTTGTCACTGCTTATTTCGAAATCGAGACCGGGCAAGCCGGTGAAAGTCAAGAAATCAAGGTAACTTTTGCGAATTCACTTTTCTAAATTGATGTTTGTGCTGGCGCTAACTTTTGCAGTGCCGCTATGCAGTCTTGCGCACGAAGGCGAGAACGAAGCTTTTGCCGGAAACAATCGCGGCGATGACGCACCGCAAACTGTCAAAGCCAACGAGCAAGGGCAGCGCGCATTGGGGCTGGAGGTCGGAGCACCGAAGTATTCCGCGCTGAAAGAAATGCTTTCTGCAACGGGCGAAGTAAAAGCTGCTGAAACTCAATCATTCGAAGTGAACCCACCGGTATCAGGCGTGGTGCAAACTGTTTCGGCAAAGCAAGGAGACACTGTCAGGAAAGGGCAGGTTCTTGCGCTTGTTCACAGTATTGAAGTGGCGACGACCTTGACCAAGCTGCTCAATGATAGAACCAAGATACAGGGCGACATCACTCGCGTGAAGACTGAGGTGGGCAGCGATATCACTCTGCAAATCAGTCAAGTGCAACTGGCTAAAACCAGCTATGACAGAGAGGCGGAGCTGTTTAAGGAGGGCATCAGCGCTCAGAAGGCTTTGCAAGAAGCAAAAGCGAATTATGACTCGGCGCAAGTGAAGTTGAAAACATTGCAGCAGCGATTGAAGCAAGAAGTTGCGTTGTTGCAGAATCAACTTAAAATGACGATTGACTCGGCGGTCGATCAGCTCGAAATAATGGGCATCTCTAAAGGTGAGATTGAAGAGAGTCTCAAGTCGAATCGAGTCACAGCCGACTTGCCAATTGTCGCCCCCGTGAATGGCGCGGTAACCCAGCGAGATATCACGCTCGGAGAGCGGGTTGACCCGTCCAGAAAGGTTTTCAGCATTGTCAATTTGAATCCGATCTGGGTGATGGTTGATGTTTATCAAGAACAAATCCCCAGTGTGAAGCAGGGGCAGACCGTGATTATTACAACGCCTTCAAAGGAAACATTGCGCGGAAAAATATCCTCTGTCGGCTCTGTTGTTGATGATGCCACCAAAACATTGCACGTGCGCATTGTCACTGAGAACCCTGATGGTTTGTTGCGTCCCGGCATGTTCGTCACGGCGCAAATCGTCATCGGCTCCAAAGAAAAGCAGGCCCTTATCGTTCCTGATTCCGCCGTTATGAAGGACGGAAATGAAAGTTTCGTCTACATCAAGACGGGTGATTCATTCAAGCCGCAGCCGGTAAAAGTCGGGCTTGTCGCCGGTGATGAAGTGGAGATTCTCGAGGGTGTGAAACTGCAGGATCAGATTGTTCTTAGGGGCGCACAACAATTGAAAGCAGAGGGCGTTATCAAGCCGGGCGGCAGCGACGATCATGATCCGGAAGGTCCCGATCACGACGAACACGGCGCTGATTCCGCAGCAAAAGGCAATACGAAGGCTCAGTTGGCGATGTTTTTTGCAATGGGCGTAGCAGCCGCTTTCATTGTCATTGCCATCTGGAGTTATGTATCCAACCGCTTGAAGAACAGCGCGCAGACCGGTTCCGGCCCCGGATCAATCAAATGATCAACAGGTTTATTCAGTGGTCCATACACAATCGCTGGATCGTCGCCATTCTCGCTTTCGTATGGCTGGTCGGCGGCATCTATGCGACTGAAAATATGCCTGTCGATGTCTTTCCTGATTTCGCGCCAATTCGGGTCGTCGTGCTCACCGAGGCGCCCGGCTTTGCGCCGGAGGAAGTGGAAAGCCTCGTCACTCGCCCGCTCGAAGCGAATCTGAACGGCACTGCAAACGTGAAAGTGGTGCGTTCTGTTTCAACAATCGGTTTGTCCGTCATTACCATCATTTTTCAGGACTCCACCAATGTGCTGGTGGCGCGCCAATTGGTGTCCGAGAAATTGCAGGCGGCACGCGGGCAGTTGCCTGAGAATGTCGAAGAACCGGTCCTTGCACCGATGACCACTGCCGCCGGCGACATCCTCAAAATCGGGCTTTATTCGACGGGCGAAACGTCGGCGATGGACTTGCGTACTCTTGCGGACTGGACGCTGCGCATGCGCCTGATGGCTGTGCCCGGTGTTTCCAATGTCGTGGTTATCGGCGGCGATGTGAAACAGTATCAGGTGCTCGTCGATCCTGAGAAGTTGAAGCAATACGATGTCACGCTTGGCGAGGTCGTCGCGGCGGCGCGCGGCAGCAATCTCAATACCGCCGGCGGTATCGTTCGCACGAATGAAAAGGAAGAACTGGTTCGCGGATTGGGGCGAGTCAGCTCGCCTGCTGAGATCGCTCAGACAGTCGTTCTCGAACGGGGCAACCAGCCGGTGCTGCTGGGCAACGTTGCCGATGTGCAATTGGGGCCCGCTTTCAAAATCGGCGATGCAATTGTGGATGGTCATCCAGGCGTGGTTTTGACGGTATTCAAACAGCCTGCGGCCAACACTCTCGAAACCACAAAGGTGCTGGAGAAAGCTATATCGGAGCTGAAATCCAGCTTTCCGAAAGATGTCCAGGTCATCACCACTTTTCGGCAGGCGGACTTCATTGAAATTGCGGTCAAGAATGTTTCCGAGGCGGTCGTGCTGGGCGGCGTTCTCGTCATCATCATCCTTTTTGCTTTTCTGCAAAATTGGCGAACAGCTCTGATCTCATTGACCGCCATTCCTCTGTCTTTGCTTTCCGCCATCATTGCTCTCAAACTGCACGGTTATACGATAAACACCATGACGCTGGGCGGGCTGGCGATTGCCATCGGCGAAGTCGTGGACGATGCCATCATTGATGTGGAAAACATCTACAGGCGATTGCGCGAGAATGCGCTTTTGGAAGCCCCTCGCCCGGCGCTCACCGTCATGTACGAAGCTTCCGCCGAAGTTCGCGGAGCAGTCGTATATGCCACCATGATCGTGGCGCTGATGTTTTTACCGGTGTTGTCGCTAAAAGGGCTGGAAGGCAAAATCTTCACTCCCCTGGCTTATGCGTACCTTGTTTCCTTGCTCGCTTCACTGGCGGTCGCCCTCACCGTCACTCCGGCAATGTGCGCTCTTTTGCTCAAACATACGAAAGGTGAAAAGGAAGGGGACGGGCGCGTCATCAGCTTTCTGAAGGGAGCCTATACACCGCTGCTGAATTTTTCATTGGCGCGTCCCCGCTCGATAATTGTGGGAGCGTCATTGCTGTTTCTTTTTTCGCTCGCCAATGTTTTCGTCCTCGGCACTGAATTTCTGCCGCCTTTTGATGAGAACAACATGATCGTAGTCACAACTTTTATGCCGGGAACGAGCCTGTCGACGACCACGCAAATGGGCACGGAGTTGACCAATCACTTCGTCAAAAAGCATGAGGTGCTGGCAGCCAGTCAGAGAGCCGGGCGTGCTGAAGGCGGCGAAGATTATGGTGCCAGCAATGTCAGCGAATTCGACATCCGCCTAAAACCTGATGTGCCGAATAAACAAAGGCTGCTCAATCACATTCGCCATGAATTTTCCCATGTGCCTGGCCTTGTTTCCGACAGCGGGTCTTATTTGCAGCACCGTATGGACCACGCTCTTTCCGGCGTCAATGCTGCAATTGCGGTGAAGTTGTTTGGACCCGATCTTGATGTCCTGCATGAAAATGCTTTGAAAATTGAAAAGGTGATGAAGGAGATCCGAGGCGCGGTCGATGTTCACGTTGAACAAATTGTCGATGTGCCGCAAATTTCCATCAAAGTCAACCGAGGAGCTGCCGCCAGATACGGTGTCAAAGTCAAAGACTTATCCGATTCTATTGAAGCCGCTTTTCGCGGTGTGACGGTGTCTCAGGTATTGGAAGGGCAAAAATCATTCGATATGTACGTCTGGCTCAAGCCTGAGTATCGCAATAATTTAAACGTCATCAAATCAACACTCGTCGATACGCCGTCCAATGTGAAAGTGCCTCTTGGCGCGCTGGCCAGCGTTACTGAAGGTGAGAGCCCCAACACAATCAGTCATGAAAACATATCGCGCCGCGTCGTCGTGCAGGCGAATGTCTCCGGTCGCGATCTGGGCAGCTTGATCGGTGAGGCGAAGAAACGCATCGCCAAGGAAGTCCAGTTGCCTACAGGTTATTACGTTGTTTACGGCGGGCAGTTCGAGGCGCAGGAAGAAGCGTCGCAGCAATTGGGGATGCTGCTTGCCGCCGCGCTTTTCGGCATGTTTTTGCTGCTTTCGCTGGCGTTCAAATCAGCTCGCGCAGCCGTCATAATTATGGCTAATTTGCCGCTGGCCTTGGTCGGCGGCATCTGGGCCGTGCTTTTTTCCGGTGCCGTTTTGAGCGTCGGCTCGATGGTCGGCTTCATGACCTTATTCGGCATTTCAACACGCAACGGCATCATGCTCGTTTCCCACTTCAATCAATTGATGAAAGAGGGAGGAAGCCTCGAAGATGTGGTGAAGCACAGCGCTCTCGACCGCCTCAGCCCGGTTTTGATGACCGCCCTGGCGGCCTCGCTGGGTGTCCTGCCTATCGCCGTTCTGGGGGGCGCCGGGCGCGAATTAGAGCAGCCGCTGGCTATTGTAATCCTGGGCGGCATGATTACATCGACAGCGCTCACGCTGGTAGTCATCCCTGCACTGCTAAAACTTTTCGGAGGTAAAATTACGCCGAGAAAAGACGACGAGGAATCGGTTTAGGTTCTTCGACGAGGAATATAGGTCTTGGTGACCACGGATGATGATTGCTTGGATTCACAGGATAGGGATTTGGATAGTTCAGCAGCGACATTTGAGACGGATACGACGATTCACTACTTCGTGAAGGGTGTCCCGCCCGCGAATGTCGAGCTGAAAAGCGTAGGCGGCAAGGCGCACTCGCTGATTCGCATGATCGAGTTGAATCTTCCTGTTCCGCCGGGCTTTGTTTTGCCCGTTGAGTTTTTCAGCAATTGGTTTGACGCTGTTAAGAAGACGGATGCCTGGAAAGCGTTCTTGGAAGCAGATGTTCATTCGAAATTGCGCAGCGCCTGCGATCTGTTGAAGAAAGAGTCGATGAAATTGAGTTTTTCTCAAGCGCAGAAAAGCGCTGTTGATGCGGCTTTAGCCAAGTTCAATCAGAAGGGCGAGTTATTTGCCGTGCGTTCGTCGTCTCCGGAAGAAGATCTGGATGGTTCGTCTTTTGCCGGTGGCTATGAAACCGTGCTCGGTGTGACGAAAGCAGGAATCGAAGAAGCGGTGAAGAAAGCGTTTGCCTCTTGTCTCGATCAGCGTGTTGCGGTTTACAAAAAGCAGCATGGTTTTGACTTCCGCAATCCGAAAATTGCTGTTGCCGTTCAAACCCAGGTTGCATCTGACGTTGCCGGCGTCGGCTTTTCTTTAAATCCCATCAGCAATTCCTACGATGAGGCTGTGATCAATTCCAACTGGGGTTTGGGTGAAACAGTTGTCGCCGGGATTGCCACACCGGACAGTTTCATAGTCGATAAGAATGATTTGAGCATTATCCAGAAACAGCTAGGGGCAAAGGAAACGTCAATCAAGCTCTTGCCTGGCGGCGGAACCGAAGAGTATGTCGACAGCGCACAGATTTGTCTTTCGCTTACAGATGATCAGGTAAAAGAGCTGGCAAAACTTATTAATCAAGTCGAGAAAAGCTACGGGCGGCCAATGGACATAGAATGGGCGTTTTCGGGTGGCGAGATGTTCCTTTTGCAGGCGCGCCCGATTACGACTTATGTTCCTCTAGCGAAAGAACTCATCACCGCCCCTGGTGCACAAAAAAGACTATATCTCGATGTCACTATTTGTGTTCAAGGTTTGTTCAAACCAATCTCCGTGCTCGGCACTTCCTTTCTTCGCCGCGCTTTCGCTCATATGACTACTAAGATGTTCGGCAAAGATTTGAGCAATAACGTCGATGACGCGTTTTCGTATATGACCGACGGACGTATTTACATGAACGTCTCCAACGTATTCGAATTTGCAGGGCAAGAAAAAGCGGTCAAGTTTATCAACAATCTTGACCCGAATGCCGCGAAAATACTTGCATCCGTGAATGAGGAAGAATATCGTTCGCACAATAAAAACATCAAGCACATTCCGTTTCATCTGATCATGCAGTTGCCCGCCATCGGTTTGCATGTGCTGGAAGCGCGCTTGTTGCCTGAGCACGCGCACAGGCAAGTCGTTCAGGAAGTAAAGGAATACAAGCGAGACGCCCGCAATCTTGCCAATGAAGATTTGCCGATTGACGAACTTGCCGGCGCATTAATTGAACGATTGAGGCAGTCTGTATTTTCCCAGATAATGCCTGCTTTTGCAACATCACGCATCGCCCTCGAACGCATGAAAGCCATTGCCGGTGAAGCAGAACACGAGTCCGATTTCAAAGATATCGAGCGCGCTGTGCCGCATAACCCAACGATAGAAATGGGCCTGTCGCTTTATCATCTTGCGCAGCTGTTGCCGGAAACTGTAGATGCGAGTAGCATCGAGCAAGATTTGGCAGCGCGGCGACTGCCTGCTCCATTTCTCTCGGCATGGCATGAGTTTATCGAACTCTACGGGCACCGAGGACCGACTGAACTAGATATTGCCGCTCCTCGCTTCCGAGACGCGCCCGCCAATTTGCTTTTGCAGATAGTCACTTTGCGCAAGACCTCAACGGAAACCGACAATCCGCAAGAGCGATTCGATCGCGCTCAAGTTACGCGACAGGAGGCTTTCGAAAAGATGTGCGAACAGTTGCACGCAAAAGGTTGGTTGGCGGTCAAATCTTTTTCTTCTCTCTATCGCGTTTACGAAACGCTTGCCGGTTATCGCGAGATGCCCAAATACCTCGTTATTTTCGCCATCGATTTGCTTCGGCAGCGCGCCCTGGCTTATGGGCAAGAACTGGCTGCAGCCGGTCGTTTAGATAAAACTGAGCAGATTTTTGATTTGAAGATCGAGCAGATTACAGCGGCTTTGAACGACAGAGACCTCGATTTGCGCAAACTTGCCGCAGAGAACAAGGTGATTATCAATCAATTGAACGCCGTTGCCAGCCTGCCGATTGTCATAGATTCGCGCGGCAAGATCATCAACCCGCCGCCGGTGGAAGCTAAAGAAGGAGAAGTAGTCGGCACGGCGG
>Ga0268299_1003616_pt1 | contig 13744 bp, 7 predicted proteins | sample NOBtaG_FD_193484 | JGI IMG/M metagenome (GOLD analysis project Ga0268299, IMG submission 193484) | Activated sludge microbial communities from bioreactor in Nijmegen, Gelderland, Netherland - NOB reactor | ecosystem: Engineered > Bioreactor > Aerobic > Activated sludge | place: Netherlands...
ACGCAAGTTTCAACGACGATCTCCAGCAATGGCCGCCGGATTGACCGATCACATCTGGACTATCAAAGAGCTTCTCTGGACGGTGGCTTCGCCTCGCCAATCAACTCGGGACAGGTAGACTACCCAACCATTACGGAGTCGCTAAGTTTGGTCCTATTGTTGGCCAAAGCGCAGGTATGAGTGATGGTAAAAAGCGTATGACTCTATAAGTTACATATGCTGCTCCAGCACCAGCACCAACTTTTACCCCCACATTAACTGGCGTTCTCGGAATTACTGGAACTGCACGAGGGCGATTTCCGATCCATTCGTTAGGTTGTGGTGTTGGCTTCGATGCCCAGTCCCAAGCCTTTGGTGGCGGCGGACCACAATTATTCTTATTCCATTCATTTAATCTATCACGTAAGCCTTTTTGCTGATTCTTTATTGCTTCATCATGAGTTTCCCAAACATCAGTTCCTGGGCCGTTAGCTCCCCATATTTGTTCTCTAAATCTATGAACTAACCCGTGCGTTCCTCCCCCACCTTGTTTGCGTTTATCACGGTTAACAAGCTCTTCAATCTCTTTTTCAAGCTTATCGCAGATGGAGGGTCTTTGTAGTGGAAGTAAAGCTGTGCTTTCACTACCAATACCGCCTCCGTAATCCACAGCTACGCTACCGCCACCGCCCATTCCACCACCATCATCACATTTATCCCAATACCAATCATAGCCACACTCTTTTCCACCAAACCCGTCATCTACGCAAGTAAATGTCACTTTAAGACACCTACTGTTTTTGTTAAGCCCCGTTGGATCAACAAAATTCACCGGATCATTCTCGACGTACCCGTACAAATTCAAGCTCTGCGGGTTGCCGGGACTCACTGCGCCCATTCCGATCGGGTCTACTTGAGTAAAGCGTCCTTGCCAAGAAGCGTACGTCCGATTGACGGCGTAATCCAGTTTGGTCGCGCCGCTCCGTTCGTAGCTGGTGAAGCGGCGATTCGTCGGAGTTCCGGTCGTTTCCGGCGAACCAAGCGCAGTCCCAAACGGCAGCGTAGCCTGTTCCGTCAGCTTCGCGCCTGATGCGCTGGTCACGATCCGAGTTCCCAGCCGGTCAGCGTGATGATACTGGCGACCGATGATGGGTTCATCGGTCAGCAGCAATCGCCCGCCAATGTAAACGTAACTTTTCGCCCAAACCAGGCTGCTGCCGTTGTCGGAGTATTCGACAATGGTTTGTCCGCCATCCCAGCCGTACCAACGAACGATGCCGTTTTCAATGCTCTTCAACCGGCCATTGTCTGCGCCGAAGCTGTTGGCAACGATCACTCCACTACTGTCGTTCATTACCGTCACCAGCCGATTAGCCGCGTCGTATTGGTAACGCTGCCAGATGCCATTTTCGGCCTGGCCGCGCGTCAGGTTTCCGGCGGCATCGTATTGATAGCCTGCGGTCGAAATTCGATTGTTGATGGTGTTGTGACTGAGTGATGGAGCGCCGTCGGTCAGAGTTCCGCCGGGCGCGCTGCTAATCGTCGCCGTAGTCGTTCCGCTGTTGGTCGCTCCCTGATTGTCGGTGACGGTCAGCGTAACGGTGAAAGTTCCCGCCGCGCTGTAACTTTTATTTGGCACAGCGCCAGTTGCCGTCGTGCCGTCGCCGAAGTTCCAACTGTAATTGGCAATCGTCCCGTCAGGATCAGACGATGTCGAGCCGTTGAAGCTGATCGCCATTCCCACCGTGCCGGAATACGGGCCACCGGGACGAGCAACAGGAGGCTGGTTGGCCGTGGCGGAAATCGTTGCCGTCGTTGTTGCGCTGTTTGTCGCTCCTTGATTGTCGGTGACGGTCAACGTGACGGTGAAGGTTCCCGCCGCACTGTAACTTTTGCTTGGCGTAGCGCCAGTTGCCGTCGTACCGTCGCCAAAGTTCCAACTGTAACCGGCAATCGTCCCGTCAGGGTCGGAAGATGTTGACCCATTAAAGCTGATCGCAGCTCCCACCGTTCCGCTATAAGGTCCGCCGGGACGCGCCGTTGGCGATTGATTGGTTGTGCAGGTGATACTGCGAGGAGAAAGCGTCAGGGATTGCGATGTCCCAGCAAATTTCACCGTCAAGCTGTGCGGCTGTCCGTTCTTCAGGCTGGCAGGTGTTGCAAGACCAAATCCATGCAAACCATTGTCTCCCAGGTAACTGCCGACATCGGGACGGCTCTGATTGGCAGGAACGTTCGCCAGAATCAGCGTCGAACCGTCGTAAATGTCCACATTGATCGAAGTATTCAGCCGATTGCGATCCGCCGCCCATCCCCAGAGACCATCGCAATTCGCCCCGTCAAAATAGCCTTCGTAATTCGGCGGAGTCCCGCCGCTGGCGATTGTCGCTGTCGTAGACGCGCTGTGAGTTGCGCCTTGGTTGTCGGTGACGGTCAAAAGGACGGTGTAGGTTCCCGCTGTACTGTAACTCTTGCCTGGCGACACGCCCGTGGCTGTTGTGCCGTCGCCAAAGCTCCAGTTGTAAGCCGTAATCGTGCCGTCGGAGTCGGATGAAGCCGAGCCGTTAAAGATGATCGCAGAACCCACTGTTCCATTGTAAGGCCCGCCCGGATTCGCTACCGGCGATTGATTGCCGATCCCTGTGACGGTTGCGGTCGTGGAACAAGTGCGACTGGCACTGCGATTGTCACGCACGGTCAGAGTAACCGTGTACGTTCCTGGAGCGGAGTAGGTGTGTCCGATAATCGCGTTGCTTCCGGCAGTGTTGTCCCCGAAATTCCAGATGTAAGAAACGATCGTTCCATCCGGGTCATAAGACGCCGAGCCATTGAAGCTGATTGATGAACCGGCTGTACCGGAATAAGGCCCGCCGATCACGCACACTGGGGGGCGATTGATCTGGTGCGCAGACGCCGCAGAACTCGTTCGCGCTCCGCCGATATTGGCATCGGTGATGCTGGCTGGGGGCCGCAACGTTCGGCTATCAGTTTGCGAACTGATAGCTCTCGCTTCGGCATAAGCCACTTGATCTTTGATCGTCGGCGGTTGAGGTTCGCGGAAATTCAGTTCCGGCAGTTCTGGCATCTCAAGCTGAGCCGTCAGCGCACCGCTGGCAATCACCTGCTGACGGTTGCCATAACGGTCATAGACGTAGCTTTGCGACCAGGCAGCTCCGCTGCGAGTGCCATTGGCTCCGGTTAAACGCCCAAGTTTGTCATATTGGAATGTGCGGTTGCGGTCGCCGTTGTTGCCAGCCAGATTGTCAGCGATGCTCGTGATCTGACCAGTTTTGACGCTGGCATAAGCTCCCGTTCCATTGTAGCCATACGTCAGGTTTAGCAACGACTGGCCTGCTCCGGTCAGGCTTTGCCCGGTCAACAACCCTGTTTGATTGTCGTAAGTAAAGGTTTCCACCGCGCCGTTGCCCAGCGTCATGGTTTTCACCTGATTGGCTGCGTTGTACTGAAATTGCGAAGCGACGTTCGCGCCATCCACCTTCAAGTCTTTCAGCGTGCCACCGATGCGGTACGTTTCGGCGACAACCGAACGCGGAGAATTTGCCTGGCCGTATCGCGCCGGATAAGTCGTCTGTTTCAACCGGCTGAACGAATCATAATCGTAGTTTGTAACCAACGGAGAGCGGCCGGTCAGGTTGCGAGTCACTTGGGTCAGTCGCCCATAACCATCGTAACCATAAACTTCCGAACCCATTCCATCAGTCACGCTTTGCAGCCGCGTGATGTCTCCTGTGGTCACGTACTGATAAGTGACCGTTGCAGCCGGAGCAATTGTCCCCGTCATCGCGGCAGGAACCGTGTAGCTGACCGATTGCAACCGATTTAGCGGATCGCCGTTGTAATTGAAATTCGTCACGACTCCGCGCGCATCGGTTTGCCGGATCAGATTGGAGCGCGTGTCATATTCGAATTTGCCGCTCCACGCTCCGCCAGCTTCATTGATCGCTCCATCCTGTTCGGCGAGTTTCTGGTAAACCAGCCGCCCCAGCGAATCGTGTTTGAAGTATCGAGCCTGCGCGCCCTGCCAAATTTCCTTGATCTGGTTCAGTGCGTCATACAGGTATTCTGTCCGCAACGCACCGGCTTCGGTCACTGTGCCGTTGCCGTTCGGGTTCGGCTCCAGCACTTCGACCATTCGCCCCAGCGCGTCAGTCCGCGCCCAGCGTTCGCGCCCCCAGGCGTCAACACTGCGAACGGTCATTCCGTGTTGCTGAGTCGCCGCGCTCGGATAAGTTCGCTCATCATAAAAACTCTGCGAAACGCTGCCGTCAGGCGCAGTGATCCTGTCCGGTCTCCCAGCCCAATCGTAACGAATCAAGCTCCAAACAGGAGTTTCGCCAACTCGATAAGGACGGCTTTGTCTGACGACTCTGCCGGTTGAATCGTATTCAACTTTGACGGTTTCTATTTGATAATTGCCTGCGGTGACGTCCGCCGCAGTTTCGGCGCTGTAATTGACCTGAGCGCGCGTCTGGCCAATGCCGCTCAGGTAACTGTCGCTGCCTCCAATGAAAACTCCATCGCTGCCATAAGCGCGCTCATAAGCCGTCAGGTTGGCATCCTGGTAAAGGCTGTACGTGTAGGCTCCGGTCGGCAGAAAGATCGTCTCAGGTCGTAATGTCGTGGTGTTGTAGGTGACGGTCGTCAGATTATTATCACCATCTCTGGTTTCCAGAACCAGACCGGTCCATAAATCCCAGATGGCGGAGGTTCTGACTTGTTTGGTTGTGTCGCTGATGGCTCCACGAGTTTGCGAAACCGGATAAGCGAATTGCGTTGCCAGCGTGTATTGAAAACTGGTCTGCTGACAGCAGGAAGAATCTGTGACGGAAATCAGATTTCCGGTCACGTCGTATTTGCGAGTTTCGGTGATTGCGCCCGATAGATTCGCAGCATCGGCGTACCGAACGATGCTGGTCACATTGCCGCGCTTGAGAGTGGCTGAGTCGAAGACCGGATAATACCCACAAGGCGTGTAGTAGCTACAAATCCCGTTGCAGATTGGTTCCGGGCTTCCCGGATAGAAAGGCTCACACCATGGATTTTGGCAGTCTGGGTCGTTTGGATCAGGTACTGGCTCGCCGCAACCATATTCATCAGGCGCATAAGGATTGTAAGACAAGGTGTGACGAACAACCCCCGATGTTGGCTGTAACGGATGTTCGTCATAACGGAATTCAGTCCGCGAAGCCCGCGTTCCGTTGGTCGTAAACACTTCTTGAGCTTTGACCAGATTGAAAACGTGCCGATTCACATACGCCGATGAATTTTCATACTCGGTCGTCGTCGTCCGCGCCAAAGCGCCTGTGTAATCGTATTCGCGGACGGATGTCACCTGATTGAACAGCCCGCCTGTGTAACCGAACTCCGTCACTTTCATCGGCAGCGAGGCTTCCGAAGATTCGATTCGCGTCGGGCGTGGAATAATCAAATCAGCAGTAAAGTTATACCAGGTGACAGTGTGGAGTCCTGCTCCCCAAGTCGTAGTTGAAGTGCGAGTGGAAAGACTTGCGCCTGACGTTGGATAAACCGTTTGCTGGGAAAGCACTCCATCGTTGTATTGACCGGAATTATTGAAAGACGCTTGAACGGTTTTGACTCCGTCGGGAGCAATTACCGTGAAGGTGCGGGGATTGGCGTTTACTTGTACGAAATAAGTCGTAACGGCAGGCGCGCTGTCCATTCCCGCCCAGGTGTCCGTGCGAGTCGTGTACAGAGGCGTGTCGCTCAAGGAAGTTGGCTGCAACGGCAGGTTGTAAACGCTTTGCCTGGACATCTGGCCGGACGACACTACGCCCTGAAAATTCAGCGAAGTGCTGCTGAATGTCATACCGCGCTGCTCTACGACCTTGGCCAGCATCCCGTAACTGGAATAGGAATCAGTGTCTCCGAACCAAAACCCGCTTCCGGTAGACGGGTAATAGATCGCATCCAGCACTTCTATGTTGTAGTTGTTGTTGGGAACCCGAATCGTCAAACCTGGAAAGCTCGGATTGAGAGTCAGGGTTTTGTAGTGGAATCGCGCAATCTCAAAGATACTGTTGCCGCTAAGCCCGGCAGCGGTGATGGCTGTCAGGCGATTGCTGCTGTCGTAATGAAAAATGACTTCACGTCCAACGGTATCGGCAATTCGGTCAATCTGCGGCCCGGAATTATTGCGATAAGCAATGGTCAGGTAATTTCCACTGGCATCAGTGATGCGAGTCGGGTAGATGCAATCCTGCCCTCGCGCTCCATATTGAACGATTGTGCCATTCGGATGCGTAGCCCTGCCCACTCTGGGAGCGCCACCAGCGGAAAGCAGGTCTCCCTCCACAATGTAATCAATGAATGATCCGTCAACCGTGCGAGCAGTGAATTCCTGTCTGTCGGCATAAAGCGCAGTTCGCCCCTGATGCGACCGATGCAGCCCATCGGCTTCGATAATCATGTACCCGCCCACATCCCCGGTTCCGATGATTTTGCCAAAGCCAAGCGAAAAACCCGGCGAAGGCCAATCCTTGTCCAGATTGAAGACCATATCGCCGTCAACACGATTCCACAGCCGAGAATTGTAATTGAGCGCAAGCGACAGATTCAGACCTCTGCCTGCCATCGAAACCAGCGGCGCAGAAAATGAAAAGTTGCCACTCCCTGCCCCAACAAAGCTTGGACGATTGGGAACCAGCGGACCGCGTTCGCGTCCGGGGTCATCTGCCAACTGGATATTGGTTTCATTCCATTCGGTCGGATCAGGCAGTAATGCAGCCGACGGTTTCGGCGTAGCCGCAGTTTTGCCGCCTGTCCCGGCTGGCATAAACGAAGAGCCTGCGCGAAACGAAGCCCCTACCGTAGTTTGCTTCACCGCTGGTTTCGTTGGTTTGTTTGACGGATTTAGGCTGGAAACTTTGGGCAAATCACGTGAAGAAACATCTATCACGCGTTGAGGCCGGACCGCACGCCCGCGCGGATCGCCACCGGTGACAGTCACCTTCACTTGATCCTGATGAACTCCGTTTTGCGCGTGAATCTGATACTCACCGGCAACGCGAGCAATGAACTCGCCTTTCTGCGAAATGGTCATGCTGCGGTTGCGCCCCTGATCGTTGCCGCTCCAGGTAAAAATTGCTCCGGGGATGGCCATACCGTTTCCATCGCGCGCAACGGCGCTGAATTGAATGGTTTCGCCTACCGTTGCCGTTACGTCTCCGGGATGAATGCTGACTTTCACAATGCGGCGATCTCTGTCTGACTGAGTTTCTTGTGCCTTCGGCGCTGGCCGCTGTTTGCCAACTCCGATCAAAACATTGTTCCCTTGTCCGGCATACGGTACTGATCTAAAACTCGCTTTCCATTCTGGCCAGCCATAGGAAAGAAACGCTGAGAGTTGGTTTACAGCTTGAGGCAGAATGACTGTTGCAGCCAATGTCTGATTGGAAATCAGCAGCAAAATGAGCGTAAGCGTGATGACACGGCGAAGACCAAACCGCATGAAATGCATGGGAAATCTCCTGAAAGGGATACGTGCGCCGCTCGGAATTTCAGAATTCCCCTGACAACACGAATCTTTGGCGGGGTGGCCGACATCTTTTGACAGACAGCTTGTGTCAATTTCGATGGCTGGAATTTGATCGTTGTATGAACTTGGTTACTGAAGCGCGCGGAAGGTACAACGTTTGTAGGGTGAGGCGTCAAGCGGTTTCTTTGCGCTTGACCGAAAAATAATGTGATGTAGGAAGTCGCTTACCACAAGCTTCGTCATCAAACCCAAGCCATTGAGGATGATCGTTCAATCAGCCGTACGCATTGGCGCAGAGCAAGTTGCCTCAGTCTTGACAAAACGATTGGCCAGATTATGATGCCCGCGTCATTATGAGTTTTTCGATTCATACATTCTGCCGCTGCCCTCTTACCTGTTCTTGTTGTTGCCGGTAATCAATCCGGCGTCTTCACTTTCTTTACAATCCACAAACCTGCAAAGGAGAAGATCATGTCTATACGGTTAGGCGATACCGCGCCTGATTTCACAGCGCAAACCAACGAAGGATCCATCAATTTTCACGAATGGCTCGGCGATAGCTGGGGGGTTTTGTTTTCCCATCCCAAGGATTTCACACCCGTCTGCACCACCGAACTGGGCGAAGCTGCCCGTCTGAAGCCGGAATTCGACAAACGCAACGTAAAGATCATCGGCCTGAGTGTTGACCCGGCGGATTCGCACAACAAATGGGCAGAAGACATCAAGGAAACTCAGGGCACCGCGCTGAATTTTCCCGTCATTGCCGACGCCGACAAAAAGGTTTCTGATCTGTATGAAATGATCCATCCCAACGCCAGCGACACGTTCACTGTGCGTTCGGTGTTCGTCATCGGACCGGACAAAAAGATCAAGCTGACCTTGACCTACCCGGCCAGCACCGGACGCAATTTTGACGAATTGCTGCGCGTGATTGATTCGCTGCAACTGACGGCGAAATACAGCGTGGCCACGCCCGTCAACTGGAAGAATGGCGACGACTGCATCATCGTCCCGGCGGTTTCCGACGAAGCGGCGAAGGAAAAATTCCCTGGTGGATGGAAAACGCTGAAACCGTATCTGCGCATTGTGCCGCAACCCGGCAAATAAGCTGGACACATTTTCCATTTGCCATTTTGGATTTGTCATTTGTCATTGCCGAACACATCAAGCAATGACAAATGACAATTGATGAATCTCAAATGGAAAATGAAACAGTGGTTGATTCGATGACCATAAACTTTCAGAACTGTTATGCCTACCAAAAGCGTCACTGCTGTTGTCGGTGTCGGCGCGTCCTCTTTGCCTGAACTCATCGGGAATACTCCACTTCTCAGGCTGACCAATCTCAATCCAAATCCCAAGGTTGAAATTTACGCTAAAGCAGAGTGGGCCAATCCCGGCGGTTCGGTCAAAGACCGTCCGGCGTTGAACATGATTCGGCAAGCCGAGCGCGCAGGCTTGCTGACCAAAGACAAAACCATCATTGACGCGACCAGCGGCAATACGGGAATCGCCTACGCGATGATCGGCGCAGCGCTCGGTTACAAGGTTGAATTGTGTTTGCCGCAAAACGCCAGCGCCGAACGCAAACGCATCTTGCAGGCTTATGGCGCGCATGTGGTATTGACCGATCCGATGGCGGGAACCGATGGAGCGATCATCGAAGTCCGTCGCCGCGTCGCCGAATCATCGGGCAAATACGTTTACCTAGATCAATACAACAACGCCGCCAACTGGCAATCGCATTACGAAACCACCGCGCCGGAAATCTACAATCAAACCGGCGGACGTATCACGCATTTCGTCGCCGGTTTGGGAACCAGCGGAACTTTCGTCGGCGTCAGTCGCCGCTTGCGCGAATTGAAACCTTCGGTGCGATTGATCTCCATGCAACCGGATTCGCCATATCATGGTTTGGAAGGCATGAAACATATGCCGACGGCTATCGTACCGGGCATTTACGACACAACGCTGGCTGACGAAGAGATGGAAGTGATGACCGAAGACGCGCACGCGATGGTTCGCCAACTGGCCAAACACGAAGGCTGGTTCGTAGGGGTTTCTGCCGCGGCCAACATCGTCGCAGCGTTGCGAGTTGCGGAAAAACTCGAAAGCGGTGTCATCGTGACGATTCTTTGCGACGGTGGCAGCCGATATTTGAGTGATAAATTCTGGACGGAAGAATGAGCGTAAAACTAACCACAGAACACCTTGAAACCATTCGGCAACATGGCGAACGCACCTTCCCGGAAGAGTGCGGCGGCTTGTTGCTGGGCGTGATGGAAGGCGACGTGCGCGTCATACGCGAAGTTCTGCCGCTGGAAAACATCCGCAAGGATTCGCGGCACAATCGCGTGGAAATCAGCCCGCTGGATTACGCCAAAGCCGAACGCGAAGCCGCGAAACGCGATTTGGGCGTCTGGGGGTATTACCACTCGCATCCGAATCATCCGGCTGTGCCTTCGGGGTTTGACCTGGATCATGCGCCGTTCGTGGAATGGTCGTATTTGATCGTTTCCGTCCGCGACGGCAAAGCCGAAGAAGTCCGCGCCTGGACGGTGCGCGAAGACCGATCCCAATTCGACGAAGAAAAGATTATTTTGTAAACGCGCGTTCAGAGTCCCGCCTTCAGGCGGCTGCGCGGCTTCAGCCGCCTGAAGGCGGAACTCCGAACGAACTCAAGAGGAGAAAATTGAAATGCCAAAGATCGTAATTCCCACCGCGTTGCGCCAATACGCTGGCAACACGGCGGCTGTGGAAGTTCAAGGAGCCACCGCCGGCGAAGTATTAGCGAGTTTGACTTCGCAATATCCTGACCTGAAAAAACATTTGTATGACGCCAATGGCAAGTTGCGCAGCTTCGTCAACGTTTTCATCAACGACGAAGACATTCGCAGTCTGCAAGGCGAAAACACGCCGATCAAAGACTCAGACGATGTCAGCATCATTCCAGCCATCGCGGGCGGAGCCGAACCGTTGCCCGATTTGAGCAAAGACGAAATCGCGCGTTACAGCCGCCATCTGATAATGCCTGAAGTCGGCATGGATGGTCAGCGCAAATTGAAAGCCGCCAGCATTCTGTTAATCGGAACCGGCGGGCTGGGTTCTCCGCTGGGTTTGTATCTGGCAGCGGCAGGAATTGGGCGATTGGGATTGGTGGATTTTGACGTGGTGGATCACAGCAATCTGCAACGCCAGATCGTTCACGGAACCAAAGACGTGGGCCGCCCCAAAATTCAATCCGCCAAAGATCGCCTGTCCGACATCAACCCGCACATTCAAATTGACACTTACGAAACGGCGCTGCGAGCCGACAACGCGCTTGAAATCATCAAACCTTACGACATAGTCATTGACGGCACGGACAATTTCCAGACGCGTTATCTGGCCAACGATGCCAGCGTGCTGCTGGGCAAACCAAACGTCTACGGTTCGATCTTCCGGTTCGATGGCCAAGCGTCAGTCTTCTATCCGGGAGGCGGCGGGCCTTGCTATCGTTGCCTGTATCCCGAACCGCCTCCGCCGGGACTGGTTCCTTCGTGCGCGGAAGGCGGCGTGTTAGGCATTCTGCCCGGCATCATCGGCGTCATTCAGGCGACCGAAGCCATCAAGCTAATCATCGGCGAAGGCGAACCGCTGATTGGACGCTTGCTGTTGTTTGATGCTTTGAAAATGAAGTTCCGCGAATTGAAGCTTCGCCGCAATCCTGAATGCCCGCTGTGCGGAGAAAACCCGACAATCAAAGAACTGATTGATTACGACGCGTTCTGTGGCATCACTCCGCCGGAACCGGCTCAGAAAGTCGAAGTCGTTTCGGATTGGGAAGTGACTCCGGCGCAACTGAAAGCCGAACTCGATGGCGGTTGCAAACTGACGATCATTGACGTGCGCGAACCGCACGAATGGCAAATCGGCAATCTGGAACAATACGGGTCGAAGCTGATTCCGCTGGGCGAATTCCCTTCCCGCGTTGGCGAACTGAACCCCGACGAAGACATCGTAGTCCATTGCAAAATGGGTGGCCGCAGCGCCAAAGCTTATGGCGTGCTGAAAGAAGCGGGCTTCACAAAGATTCGCAACCTGAAAGGCGGCATTCTGGCCTGGTCGGATCAGGTGGATCCGAATTTGCCGAAGTATTGATGACGCAACTTCCCATCATCAACATCAGCGCACTGACCGGCGATGAAAATGGTCGTCGGTCGGTCGCCGAACAAATCCACAACGTCTGTTGCGAAGTCGGGTTCTTTTACATTACCGGCCACGGCGTTGATGTCGGCTTGCAGGAACGGTTGGAACGGTTGAGTCGGGAATTTTTCGCGTTGCCGTTGGAACGCAAAATGGAAATCCGTATGGCGCTCGGCGGCAGAGCCTGGCGCGGATACTTTCCCGTCGGCGATGAACTCAATTCCGGCCAACCGGATTGGAAAGAAGGCATTTACTTCGGCGCAGAGCTTTCAGAAGACCATCCGTTGGTTAAAGCCGGAACGCCTATGCACGGCGCCAATCTGTTTCCCACAAATCCGCCGCTGTTTCGAGAAATCGTGCTGGAATACATGACTGCAATGACTGAACTCGGCCACACATTGATGGCGGGCATTGCGCTAAGTTTGGGCTTGGAAGAAAGCTACTTTGCCGACCGTTACACGGCTGAGCCGCTGACGCTGTTTCGCATCTTCAATTATCCATCGGGAAAAGAAACCGGCTGGGGCGTCGGCGAACACACCGATTACGGATTGTTGACCATCCTGACACAGGACGATTCCGGCGGCTTGCAGGTCAAATCGAAATCAGATTGGATCGAAGCTCCACCGATTGAGAACTCCTTTGTCTGCAATATCGGCGACATGCTGGATCGAATGACCGGCGGGTTGTACCGCTCCACGCCGCACAGAGTCCGAAATACATCCTCAACCAATCGCCTGTCGTTTCCCTTCTTTTTCGACCCCAATTTCAACGCCGAAGTAAAAGCGATTCAGCCGAACCTTCCCGCCGAAGACGACCGCGAACATCGATGGGGTCACGCCAGCAACCGATTTTGGGATCCTACAACAAACAAGTTACCTCACAATGCGATGCTTGTAATAAGTTTCATCAAGTCTACGAAGAAGCTCTGTGTTCTGTGAGGTCATCGGCAATCCAGGCCGTAGCATCATTTCAGAAGGAGGTGCTTCTTTAATGCTTCCATCAATAGCATAAAGAGATGTGTCAGGCTCCCCGGGAATAAGCTTAACCAAAGACTTCTCGCTGTACCCTTGCCCCGCCCACTCGGTTCTATCTTTAACCATTGCACAGCCGAAATCCAAAGCATACCAAATAGTTGAGTTGTTCCGCGTTATTCTTACTGCCCGATACCCTGAAACGGTTTCTTCGCCACTAATAACATCAGGTGGGGAATCCACCATAGGCACACCAGCAAATGAATTCATACATTTTGAAGCAGGGTCTCTTTGCCAGCGACCAGAGTTTACGGTGTACGCTATTGTACTCTTCATTCTAGTAAGTTCGTTAACCGTGACCTTAATACCTGAAGCAAATTGAATGATTCGCTCGCTATACGTCATAAAATTATAGGCCGGGCCATTATCATTTTCATATGCTCGCCACAACAGAGACGATCCATCTGAGCGAACGGCTCGGGTAAAATTTGCGCCTTTATAGACTGTGCCATTTGGAGAGACAACTGTTTCGTGTAAAACCACTGTATGTGGAATTGGGGAGCCGACACGGGCTTCTTTCGCTTTCAAACCTGAATATACCACTTGCCCCACATGAACTATTCCCCCAACTACGACTCCAATTAACGCCCACTTCAGTAATGATTTAACCTCGGCATTAATGCTTGGCATAACGATCCTCCAATTCATCTAATTGTGCTTAGAAAAAGGAATTACTTACTTCACTGTAATAGGAGAGCATTCATTCTGGCAAAATGTCATCACATATTGGACCCAAATAACAATTATCATTATTGGGATCAGGGTAACCACAGCCCGCCTTGACTGTAGAGCAATTAACCCATGCACAAAAAATACTACAGGTCGAGCTCCACCTATTACCGTTGTTATTCTCTGTTCCTGCTCCACAATTCTTGCTGCACCCGTCTTGCGCCACAGTGACTGAAGGCAATGGGTGTGGCTCTTTTAGAACGACGGTAAATCTCTGAAAATTGGAGGTTTTGGCGGATTCGCCACAATTCGAGCGAGGCCTTCGTGGTAGATATGAGTTGAAAGACCATATCTTGTTACCAGG
>Ga0268299_1003618_pt1 | contig 13735 bp, 17 predicted proteins | sample NOBtaG_FD_193484 | JGI IMG/M metagenome (GOLD analysis project Ga0268299, IMG submission 193484) | Activated sludge microbial communities from bioreactor in Nijmegen, Gelderland, Netherland - NOB reactor | ecosystem: Engineered > Bioreactor > Aerobic > Activated sludge | place: Netherlands...
CGCCGCCAAAAGTTGTTCTCGTTCCTCAGGTCTAAAACGACGCCGCTGCTTCCGTGTCGATCCCATGGCCCCAGCTTGCGCGTTCGGCCACCGCTTCGCCTAGACGCAGTTCCCAAGACGGATACAATGTAAGCGAGTCGGGGCAAAGATTGTCCTTGTTGGAGACGAAAAGCAGCTTCAGCCAATCGAAGCTGGAGGACCTTTTAGGCGGCTCGTTGAAACAATGAACGCAGCGCGCCTCTCAACGATTGTGCGCCAAGAGGAATCATGGGCGAGGGACGCCGTTTCTGCCATCTCCCGAGGGGACGGCGTGGCAGCGCTTCACGCCTTTGCCGAACGGGGATGCGTTTCAGTTTCGCCCACCGTGGAAGACGCCTGCCACAATCTTATCTCCGATTGGGGGAAGCACGGAAGCATTGACCCAGAGCGGCACGTCATTCTTGCAAACGAAAAGTCGCAAGCCCTCCTTCTAAATGCCCTTGCCCAAGCGAGGCGGCTTCTTGATGGAAATCTCATTGGATCTCCCCTTTGGATTAACGAAACGCCCTTCTACGAGGGAGACCGAATCCTCTTTGGGCGAAACTCGCGGCACCTTCACGTCCAGAATGGTCTCATGGGTTCCATCACGGAGATTTCGGGTCAACTGCTCTCCGTCCGGCTCGATTCGGGCAGGACGGTGACCTTCCATTCAATGCACTACCCGCACTTTGGGCTCGGCTACGCCGCCACGACCCACAAAGCCCAAGGGATTACGGCAGACCACGTGTACGCCCTCGTTGGAGGAAGCATGCAGTGCCAGGAGCTTTCCTATGTGCAGATTTCACGCGGGAGGAAATCGACGCGCCTCTTCGTGGAGCACCAGAATGCTGGAAAGGAACTTTCGACCCTGGAGAAGGCGATGAATGAACAGAGACCCAAAACCCTTGCGGTGTCAGTCTGCGAGCTGGCCCCGAAACGAGAAATCTCGATGTGTCCCAGGTAGCGCACCCGCCTTCTCCGGGTCTCGTCACTTGTCAGCAGGCAACTTTTCTGCGTCAGTCACTGACAGGACGACATGAAGCGCTCTAGCTCAAAGAAGCCCGGGAAGTTCGATGATCCCGTGACGGTTGAAGCCCGGGAAATTCTTCGGCGGCTTAAGCTTTCGCCTACGGAAATCGCGGAGCTGACCGGAAAGTCGCGAACCCAAATCAGCATGATTCGAAACCGAAGGGTCCGCGCGTCCCGCTCGTTTCTTTCGCATTTGTCCCTCTTGGAGAGCACCTTCCGTGGGAATGCGCCCAAGCAAATGCTTTGCTCGGAACTGGACCTCTTCCCCCAGGGTGACCAGGAGCGGGTTGCCAAGATGGCGGTGGCCTTCATGCGTTCCCTCCGCGAAGGCGACTGGAAGTAGCGCCCCTTGAGACCGCCCCGCCCGAAGATCCGGGCGGGGCTTTTTCGTTCCTTGACTCGTCAGTGACTGACGGCTACTCGTCAGTCACTGACGCCGCCGCCGCGCGGTTTTCCCTCGAATGTCTCTTCCGTCATCCAACGTGGTGAGCTTCCGGCTTGGGCCCGAAGAGTTCCAGGCGCTCCAAACGCTCGCCGACAGGGCGAACGTGACGCCTGGGGCTTTTGCCAAGGCGCTCGTCCTCCGAGGCATTGGAGAAACGGAACCCGGCGGGGCTTCTGAAGTGGCAAAGCTCAGGCGTGACCTCGCTGTGGTCCTTGAATCCCTGCTCGTTGCCACTCGGGCGCTCTCGCCGACAGACGCGAAGCGCTTCGTCACCGAAAAGCTCTAACCCGCCATGCTGTCCATTGCGCCAGTTCGGAACGGGGACTACGGGGCCTACCTGGCGGGAGGCACAGCAGAGGGCTACTACGGGCAGGAGGAAGAGGGATTCTGGAAGGGCGACGGAGCGAAAGAGCTTGGGCTTACCGGAAAAGTTGATGGGACGGCACTTCGGAATCTCCTTCAGGGATTCTCGAAGGATGCGAAGGAGAAGCTCGCCCAGAATGCTGGAGACAAAAGGCGGCAGTGCGGCTGGGACCTCACCTTCAATGCGCCGAAGGGCGTGAGTGTCGCCTGGGCCATTGGAGATTGGCGTTCTAGGCGGCGCATCCAGCGAGCTCTCTCGAATGCCGTCGCGAAAGTCGTGCGTGCCGTGGAGCAGGAACTTGGGGCCTCCCGGCGCGACAAGGCAGGCTCAAGGACGGAGAAAGCAGCACTCACGTTCGCCGTGTACACGCACGGCCTTAGCCGCGACCGGGACCCGCATCTTCACGTCCATGTCCTTGTCGTGAACCTGGGTGTCAGGCGGGACGGGACTACCGGCGCCATCGTCAGTAAACCGCTCTACGAGCACAAAATGGATCTCGGGAAGCGCTTCCGGGACCACCTGTCCAAGAATTTGGAGCGTTTCGGCCTTCCGATTGAAAGGCGCGGCGACCGGTTTGACCTTCAGGGGATTTCCAAGGACGTGAAGCGCGCGTTTTCGCAGCGTCGGAATTCCATCGAACGGGTTCTTGAAAAGGTGGGTCTCGATTCACCCCAAGCTGCACGGGCAGCGGCACTTGCGACCCGGGAGAAAAAGCCCACGGCTTCCCGCGAAGAACTCCACGCTGAATGGAGGACTCGCGCCATGTCGCTTGGCCTTGAGCCGGAGAGCATCGCACTCCTTTTCGGGCGTTCGAGGCACCGAGGCACGCCCTCCACGGCTGCCGATGTGCCGCCTCAGACTGAACGGACGGCTGCTCCGAAAAATTCCGAGATCCAGCGCCGGACTCCTGGCGAAACGGGTCCGAAACCAACCGGGGACGACAAGTCGAAGGACGGCGTCTCGAAGAAGCAGCTCCGGGATCTCGCTGCGCCGACCGACAAACAGGGGGAGGCCGAGCGGCAGAAGGCCCTGGAGGATTCTCTCTCTGCCACGATTCCGAAGGCTCCGCCCGACCGGAGCAGGCGCGATCTGGAATGGCGAGAACGTGTGCGCTCCGAAGCCGTGGAGCGCGGAAGCTACGGACAGACCCTCTTCAAAATCCCCTTCACGAAGTTCGAGGTTCGATGGGTAAAATCCAAGGTCTTCTGGAAAGCGCCGAACTGGTCGCCTTTTAGCCGAATTCGTATCGGAAGACTCGCGCTGGCCAAGGAGGGGGAACCTGTCTGGAAGCGGAAGGAATCGCCAAATCCGGAAGTTCTCTCGCGGAAATCGCTTATGGCCGTTCCGGGAATCCCTGCGGAACTCCAATTGACCCGAACCCAGCTTTTCCCGAACGCCCCGTCCTGGTCCTTTGCCCAGCGGCTTGTCGCCTACCGGCTGGCCTTTGCAGCCGCGAAAAAGCCACGGGTTACCCGGTCGAGGTTCGGCATCCGAAAAGGGCTCCGAACCGGGGCTGCGCGTTTGTGGTCGGCGAGGCGCATGGCCCAAAAGCGGGGCGTCCAGGAGAAGGAAAAGGAGCCGCCTCTTCCGCCTGAGAAAGCGCACGATTCTCGAATCCCGCCCGGACTTTACCGATGATATCCTTCTATCCACACACACTTTTCGCTGCCGTCTGCGCCCTGGTGCTCCTCCGTGTGGCGCACCTTTACGCGCTGGCATCCCGGAAGATTGAGCCCGTGCGCGGGGCGCTCTTGCAGCGCATATGGACGGGCGGGGAACGCGGCTTTCTGGCTCTGACCTGCGTACTCGTCCTTTCCGCCTTGGGCGGCTCCGCTCGGGACGGATGGAAGGAGACATTTCTCACAGGTCCGCTCGGGGTGGAGCATGCCTTTGGAATTTTGATTGGATTTCAGTTGGTCCTCGCCCGCCTGGAACGGGATTCGCCCTATTCCAGCAAGGCGCTCAGGCGTCTCGCCAAGGAGGCCGCCTTAATTGGCATGGGAAGCGTCCTCATTGCGTCCTTCAGCTACCCGAGCCCCGTGGAAAAACTGCTCCATGGTGTGCGGGTCATCGCCTATCCGGCGCTTGCCGTCCTACTTCTCCTAAACCGCCGCGCTAGGCGAGTGTCGGAGGATTTCCCTGCCCCGGCCATAGTGACCGGACGGCCCGCATTCACGCCTGAACGCCCGACAATCGTTTCGCTCTCCCAGCATACGACAAACCACCAGATCAACATTCGGGTCGAGAACCATTACCACATCACTCAACAGATCCTTGTTGTCCCGAAGGAAAAGGCCGTGCAGGTCCACACATCGGGCGAATCCGCACAGGCCCGACTTCTCGCCCAGGCGAAACGGACCGCAGTGAACTGGTCCGCGCCGAAGCAGATTGCGAGTGGTGTTGTGCGGCGGCTCCTTGGAAACAAGACCGGAGAAAAGGAGGAAAACCCGTGAGGGTTCCCGAACTCCACCGGCTCGTTCTCCAGGTTTCGCTCGGCGTCCTCTTTGGGATGCTCGCGATGGCCGCGCAGTTTGTGCGGCGCAACTGGAGCGTGGACGCAGAGCGCGCCGATGCCGCTCATAGGGAAGCCGTCCGGGCGCTCTGGTGGGGGATTCTCTCCGGGCTTCTCGTGCTGGGCTGGCTCGAAGGGGCAAAATCCCTGTTTGGATTTCTGTCCATTTTGGATGGCAGGGCCGGGCGTTCCTTCCTCGTGGCCCTGGCCGCCGCGTTTGTCATGACAGGCATTCGCGCGCGGATACATCGGGGCGCAGGGGGAATCGCATTTTCTCTCGCTGTTGGGATTTCGGTTTTTGTCCTCGTGCGTGCGATTCCTGGGGCCGGCTGGATTGTGGCCGCGCTCGGACTCTTTCTTGGAACGAAATTCCTCGCCATCCAGGTCATTCCGAGGCCCAAACAAAAACCAGCGTCGGGACTTCCCTGGATTGAGAACCTGTTTTCCCGGGGTGGTTGGATTTCCAGTTTGGCGCAAGTGCGCTGGCGCTTCTGGGCGCAGGCACAGGTTGCGTCGGAGGAAACGGTCTTCTTCGGTTTCACTCACTTGCCCATCAGAAATGTCTCAGGACATTTCCTGATTGGCGGAGCGCCCGGAACGGGGAAGACCATCGCGTTCCGGCTCCTCATGCAGTCTGTGCTTCCGAACCTTCGCGGAGGCCGCGCCATCCTCTTTGACGCAAAACACGAGCAGGTGAGCGTCGCGCAGGGGATGGGGGTTTCGCCACTTCTCCTCAACCCATTTGACGCGCGTTGTGCGGTCTGGGACTTGGCCCAGGATTTCAAGACCCCGAACGATGCGCTTCAACTGTCGAAGCTTCTCCTGCCCGAGAATCCAAAGGAATCGGAGCCGTTTTGGAGGAACAGCGCACGCGGGCTCCTTTCCGATGTCATCCTCGCGCACATCCTCGCGATGGCGAACGGGACCATTCCGACATGGACCTTCACCGACATCTTGCGCGCGCTTCAGACGCGAAAAGACATTGAGAACGCCCTTTCATTGGATTCTCGGACGGAAGGAGCGCTCAGGAACATCGGCGACGAAAGGACGCTGTACGGAATCCTTGCCACCTTGGATCTCGTTCGGCGCGAGTTTGAAGTCTTGGGGGCGCTTTGGGACGCCCCCTGGGAGAATCCCGAACGCCGGTTCAGTTTGACCGAGTGGACGAAGGGCACCGGAGTCATGGTGCTTGGGCCTTCCACGTTGGCCGAAGAGGTCATCAATCCACTGAACAGGCTGATTCTTGACCGTGTGGGACAACTCGTTCTCGACCGGCCTGAAGATCCGGGCCGGGAGCCGTCCCGGACCTGGCTCTTCCTCGATGAGTTTCCGCGCCTTGGGAAAATGCCCCGGATTGAATCAATGATGACGAACGGGCGCTCCAAGGGCCTCGTGGTGGTCTTGGGCATCCAGGATGTGTCAGACGTCCGGCACCACTACGGAAAGGAGCAGGCGGCGACGCTTCTTGGATGCTGCACTCATCGCATGCTCTTCCAAGCAGGCTCCTACGAGCACGCTGAGTGGTGCTTGCAGAACGTCGGAAGCATGGAGGTCGTGCAATTGAAGCGCACGACCGGGTTCGCCGTGACGACGGGACAGTCCAGTTCGACGACGAAATCCATCAGCACTTCAGCGGATGAGAAGACACGGCCTCTTTTCACGGCGGATGAGTACCGACTCCTCGGGAAGCCCGGCATCCGGACGCCACTTCGGACGCCTCCGGCTTGGCTGGCCTCGATGGTGCCGCACGTGGGGCCTCTTCGCGCCTGGTTTGGCGTCTCCTTTTTCTCGCCCATTCGCGCGGTCTGCTCCGTCCAGGATTCCGTTTACGAGGCGGTGATTTCGTTCGCCTGGACCGTGGAGCAGCTTTGGGAAAAGGCCGGGGAGGATTTCCTGCCAAGGCCCGATACCGACCAATTCATCGTTCTCTTGGAGGACGGCCCGGAAGGAACCACTTCGGAGCAGCTTCCGCTTCCGCTGGAAGTCGAAGGGAAGGCCGTTCAGGAGGCGCTCTGGAACATTTCGTCGAGAAACCAGGAACCCATGAATCATGAAAACTGAACCCAAATCCACGGCAGGGCTTAGGAGGGGCTTCCTCTCCGTCCTCGCTGTATTTCTCCTCGCCTGCATGCCGGGCGAGGCGCACGCCGAGGCCCGCCCCCGCGTTGCAATCCTCACGTTCCAGAACGCGAGCGGCGTTCGGAACGATGTCCGCCTCCAGGACCCGAATATCACCCGCAGCGTCCTCCCGCTCATTGGGAAGGACGTTGAAGGGAGGACCACGTTCGGGATCTCGACCCTCACCGTTGACCGGTACGGGGAGCTCGCCCGCGCCGAGTTGGAGAATGCGCTGGTTGAGTGGAACGATGTGGACATCATTGACCGGTCTCAGCTTGCAACCCTCCAACGGGAGCTCGACTTGAATGACAGTCGGGGCGGCGAGCGCGAAGAACGGGAGCTTCTTGCGAAGCGGCATGGCGTCGATTTCTTCGTCTTCGGCCAGATTCTCTCCCTCGACCAGGAGACCCGCCAGTACGAGGGCTTCGGGGTTCCGCGCCGCCTCGATCTCTCGAAGGCACTTCTTCAAATCCGGGTCGTGCAGATGGCACCGGAGAAGGTCGTATTCGCCACGAAGGCGGAAGGAAACTCGGGCAGCGTCACCACCGCCTTTCGGGTTTCAACCAAGTCTGACTCCTTTGGGGATGCGATACGGGAGGCAATGCAGGAGCTTGTGAACCGGCGTGGGTTTCGGGATTCATTCACTCGGCGAGTCGTCGAGGCGGACGGAACGGTTTCCGAGTTGCGGGGAAACGAGGTTGTCGTCGCGTTTCAGGGGAAGCCTACGGGGGCCATGGTCGAAATTGACGAGTCCCTTGTCGGAACGACGCCCTTCAAGCGGAAGCTCAAGCTCCAGTCGAAGCACGAAGTTCGGATCACGAAGCCTGGGTTTCTTCCCTGGCAGGGGAAAATCACGGTCGAAGATGGGCTCACCGTGGACGTGGAATTGGAGGAAAAGAAATGAAGCCGTTCATGGTTCTTGTCGCGGTCGCCATCCTTTCTGCGACCGCAGGATGCACACTCCCGAGGCACATCGGGGATTCGTTTAAGGTTCCCAGGCGGCAGCGGGAGGCCTTGCCCGTGGCCTTGCTGCCCTCGGCGATGGAGGTTCGAGGGATCTCAAGTCGCGTGGTGGACCCGACGGAGTTCTCCAAGATTGTGGTGCTCGCTCGGTATGCCGCAGAGAGCAGTCCGCCCGTGGACACTGGCTGGGGCAGCAGCGCGGCCCGATATGCCATGGACGCGCAGACGAAGCACCTGCTCCAAGTGACGCTTCAGGACAGCCTCCTTTCCAAGGGGTATCGGGCGGCATCGAGGCTGAATGAGCATCCCGTGCTCGTCGAAGCTGGAGCGCTCACTGATGCCGAGTTTGCTCGGATCGTGGCGGGTCTCTTTCGCGGTGAGCTTCTCGTTCTCGTCACCGTGGACTACGCGAACCTCGGAGATGTCGAGTACAAGAAGACGGAATGGGACGGATACAGGCGCGTCTCGCTTGGGACCCAGGTGCAGGCGCAGGTGTCGCTGGAATTGGTCGCGATGAACGCGGAGACGCTTTGGGTCGGAACCGCCAGGGTGGACCGACTGGTCCGGAATCCGGTCTCGGCGCATCAGGTGATGGAGGCGCTCACTCACGAAGTGGCGAAAAAGTTGCCGGAGAAGAAGGGAGGATGACCCGCCGCCCGAAAACACTACGGGCCGGAAGTGCCAAAGTTCCGACGCATTCCCTCGACGAATGCTACGAACTCTTGGTCGCGGTAGCGCTTTGAACGTGCCCAAACTTCCCGTGGCACAGGCAGTTCGAGGAATGCACGAACGTCTGCCGCAACGCCATCGGGCATCCGAACGGCTCCCTGATTCCCAAGCTCCCAATAGGTATTCAAGTGGATGAGTATCAGGTTGACGATACGGTCCTCGGGAATCGTGACCGGCTTTGCGACCAAATCTGCCATCGGATCGAGAATCCGGTGAAGGTCAGACTGCCGGTAAACCTCGACCCACAGTTCGCGGTGCTCGCGCGTCAACGCCAGAAAGTTCTCGCCGCGGCGGGCCTGAGCATCCCTGCCGAGCGACAAAGCTGTCACCACCAAGCTAGAGCATATTCCAATGCTTTGAAGTAGGTCGAACCAATTGGAGTTCAACCAGTTGAAGAAGACCGCCATTCCGGCCTTCTACCACATGTTTGGGGAACGACGAAAGGGGTGACGCCACTACGGCATTTCGGGAATCGCGTGGCGTGCCGAAACCAGGGTGGTCCTCGGGATTCGGACAACTCGCTCGCCAGGTCCGCATCCGGATGTGGGCGGAAGCTTTTCGGCTGACTCCGCAGTGATGTCCGCGCCGATCACGGCGAAGTCCCCGCTCTGAAGTTCCCAAATGGCCGGGCAGTTGCACGCGTTGGTGCACAGTCGGTTGTGCACATCCACGGTATCGAGGCGTCGGTAGAACATGTGCGGCATATTGATGCGTATATATGCCAGGTCAAGCGGAATTCCACGGTAGCCATGGAGTGTGCTGGAGGAAGAGTTCCGCAAAGAGACCTGCAAGGAAGTGGTGCGAATGCTGAGCAATGCTCGGAACGCGCAAGGCCTGTCCATGAATCGGTTAGCAAAGTTGGCGGGCCTGACCCAGGGCGGAATCAGCTTTCTTGAGGCCTCGCAGCCGAACCCAAAACTTGAGAACCTTCTGAAGCTTGCCCGAGCTTTGGGATTGAACCTCGGGGACATCCTGAAACAGGCGATCAGGAACGTCGAAAAGCCGAGGCGTTCCAGCGCCGAGAAGGCGGAACGAGGCTCAAAATCTTGAAGGGCTCCAGTAGCGCTCGCCACCGGAACGAGGCGCAGAAGTCTCGAAAAGCCGGTCTGGCGCTTTCCGGTCGTTTCGCGATATGCTTTTCCCCAGGATGAGGGTGCAATGAACCAAAATGTGGAGGGTGGCATTTCGGTCGAAGAGTTGCTTGGGCCGTTGAATTCGGTGGAAAGCAAGTTTGCCCCCTCGCACGTCTTCACGGCAGGGCACCGCCAGATCCTTTCGCACGGAGCCCGAGTCGCCATTGTCGGGACCAGAGAGCCCTCCCACGAAGGGGTGTTGAGAGCGAAAAAGCTCGCCCGATTGCTCGCCCGCAGGGAAGCCGTCGTTGTGAGTGGCCTCGCGAAAGGCATCGACACTGCCGCACACGAGGCCGCCATCGCAGCAGGCGGGAAGACAATCGCAGTCATCGGCACGCCGCTCGGCCAAGCGTACCCAGCAGAGAATCGCACGCTCCAGGAGACCATCATGCGTGATCACCTGTGCATCTCGCAGTTTCCGTCAGGGACCCGCGTTCAGCCGAAGAATTTTCCAATCCGAAACCGTACGATGGCCCTTCTGTCCGACGTGCTTGTCATCATCGAGGCGGGCGCGAAGAGCGGCACCATCAACCAAGGGTGGGAGGCCCTTCGACTTGGCCGAGGCCTCTTCCTCGCTCGCTCATTGGCCGCGAATCCGAGTCTCTCATGGCCCAAGGAAATGCTGAACTACGGCGCCACGGAACTCTCTGACGAATCCATGGAGGAATTCTTGAACGAACTTCCCGAGCGTGACCCAGCCTGGATGGAAAATGCCCTTTCCTTCTAGGCTTCCGTTCATCTCCCTCCTTCGCTACGCCCCTCACGGCAAGAACGCAGAAGCTGCGCGCTCAAGGACCGTCTGCAGGGCGCTCAAGAACGACAGCTTCGTCATGGCTCAGGACCAAGCAGGGGAGCCGCAACATTTCTGGGTCATTGAGAGGGCGGCAAGGCGGCTCAGAATGGAGCTTTCGCGTCACCAGTTCCTCCAGGACGCCTTCGGGCCGGCCTCGCTCCTCGTCCCTGTACCCCGAAGCGCACCGCTCAAAAACGCCAATGCCTTGTGGCCGGCAATGAGTCTCTGCAACGCTCTCGTCGCGGAGGGGCTGGGCCGCGAGAGGACTCCATTGCTCATTAGGACAAAGCCGGTAAGGAAGAGCGCCTCCGCACAACCTGGACTTCGGCCGAGCCCGGAAGACCACTACGCCTCTACGGCGATCAATCCGCTTTCACACTTTGCGACGATTAACAAAATCGTCCTGGTGGATGACGTGGTAACCCGAGGATCCACCTTCTTGGGTATGTATCGTCGCTTGGTGGAGACATTCCCTGCAATCACTGTGTTTTGCTTCGCCGCTATCCGAACGGTGCCGGGAGAGGATTTCGCAGGGATGCTTGAACCAGTTGCAGGACTCATCCAGTTCAACGATGGAGAGCTGCTTCGGTCTCCATGATCAAGCGGGCGCATTCGTGAGCTCCCTAATCAGACTGCAACCCAAAGTACTCAAATATCGCCCGCGAACGCTCGCGAATGGCCTGCTCCGGCAATCCCGCTCGTGCGCAAATTGCGTTCATCCAGCCGAAGTCTGCCGCGATGAAAGTCGCAAACTCCATTGGTTCGAGACTAACACCAGCTTTCTGCTGACCATCGCGCGATAATGCGGTCAACTTGCTCATACAGCAAAACACCATGCTCTTCAGAGAATCTTGGTCGAGGTTACAGAAGTAGAGCCAGTAAGGCCACGCCTTGTGGAAGGCAGAGTAGAACCGCCGGACTTCAGGGATGGCGTGCAGTTCGCGAGGGTCATGATCGTAACCTTCGATGACGAAGCAGAGCCCATTCATCAGCCGGGAAAGCTCCGGACCGGTCGGAAGTTTCTCAACTGCGAACCTATTCGTGAAGTCGGAGAAGTCACAACGCTCTACATTTTCCCGGCTAAACTGATAGATGACAAATGGTCGCTCCCCACGGAGTAGGGCTTCGCGCAGTTTCTTGGCGCCCTCTGGTGTCGGGGGCAACCCTTGAAATTTTGCGTCATCTCCAGCATTTTTCTTTTGGTCATCTTTCCTGTCTGGCCACATTGACTTCTCGCGCTCTCCATTTCATTTGAACCGTGGCGTTGTGCAACAGCACACGCAGTGTGCCATCAATTCGCATCCTTCTGCCGCTGCGAACGCTTGGCCTTCGGCATCGAGGCATCCGAAAGCCCCGGATCGGCAGCCGCGCGTTTCCTTTGCTGGGCATCACGTTTGCCCGCTTCCAGAATCCACGAATGGCAGTGGTCAGCGACCTTACCCAACACCAACAGGTCGTCTCTTCCGAAGAAGTTGGTCTTCTGCCAATCGCCTTCCGTTTGGTAAATGCGCGAGAAGGTGACGCTGAACCGCTGCCCGCGCTCCGTGTCATGCGACCAAATCGTACCCTTGATATAGCCAAGGCGAATTTCGTGCACTGGCGGCTTTGCTTGTCGTTCTGTCGTGGCTGTCTCTGTTCCCATTTGAATCTCTCTGTAGAAGTCGTTTCTTACAAACGGCCAGGACAGCACCGCCGCAAATGCACATACCACAAACCCCAGGGATTCCGTCAAGCCCCCACTTTAGTTGTGATAACCTATTTTATCACAATTAGGATTTTCGGCAGGGGAATCGCCCTGAGCATGTTGCAAACCAGCTACTTTCCGTGCTAAACTGATTACAGGATACCCTCGCCTTTTTTTTGCAGGCTTACTATGGAAATAACCATCCAAATCCCTGACGAACTTGCCACGCTGGTTACAGGGCACGACGCCTTTGCGCGTGAGCTTCTGGAAGCCTTCACTGCTCACGCGTACCGCAACGACAGAATCTCCAGTTACCAGGTGGGCCAACTGCTTGGGCTCGACAGGTGGCAGACCGAAGAATTCCTTGCATCCCGTGACGCCATTCGACCCTACGATATTCCTGACCTGAATGTCGACAGAGCGACTCTGGAGTCGCTTGGGTGACCGCTGTAGTCGCCGATTCCAGCCCACTTCATTACCTGATCATCATCGGCCATGAGGGCGTGCTTTCGCACCTTTTTGATACCATTGTTGTCCCACCAAAGGTCATCGAAGAACTGTCCCGGCCGAGCACACCAAGCGCTGTTCGGGATTGGATTCACACTCCGCCGGACTGGCTTCGCATTGATCCACGACCGCTGAGCGGTAGAATCCTCCACCTTGGTCCAGGTGAAGCAGATGCCATTGCGCTTGCCATTCAGCTTGGAGTGACCGTGCTGCTCATAGACGAGCATCGTGGTCGCGTCGAAGCGCTTCGGCATGGCCTTCGTCCCCTCGGTGTCGTGGGAATCCTCGAAAGCGCGGCTGCTCATGGGCTTCTTGACCTACCGGACGCAGTTCAGAAACTGGTTTCGAGTACAAACTTCCGAATTTCACAACGAGTCGTTGATGAAATTCTGAAGGCGCCTCGCAAGTAGCTATCCGCCAAGTCCAATCGGCATGGCTGAAGGCGGCGTAAGGGAGATCAGGCTGCCGTTCTTTGAGTGGCATTCCGAGATTCGATCCCACTCAAATCATGCCCTCGCATGGGTCGGACGGACGTCCTTCGAGCTGATCCAAGTGAACATAGTGAGGAGTCGGCATCAACTCCGGCGGCGCGGATGGCCCTTCGGGCCAGCCGAACCATGAACGAAACGCATGGTACGCAGGAGACGCAGGAAGGGGGAAAGCATCGAAGATGTCTCGCCAGGTCGAAAGCAAATCAAACGTCGCTTGGTCCGGGTGGATGTGGAAATCCCACGCAGCACACACGCGATGCAGGTAGTCAGCCTTCGCATAAGGAGACAGAAGCTCCGTCGGCGGCTCATCGAGGTCTGGATACAAACTTCCGTCAATGTACATGATTCCACTACTCTAAAGTTAAGTGCGTCTTAAACCATTCGCGGATTATCGCCGCTGCTGCACGGTCCGCTGGTTCCTGGATGGATTCGAGGGGGCGTCTCCTTTCCAGAAGCTCAAGGTGCAATCTCGCCCTCTGCTTCCCGGATGAAACTGTCTCGGACGGATTTTTCCGCTGCCACAGCGTCCAGCACTCTTCAACGGTTGCCAGCCCCGCCTCCACTGCCTTCGCGATGTCGGTGAAGTCGCGAGGGCTGCCTCGGTTTACGAGAGCGTTCATTTTTGCGCCGAGGTTGTCCGCCAGCGTCTCGATTTGAATCGGTGGCCACGGACTCGGCAGGGGTCGGTCGAGTTCCACCGAGCGGGTTGAAATCTGGAAGGAGAACACCTTTTTCGTCCCCTCCGCCAACTCGAACGAGAGGGTGTCGCCGAACGTTTTCTTGTTGCAGGAGAGCCCCTTCGTCTGGGCGAACTGGTTCATCGCCTTTTGAATCGCCTGGACGCCTGCCTCGGCGATTCCGCTTCGCCACCAAGCGTCAATGTCGTGCGTTTGGCGGTAGTCCAGATAGTGCTTCAGGGCAAAGTACCCTCCCAGGACAATCTCGGAGG
>Ga0268299_1003619_pt1 | contig 13733 bp, 8 predicted proteins | sample NOBtaG_FD_193484 | JGI IMG/M metagenome (GOLD analysis project Ga0268299, IMG submission 193484) | Activated sludge microbial communities from bioreactor in Nijmegen, Gelderland, Netherland - NOB reactor | ecosystem: Engineered > Bioreactor > Aerobic > Activated sludge | place: Netherlands...
CTGGCCGTCGAGTTGGAATAAGAACGGAGACTCGTAGGGACATGGCGTGCCGTGTCCAAACATCATGGACACCGCGCAACCCGACCAACCCGCCATCAAAATTAACCATTTCACGCGCCGCAGCCGCCTCGTGCTGATATTGACGCTCGTAATCGCGGCATTCATGCGGATGAACGCTTCTTATCGTGTGGATACCATTGGGGTCAATCTTGCCATCATCGCGTTATTGTGGGTAATCGTCTATCGCTATTTCAACTTCATCGCTGCAATGATTGCGGGGCTGATGTTTACCTTAAGTCCTTGGGCTATATGGTACACTGGAAGTATAGTGGTTTATAGTCTCCTGCTACTTCCCTTTGCACCAACTATATACATTTTTGTGGAAGCTAAAGCTTGGATGCGGTTTTTTCGCGTTCCTTTATTCATATTCATATTATTTCTATATCTAGTATTTATTCGTCCACACTATTACACAAACTCTACCCCAAACGTGAATTCGCTTGTCTATGCCATCAACATAATGACGGGTTTGGGCATTGAAAATGCAATGGGATCTGAACAAACGTCCAAATTGCTAGCGAATGTACCGCGCCCTAGCGAGGTTTGGTTACTCACGTTAGGCAGTGCAACTTTACTGGGATTACCAGCATTGTGGTTCAAATCGCGGCGTATCTTTGCGGTGGTAACATTATGGATAAGCTTACCTATTCTGGTACTGGCATTGATGCCGCAAGCCATGAGACCCGATCATTTTCTACCGATTCTCCCCGCCCTCTGCCTACTCGCGGGCGCGGGCGTGGCGTGGCTCATCAAGCTCATGCCCGGCAAGCCCTACAGCCGCATGATTATCCTCGCTGCCTATGGCGTAGTTTTTCTATCGCAGGCGTTATGGTGGCGCGGTGTGGTGCGTTACCTCGAACTCACAGCGCGTTAATCACCAACAGGCGCGTAGGGGCGCAAGGCCTTGCGCCCACACAAACTCAGGTAATTCCCAAAATTCTGAACTGCGCGATTAGCTCGAACCTGCCGCCAATTTTTGTGAGGCGAACATTTCGCGCGCGTTTTCAATATAGCTCAGGGATTGATGGCGGAAATAGGTATTATAAAGTTCCGCGTAATGTCCGCCCTGCGCCATCAGCGATTCGTGGCTGCCCTGTTCAATAATCTGCCCCTCGCGCAAAACGATGATGCGGTTGGCGCGGCGCACGGTACTCAGGCGATGCGCGATCAGAATCGAGCTTGACTGCGCCAGAATCAGATCGAGCGCTTCCTGAATCTGCGTCTCGGTGAACGGGTCAATGCTGGCAGTCGCTTCGTCGAGGATAAAAATCGCAGGCCGTTGCAGCAGAACGCGCACCAGACTGACCAACTGACGCTGCCCCATGCTCAAACGCGCGCCGCGTTCACCCACATCGCTGTATAAACCATCCGGCAGCGTTTCCAGCCACTCACCGCCGCCGATGCTGTAGGCAATTTCCTTAATTTCGTCGTCGGTGGCGTCCGGCCTGCTGTAGCGGATATTTTCGATGATCGTCCCGCTAAACAGAAACGGCGCTTGCGGGACAATGCCGAGCCTGCTCCGGTATTTTTGCAGATCGAAGGAGCGAATATCCCGTCCGTCGATGCGAATTTGCCCCGCCTGGAATTCATAAAAGCGCGTAATCAGCTTGGCAATTGTGCTTTTACCCGCACCCGTATGTCCTACAAAAGCGATGCTTTCCCCCGGCTGAATTTCCAGGTTGAAATTTTTTAAGATGGCCTGACCCGGTTTGTACTCAAATGTTACATCATCGAACTCGATATGGCCTCGGAGATTGCTGATCGGCTGTGAATCGATCTGCTGAATGGTGTTCTCGGCGTCGATCAAGGCGAAAATGCGCTCCGTCGCGCTCAAGCCAGCCTGGAATTGACTCCAGAAGGCGGCAAGGTTGGTGAAGGGAAACCAGAAACGGTCAACGCCTTGAATGAACAAAAACCACGCGCCAATCGAGAGCGTTCCAGCCTGAGCAAGCTGCGCGCCCACGTAGACAATGACTGCTGTGGCGATTCCCGAAAGCACGTTGAGCGTCGGAAAAATGAACGCCATCACGACGCCGCGCCGCAGATTGATGTCGTAGGACTGGCGATTCACATCGACAAATTCGTCGTAAATCATCGCTTCTTTGCGGAAATTTTTGGCGACGCTGATCCCAGTCACGGTTTCCTGAATCGTGTCGTTGACCATCGCCATCGCGCGGAAACCCTGGCGTGTGACCCGGCGGGCAACCTGGCGAAAGCCCATCGCCGCCAGCACGATCATGGGCGTTGTCCCCAGCAGAACCAGGGTCATCGTCACCGATTGGTTGAACATGACAATAACCAGGATAATCACCTGAATGATCTGGCTAATCACATCGCTGCTCGTGAGAATGATTTCGGCAAACTCCTGCGTATCGCCGGTGATGCGGCTGACGATTTTGCCGGACTTGTTCTCGTCGTAGAAGGCGAGATCACGATTCATGGCTGCCGCGAACGCATCCTCGCGCATCTGAGCGATGATATTGCCCGTAACGCGCGTCAGCAAACGTCGGCGCAGCCAGTTCAGAAAATATTCTGTAAAGGCCGCAATCACCAGCGCGACGAACAGCAGCGTGAGCGTGTTGCTGCCATCGGGCTGCTCCAGCGCTTGTATCCCTATCGAGATTAAGACAGGTCGAAGGCCCGCGACAATCGCCAGCGAGAAAAATGCAATCAGAATGATAATGACCTGCCGCCGATAGGGGACAAAATAGGAGGCAAGGCGCTGGAATAAATATTTGTCCGTATATTGGCGATCATATTTATCGCCCTCCAAACCCCTCATCATGGGAACGCCCATCAGATTTTTCCTCTCATCTGCCGAGTGGCAACCTTTTTTCGCGAATGATTAAAGCTTGGCTTCCTGTGCGGGTATGCCCTCATAACGCGCGAAAATCCGGCGATAGGCTTCCGACGATGCCAGTAATTCTTCGTGTGTCCCCTGCGCAGCGACATGCCCATTGCGCAGCACAACGATATGATCTGCCCAGCGAATTTGCGAAAGGCGGTGCGTAATCAAAATCGTGGTGCGCCCGCGCGAGGCTGCCCAGATGGCCTGCTGGATCAAATCTTCCGTCGCGCTGTCAATCGCGCTGGTGCTGTCGTCCAGAATTAGGATCGGCGGATCAGTCAGGAACGCGCGGGCAATCGCCAACCGCTGGCGCTGTCCACCGCTGAGCGTGACGCCGCGCTGACCGATCACCGTCTCGTATCCTTCTGTAAATGTCTCGATAAACCCGTGAGCCTGGGCCTTGCGCGCAGAATCTTCGATCAGGGCTTTCTCAGCATTTTGATCGCCAAATGCGATATTTTCGGCAATCGTGCGGCTGAACAGGAAAATATCCTGCTCGATAATGCTGATCTGCGAACGCAGCGATTCCAAATTCCATTCGCGTACATCCACGCCATCGATTAAAACGCGGCCTGATGACGTGTCATAAATGCGATTAATCAATTTGGTAATCGTGGTCTTGCCCGCGCCTGTTTGACCCACAATCGCGACGGTTTGCCCCGGCTTCACCGTAAATGAAATATCATGCAAAACCTGTTTTTCGGGCGTATAGCCAAAATTGACGTTCTCAAACGTGATGCCGCCCTGGATCGCTGCTTTGTGACCCGCCGTATTCTGACCCAGATCGGTTTCAGCGGTGATGATGCTCAAAATACGCCCAGCGCTGGCATAGCCGAGGGCGATGCGCGGCAGCGTAAACATCGAAGAAAACACCGGGAATGTGAACAGATAGAGCAGCGTAATAAATGCCGCAACGTCACCCGTGTTGATGACGCCTTCGTGGAAAAGATAGGCAGCGTGTAAAAATCCAGCGACAACGCACAGCGGAAAGGTCAGATTGGACAGATAACGCGCTTCGATTTCACCCTGTTTAATGAAGCGGTTGCGCACATCCTCTGCCAACTCGTTAAAACGCTGCATTTCGGCATTTTCCTGCGCCGCGCCTTTGATAACCTGCAAGCCATCGAGCGACTCTGCCAGCCGCGCGTTCATGCGCCCAAACGATGCGCGTACCTGTTGGGCGATGGGGTGCAGCGAGCGGATAAACCGATACTGAATCACCAACTGCATCAGCATAAACGCAAGCGGAACAATAATGAGCGAGGGGTGAATCAGCGGCGCAGAAATCACGGGCATAATCAAAAACATGGTCGAGCCGACGAGAATGTTCACGCCGGGATTCATCATCAGGTTCATTTCGCGGACATCGTTGGTCACGCGCGCCATCATTTCACCGACGGGCTGAAGATCATGATAGGACATGCTTTTACCCAGCAGGCTGGCATAAAGTTCGTCGCGCACGTCACGCTCGATGCGCTGTCCATACATTTCCGAGCAGATATTACGCATGAGTTGCAGCACGGCGCGCACAAGCTGTGAAACGAGGATGCCGACACACGCCCAGATGACAATATCCCACTGGTCGCCGTCGATAATGGCGTTAAAAGCCTGACCCACATAATAGGGAATCGGCACCGCCAGCGCCGCATTGCTGAACGCGCCGATCAACAAGCCAATGGCGACGAGGGGATGCCGCGCAATGTGCGACCATATAAAGCGTCCTGGGCCGGAATGATTGGTCTTATAGGTTGACCGTGCAACAAATTCGGCTGTCATGAAAATGTCCTGATTTTTTTGATTTTTAGTACCACAGCATTATGTTAGCGCAAATGACCTAAGCCCAAGTAACACCAATTTGGATATTCCGTCTCAAATTTTGCCCTCAGACATCGACACTTTATACTAGGCCTCTCGTCGATTTATTGCAATTGCACATGCTCTAGAATCAATCGATCTGCGCCATCGGGCAGCGTCAGACGCACGGAATCCCAGGATTGATAGACGACCAGCGCCAGTTGATATTCCCCGGCGGGCAGCCCTGGCGGCAGTTCCAGCGTTCGCGCATCGATATAAATGCGCCCCGGCTCTAGCTGCGACGTTTGAATATCCTGATTCAAATATTGATCGCGGATCGGCCTATCGACCTGCGCCACCAACGTGCCGCTCCTATCCAGCAAATGCAGGCCGATGGAGTAATCCAGTTCCGGAGGCTGATCCACTTTCCACCACAGCCGCACGTCAATCGTCTCGCGCGTTATGCTGTCCACGTCAGCGCCCCAAAACGGCAAATTTTCACCAAAAATAATTGGCTCACTCAACGGCGGCGCTTCCATGAGTTGAATCAGATAGCACCATGCGCTGGTACAGTCGCCGATTACGGTTTGCAGCGGGTGTGTCCGTTCCAACTCGGCAAAGCGATTTTGCACATCGGTGCTGTAGCGCCACGCCTCATTGGTCGCGAACCATACACGCCGATAGGGAATCGCCTCGTCAAAATTCGTGACGATGTTTTGGCGCAGATCACGCGAAAGATAATGATCCATCTGCCAGCGGAGAAAGCGCGTTTCGGCATCATCCTCATCGAAAAAAATCGCGTCCCCAGGTTTTGCCGCCGCCGAGACGCGCTGATAGAGATCACGATATGGAATCCGATTCGGCAGTTGGGTTGGCAGCGCCCACAAGCTGATCGCCCCAACCGCCGCCAACGCCAGCCAACGAAATCGTGACCCAAGTGCTGCCAGCCCTGCCCCCAGTGCCAGTGTGAGGCCGATAATCAGATAGACGACGTAGCGCGGGGTATAAATCGCAAACACGGTGTTGATAAGGAATGACAGCGCCGGAGCGCCCAATCCCCATATCAACGCCAGTCGAAAATTCGCGAATCGCCACAGCAAAAAAATTCCGATGACCAGAATCACCGCGTACAGGCCGATTTGCCCGTTGGTTACGTTGTTGAGCAAGCCGAGAATCGAATCCAGCGAGGTCGGCACGGTGGTCACGCCCGAACCGAGCAAGCCGCGATCATTCCCACCGGAGATGCCCGTTTGCCGGAGACGGCTGATCTGCGAGATGACCGCCGGAAGCCAGGGCAGCCACAACAAAAATGCGATCCCCGCCGCGCCCAAGCCCTGCGCCAACAGCCGACCCGAAGGCCGCGCCAGCAAAAAATAAATCGCCTGCGCCAGAATCAGAATGAATAGAAAATAATGGACGTAGAGCATGGCGGCGACGCTGAGAGCATAAAATAAGGCGCTTCGCCACGTCCGGCGCGTGATCCAACGCTGAAATGTCCACATCGACCACGCCGAGAGCAGCATAATCAACGCATAGGGGCGGATTTCCAGCGCGTAGGCAAAAAAATAGGCATTCACGCCAAGTAAAATAATCGCGAACAGGCCGTAACGCGGCGCGCCGAACCATTTGCGCCCCAGTTGATAGACCAGCGAAAGCGTGAGCATGGTCAGCAGAATCGAAAAAATGCGGCCTGCGAATTCCGAGTCGCCGACCAGATGCCACCACGCCCAGAACGACGAAAACCACAGCGGCGGGTGAACGTCGGTATCCGCCAGCACGTACATCAAAAAACTCAGGTCGCGGCGGGTGAAAAAATAGACGAGATATTCGTCGGGGTGCATGTAAGTGATGCGAATCCCGGCGATCAGAAACGCGAAAATCGCATATATCAACCCTAGACCTATGAACCACGCCCGCCGTGCTACATTTGCCATTAATGACCAATCCTCTTAAAACCCGCGCCATTATAGAGGAAAGTCGCGAATTTACGGTATATTCATTGTTTTCTCGTAGGGGCGTATAGCCATGCGCCCAAAACCGCACAAGGAAATCGCCCATGAGCAAGCCAAAAGTTTTCGTCAGCCGCGTCATCCCCGACGCCGGACTCGATCTCGTCAAAGAAGCCTGCGACGCCGACATCTGGCCGGATCGCCTGCCGCCATCTTACGAAATTTTGGTCGAGCGGGTGCGCGGCGTGGATGGCATTTTGTCGGTGCTGACCGAGCGCATTGACGCGAATCTGATGGACGCTGCTGGGCCGCAGTTAAAGGTCATCAGTCAGATGGCTGTCGGCTATGACAATATCGAGGTCGCTGCCGCCAAAGCGCGTGGGATTCCGGTGGGCAATACGCCGGGGGTGCTGACCGAAGCGACGGCTGATCTGGCGTTCTCGCTGCTGCTGGCGGGCGCGCGGCGAATCGTCGAAGGCTCGAATTATATTCGCGAGGGCAAATGGGAAACCTGGGAGCCGAAAACGCTGCTCGGCGCGGACGTAACCGGCGCGACGCTGGGAGTCATCGGCTTTGGGCGCATCGGCAAAGCGTTTGCTAAACGCGCCAGTGGTTTTGACATGCACATTTTAGCCTACAGCCCCAGCCTGACCGCCGAGGACGCGAAAAATGCGGGCGCGATTGCCGTCGATATGGATACGCTTTTGCGCGAATCGGATTTTGTGTCGGTTCACACGCCGCTGAACGCCAACACACGCCATCTGATTAACAAAGAACGGTTGGCGAAGATGAAACCGACAGCATTGTTGATTAACACGGCACGCGGCGGTGTGGTTGACCAGAAGGCACTTTACGAGGCGCTCAAAAATGGCGTGATCGGCGGCGCAGCGCTGGACGTGACCGACCCCGAACCGCTGCCACTTGACGATCCTCTGTTGACATTGCCCAATGTAACGATTTTGCCACACATCGGCAGCGCAACGATCAACACGCGCAATCGCATGGCAAGCATGGCAGCAGCAAATTTAATCGCGGGTGTACGCGGCGAAGCACTGCCGAATCGGGTTGTTTAAAAACGTGACATCTGATCGTTCACCTTATATCTAACAGAACAGAGAATGAGGTGGTGTATTTACCGTTTATGGCAAAAGTCAGGCATCAGAAACTTGAGAACGAGTACAACGAAAACCGAAATCATAAATCTGGCGTGTCGGATCAAAGTTAATGCGTATTGTTGAACGCATATCATCTTCAAAATTGAGGAATGATCCACCGCGCAGCACTCGTGTGCTGTTATCATTATCAATCTCTCGTCCATCATTGGCATCGAAAGGGTATGAGCTATAAATACTGTTCATCCATTCCCATGTATTCCCGCTCAAATCTAGTGCGCCGACCCAAGATTCGCCTTCTGATTTGCTCCCTACGTCACTTGTCACATTCCTCGAATTAAAAATAAAAATGACATTTTCTGCTTTGAATTCATTACCCCAAGGGTAAAGCCAGCCATCAGGTCCCCGTGCAGTGTATTCCCATTCACGTTCACTAGGTAGACGTCCGCCACGCCAAGCGCAGTAATCGCGCGCCTGAAACCAAGTTACGAGATTAACTGGCTGTGCATCATGCGTTGAGTGTAGATTTTCAGGCGTGGTTGTACATTTGCCGGCTGTCACGCACAGGGCATACATCCCACGCGTAACCTCAGTACGGTCAATCCAGAAAGGAGAGTCAACAACCTGCTTATGAACAGGTTTTTCGTCATCCCGTCCATCATTGTTTCCCATCATGAACTCACCTAATGGCACGAGCATCATTTCCGCGCCCGTCGGATCATCCGGGAAAACTGTGACGAACGGCTGCCAATCTTCGTTGCGTGTCACCCCACCCTCTGCCCGCTGCAAGGCTATTTCGAATGCTGAAACTTGCGCTGGTGCATCTGTCGATGTCGGCTCTTGGGTTTCGGCGGGCGCTGCCGTCGTGATTTGCGCGACAACTTCACTCGTGGGTGTGCTGATGGGTGGGTTCAATATGCCTGAGTTAAGGGCAATAATCGCCAGAATCACGATCAACAGAGTCGCAATACCGCCGATAACCCAGCTTGTGCGCGGTTTCGTCGGAACACTTGCTTCTACTGCGGTGTCTTCACGCTCTGGCAGCAGCGGCTTAACGGGCAGGGTGACATTTCGATCATCTGCCGAAATCGGCTTTAAATCAACGCCTTTGCGCCGCAGTTCGGAATGTAACTGAGCAAAAGCTGTCTCATACTTTTGCGCTAAAAAGTCAACATATTGCAGGCGGCGAATCTGGAAATGGACTTTTGCTTTTTCCAGCAAAACGGGAATAACGATTTTGCGATCATCCAGATAATACTGCCACTCGTTTTCGACATTTTCCGAAGCCATCGATTCCGGCGTGATGACAACCAGCATCACATCGCATAAGTCCAGCCCTTCCTGAATCGCCGAACTCCAGTTCATGCCTGCTGGAATATCTTCAACATCCAGCCAGACATCTGCGCCAGCTTTCGATAACGATGTCGCTAACTGACGAGCAAATGCTTCATGTTTTCTGGCATAGCTGATAAAAATACGCGCCATAAATTTATCCTGCAAAAATGGTGACAGGATAAATTATGACGACGATAAAATAATCATGCAAATTGTTTGAACAGCTATCCCGAATTACAGCCCGCGCGGGCCTTCCGCCACAAACAAGGGTTCTTCGGCTCTGGCTTCCTCGATTAATTTGGCCTGCTCATCGGCGCTCATCGGCGTGTAGCGTTCGCCCGCCGCAACGACCAGTTTCAAAATATGGACATCGCCCGCCGCCGGGATTCCCGTGACGCCGGATTGCGACAGCGTGAAGCGAACGCCATTATCGACCTTTTCCTGAATGTCGAACGGCTCATACCATGTGTCATAGCGGTGTTCCTGCTCCAACCAGGGGCCTTTGGCGACGGATTTAATGGCTTTCACGCCGACATCTTTGGCTTTGCACAGCGCCAGCAAATTTTCGGCATCACGGCGGTAATCCGGGTCGCCATACAGCTTGGCGTTGATCGGAAACAGCACCGTGTCAAAATCAAAACGTTCCAGCGCCTTCAGAAAAATCCCTGGCGCTTTGAGTCCGTGTCCGGTGATGCCGATGTGCCGGAGCATCCCCTTCTCGCGGCCTTCGCGCAGCGCCTCCAACGCGCCACCAGGGCCAAGCGCCGCTTCCATTTCCTCATATTCGGTGACGGCGTGAATCTGCTCCACGTCCAGGTGGTCGGTGTGCAGCAGTTCGAGTGAGCGATTCAATTCTCGCCACGCGCCCTCACGGTCACGAATGCCTGTTTTTGAGCCGAGGAAAAATTGATCGCGACGCGATTCCAGCCAGGGGCCGATCAGCGTTTCCGCTTTACCATAGGATGCCGCCGTGTCAATGTGGTTGATTCCAGCCTTGAGCGCGAAATCCAGCGCTTCATTGGCTTCTTCCTGCGTCCGGTTGCCGAGCGCCGCGCCGCCAAAAATCACGACGGAACTCAGATGATTGGTACGGCCTAGACGACGTTTTTCCATGATCGACTCCTTTGCTTCTCGTGTTGCCTGCTATTTCTGTTGTTTCCTTCATGGTAACGCACTTGCGCTTTTCCTGCATGTTGCCGCGTGTGCTATAATGCCGCCTGTTTTTTGGCGAAAGTGCGTTGATGACCCAAACTTTTTCGGCCTGGATTCTGACAGGCTTGCTCCTGGCAATCGCTTATCCCTGGGCGGCGTGGCTGCTGGCGCAAAACCCGCGCCGCGACAGCCGCTGGCTGACCGTGATGCTCACCTTAGCCATCAGCACGGGAACGCTCACGCTGGTCATGTTCTGGACTTCGCTCTTGGGAATGGCGTTCGAGACGTGGACGATTGTTTTGGTCTACGGGCTGTTGATGCTGCCGGGGTGGATACTGAATGCCCCGCGCCGTTTGAAACGGGAACTGCCAACAAGGGCGCACGGCGGTGCGCCCCTACAAATACCGTCTGTACGGCAAATTTTCTTAATTTCGCCATTGGTGATAATCGGCGCGGCAATCCTATTCAATGCCGTCTACTGGCCGTTTTCGCGCGACGATGCGATGGGGATTTACGCACCGATTGCCCAGCAGATGGCTGATTTACGTGGAATCGTCCCCCTCCCTGGCAGCGACACGCTCTATGAAGCCTATCCGATTCACATTTCGCTGACCTACACCTTCGCTTATCTCGCGTCCGGCTGGACAAATGAATATCTCGCGCGGCTTTTCCCGGCGCTGATGGCAATTGGCACGATTCCGGCGGCTTACGTTTTCGGCACGATGCTGCACGGGCGCGCGGCAGGCTGGGCAAGCGCGATTTTATTAGCAATCACACCGACATTCGGGCGCTGGGCATCGTCGGGTTATGTCGATCTGCCGATGGCCTTTTTTTACATCCTCTCCGCGATTTTCGCATGGCGACTGTGGCAAACGCGCCATTGGACAGACGCACTTTTAGCCGGAATCACGATGGGGCTGGCGGCGTGGACGAAAAACGCGGCGCTGCTCGGTATTGTTTTTTTAAGCGCGTGGCTGGCCTGGGCATGGCTGCGAAAAAAAATCGGCTGGCGGTTGGCGATTCTGGCACTCGTTGGCTGGGTGATTGTCGCAGCGCCCTGGTATATCCGCAATTGGCTGGAGGCGGGGTTCATCATCCCCGACACCGCCTGGACAGATCAGGCCAAGCGATCACTTGAAAGCCTGCTGATTCTGCCGCAGCTTTACGGGTTAGCTGGCCTCCTGATGCTCATCGCGGTCACTTTGACATTCGCTAACCTCCTGCGCCGTAGATTTGATTCATCTGAAAATTTTTTGCTAATCCTATGGACAGTGCCTTTTTTCGCGGCATGGTGGCTGTTCGCCAGCTACGACCCGCGTTTTTTGCTGATGTTTTTGCCCGTTTTGTGCGTGGTGGCAGGATTATGGACAGCAAAAATTTTCGCGATGCTGACGGACGGCTGGCAAAAACATGCTGTGCTGCCGCTGTCGATGTTGGCGTTGATTTTGGCGCTCTGGACAGCCTGGAACAGTGTCGAATTTAAGGATGAAATTTTGCGCGACCCGTTAATGGATAACAAGACCAAACATGAAATCGTTCTCGCTGACGAATAAACGCCCGCTCGACCTGGGGCTAATCGCGGTTTCGTTGATCTTCGCCTTGATTCATGCTGGGCCGCTCAACGGGACAAAAACCGCGCTGATTCTGACGATTCTGTTTCAGGTCTATCTGCCGGGGTATTTGCTGGCACGGGCATTGGGCAAGCTGCGCGGCGCACATCCAATTTCGCGTTTCGCCTGGGTGCTGGTCAGCGGCTTGAGCCTGACAATCTGCCTGGGCGGGGTCGCGCGCTATTTGCAGGTTTCGATGCTGGCTTACACGTTGATTCTGCACGGCGTCATGCTGGCGCTGTCGTTGATTCCACCAAAAGAAGAACCTGTCAGCGCGACATGGAAATTTTCGCGCCAAAATATTCCGCTCTATCTGCTTCTGGCGCTCTGCTGTGTGATCGTGCTGGGCGTCAGTATCGAGCGCGGAAATTTTCGCTTCAATGGCTATGAAGACCAGACAGTGTTTATCGCGGCGGCGGATTGGCTGGCGCACGACCCCGACGACCCGGCGCTGTATGAACGGCGGATCGGCGTCCCACCGGATCGCTTAGATCGCCGCTGGGAAACGGATGGCTGGACGTACACCCATGCCGCCTGGGTCTGGGCAAGCGGCGCATCAACAGCAGAATTGATCTGGTACGATCTGACGCCGTTGTTTGTGTGGGCGGTGCCTCTGGCGGTGTTCGCGCTGGCTTATGAACTCACACGGCGGGAACAGGCAGCCGCTTTTTGCGCGTCAGCTTTGACTCTCGCCGGATTATTGACGCTCGACAGCCTCGTATACCGCACGACGACGCTGGCGTTCGGGCAGTTTGCACTGTTCCAACTCAGCACCCTCCGCACGGCCTCGACAGCGCTGGTTTTACCGTTGGCATTGATGGCAGCGCTGAATTATTTACGGCATCCCCGGCGGCGCGATTTGATTCTGATTTTCCTGGCGGGGCTGGCGATTGCGACGATGCACCCACGCCAGATCATGATTTTTCAGATCAGCGTCGGCGCGACAGTGGTTTTATGGTGGATGGCGCAGCGCACGCGACAGCGCTTTTGGATGGGCTTGTGGCTGCTGGTGGTGCTGGTCAGCCTGCTCTTTTTGCCACTTATCCAGCGCATCAACCGCCCATCCTTCGACCAGATCAATCAGGAATTTGAAGAATCGGTCACGACCAGCGAGGAGGCCACAGGCAGAGGCGCGGACGAACTGTGGATGCTCAACCTCCCCGGCGGCATTCGCACCTACATCCTTCGCCCTGAAATCATTTTTTATCATCCGGTCATCCTGCTGGCGGCGGTTTGCGGCCTGTTGGCGGGCCTGGGCTGGCGAAAAAGTCTGGCGGCGCAGTACGTGTTTGCGTCTACACTGGCGGCGCTCATCATCCTTTTTGTGCCGGGAATCACCGCGCTCGTCATCAAAATTATCACGGTGTCGTTCATCTCAACGATGATTTTTATCCTGCCTGTTGCGCTCAGTTTAGGCTTGGCGCTGGATTTTGTCGTCAACCAGCTCAAGCGCGTTCCCTATAAGCAAGCATTGACAGCAGGTTTACTGGCAGCGGCGATGCTCGTGCTGCTGTTCGAGCCGATTCCCATTCCCGCCAGCGCACGTGACCAGATTCGCGCCTCGAATCTTGCTCAGGCTGTCCGTGACATTCGCCCATTTGACGAGGAGCTGCTGACGACGCTGGAATCGATTCTTCCGCAAGACCGCCGCAGCATCCTTGCAACGCCCAATCACGTCGCCAACACCATCATCGAGTCGATTCCGCGCACATTTATCACCAGCGGGCGGGCAAGCTCGAATTTTGCGTATCAGCCCAACGAGCGCTTTTTCGGCGGTGAAAATCGCAGAGGAATCCGCGCGCCCTGGCTGGACGGCATTGACCTCGAATTTTTGCGCCAGTATGGGGTGACGCATCTGGTGATGCAGGCTACC
>Ga0268299_1003620_pt1 | contig 13727 bp, 7 predicted proteins | sample NOBtaG_FD_193484 | JGI IMG/M metagenome (GOLD analysis project Ga0268299, IMG submission 193484) | Activated sludge microbial communities from bioreactor in Nijmegen, Gelderland, Netherland - NOB reactor | ecosystem: Engineered > Bioreactor > Aerobic > Activated sludge | place: Netherlands...
GTTTGAGTGTTGGCATCGCCGCACCGCGCAGCCACAGAAAAGCAAATAAAAATCCCCCTGCCGTCACAAATCGGATCCCCATCAACAGATACGGCGGGAAACTTTCGAGCGCATAGCGAATCCCCAGGTACGTCGTTCCCCAGATGATGTAGACCGACAGCAGCGAGAGAATAATCCACAGGCGCTTGTTGGAAGGCAGCGCGGCGGGTGCAGAATAGGTCGTTGCTTGTGTCGTCACAATTTTGCCCTTTCGTTGTATCGATGCTGCGTGGGTATGACTCATTAACCAGGATATTTTCAGTAACAGCTATCCGTATTTAATGCTTAAATTTTGTTTGATCTGAAGAAGATATTTTTTGAACCCTGGCTAACCGCTGACTGCTGAGAGCTAACAGCCATTTTACGGTGTTTCGCACCACATTGACAGACATTTTCAAAAGCGTTACGCTCATGAAAACCAATAAATCAAAGGCAAATTTGCAAAATGACTTTTGAAATCGATGCTATCGGATGGAAGTTAATAAAGCTGCTTCAGGAGAATGCGCGTCTCTCATTTCGCGAGATGGGCGAGGCCATTGGATTGACCGCCCCCGCCGTCGCCGAACGAGTGCGCCGCATGGAGGATGCAGGCGTTGTGAAGGGCTATCACGCTGATCTGGATTTATCGAAGGCGGGACTCCCTATAACGGCCTTCGTCCACCTGACAACAAATGCCCAGCAGTCACGTCGATTCCGGGTCGCCGTGATCGACATCTCTGAAGTCGTGGAATGTTACTGTGTCACAGGCAGCGAATCGCACATTCTGAAGGTCGCCGTCGCTTCCATACCGCATCTGGAACATTTACTATTGGAATTATCCAATTTTGGTGAGGTTCGCACATCGGTGGTGCTGTCATGCCAGGTGGCGCGCCGGATGATCGAGGAGCCTCCCATCACCGAGGCGGAATAAGAGGATTGACAATATTTAGTTCTCGCAGTTGTGCAAGGCATCATTGCGTGAGCGCATTTTCGTGCAGCGAAAAATAATCTCATTCATCGTTGCCCCAGACAGCCGCAGGGACAGCCTTGAAAACAACAATTGATTGGGGCGCTCCCAAATACAGTAGCCATCGGTCATCGCTGAAGCGCTGGACAAAGCCTGACAGACGATCTCGTGGTGAGATCGCCTGCGCTCCTGCTTGTCGATTCTGAAGCTAATCAAAAAGCTTTATGTCACATCGCTCAACGGTGGGAAAATACGCACATTCAGGCAATCCTCACCATACAGATAATCTCGACGTAGTTTCTCCCGGATTTCTTCAGATGCGCTGCCTTCCCCAGGCTCCACGATGGTCGCGTAGTTGCTCAGATTGAAAGGGGTATCCGTACTGCCAGTGTCGAGTAGCGTATCCAAACGATCAATACGCACGTTAACGTAGGCGAATACAGGGTCTCCACTCTCGTTCGTGCTTTCAAGGTAGGCAATCGCAAACACCTTGTCACGGATGCCCTTTTCTTCACTTGAAAATTCCAGTTGATGATAGGAAAGCTGTGTCCAATCGGGTGGCGGCCCCTCTGGCGGGCATTCAGGCACGTCTTGCCCCATCTTCGATAAAACGGGAAGCAGCGGCCTGGCACTCAAACGGGTCAGCTTATGGGCAATACCTAAAATAAGCTCCTCATCGTCAACCCCAAATACGGCTAATGTGCCGATCTGAAAGAGGGTCGAGCGCGTCATTTCCACGTATGGGCCGGATGGCGGCGCTGGCATAGAAGGCGCGGGTAAGGGAGGCGCAGGAGGCAGCACTGGCAGCGGGGTCGGAACTGCCGTTGAATTCACCTGATCCAACGGCGGGAAAACGCGCACATTGGTAATATATTCACCAAATAAATAATCGCGGCGCAGCTTCTTGCGCGTGTCTTCATCGGGTTCACCCATCCCCGCGAGAACGAGCGTCGCATAATCTGAGATATTAAACGGCGCGCCATTGTTAAGCATCTGGGTGAGGGTATCGAAACGGTCAAGCCTGACATTCAGATAGACGTAAACCGGCGCACCTTTGCTATCCTGGCTTTGAATAAAACAAATCAGGAAAAACTTCTCCATATACTTCTGTTCATCGAAGGTAAGGTTCAGTTCGCCCCATGATCGCTGCTCATCAACCACCTCAATATGGTCTGGGATCGGCACTTCCTCCCCCATCCGCGAGATTTGTATGGGCGTTGGAATACTGCTCAACGTCGCCAATTTAAGCCCCATCTGCCTGATAATTTCTTCGTCATCGACTCCAAAAGTAGCAATCGTTCCGACCTGGAACCAGCTTGCGCTTGTCACTTCAAAGGGTTCCTGATATTTCGGGTTTGCTTCTGAATCAATCAACTTACCATCTGGCAGAAATTTAGCGCGAATTTCTTCCTCATAGGGCAGCATTTCCAGTTGGGCGTTCGGTTCGCTCAACAATTCGGGTGGCTCGTCGCCAAGCTGTTCATAAACACGCTTCAGCAGTTGCAGCGGATACCATCGACTGTAGGGTTCGCCATTGGCCCAGGCAAAGTCATAACCCCGTTCAGCATACTCTTTCGCGCTTGGGCGATCATTTATCGCCAGATAGTAAAGCGCTGTATGGGCATACAAATCCGCTTTTACCCCGTCCGTCATCTGGCGGCTGGTGAGCGCAAATTCAATACAGCGCTGGGCATTTACCGCATCGCCGAGGGACTGATAGATTCTTCCCAGCAGAGCCATCGACACGACTACTGAAAGGCCGGACTCTTGTTTTATTTTTAGCGCTTTGTTGACAGCCTCGCGCGCTTGTTTGGGTAAATTTCGGTTGAGCAGGTGCAACGCTCGCACTTCCCATAATATTCCCAAAAAACGTCTCTGTCGTGTTGCTTCGAGCAAGTCCGCTGCTTCCTGCAATTCGTCCTCGGCATCTTCACCACGATAGACATGCATGATGGCGCGAGTTGCAGCGAGGCGCGCCCGCCAATCTCGCGTCTGAGCGCGCGGTTCAGCCCCACTGATCGCCTGTTGATAAAGTTGTTCTGCCTCCTCCCAACGCCCTCGCAGCACCGCAAACCGGAAATCCTCATAATCTGCCCAGGCGATGTTCAAAGATGGCGTCAGTAATCGCGCAAGTTCGATGGCGCGTCCAGCCCTGGCAATTTCGTTATACTCCAATAATACGGATCCATAATCTTCAACCGAGATGGACATACTCCAGGCGCTTGCCCCTCTAACTTCCGGGTCGAGCAAGAACGTGAACAACTTCCGGGCGCTTTGGACTTCACCGATATTCTGCATGGCGCGAGCCATATCGGTGACAAGGCTATTGCGGGTATTCTGATCCTGGACGGCGGGCATTTGATCCAGGCCATTCAAAAATAGAGGACGCAGAAGTTCAATAATCAGGTGGTTAGCCCCTAACCGCCACAACGCACTCGACAATTTGTTACTATAAAAACTGGCTGCCCGATCCAGTTCACCCGTGTAAACCACCGCTCGGTAGAGTTCCAGGGCGGTGAAAATATCAGTTACTTCATGGATTTTTTCAGTCACCGGGAGCGGCACAGGGGCGAAGTGATCTCGAATTCTTCCAAACGTGCTGCGCTTTTGTTCATCTGGCAGCAGCGACAGCGCATAGCCACGTACCACCGGATGAAGGTCATAGCTGTCCTTCTCCAGGTCCCAGCTTAACAGGCCGCGTTCTTCCAGATCGGTCAAAATCTGAATGAAGCGGTCTTCCGCCTGGATATAGGCAAGCGAATCCCGGTATGCGCGCTCGGCCTCCTCGCGGATTCGTTCGCGTTCTCGCCGGACATTCGCGAAACGCCGCTTCAGTTCAGCCTGATTTTGCTGCATCCAACGTGCCTGTTCAGCCTCGATCCGCACCTGCTCCTCGATCTGTCGGGCGATCTCCTCCTTCTCCTCGCCGTTCGCCATCTCAAGCCTTTGGCGCAGCCATGCCAGAGAGGGCGAGCCAAATGGCGATGGGCGAAGCTGGGGCAGCGGAGGCAAATCGGGAAGGGGCGGCGCAGGCGGCAGAAATGGGTTAAAAATGGACAGGGTTTGGAAGTTGGTCTGCGCGCTAAAACCCGCGATCTGGCACAACACCTGCTTGGCTTCCCCACTTAAACCGACAAAGGCATAATGAAGCACGTGATTACGCTTTTTATCATGTTTTGCCATTGCAGCGATATTCGTTCTCATGCCGCGCTGCTTATACCAACGATCAAAATCACCTGGCGCAGGATGATATTCGCGTACACCGCCCGCTGTAATTTTGACGAGCAAGGGATGATAGCCGATGTGACTGAAAAATTCGGTCAGCAGCGCTGGAGAGGCATGTTTAACCCCAAAGTCAAAAAATAACGCCTGGGCATCATGGTGGCTTAACCCTCTCAAGGTGACATGCTGCACGCCAGCCATGAGATTTCGACCATATTCTTCAAACTCAGCGGGTAGAAGCCGCGTACTCATCAGAATTTTTGACTGTGCAATTGAAGTTAAACGCCGGATAAATTCGCTATCACGCGGCTCGGTACAGCTTCGATGCTCATTTTCTTCCTGCACATCCTCATCGCGCTGATAAGAACTGTCGATGCGGTGATAAGCAACCAGAACACGCTCGAAGCCATCCATGACCAGCAAAAAAGGATTGGCATTTAATTCTTGCAGCAGTTTTTCGGCGCGTTCTTCATAGGAAAGCGTCTTTAAGGAGTCGGGGTCTTGCTGTGTGATATAGGCCAGCGCATGTCGAATAAATCCATCGATAGTCGCGCCGCCTTCATAAAAGCTCCACCACATAATCCCGCCAGGCTGCATCCGATTTTTGGCGTGTTGGGTTGTCCATTCCCAGGTCACGGCACTTTTACCCATCCCGCCGAGCGCTTCCACCACCATGATAGGGTCATCCGATTCCGCCCAGGCATCGAGCCGCTTCAATTCCTCCGCGCGTCCGAAAAATTGTTGTGTCAGTGCGTAACGCGGTACGGTATACATTTGTGGAAGTTCAGGCAAGACGCTCCGCCGGATTTTGGGAATCTTAATTTCCTGAGAATCTTCCAAATCAGGAATGATACGCCCTGTAATAAGTTCAGATAAAGCATGTATTGCCAGGACTTCCAGATCGAGTGGTGAGGTAAAAATGCCTGCCCAGCGCTGCTTCGTGACTTCTTCTTTAAGTTTTTTGAGTTTCTGGCGCTGTTCCTCAGTTTCGTTATACATGGAATGGGCGATTGCGCCCTCATGATCGTCGGACATCACAAAAATGAGCCGGGGCTTACCCAGCTTAACGGCCTGCCGATATTCCAGCTCGGTCACTGAAAGACGCTCCGGGTTTAACTGCGGCTCATCGATAATCGAGCCATAACGCATTCCGAGGATGCCGATGTACACGTCAGCGTCTTCAACCATTTGCAGCGACACCGAAATCGGGTTTGAATTTGGATCGGCTTGAGCGGTATTAAATTCCATTGCGATTGGCAGCATTCTCATTCGAATACAGGCGCGTATCACGCTGTCGCGATGCGGTTTCAAATCTTTTTCCGTGCTGCTAATCATGACGGTTGCTCGGTAAAGTGCTTTCGACACGTATCCCCTCCCACTCAGCAATCGAACAAGCGTAACCAGGCTCAGAAATCATTAAAAGTCGGCAGCGGTAAACCACAAAGACTAATGCAAAAAAAACTCAACGAGTAATAGAAGCTTAGTAAATTTTAATTCATTATATAGGGATACTGCCACTTCACAATCGAATTGGTACCTGGAAATGGCTTTATTTTGGTCGTTTCAGGTCGGGAGGTCAATCGAATTTTCTAGTTCGCCTGGTTGAGTTCAAAGCCAAACGTGCTGCCAACACCATATTCGCTCTCGACATGCATCGCGCCACCATGCCGCTCGATGATATTCTTGACCAGATTCAAGCCTAATCCCGTGCCTTCGATTTCCAGGGTTTCTTTCGATTTTGCACGGAAGAAGGGCTTAAACAGGTTGGATTGTTGTTCTTTGACAATCCCATAGCCGTTATCCTGCACTTCAAAAATCGCCTTACCCTGATCGTCGGTACGCACCTGCACGACGACCCTTCCGCCCTCCGGTGTGTACTTGATGGCGTTATTAATCAGGTTGCTGGCGGCTTCGAGAAGCTGGCTCTCGTCGCTGTTGATATAGATGCTTTCTTCGGGGAGAAAATTGAGGTAAATCTGATTTTTCCGGCGGGCAGCGGCCTCGTTTTCGATGTAGGCGCGTGTCGCCAGTTCACGTAAATCAATGCGTTGATATTTCGCGGCCTGCGCCATCGCCTCGATGCGCTCCAACGAAAGAATGTCATTGATAATGCGAAACATGCGCCGCGCGCCGTCCAACAGTTCCTTCGTCATACTTTTCTGGTCGTCGGTCAGCGGCGTTTCCAGTAAAAGCTTCGCAAACCCCAATACACCTGACAGCGGATTTTTGAGATCGTGCGCGGCAACGCGAATCATGTCCGATTTCAACTGCTCCAACTCACTGATTCGCTCAAGTGAACCTTCAAGCGCGTGTTGAATCTCGATAACTTCACTGATGTCTGTCGCGACGCCGATTGTCCCTTCAAGCTCACCAGCGGCATCGATCAGGGGTGAATAATTGACCGAGTACCAGTGTTGATTGGCTTCGACAACCACCGAAAAGGCCTCACCATCCAGTGCGCGCCGAATCGCTGCCTGCGTCGTCTGGTTATTGGCATTGCGCTCAAATGCCGATTGTCCAACAGTGCTGTCCTGCTCGATACCGACAGCATTCAAGGCCTTACCCCGCGATAACGTCACAGTTCCTTTTGTGTCCAGCGTGTACAGAACGACAGGTGCGCTGCTAAGGACGGCGTTCAGGCGCATTTCGTTCGCGCGCAGTTCTTTTTCAATCCGCTCACGCTCGATCAACTGCCCGCGCAGTTCAATTTCCGTCAGGACAGCGCCGGAAAGGTCGGCAAGCATAATCAATTCCTCATCCGTCCAGGCATGAGGATTTCTATCGACCACACAAAACGACCCCAGCGTCATGCCGTTTGAAATCGTGAGCGGCATTCCGGCATAACTGATGAGTTGGAGGCGTTCAACGGCAGGGTTATCCTGAACCAAGGGATGCCTGGTGGCATCATCAATAATGAGCGGCTCACCTGTTGCCACCACATGCTTGCAAAATGAATATTTGAGAGGCGTTTCGCGCAATGTCGCCCAGGGTTCTGGCAGCCCCACACTGCTCTTGAAAAACTGACGGCTCGAATCGACCAGCGTGACCAGCGAAACAGGCATTTTTAACATCATCGTCGCCAAGCGTGTGAGGCGATCAAACGCCGGGTCGGTGCTTGCGTCGAGCAGCCCCAAGCGCCCTAGCATTTCCAGGCGTTCGGGGTCTTGAATAATCGTCATATCAGGGGTTGGCATATCCAGATTTTCCAATTTCAGCTTACGTTTTCATATGAATCTTACACTTAATTGCGCCAAAGATAATCAAGATATGTATTTATTTTATTCGTAAAAACAGTCTCGAACAATGAAATTGGAATTGGACGAAGCACACCAATGGTCAGCGGCCTTCAAAACTGCCAAAGCGCTGCGCGACAAAAGTCAGCAAGCGGCCTGCATCATCAAAATACACGTGCGCGGTCACACTTTGACCACTGTCGTGCAGGGTGACATCGGCTGCGTGATCGTCTACGGCCTACCGTAAACAGCCCTAAAATTTTGCCCTTCATGTGACCATGCCCGCCTTGATAGACATCCTCGACGAACATCAGCGGCAGGCTGCGATTTTAAAAATTGCTTTCCACAAAAACCCCGGCGGACGGGTCGTGTAAAATTGGCTGACGGAAATCGGCATCGAGAGTTTATCACGTCCCAGGCGAAATTTGCCCTGATATTTTAAGTGAACGGTTTCGACCCAGAGTTTACCCACCGCAAATGCCAACTATGCCAACAGAATGATTGGTCGCATTCGAAAAGCCTTTCTGCTCCATCTTCAATTTTCGCGTATCGCGGGTCTGCCAGACAGTTATGGATAGCACGGGCGGCAAGTGATACCTCTCACATGCCAGCGTCAAGCCGTTATCCTATTTGCAACAATTTCGGCTCACGACTACACTGAAATCATTCGCCAGATTGATCGGAGGAAAGATCATGCAGGCTCAAAGCGGACTTGAAGTACGGAATTGGGAAGGCAGTGTCGTCTCTCGCCCCGCCGTCATCACCTACCCCGAAAGCGTGGATGACATTATCGCCATCATGAAAAACCCCCAGCAATACCCTGCCCCAGTGCGTGCCGTCGGCTCGAATCATTCCACTACGCCCTGCGGCACGGCGGATAACGGCACACTGGTGGTCATGACCAAAATGAACCGCATTATCAGCATTGACCGCAATAGTGTGACGGCTGAGGCGGGCGCAATTTACATTGACGTGGCGGAAAAGCTGCGCGAACACAGCCTGCAATTTTACGTCAATGTCGAGCTTGGCAATTTATCGATTGGCAGTGCGTCCTGCGGCGGCACCAAAGACGCCTCGATGCCGGGTGAGTTCGGGCAAGTCTGCTCCTACGCCATCGTGCTTAAACTAGTCACGCCTGCCGGGGAACTGGTGACAATCGACGAATCGCAGCCGGAACTGCTGCAAGTGGCGCGTTCCAGCTATGGGCTGTTCGGCATTGTCTACGAAGTGACATTTAAGGTGCGGCATCTCAAGCCGATGCGTACCTACCACGAAACCTACAGCCTGGATGAATTTATTCAGCGCTTGCCGGAACTCAAAGCGCGCGGCGACTCGATGATGCTTTATTTAGAGCCATTTATCGACTCCCTGACCATCGAATATCGAAAATATCTCGACTCGGACGAGACGGCGATGCGCTCGTTCTGGAAGCTGCGCAACAAAATCTGGAAATCGTTCGGCCCTGGCTACAGCGCGATTCTGTCGAATTACTTTCCATTCCCCAAAGTGCGCTATTTTTTGATCGACAATTTTTATCGCATCATCCAACTGCTGCTCGATACAATTGGCAGAGGTGCGGCGACGATTGCTGAAGATCAGATTATCCGCTATCCGCACAAGGGCGGCTGGAATAAATACACGTTTAGCATCTGGGCATTCCCCGAAGAGGATTACCCACGCATGATCCGCGCCTATTTTGAATTTTGCCAGAAGTATTATCGCGACACCGGCTACCGCACCAACCTGATGAACGTCGGCTACCGGATTTTCGCCGACCAGAGTTCGTTACTATCCTATTCGTTCAACGGCAATGTGATGACGCTCGATCCGGTTTCGACAGGCAACCCCGGCTGGTTCGACTTTTTACACGCCTACAACGAATTTTGCAGCGAAAACGGTGGCATCCCGCTGTTCAACCAGACACGGTTTATTTTGCCAGCGCAGGCGAAAAAAGCGTTTGGGGATCGCCTGAAAAAATTAGAAGAATATCGCGTAAAATTTGACCCCGATAAACGGATGCTCAATCCGTATTTCGCGGAGATTTTGGGGTGAATTAGACCGTCTTACTGCATTTGCCCTTCGTGCTTATTCATGCCATACTCATCACAAAATAAGGGTGATGAGTCCGAAGGTTTATTATGTTGAGACACTCGACAAAGATCATGGTCATCCTCTTGATGGGTCTGTTTCTTTCAAGCACAGCCGTCCTTGCCCAGGAACAAACCTGCCCGGAGATCGTGCGGACTGCGCTGGATAGCACCAATGAGCAGTGCAGTGCAACCGGGCGCAACCAGGTGTGTTACGGGAATGTCAACCTCGAAGCAGCGCCGCAGCCCGGAGTAGCAGACTTCAATTTCAGCGTACCAGGCGATAGGGTCTCGGTCAGCGCAGTCAAAAGCCTGAGCCTGAGTTCAAGAATCGAGGAGGATAAAGCCTGGGGCGTCGCGCTCATGCAGCTTCAGGCCAACTTGCCCGGAAACTTGCCGGGTCAGAATGTCACTTTTCTGCTTTTTGGCGCGGTGGAGATCACCAACGGCGTCGAAACCAATACCGAGTCGATGACATTTGACATCACGGCGTTGGGCGATGTCAACGTTTATGAAGAACCTTCCATCGATGCCCCGATTGTCACTAACCTGATCGAAGGCGATTTGATGGTGACGGTTGGGCGTAACAATGACGGCACCTGGCTGTATATCGACGAGTCCGGCATCACGGGCTGGGTGCTGGCTGAAGAAGTTCAACCGAGTGGCAATATTCAAACGCTCAATACCCTCGGCGCGGAAGGTTTACCGCCGACGCCGATGCAAGCGTTTTATTTCCAATCCGGGCTTGGCGACGCGCCCTGCCCCGAAGCGCCCGACAGCGGGATTCTGGTGCAGACGCCGGAAGGGGCAAGCCAGATTCAGTTTACGGTCAACGCAGTTAATATCACGCTCGGCTCGACAGCCTATTTTCAGGCACAGCCGAGCGGCGAAATGACAACCAGCGTATTAGAGGGGCAAGCGACGGTTGAAGCAGGCGGCGTATCCGTAACCGTTCCCGCAGGCAGCATGGTGCGTGTGCCGCTCGACGCAAACGGCGTTGCGGCTGGCCCGCCGAGCGATCCAGAACCCTACGACGCGGCAAAAATGGCGGTACTGCCGATTCGCGTCTTGCCGCTCGACATCGACATTGCAGCGCCTATCGCCGAGGGTACGGCTGAGCCACCTTCAGGCGGCAGCATTATGCTCACCGGAGGCGAATGGGTGTGGACAGCAGGGACACCATCAGGAGAAGGTTGTCCGGCTGGAGCTTTAGATTTCACTGTCGCGAATTTTACCCCGGCAGGCCCATTCCAGCTTCCCGGCGGTGAATTCAATTGGGAGATTTTTTCCAACGCAGCCTATGGTCAGCCGCTTGCGCCAACAGCGGTCTTTAGCAACCCTGAGCCAAACACCTACATCATGGAAATCCCGATTGGTTCGGCCTCCTGGCATTATGAACTGCGCATCGTCGATAGTGAGTATATCGAGGGGTTCTTCGAAAGTGTGTCGGAAGGGTGTACGATTCTGATTCCGTTCGAGATAACAGTCGGGAATTAAGGCTGGTTGCGGTATTTGAAGTAACACACATCAGAAATTAATGACGGCCTGGGAGTCACTGCGAGCAGTCATCATTTTGCCGTGATCCTTCGCGCTTCCGGCTCCCCATCATAACCGATACGGCGTGATGCTAGTGGGTGTTGAATAACTATTTCACGGAGATTTTGGCATAATAATAGGGTAAAATCTTCAGAGTGTTGTTACCTTTTAGGGGGTAATTCGGTGTCCGATAGTCATGCACTCCAGCTTGAAATGTTTCCATCCGCGATAAAATCGCCCTACCCTTTTTACACACACACACATGGCAGTATTTGGATTGGCGATGCATGTGAATGGCTAAAAACGCTGCCCGATGTCTCAGTTGATCTTATATTTGCTGACCCCCCTTACAATCTGGGAAAAGCAGAATGGGACTCTTTTGAATCGCACCAGCATTATATCGATTGGTCACTTCAGTGGATCGAAGAAGCAGCGCGTGTCTTAAAACCCACAGGCACACTCTATGTGTGTGGGTTTTCAGAAATTTTGGCGGACATCAAACACCCGGCATCGCGTCATTTCGCGGGTGTACGCTGGATTGTATGGCACTACAAGAACAAGGCGAATTTGGGGTCTGACTGGGGACGATCCCATGAAAGTATTCTCCATTTTCGCAAAAGCACGAAATTCACCATGAACATGGATGACGTTCGTATATCCTATGGCAACCACACGCTCAAATATCCCGATCATCCGCAGGCGGAAACCAGTCAATATGGCAATGGTAAGAAGCGTGATTTATGGCGGCCTAATCCGAAAGGCGCGAAGCCAAAAGATGTAATCGAGATTCCGACCACTTGCAATGGTATGAACGAAAAAACTGAACATCCGACGCAGAAACCTGAAGAACTCGTGCGTAAATTTGTGTTGGCATCTTCAAGTCCCGGTGATCTCGTGATTGATCCATTTCTTGGCTCTGGAACAACCGCCGTTGTTGCCGAGCAGCTTAATCGTCAGTGGATGGGCTGCGATATTTCAGAAGTTTATTGTCAGTGGGCAGTAGATCGGCTTGAAAAAGTCGTACAGCGCACCGTTGAGGAATGGATTGAGTTTGACCGCAAAAACGAGCAGCGTCGGAAGTCTATCCGATGAGTGAGATCGCCCTCAGTGATCTACAGGCAAGCGTTCGTGATAGAAGCGCTTTTGCAACGCTGGCAGACTATCATACACTTGCGGCTGCATTCTTGGCGTTCTTAAAGTCGTCACAGCCAACAAATATTATCTCCCCTTCTCGCCCTAATTATATGTTTTATCAATATACTGACGAGTATGGGCATAAAATTACGCGCCCACTTAATCGCGAACTATTCATCATAGATGTTAATGAGTTTGTGCAAGCATTTGAGCGTCTGATGTCGTTTCTTGACGATGTGCGGAAACATCAGGAAAACATCATCAATCAACATGGTATAGAATCGTATCTGACCGCGCGTGAGATCAATAAAGTGATTTACACAATTCAACAGTCCATTGGATGTGTAGGTGATGCCTTTACCGACTCAAATCAGACTCGAAAACGTATAGGCCAGCTTTTTGAGAGGCTCATCAAGTTCATCATTAAAGAAATTGGCTTGGAATGTGAACCTCGAACCATTAGGATACCTATACCCGATTATCCTGATTATCAAATGCCCTATGAGTTAGATGTCGTTTTTTCGCGAAATAAAGCTGTGATTTCGTCCGAAACCCAATATATCTATGCAAATGAGGTTGTTGGCTCTGTAAAAACGACCAGCAAAGACCGAATTGACAAGATTTTTCTGGATAAATATTTGCTAACAAAACTACTCGGACGAGAAATACCTGTAGTAGCGGTATTCCTTCATGATGTGCAGCGAGCAATTTCTGGAAATAGCATTTTTGGTGTCAATTCAACATTTAAAACCAATCATTTTCTAGGCTACACTGTCGCTTTGAACCGATTGGATGGCGTCTATTACATTGATCCCCGACCTGAAATGACCACAAATGAGCGCTTACGAGATCAGATTCATGATTTTCAACAGTTTTTAGTACAAGACCTATGGATACTTTCTAAAGTATAAACTACAGAGAAATTTGCACGAACATCCAAAATCTTCTTCCCTAAATTGTTAAGAACCCCCCTCCACTTTATCCCGCTTTGTTAAGACTCATCATATATTTTATCCTCATTTGTTAACAAATCCTGCTTTATATCACTCTCCTTTACCTACACTTGCCACTTTTATTTTAAACTTTTCTTAATAATCCCTCATTGCATTTAACATTCATTTAACATATACTTAAACAATCCCTAATCAAATTTTTGCGAGGGTTTTTATGATTACGGCGTTGAATCTACGTGGTTTAACCAGCATCGAAGTCGAAGAACGCCTCCAAAAATACGGCGTGAATCAAATTCCCGAAAAGCAGCAGCGCTGGCTGTTGATCTTTTTGTCGAAATTCTGGGGGCCGATCCCCTGGATGCTCGAAGTAACGATGATTTTTCAGTTCGCGCTCGGCAAAAGCGTCGATGGCCTCATCATCGCCGTGCTGCTGGTCGTGAATGCCATCATCAGCTATGGCTATGAACGCCGCGCCAAAAACTCCCTCGCCCTGCTCAAACAGCGCCTCACCATCCAGACGCGCGTCCTGCGGGATGGCTCGTGGCATCTCGTCCCCGCCGAAAAGCTCGTCCCCGGC
>Ga0268299_1003621_pt1 | contig 13726 bp, 5 predicted proteins | sample NOBtaG_FD_193484 | JGI IMG/M metagenome (GOLD analysis project Ga0268299, IMG submission 193484) | Activated sludge microbial communities from bioreactor in Nijmegen, Gelderland, Netherland - NOB reactor | ecosystem: Engineered > Bioreactor > Aerobic > Activated sludge | place: Netherlands...
CTTCGATGCGGTGTGTATCGTTATCGATATTGGAGATGCTGCCAGTCTGGACGCCATCCACCCACAATGTCAACCCGCCATTATTTGCTCCCGCAGCCGTAGATGCGCGCCAGTCGACTTCTACAGAATGTGGAGCATCCGTTATATTGACCCAATTGGTGTAGCTTGGGGAGACGGCATCATTGACCAGCCCGGTGCGTACACGATAGCTGCCGTTCAGGAAGCCCATCTCTACCGAGAGTACGCCATGTGCGGTTGTTGTGCCAAAGAAAATCATGAAAACGTCGTTATTCGCCATGCTGATGCTGTTCGGATCAATGTAGAAGCGTGCGCGATAACGATTTTCCGCGGCAGGGCGATCATCATGGACAAACATATTGAAATTATCATTGATGAGCACCCGCAAGCCCTGTGAGCCGAAAAGTGCGGCGGCAGGGTTGGCAGCGAGGTCTCCGCCTCCATTGAGGCTGCTCGTCCATGCAGACAGATTACCACTTTCGAAGCCATCGCTGAAAATTGCATCCGCCACACTGACCGTCGGTGTAAACGTCGGCGTGTTGGTGGGTGTATTCGTCGGTGTACTGGTCGGCGTGTTGGTGGGCGTATTCGTTGGTGTATAGGTGGGTGTGTTGGTCGGCGTATTCGTCGGCGTGTTGGTGTTGGTTGGTGTATTCGTCGGCGAAGGCGTGTAAGTATTCGTCGGCGTGTTGGTCGGTGTGTTGGTGGGTGTATTCGTCGGTGTATTCGTCGGCGAAGGCGTGTAAGTATTGGTCGGTGTATTCGTCGGTGTATTCGTCGGTGATGGTGTGTAAGTGTTGGTCGGTGTATTGGTCGGCGTGTTGGTGGGCGTATTCGTTGGTGTATTGGTCGGCGTGTTGGTGGGCGTATTCGTTGGTGTATTGGTCGGCGTGTTGGTCGGTGATGGTGTGTAAGTGTTGGTTGGTGTATGAGTTGGCGACGGCGTAAAGGTATTGGTTGGCGTGTTTGTATTCGTCGGTGATGGTGTATAGGTGGGCGTATTCGTCGGTGTATTGGTCGGCGTGTTGGTGGGCGTATTCGTCGGCGTATTGGTCGGCGTCACCGGGGCTGTCGAAATATTGATTACGCTGACGTTGGGCGCATTGAGTCCGTTGTAATTGGGATCGGTGCTCGTAGCAGGCGCAGTGATAATATTATAGGTCACATCGCCATCATTAACCCCATCATTGACCCCTGTGACCGTGATTGTTCTTGGATTTGCCCAATTCTGATTGGTGAAGGTGACAGAGGTTGGCGAAACTGTGCCTTCATTGATGTTGTCGCTAGACAGATTAATGGTGACATTCGCCGTTGGCTGGCTGTTAAGGACGATAGTGAAGTTCGCCGTATCGCCATCTTCTGATGTGTTACCGCTGATCGGCGAGAGGATGATGTCTGCCAGATCGTTATCGATGATGGCTGCTGCCACGCCAGCGATCACAACACCCATGTAAGCGGCGGCGCTTCCGGCTGCAACACTATGAGAGATTGGACAGACATGGTTGCCTTCAGCAATCGAGTCGTTTACGGCTGCGACATTGACGGTCTGCGGTATGCTCCAGCGCGAAGCTCCAGTTCGCGTAAAAGCCAGCGTAATGGGCGAAGTGCTGCCGTTCACTGTACATCCCGTGCTTGGAGTCACTCGAATATTGACGTTCGAGCTTGGCGGGCTTGCGAGAACGAGCGTGTAGCTGTCTGTCGTGCCGCTTTCCGAAATATTCGTCGAGCCACCGCTTTGCACCACATTGACCGCAATAGTTGGTGCTACAGTTAGCTCAATCGAATTTTCCAGACTCTCAAAATTTTGCCAGTTGAAGGTTCGGCTGTTAAAGGTCAATGACCCGTTGGCAGGGCTGGATAAATTGATGTGGTCAAAAAGGGTGTTGTAAACAGCTTCGTTGGCAGTTGAAAAATCAAAGCGCAGCGTATCCGTACCCTGATTGCCGTTGATGAGACCCGTTACAACGGCATTATTGCTCAAAATGATGAGGTCATTGCCCCAATCATCAAAATAAACGGAGCCGAGGCCATCGCCCCAGACATCGCCATTGACGGTTCCGTTGACATTCAGCGTATCGTCGCCGCCTGCGAGGAAGTCGCCATAGATGCCGCCATAAGTCGTGCCGTTCTGGTGGAGAACATCATCATCGGCGATCCCTTCTGTTCCGTCGCCAAACATCGCGCCGTAGGTGCCGCCATAAATCGTTCCATTATTCGTGATGACATCGTTACCGGCTCCACCCCACATCCCATCATCGTTGTTACTGTCGCCGATAATGCCGTTGTTGATGAGGGTGTCGCGCTGGGAGGCGTTGTTGCTGAAGCCATCGCTCCAGATATAGGTGATGATCGTGCCATTGTTGGTGATGTTATCGTTGCCGCTGCTGCCGTTCACCAACTCTGAGGAATTGGTGCATAGGTAGTTGTATCCAGAACCATTATAAGTGACCGTACAGTCGGCAAGGACAGGGGCTGTGATGATCGCTAAAGCAATAAGTGTAAGAATCGTAAAAATGGCGCGGGTGCGTCGATATCGAAACATTAACCTCTTATCCTTGTAATCTCATCTGATAGATTAGCATAGACTTTCAATATAGATAAAGCTACCCTACAAAACCCTAACAGTCTTGTAAATAAGATGAAAAAAATATGAAAATCGTGAAGAAATGTGCAGCAAAAAACGCAATCATCGCGGTGACGTTTGATTTTCGCTAAGAAGTCGTTAACGTCGCATTGGCGCGGGATATGCGACGTTAGACCGCGATGATTGGTGAGGAATGCAGCAACCTTATTTAACAACTACCCCTTTAAACTGCCTGCGGTTAGCCCTTCGACAAGGTATCGCTGGGCATAGATATAGATAATGACAACTGGCACTGCCATCAAGATCGAAGCTGCCATGAGCTGACCCCAGGGCAAAATATCACCCACGACCAACGATTGCAGACCGATAGGAAGTGTTCTGAGCGATTCGCTGGTGATAAAAACGAAGGCGAACAGAAATTCATTCCAGGCATTGGTGAAGGCAAAAAGTGTGACCGAAAGTAGGGCGGGTGCCGCCAATGGCAGCGTGATCTTCCAGAAAGCGACAATTCGGCTCGCTCCATCAATCATGGCTGCTTCTTCCAGATCAACGGGAATCGACCTGAAATAACCGAGCATGACCCATGTTGCGAAGGGTAAAAGGAAGGTCGGGTATGTAGAAATCAGCGCACCATAGGTATTGATGAGTCCCAGGTTCGTCAAGGTCTGGTAAAGCGGAATGAACAGCAGCGTCCCTGGCAGAAGGTAGGTAATGAGGAGGAAGGTAGTCAGCAGCCCAGACCCCAGAAACTTGAGACGTGCCAATGCATAGGCCGAAAGCGCAGATAACGAGACGGATACAACGGTGCTGGACAAGGCGACGATGACAGTGTTGCGGAACCACGTCAGGAATGGCGTACCCTGTAACAGCGTCATATATTGCTCAGTAGTCCAGGGGTCAGGCCAGAAGATCGATACTCGTTGGCTGATCTGAGGTGTGGTCTTGAACGATGTGATAATCACCCAATAGAATGGGAAAATCACAAACACGAGGATCGGCAGCAGAATTAACAGCCGCATAACCAGATTCATGCGTTCGCGTTCGGACTGCTTGAACATCGGCCTATCGCTGCTGCTGATCAGTCTACCAATGGCTTTGGACAGTGATTCAAAGCCTTTCAACACCAGTTCGAAAGGCAGGAAGAACAAGTCCATTGCCCAGGCAAAGAAGCGTCCCGCCTGCTTCAAAAGCTGATCACCAATGCTGTCCTTCTGTCCCACAGAGGCAACGCTGTCATCGCGTCGCATAAATTTCGACAGCAGCCAGATTAAGACCGCCATCAACGGAGCGACACTCAAGGCAACCGCTACACCTGGGCCATATTGGAGAGACCGTACCGCTTTTTCATAGGCCAGAATGGAGTAAACGCGGGTGGCGCCCCCTGGGCCTCCGCCAGTCATGAGGAAAATCAGGCCGAAGGAATTGAAGGTTGAGATGAAGGACAGCAGGAGTGTAACCACAATCACGTAGCGCAGTCCGGGCAGGGTGATGTGCTGGAAACGTTTGATGACGTTGGCCCCATCGACCTCAGCGGCTTCCAACTGTTCACGGTCAATCGCTTTAAGCCCCGATAGCAGCAGGATGGTGTAGAACGGGATACCTTTCCAAACGTTTACTGCGATGACGCTGGGCATCGCCAGGTTGGGGTCAGAAAGCCATCCCAGCGGTTGATTAATCAACCCCAGGCTGGTCAGGATGGGATTCAAGCCGCCGAAAATGGGATCATAAATACTTTTCCAGGCCAGCGCTGTCACGATTTCAGGGACGATCCAGGGCAGGAGCATAATGCCTGTCAGGATATTGCGCATGGGCAGGCGGCTGTTAAGCAGCAGCGCGATAATCATGCCGACCAAAAACTTGACCGCTAACGATATAATTGTGAACTGAATGGTGTTTTGCATCGACAGCAGGTAATCGCTGTTTGTAAACAGCTTTTCATAATTCCTCATGCCGACATACACAGTCTCGCCCGTTAGAAAATTCAGTGAGGTTGTGCTGAGTGAGATGGCGTTGATGAAAGGGTAGAGAATCAACCCCGTCATAATCACCACCATAGGCAGCACGAATGGTATTGCCACTTTCCAGTCTCGCCCCAGAATCTTTTCCAGACGTCTGGAATTGTCTACAGGCGAAGATCGGATGGCTGGTGTATTCAACGCAACTCGATTAGCCATAAGCAGTCTCTTTCAAACTCAACATTCTAAAATTTCTTTCGAGTCCCCGCCGGGAGCGTCGTTTTCCAGGAGGGTCATTTAATTTCATTTTAATGCGATGATACAAAAACATACCTTACTAATAACTTGCGAACGCTCCAGAACGTGTTGGGTGAAATGAATGTTTGATATAACGAGAGGGCAATCTGTATCACCCTCTCGCAAAAAGTCAGCCTTGATTAGGGCTGCATGATGCCGCCTTCTTCAAAGATGTCTACGATTTTCTGATTGGCATCTTTAACCGCATCGGCAGCGCCCATACGACCAGCAATCACATTTGCCATCATCTGTTCAACCACACCCTGCGCGCGAATTGCATCAATCGCTGCATTCGGGTTGGCGGGCCAGGAAGCGCCAATAAATGGATTCTCGATGCTGACCTGTTCCTTGATGATCGCAAAGTTCGGGTCTGCTGCGAGCAGTTCTTCAGTCCACAGGTTCTCGTAGGCGGGCATGAACAAGCCGCCAGCCACCGTTGACATGGGCGTGAAGTTCACCGGGTCAAGCAGATTGAGCGCCAATTCCTTCGCCAGATCCGCATTAGGCGCACCTTTAAAGACGGTCATCCAACCACCAACACCACCGCCGCGCTGATCGATATTGGCTGGGCCGAAAGGTGCGACCAGCAGCAATGTGTTGGAGAAGAGTTCGGGGTTATCGCGCTTGGACGCGGCATAGACGCTGAAGGCGTTATGCGTGTAGCCAATGCTGCCAGCCAGGTAAGCCTCGTTATTGCTGGTATCTGTCCAGCTTTCGACGCCAGGAGGCAGCATCGGGCCATACGTCCCGGCTCGGTCATAGGTTTCAGCTAGCCATTCGACAGCAGCCAGTGTTTCCGGTGAGTCGAATTGGACGATCTGACCCGTCTCGTCGGTGTAGTGACCGCCAAAGGCGTTGACGGTGAGCATCAGGAAGCCGAATCCATCACCGCTTTGGTTTGGTGTGATTCCCCAGCCCCAGAATTCGCCGTCGGGATCGGACATCGCCAGGGCGGCTTCGCGGCGTTGATCCAATGTTGCGAGGTCAGTGGCAGGATCGACCCCGATCTCTGCTAATTTGTCGCCCCGGACGAAAAAGCCAGTGGTGCTTGCAATCAGGGGAATAGCTTCCCATGCGCCGTCAAATTGTCCAACTTTTGCCGCATTTGTCCCCGGCATAATCTGACCATAGCTCGATACGGCTTCATCAACCACATCGGTAACATTCTCAAGCAGGCCAAGTAGGTGCATCTGGGCGATACTGACATTGCTGGTGTAGGCAAGGTCTGGTGGATTACCTGCTGCGACAGCCGCTTGCAGCTTGCCTAAGAAGTCGCCGAAAGACTCAGGGTTCGTCGTCGAAATATCGAGTTCGACGCCCTTTTCCGCAGCAAACTTGGTAACGGTCTCGCGGAACAGGGTCTGCGCGGCTTCAAAATATTCGGTGCGGTGGATGACTGTCAGCTTGCCAGAGGCGCTTTCGGGCAGCGGCAGTGGAGTCGGTGTGGGAGCATCTTGTGCCAGAGACAGGCCGCTCCCGGCTGCGAGAACACCCGCGCTTGCGCCAGCGGCTGCGCGCAGGAAATCTCTACGGGTCATTGTCTTGCTGCTCATATATTCTCATCTCCTGAATAGAATTCTTTCAAAATAACACTCGGAAAGCCGCCTAAAACAGCTTTTCCAAATTTCTGAATTTCTATAAACACCGGACGGCTTTTTAGGAATATAAACTCCTTTACTCTTAGGCAGAGCGTTGACAAGATTTAAGAGTCATGAATCTTCCAAGCAGATCCCTAATCTGCCCAGGACTCATCAGATAGAAAAGGTGAAAACGTTGCGCAGATGGGACATCACCAAAAGCCAAACGACGACTCTTTTTCTCTCATGGAAACGTAGAATGATGTCTCCCTGACTGAGCGATGGGTGGGTGGGGTGAGGGATGTAATGAAGATAACCGCTCAAAATAGGAGTATTTGTGTAAAAATTTATTAATCTAAAAAAATGGCTCTTTTACCATCGATTCGCTGATCTCTCCTTTCGGCGTGAACTGGGATCGCTCCCAGAGTCAATTTAGATCATAACCAACACGTCATCTGGTTGTCAAACAGGACGCGCTGCCGCACAAATCATTCTATTCCTATAGTGTATACGGTTTTTGCCACAAAATGCGAAATTTGGTGAAATTTGCATAACATCGGATCATCCTCATAAGCTCGTTCAAGCCGCTCAAAATGGAGCAAACGTGTAATTTGGGTAAAAATGGCGGTGCAATTGTTAAAGAATTTGGATATATTTGTTAAATCTTAATATTGTGTACCCTCTGTAAAATGGTAGAGCTTCTGATGCTGTGACGAAGCTGACGTATAAAAGGAGAAATATATGCGTACTAAATCTTCAATTCTTATCTACTTTATGCTGCTCCTCGCGCTTGCCGTTGTTCCATTTGCGGCGGCGCAGAGCGATCTCGGTTCGGAAGACAATCCGATTCAGGTTTACTTCGTACCGTCCGTCGAAGCCCAGACGATCACAACGGGTGGTCAGGTCATGGCTGATGCGCTGAAGGAAGCAACAGGTTTGAATTTCGAGGTGTCTGTTCCGACATCCTACGCGGCGACGGTTGAAGCCATGTGTGCTGCGCCGGATAGCTCAATGGGCTTTATCCCGGCGGCTGGCTATGTAATCGCTAATAATCGCTGTGGTGTTGATGTGGCGGCAGCGGCAGTTCGCAACGGCTGGAATGTTTACTGGGCGGCCTACATTGTACGCCGCGACAGCGACATTTATACCTTCGGCGATCTGGCAGGCAAGAGCTGGGCGTTCCCCGACAGCGGCTCGACTTCTGGCTATGTTGTGCCTGCGGTTGAATTGCAGGCGGCAGGCATTGAACCGGGCGAACAACTGGAAGCTGGCGGTCACAATCAGGTGGTGCAGGCGGTTTACAGTGGTGAAGCGGATTTTGGCACGACCTTCTTCAGCCCCCCGCTGGTTCCTGGCGCACCCTGGCAGATTGGCGATCTTGCTGAACCGTATGACCTCTCCGTTGATGAATCGCGCATTGATGCTGACGGCAACCTGTTCGTCGGCGATATTCGCATTATGGATGCCCGTTCTAATATTCGCGACACCGCGCCCGATGTGGTTGACCAGGTGCGTATCTTGCGCTTGAGTGAACCGATCCCCAACGATACATTGAGTTTCGGGCCAGATTTCCCGCCTGACCTGCGCCAACAAATCCTTGATGCGCTCTATGCCTTTGCCGAAACAGAGGGTTGGGCAAACTCGATTGGCAGCCAGGATTTCTATAGCTGGAGCGGCATTGCCCCGATTACCGACGAGGCTTATGCCCCTGTGCGGCAGCGTTTTGAGATTCTTGGATTGACAGAAGAAGACATCTTCAATTAGGCATCCGAGAATCAATGTAGGTTAGAGAATTTACGGGTAGGGGGAGTCCTCTACCCGTTTTCACATCGAATGGTGCCTATGCTTACGATTGAAAATCTGACAAAGGTTTATGATAACGGCTTCAAAGCGCTCGATAACATCAATCTGGAAATTCCTGATGGTCAATTTGTGGCGATTATCGGTTTAAGTGGTTCAGGTAAATCGACTTTGCTGCGCTGCATTAACCGTTTGATCGATCCGACAGCAGGCCGCATTATCTGGGATGGCCTGGATATTACGGCGGCTGGTGATGATGATCTGCGTCAGATTCGGCGGCGAATCGGCATGATTTTTCAACAGTTTAATCTGGTCAAGCGCTCGACGGTGCTGACCAATGTGCTGTCCGGGCGGCTGGGTTATATCAATCCGTTGTTCAGCCTCGTCAATTACATCCCGCGCGCCGAACGTGAACGTGCGATGGCGGCCTTAAAGCGCGTGGGGATTGCCGATAAAGCTTATAACCGCGCCAGCGCTTTGAGCGGCGGTCAGCAGCAGCGGGTTGGCATTGCCCGCGCGCTCATGCAGCAGCCGGAATTGATGCTGGCTGATGAACCAGTCGCCAGCCTCGATCCCGCCACCTCGCATTCGGTGATGAAATATCTGGAAGCGCTCAATAAAGAAGATGGCCTAACGATTTTGTGCAGTCTACATTTCCTCAGCCTCGCGCGCGCTTATGCGGATCGGGTGATCGCGCTTAAGGGGGGGATCGTAGAATTTGACGGCCTGCCAAAAGATATTGACGAAGAACGGTTTAAACAGATTTATGGTGAAGAAGCCGTCCAGGTGGAGATTCATTAGGACTAAAATATGAACCAGACATCTTCGCGAACGGCATTCCGCCGTCTTTTAATGATTATTGCTCTTGCGATTGGCCTGGTCATCTTTTCCTATGGCTGGTCGGTTACGCAGATTAATTTGGATCGCCCCCAGGAAGCGATTCGCCAGCAAAACGCGGGTAACGCCTTGCGGGAACTGCTGTCACCACGCATTTTTGACCAGGATTATGATATTCAGGCCGCGACGACCTCATTTTTGGTTTCCTGTCCAGCCGATGGCAGTACACCCGGTTTTGAGAATGCCGCCCCCACCGAAGGTCAGCCTTATATTGTTGTGACGCCTGCCTGTGCCGAGAGCAACGAACTGGTTACGGTACAGGGCTACAATTTTTATCCTGATTCGTTGGCGCGCATGAACTGGATCACAACGGATGGGGAACGACGCATCCGCCAGATCGCAGGCAGCACCGAAGATAATTTTGTGACCAATGACGACGGCACGTTTAATGTCCAGATCGAAGTGCCACGTATTCGAGGCAGCACGGGGGAGACGCATACAATTGAGGCGCAGGGCAGTTTCCCCAAAGGCGCGCCACGCTTCAGCGAAACCAGCAGCCTTGTGCTGGAAAAAATGGTTGAAACTGTTTTTCTGGCGTTAATTGCGACGACCCTCTCCATTCTGCCGTCAGCGATTCTCAGCTTTTTTGCGGCTCATAACCTGATGCGGCCTGTACGCATCTCATTGGGGAATCTGCTGGTTGGCGTTGTGTTTTTGCCGGTAGGCTGGGTGTTAGGAAGCCGCTTGTTGGGCGCAATTGGATTGGCTGGCTTTCATCTGGGCAGCGGTGAGGCTATTGTGGCGACGGCAGGCGCAGGCACGATATTCCTGTTCGCGACAGCCGTTTCTTCGCAGATTCAACCTTCCGAAAAAAATGTCAGCCGAAATTGGATGCGTGCCTCGCTCAACAAGCTTCTGGTGTCTGTCGGCCTTGTATTTGTGCTTGGGCTGTTAGGAGGTCTGGGTGTGCTGTTTGGGCGGCAGTTTGACGAAGGGATTCTTGGCTATCTCTCTAATTTTATTGGCTCGGTTGGTGAGTTAATCGGCCTGCTGATGCCGCTGGCTGCCGGGGTTGTGGGCGCATTTATTTTGTCGTCCATTGGCACGTCATTTGCGACGGATACGCTCAAAAAACTTGATGCTGTGACCGCGCGCGTTCTGGCAGCGGTTTTGGGCGCGATTTCCGGGGCGATTGTGCTGGGCGTGATCGCAGCTATCGGAATGCAGGCAGCGTGGCTCGGCCTGCTTACGCCGTTTATCGCTGCTTTGATCGCGGGTAGTATTTTGCCGATGCTTTATGATCGATTTTTTGCCAGCGCTGCACCGAACATCCCCAGCGCCCGAACCGTTCGTCAGCTACTTTCGTGGATTGGCGCTGCGGCTGCTTTCATGGTGACATTTTCAATCCTCAGTGTTGGGCGCACTTTGATCGAAGGTACGCTGCCGCCTCTGACTCCCGCCGTCGAATTTTCCGGCATCATCATTTATGTTTACGTTGCCGAAGCCATGTTCATCGGCGCAGTTCTCGGAGGGGCTGCCAGCGCATTATCTGGCTTGCAAGCGACATTCCCCATCGGCGAACTGCTGTATAACACCACCCGCACGATTCTCAACGCGCTCCGCTCGATTGAACCGCTGATTATGGGTTTGGTGTTCGTGATCTGGGTGGGAATCGGGCCGTTTGCCGGGGTGTTAGCACTCACACTGCACTCGATTGCGTCGCTTGGCAAGCTGTTTTCGGAACAGATCGAAAATATCGACAGCGGGCCAATTGAGGCACTGCAAAGCACAGGCGCAAACCGCTTGCAAACGATTATGTACGCGGTTGTGCCACAGATCGTCCCACCGTATATCGCGTTCACCATGTATCGTTGGGACATCAACGTCCGTATGTCAACGATTATCGGCTTTGTCGGCGGCGGCGGCGTCGGCTTTCTGTTGCAGCAGCAGATCAATCTTCTGCGCTACCGCGACGCGGGTGTGGCGGTTTTGGCGATTGCGATAGTCGTCTCCGTTTTGGATTTTGCCAGCGCGTCAATCCGCGAACGAGTGACTTAAAACTGCCCTAACGGTGAGGGGCAGCGCTGCCTCTCACCAACATCTGATTCTATCCTCGGTATCGATCAGCTTCCACACGATAGACAGATCATAGGGTGAGCGTAGGATGACCGTCTAATCTTGTCTGATTATTCATGATTTAATAAATATAAGCATCTTTGTAAGGAGAATCGAAATGTCTAAGCGCTTCATTATTATAATGATCGCGCTTTTTTGGGCGTCGCTGGCAGGGCTACCCGCTGGCGCTCAAAGCAGCGCGGCAATTACCATTAATAACCCAACTCCCAATCAGGAATTGGACACCAGTACAGCGATCACCGTCAGCGGGACGGGAACGGCTTTATTTGAGAACAGCCTGGGTGTTCAACTTTTGAATTCTGAAGGCACCGTTCTGCTGGAACAACCCGCAACGACTGATGCGCCAGAGGTTGGAGGAACGGGCAATTGGCAGGTTACTTTTAATCTCAACGGTATTACAACCCCAACAGAAGGCCGCGTTTATGCCTACTCGACTTCTGCTGAAGATGGTCGAATTATCGCCGAAGCCAGCGTGAATGTCGTATTCATGCCCCCCGTTTTTGTTGAGCCGCGTGTGGATATTCAGACACCCGCGAATGGTGTGGTTTTGCCTGTGGGTTCGTCGTTCACGGTAACGGGCAATGGCCTTTCTTTGTACGAAAATCGCGTGGTCGTCCAGGCATTGGACTTGAGTACGCGCGTATTGACCGAGCAAGCCGTTTTTCTGGATGGATCGGGCAACTGGTCGGCACAGCTTACGGTAACGGGCGTGAACCTCGGCTTGCAGGGTTACGTTTATGCCTACTCCGCCGACGCCAGTGGTCAAATTGTCGCCTCAGATCAGATTACCGTGACCTATGGTGATCCCAACAGCGGGCCGCAGATCATTATCGTCAATCCGCAGCCGAATCAGGTGTTGGATACCCGGACTCCGGTGCGCGTCAGTGGTTCGAGCCGCAATCTGTTCCAGGGCAATGTGACCGTAACGGCTTTCGATAACGCCAATAATGTCCTGGCGCAGCAATCGACAACGGCTTCGGACATCAGCGCAAATGGCGCAGGTGGCTGGCAGGTCGATTTAAATCTGCAAAATGTCGCGCGTGGTACGGCAGGACGCATCACAGCAACCTCAAATGATGCGCAGGGTCGTGTGGCATTTTCAGCCAGCGTCAATGTGGTTTATGGGCAGGGCGGGCCGATTCTTCAAATCAACAGTCCGCTCAATAATTCAATTGTCTACACAGATCGCTCGATTCGCGTAAACGGTATCGGCATCAATCTGCTGGAAAACCGGATTTTTGTCCGCGCGCTGGATGCCAATGGCAATATCCTGGTGGAACAGATGACCCGCGCGTCTGCGCCCAATTCACAGGGCATCAGCGGTTGGCAGGTTGACCTTCCAGCGCTGAATGTCGCGCCCAATACACGGGGTACGATTTATGCCTTCATCACCCGCTCGCTGGATGGCGTTTTGGAGGCAGAGACACGCATTAACGTCACTTTTGGCGGGCCGTGCATCCTGCGGGTAGATTGGCCTATTTACACGGTTGTGGGCGGGGACACGCTCTCCGGGATTGCGCGACGCACCAGCAGCACGGTTGTCGAACTGACCGCCGCCAACTGCCTGAGCGATGCGAATCTTTTATTCCCAGGGCAGGTTCTGCGCGTACCGCGTCTGCCAGGACAACCACCTGTCGGCAGCCCGACGATTGCGATTACCGCGCCACAACCTGGCACCGTACTTGCGCTCAATACCCCGATTGCGGTCAGCGGCAGCGCCAGCGGCCTTCCACAAGGGAATGTGACCGTTCGCGCGCTCGACATGAATGGTGTTGTGATCGCGCAGCAGTCGGCGGCGGTGAATGCACCCAATATCGGCGGTGCGGGCAATTGGCAGGCCAGCCTGACGGTGAACACCACGCCTGGGACAATTGGTAGTATCTACGTTTTTTCGACCTCGCCGATTGATAACACCGTCGCGGCGGATGCTGTGGTGGACGTGATTTATGGCGAGTCGAACCAAGAAGCCTCCCTTACCATCACCAGTCCGACGGCGAACTCGGCAATTAATCTGCAAAGCGCCATCAATATCACGGGTACGGGCGTAGGCTTGTTCGAAAACACCGTCGTTGTTCGCGCGCTGGATAACAGTGGGAACGTGCTGGCGGAAGGCGTCACCACAACTGATGCAAACGGAAACTGGGTGCTCAATATGCCGCTGGTGGTTGCCCCCGGCACGCGCGGCATGATCTTCGCTTATTCAACCTCACCTCTGGATGGCAGTATCGAGATTTCAGATGGGGTGAACGTGATTTTCGGTCAGGCGGCGGTTGGGCCATTCGTGACGATCTCTGATCCGCTGCCCTACGCGGCGCTGGATATTCAAGAAGATATTCTGGTATCCGGGCGTGGTGGTGGCCTGTTCGAAGGCAGCCTGATCGTGCGCGCAGTGGATAATCAAGGGAATGTACTGGATGAAGAACCTGTGACCATCAACGCAGCCGAGGTAGGCGGCGAAGGGGACTGGGAAGCACTGCTGCAAGTTCGGATTAAACCTGGCACACGCGGCAAAATCTATGCCT
>Ga0268299_1003622_pt1 | contig 13725 bp, 12 predicted proteins | sample NOBtaG_FD_193484 | JGI IMG/M metagenome (GOLD analysis project Ga0268299, IMG submission 193484) | Activated sludge microbial communities from bioreactor in Nijmegen, Gelderland, Netherland - NOB reactor | ecosystem: Engineered > Bioreactor > Aerobic > Activated sludge | place: Netherlands...
GGAGTCTCGCCGCTCCACCTGCACGTACCGCTCGATGTCTTCGGCGGTGCGGATCCTGTCGGCCTGCATGCGGTTCCAGTGGACGACCTCCTCCAGCGGTCGACGCCATCGGCTGTCGGATCGGCGGTGGGGCCACCCGATCGGGATGGCGGCAAAGGGAACTAGTGGTTCCGGTGCGCCGAGCACCGCACGCAGATCGGCCGCGGTGGTGGGTTCACCACCGCCCGACAGCCAGGCGGTGGACAGACCCATGGCAGCGGCGGCGAGATGCATGTTCTGCACGGCGGCTCCGAGCGAGGCGATCAGGATGTGGTACCGGTTCGCGGCGTACTCGCCGGCGTCCACCGTCGGGTCGAGGGCCCGGGGGAACGCTGTGGCCCACCGTGGGTCGACGAACACGATCACGATGGCGACGGCGTCGTGGACCCAGTGCTTCTTGTGCACGTGGGGGAAACCCTGGCAGTGCCGGCTGAGGCGGTCGGCTTGGGCGGCGAACGTGGCGGCGACCTCAGCTATCCGCTCGGGGGTGTCGACGATGGACACCTCCCACGGCTGGGTGTTCGCTCCCGAGGGCGCCCAGCGACCGGCTTCCCCGATGAGCTCGAGGGCCTCTCTGGCAATCGAGTGCCCGGGCTCGAAGCTGCGCACGCTGCGCCGGAGGCGCATGACCTCCACCATTTCACCGGCCCGACCCAGGTCCAGGTTGTGAGTTCTTTCCATGGTCATGATCTGTTCTCCTTCGTTGGACGGTCATCTGCCGGCCCCGGGCCTCAGCGGGCGTCGCCTTCACTCGGTCGACGCTGCAGGAGCCGCCCGACGCTCCAACCGAGGACGCCGAGAGAGATCGACAACGCCACGGTGCGGACGAGGTTGGCGGCCAGCAGGCTGTCGATCGTCGCCGCCGACTGGCCGATCTCGTCCAACCGGTCATGCATCGGGATGGCCCACAGAACAGTGCTCAGGATGCAGGTGATGCCGCTGAGGCTCACCACAGCGGCAGCCCAGCGGGGGACCTCGGCCGGCCTGGTCCACAGAAAGGCCGCCGCGCTGGCGAAGCCGAGGAACCCCGGCACGATCACCGGCCACACGATCGCCTCGTTGTATTGCAGGTGGTACGCCGCGAACTCGTTCTTCCCCGTTGCGCGAAAGAGCGGGTACATCACCTCCTGGGCGAGCCAGCCGAGAGCGGTGGAGTGCGCGGTCAGCCCACTGAGGGCCAGAAGGTTCCAGTCCCGCCAGTGCGACCAGCGTGAAGCCGTCGCGCCAACCGGCATGGTCGGCGTGGGCTGGAGTTGCCGGATCGAGATGTCGTTGGTCATGAGGTTCTCCTTGATCGCCCCCTCATCCTTCTACTATGTTTTCACATAGTCAATATGTTTTGCGTTACCTGATATACTGCGCTCGTGTCCGAGACTGAAGCGCAGGGCGGCCGGCGGTACGACAACACCCTGCGCCAGGTCCAGGCGCGCGCCACTCGGGCCCGGACGATCAGCGCAGCGCGGAGTCTGTTCATCGAGCAGGGCTACGAAGCGACGACGATCGCCCAGATCGCCCGAACAGCCGGCGTGTCGGTGCCGACGGTGCAGAAGGTCTTCGGCACCAAAGCGGGGCTGGCCAAGGCGGTGTACGACGTCACCCTCGCCGGCGACGACGAGCCGATCCCCATGGGAGATCGGCCCGTGTTCCAGCAGTTGGAGGCCGAGACCGACCCCTACGAGGTGCTGCGACTCTACGCCGAGATCGGCGGCGACCTCTGGAGCCGGCTCGGCGATCTCTTCCCCATCATCCTCGCCGGAGCCATGAGCGGCGACAGCGACCTGGTGGCGCTGCGACAGACCATCTCCGCCGAGAGCCGCATCGGCGCCCGCGAGCTCGTCGACAAGCTCATCGCCCTCGGCGGCCTACGTCCCGGGCTCGACCGTGACGACGCCATCGATGCGCTGTGGTGGCTGATCCAACCCGAGCAGTACGTGGTTCTCGTCGGTCACGCCGGATGGACGCTGGAGCGGTTCGTCGCCTGGTTCAACGCCACGGCGGCCCGCATGCTGTTGGCCGGCCCAGCATGACTATGCCGGCAACGTGCGAGCCCACTGCCCCATCTCCATGTCCGCAGCGGGTGCGCTGCCGGGCTGGCGGAGGCGGCGCACGACTTCACCCGGTTCGGCCCAGTCCACGTGCTCAGCCATCCTGCCTGGGAAGCTGCTGAAGCCGTCTGTCAGTGGGAGATGACCCTCAGAGGTGACCATCGGGGTTGGCGAACGTTCCAGCGAACCCTCGCACCTGCTGCGCCGGTTCGACGGTTACCGACGCTCCGGCACGCCGGGGCGCTCGACGAGGGCGACCACGTCCTCGGGATGCTCGACACCGATCGACAGCAGACACTCGCTGACCCCCGGTTCGGCGGTGCGATGCGGTGTCGTGCCTCAACCGAATCCACCGATCGGGACGAACATGACGACGACGCCGTGGGCGATCCGCAGCTGCAACGTTCCCGCCGCATCGTCGTAGGGGGCCAAGCCGTAGTCGTCGAGCACGGCTGCCCAGAACCGGGCCAGCGATGAACGAACGACGACGCCTGGCCGACCGCTCGTCCACCACTGACATGACTACCTCCTAGTCGAGGTGTCCTGCCAACGGGCGCGGGATGCTCACCAGGCCATGCACGACGAGGCCGATGCGGCCAACCCCACTGACGACGTCACCGAAACCTTGAACTACCACTTCACCCTGTCGATCTGAACCGCCCTGGGTTCGTTGGAGGCTCCAACTCTTTGAAGCGAGGATGGAGTCATGCCGAAGGAGATCAAGCCGGGGAAGCCGACGACGCGTCGGTACTCCGATGAGGAGAAGGCACAGGCGGTGCGTCTCGTGCGTCAGCTGCGCAGGGAGCTGGGGACCGAGCACGGGACGATTCAGCGGGTCGCTGACCAGCTGGGTTACGGGGTCGAGACCGTGCGGAAGTGGGTGAAGCAGGCCGACGTCAACGAGGGCCTCAAAGCGGGTACGTCGGGTGAGGACCGGGCCCGGATCAAGGCGTTGGAGCAGGAGAACCGGGAGCTGAGGCGGGCGAACGAGATCCTGCGGAAGGCGTCAGCGTATTTCGCCCAGGCGGAGCTCGACCGCCCATCGAAGTGATCGTCGGGTTCATCGACGACAACCGTGACGAGTTCGGGGTCGAGCCCATCTGCCGTGCGTTGCAGGTGGCTCCGAGCACGTACTATGCGGCCAAGCGCCGGCAGTTGGCACCCTCGGCGCGAGCGGTGCGGGACGCGGTTATGTTGCAGTTGCTGCTGGCTTTGTGGGTCGCCAACCGCAAGGTCTATGGGGCTCACAAGCTCTGGAAGGCCGCCCGGCGGGCCGGGCACGACATCGGCCGAGACCAGGTCGCCCGGCTGATGCGTGAGCTGGGCATCGAGGGCATCAGCCGCCGCCGTAAGCGCGTCTTCACCACCATCGCCGATGCTGCGGCGCTCCGTGCGCCGGACCTGGTGAAGCGCCAGTTCCGGGCCGAGCGGCCGAACGCGTTGTGGGTGACCGACCTGACCTACGTGCCGACGCGGTCGGGCATGGCGTACGTGTGCTTCATCGTCGACGCGTTCTCCCGCCGCATCGTCGGGTGGCGGGTGGCGTCGAACATGCGTACCGAGATGGTCCTGGACGCCTTGGAGATGGCTCGCCAGTCCCGGGGCGGTCGCCGTCTGGTCGGCCTGGTCGCCCACTCCGACGCCGGCTCGCAATTCACGTCCGTGCGCTTCACCGAACGGCTCGACGAGATCGGGGCACGGCCCAGCATCGGCACCGTGGCTGACAGCTTCGACAATGCCCTCGCTGAGACGATGAACGGGCTCTACAAAACCGAATGCGTCTATGGGCCCGACGCCCCTCGACCCTGGGACGACGTCGATGAGCTCGAGCTGGCCACCCTGTCCTGGGTCCACTGGTTCAACCACGACCGCCTCCACAGCCACTGCGGCGACGTGCCGCCAGCAGAGTTCGAAGCAGCCCACTACGCTGCCCAACAGACCGACCCCACCAAGGTTGGAATCCAATAGCCCGAGCCTCCATCAGACCCAGGGCGGTTCAATCGGTGCATTCGTGCAGTCCTTCCCTCGGGTAAGCGTCCCGTGGAGTGGTGGGGTTCGCGTTGACGCGTTCCCTGGTGGCTGTCAGTTGCCGAGTTCGGCGGTGGCAGCGGGGTCAGTATGGCATGGGGTGAGCTTGGTCATGGAGGCTTCGGAGAAGTAGCGGCGGGCGACGGCCCATTCGTCGTGTTGGTCGGCGAGGACGGCGCCGATGAGGCGTAGGACGGCGGGGTCGTTGGGGAAGATGCCGACCACGTTGGTCCGTCGGCGGATCTCTTTGTTCAGCCGTTCGAGGGGGTTGTTGGACCAGATCTGACGCCAGTGCTCCCTGGGGAACGCAGTGAAGGCCAACACGTCGGTCTTGGCTGAGTCGAGCAGGGCGGCGGCTTTGGGGAACCGGTCGGACAGCATGGTGGTGACCTCGGCCCAGCGGGCTTCGACCTCATCGGCGGTGGTGAGGGTGAAGATCGACCGGAACGCGGCGGCGACCATCTCTTGGGAGCCTTTGGGGATGGTGGCTAGCAGGTTGCGGACGAAGTGGACCCGGCACCGCTGCCAGCTCGCTCCCTGCAGGTTGCGGCGGATGGCGGCCCGTAGGCCTTCGTGGGCGTCGGAGATGACGAGGCGGACCCCGGTGAGGCCGCGGGTCTTCAACGAGCGGAGGAACCCGGTCCAGAACGTCTCGGCTTCGGAGTCGCCGATGTCGATGCCGAGGACTTCCCGGCCGCCCTGGGCGTTGATCCCGATGGCGACCACCACCGCCCGGGAGACGACCTGGCCCAGGGCGTCGTCACGGACGTGGACGTAGATGGCGTCCAGATACACGTACGGGAAGGTGGTGTGCCCCAGCGTGCGGTTCCGGAAGGCGGTCACCCGCTCGTCGAGCCCGGCGCAGATGCGGGACACCTCGGACTTCGAGATCCCACTGGCGGCGCCCATCGACTCGACCAGAGCGTCGACCGAGCGGGTGGAGACGCCGGACACGTAGGCCTCCATCACCACCGCGTACAGGGCCTGGTCGATCCGGCGGCGGGGCTCCAACAACGAGGGGAAGAAGCTCCCCTGACGAAGCTTCGGTATCGCCAGCGACAGATCCCCGGCCTTGGTGCTCAGGGTGCGAGGCCGGTGTCCGTTGCGTTCGGTCACTCGGTCACCGGTGCGCTCATAGCGGGCGGCGCCGATCCGCTCGGTGGCCTCGGCCTCGATCAACTCTTGCAAGGCCCACTGGGCCAACTCACGGACCAGATCAACGCCATCGCCGGCACGGAGCGCGCCAAGCAACTCGGACAGGGCAGACTCATTGAGAGCCATCGGTGTGTACTCCTCGGTCGTTCTTGCAGGAACACACCAAGGATCACGCCGATGGCTCACCCACAGGTGGACCTACGAAACCCCACCACCCCCCGGGACGCTGTCTCCCTCGGTGTGCCTCCGACCCGCCCTGCACCAGACTTGATGAACGTCACTGGCACGTGTGGTGGGAGACAGTAGCAGGAAGCTCCGTCGCCGCGCCCCAAACCGGCATCAGGTCGATGCTGGTCGTTGCGGGGCAGCGTCAGGGTTCGGGCGGGCTGCCCCCTGAGGCGGTAGAGAGCGGTGCCAGCCCGGGCCCCTTCGATCCTCCGTCCCGTGCACGTTTCTGCGGTGACGTTGGGCGGAGGCGAGAGCCCGAACCTAAACCGACGCGGTGACTGCCGCAATGGTCTGCCTACCCGGGATATGGCGGCTTCAGATTCGACCCGGGTCTGCCGATGTAGCGGTGCGGGGGGCGGTGACGGTAGGAGCTTGTTCCTGGAGCGAGCCGCCCCTCGCTCCGCCCAGTCCGGCGTCCGACGGGTCGTGCTTTCAACGACATACGAGACCGTACTATGCTCGCGATGGGCCGGTTCGTGCTGCTGGCCCGCCGACCGACCCAAGCGAGGCGGGCCAGCTGCAGGTGCCGTGCCACGGTGTAGTCGGCGGCCTGTTGCGGTCGAGCTCCTCTGTTGGTTGCTCTGACGGGTCGCTCCGTGGGTCGAGGTGGTCCGCCGCACACCTCGTCCCCGGCTGGGGGCTGTTGCGCGGGTTACTCAAACGGAGTGGCTCACAGGTTGGTTCGCGCCTTGAGGAGTCCGCGGCTCGCTCGCGGGAGGGCCAACTCGAAGTATCGACGTAGGAGGTCGATGCGGCTCACGAGGTCGCGTTCGGGATCGAGATCATCGTCGTCGGCTGCGGTGATGATGAATGCGAAGCTGAAGGTGGTCGTCCGACCGACCGTGAGTTTCTTGGTTCGTGAGTCGGCCCCGAGTTTTAGTCGGGCCACCGGTACTCGGTTGATGTGCCCCCAGGCTTGGCGGTCACGAAGGTAGCCGGCCGCCCAGGGTGAGGTTGCTGAGCGGGTGATGGCGACCGATGTGACGGCGGTGAAGTCGCCGGTCGGTCCCTCGACCAGCACTTTGGGGGCGTGGTCGTTGGAGATGGACAGGGCGAAGTCATCGATGTTGGTGTAGCTGTTGCTGGTGTTGCGAGTGGCGTAGGGCGCGGCGATCAACAGGACGTTGCGGCCTCTCCGGCGGATGATCGCTCGTCGGTCGGGCAGATGCAGACGTGGCTCGCTGCCGGCGGCGTCGTAGCTCGAACCGGCGGCCATGGTCGGTGGGACGGAGGTGAAGACGTGCGTGATGTCGGTCTTGCGGGGTTGGCGGATCTCGAGGTTGTAGACACCCGCTTGGACGTAGGTCGATCCGGCCCATCGGTCGACCACCGCGCCGAGTGCTACCGGGGTGTCGGTCGAGCGGACCGTGGCAATGGTTCGGAAGGCGGCCAGATCGGTTGGGGTGCCGGCAGTGGGGATCGTGGTCAGGTCGTCGAACGCGCCGCGAATGCGAGGGGCGACGGCGCTTCCGCCGGGGATGTCGAGCGGTTCGGGAGCGAGATGGGCGGCAACGGCGCTGTCGGCCCGGGCTTGGAAGTGGTAGTCCGAGCCTCGGCGTACCACTCGCAGTGCTAGACCGGCCGGGCGAGCTGGGAAGTTGGTGGGTCGTACGGTCGCGAGTGTCGTGGTCCCTCGGCTGGTGACACGAGCGACGCACAGGGCCCGGTGGTCCTGGTCGAACCCGAAAAGAAGCACCGACGTGTTCGATTCGCACACGCAGAGGCCAGCCCGGTACGGCAGTGGGGCGACAAGTTGGGGATCTATCCAGCGAAGCTCGTTGTTGGAGTCCGCATAGGCGGCTTTGGGATCCATCAAGCCCATGATGGACAGATCGAGATCACTGAAGGCGGTGGACAGCGTCACTGGATCGAAGCTCGGCAGCGTCAGGGTCGCCACGTCCCGTGCTCGGTTCGTCCACCGGACCAGTGGTCCTTCCCGTTGCTCCTCAGTCCACCATTGACCATCGAGCGGTGATTTGTCGGCCTGCAGGTAGCTGTTCCAATGAAGGTTGTCCCGCCCCAGCAGGGGTACCCCGGTGAGAGGCGCTCCGTCGTTCAGGTAGGCCGTCCACTCGTTGCGGGTCGCGAGGCGATCCCTTATCCCGTCCCCTAGATCCAGGTCATTAGGAACCAGCCAGTGGTGGCCGACCTCTTCGAGAAGCGTGCGGAGCTGTTTCTGCATCGAGTCCGCTGTCGTATCAGCTGGTGTACGGCCCATGCGGATGACACCCCGCAGCTTTCGGGGACGGGCTCTGAGATCCCCGTCGTCATACTCCCCGCCGGCTGTCGTCGGCACAAACCAGGTGATCCAGAAATGATGCGTGCCGCGGCGCACAGCGCTCTCGCTTCTGCCGGCGGCGTACAACAACTCCCGGAGATCATCCCGGTAGCTGTCGTGACGGAGCTCCTTGCCCGTCACGAGCAGCACGTTCGAAAAATCGGAACGAGTACGGATGGAAGCCACGACGCACACCCCTCACACGCAGGCCACCTATGTCATCGCAACCCTAGCGCCGTCCGCCCAGCCGTGGGGCCGGAATGACGGTTACGACACGGTTCCGTATCGGAGCCCGACTCGCGGTGGCGCGAATGCGACCCGCCGCTTCCAGGCGTGACACTGGCGGGAGCCACGATCAAGAAACGAGCTATCGTTTCTCTCGATCGAAGCCGCATGTATCTATCGCCATCGGAGCACCCGACGCGTGCCGCTCATCGCCGGATCAGATGATCCGGCCCGGTAGACTCAACCGGCACCGATCGTTTGACGGAACCACTGCCTGTCATTGGGCTTACAATCACGACGCCCATCGTCAAACCCAAGGGGGGAAAATGAAGTTCGTTCAAATAATGAAGGTCACGACATCACGGTTCTCCGAGATGGAAGCGGCCCACGAGGAATGGCTCAAGGCTACAGAAGGCCAAAGAACCGTCACCAGTGAGATCATCGCTGAGAATCGCGAGAAGCCGGGAGAGTACTGGATAATCGTCGAGTTCCCCAGCTATGAGGACGCCATGCGGAACAACGACCTTCCTGCAACCGCTCAGATCGCCGAGAAGATGGCTGCCCTCTGCGACGCGCCAACCGAGTTCTTCAACCTCGACGTACACCGCATCGACTGACGCCCCCGCAAACGCCTCGGTGCGCCATCACCGTCCCATTTTTCCGGACGAGAGGGAATGGCGCGTCTAGAACGCATCGCTCGCCTTTGGTAGCCTCGGGACCCGGACGGACGAGCGCCGCCAACAGCTCGACGGCGCCGCCGACTAACCCCTCAGTGGTGGGGAGCGGGTACCGCCGAGCGGGGCGGAGGCAGCACTGCCCTGGTCGTTGACTTGCCGTGCCGGACACGCTACGACAGTCCGATGGAACTGCCCCTGACCCCCGGCACGTATCACCTCGACGCAATGCACACCCAGATCGGCTTCAGTGTCATTCACCTCGGCCTGACCCCGGTACGCGGCGCCTTCGCCGATTTCAACGGCCAACTGTTGGTCGGCGAAACGCCAGCTCTTAGCCAACTTCACGTCACAATCAACCTACCGTCTCTGCAGAGCACCAACCGCGGACGCGAAGAGCATCTTCAAGGAGCTGACTTCTTCGATTCTGATCAGTATTCGGACATGATTTTCCGAAGCACGCACATCCGCGGCGACGGAGAGCAATGGACTGTGACGGGCGACCTGACGCTGCGTGGGGTGACGAATCCGGTGACCTTCGACGCCCAGATGACTGGCCGATCCGTTTTTCCGCTCGATCAGAAGGAACATATTGGATTCGTCGCATCAGGAAGCCTTTCCAGAACGGCGTTCGGCGTTGGGGCGAGCATTCCCACAATGATGCTGAGTGATGAGATCAATATCGAGCTGGCAGTGCAGCTTGTCCCGGCGTAGGCAGCAGAGATCCAACCTTGAGGGGCGCTTCGAGTCCGAGTGCCGTGTTACGTCGTATGTGGGATTCCGCACTTGGTACCCATTTCTCCTGGTAAGGAGCAGACTCGGTGGTGGTCAGCAGAGTTGGAGAGCTACCGTGAGAGCTGTCGAGTCGGCTACGGTTGGTGGGCGACCTTGAGAGGGATGCTCTAGCTCGCTCTCAGTCACTGGCTCTGCTGCTCGCCTCGCCGACCGAGCTCGCTTGGCCGGTTACACCCTCGATCGATCGGCTGATGAGAACGGTCGCCACTCGTTCTCACGAGAGCCCCGGGGTGCCGTCTGTAGCCAGCCCTGTCGAGACGTGTCGCCCTCCATCAGTTCGCTCGTCTGCTCACCGCAGGCGAGGAGAGGGCCTGGTCGCTAAAGGGGGTCTTCGCGTTTGAGCGGGGGGTGAGGGTGTAGGGGTCCACCGGGCGCAGTGCAGGGGCCTGGAGAATCGGCGGTTCCTACACCAATCGATCTCCGAGGCCCCTGTGGAGACCAACGCTACGCGTATGTGCGAGCTTCTCGTCGGCTTGCCCGATGTGAACGTGCTCGCTGTCGATGACCGCCCTGACCAGTTGCGGGTGCATGTCGAGACCCGGGTGCCCCGTCCGGCGTGTCAGGCGTGCGGCCGGGGGGCTGAGGTGAAGGACCGTCCGGTCGTGGAACTGGTCGATCTGGCGTGCTTCGGACGGCCTACCAGGCTGGTGTGGCACAAGCGGCGCTGGTCGTGCGGGAACACCGGATGCCTGACAGGGTCGTGGACCGAGACCGCCCCGGAGATCGCCAGCGCCCGGATGGCGGTCACGACAAGGGCTGGGCGGTGGGCGTGTGAACAAGTGGGCCGTTGGGGCCGGTCGGTCAATGAGGTCGCCGTCGAGCTCGGCTGCGCCTGGCACACCGTGAACGACGCCGTCCACGCCTACGGCCAACCGCTGGTCGACGACCCCGACCGGTTCAGCGCGACCGAGGCGATCGGGTTGGACGAGATGCTCCTGGTCCGCCAGGGCCGGTGGCGAACCCAGCACTGGGTGACCGCCATCGTCGATGTCGCCGGCCACCAACTCCTCGACCTGGTCCCCGGCCGGGACCAACACGCAGCCGCCGGGTGGCTCCTGGCCCGTGGCGAACAGTGGCTGGCTCGAGTTCGGTGGGCATGCCTGGACCTCTCCGGCTCCTACCGGGCCACTTTCGACCGGGTCCTGCCCTGGGCCATCCAGGTCGCCGACCCGTTCCACGTGGTCCGCCTGGCCAACCAAGCCCTCGACGAGTGCCGCCGACGCGTGCAGAACGAGTCCCTCGGGCACAGGGGCCGCAAGGGTGACCCGCTCTACCGAGTGCGGCGCCGGCTGTCCATGGCCGCCGAACGCCTCGACGAGGCAGGCACCGACCGCCTCGTCGGACTGCTCGCCGCTGGCGACCCCAAGGGCGAGGTCCGCATGGCCTGGCACGCCAAGGAAACCGTCCGCGGCATCTACGACATCACCGACCCGGTCCTGGCCAAGCAGTGGGTGGACGAGATCATCGCCGACTTCACCGATCGGGACATGCCCGCAGAGATCCGAAGGCTGGGACGAACGATCCGCCGGTGGCGGGACCAGATCCTGGCCTGGCACCGATGCCGCTACTCCAACGGCCCGACCGAAGCCACCAACAACCTGTCCAAACGAGTGAAACGAGCAGCGTTCGGGTTCCGGTCCTTCGCCAACTTCCGCATCCGAGCCCTGCTCTACGCCGGCCGACCCAACTGGAACCTACTCCCCAACATCACACCATGACCCCCCGCCGAAACGCGAAGAGCCGCTAAAGGTCGACGATCCTACGAGCCGACGCAGGTAAGAGCGCACAAGTCAGAATTGCCGAGCAGTCGATCGGCGTCAGGTAGTGCCATAGCGCAGCAGATGCTGACCTTCCTCCGAAGGTCCAACTATCTAGTCGCCGTTCGATCCACTCCCACGACGTCGCAGCGCAAACCGTTGACATAATCGGTAGTGCTGAATACGTCGCCAGGAGCCGACTCACCAGGCCGAACAGCCTCGATGAAAAAGCTACCATCACCACGCCGGATGCCTTCAGAATCCACAAACGCGACGTCTATTGAATAATTGCTCGTTTCCGGTGAGCCGTTCGTTACAGTAACGGTCGCTTCAATGTCGCCCAGCGCGTCGGCCGATCCCACTTCGCAGGCCCCAATCTCTGCGGCTTCACTTAAGTCACTCTCCGCTGACGTTCGGTCTAGATCAATGACTTCGCAGATCGAACCCTTACTCTCAAACACATAGTGCTCCTGGATAGACCGCTCTCCTGGCCGAAGATGCGAGAGGGTCGCCGACTCATCAGCCACTCTCTGGCCCGACTCATCGAAGAAGCCAACCTTCAAATAGTAGGTCGAAGTCTTGGAAGAGTTGTTAACAATCTCGAGCAGGATGGTATTGTCATCGATCCTTGAGCAGCTGACGTAATCGACTATCTCGCCTTCAGCCCGTGAACTTGTAGAGATACCATCCGTGGAGGTCGCGGCCGAACTGTCGATTAATGGTGCAACGGTCGGGTTGCTCGATCCAGCATTGATGCTCCCACGCCGCGAATCGTCTCCGTTGGCCGATGCAATCAAGGCAACACATCCGCCCACAAGGATGGTAAAGGCGCCCAATATCCCAAACATGACGCCAGTGGCGATTCCAAGACATCCGGACTTCTTGGCCTGCTCACGCGCAACCGGCACGCCCATTTGATGCGGAATCGAGCCTGACCCCAACACGGAGGGACCCGGCGGGGGCGGGGCCAATGTCGGAGATGACACGCTGCGCGTCTGTGGCCCCCACGCTGACCCATCCCACCATCGCTCGATACCGGGCGTGGTCGGGTCTGGATACCAACCGGCCACCGGGCCATCGGTCCCACTCATCTTCCCCCTCCTCAATACATGTCGCTGCCAGAGTAGCTAACTGCGACGGATCGAACGGCGTTGTCGCCATTAGGAATCATGCTCGTCAGCGTCAAACCCACCTTCAGACCTCGCTCAGCCAGAGGCCCGAATAGTTCACTACTGATGTCTCAAGCTACTTGTTCTGGACGCAAAACAGCTAACGCCTTATCATCGTGAGGTTTTGTTCTCGGCCAACGTGTGCAGTCAGCGTCGAGCACCTCGGTTGCATGCACAAGATCGACGAGCGTTTGAGGCCCGACCGTAGTCGCCAGAGTAATAGCTTCCTCCCACGAAGGCGGTGATCGATACTCATCCATTCCTATCGCTATGCCGTCAGTCATGGAGACTACGGCCACTACATCCTCTAATGGGAAGCTTCTAGTGATAGCTTCTCGTGCGGCTTGAGGATCTGCTGAGGCAACCCAAAACCCGCCTCGGGCGTTGCGTCTTGCCTCGAATTGGGCGACCGCTCTCTGCCACGCTGGATCTCTCATGTTCCGCCTGCCGGGTGGGCGCTGGATTGAGCGAAGGACATTCTGAAGCCGATCGTCTCGAACGACCTGAATCCGCCGATCTGTGAGCTGGACGGCCACTGGACTATCACACAGTACAAGAACGTCAACTTTACAATTGGTTAGCCGCGCCATGTTCACCGTGGTGGATGGCGCAGAACGAGGCTCCAAGTCGTACGCAGCGACGAGGTCAACGAGGGAGCGTTCGAGGACATCGACAAGTGGAGCTTCCGGCTCGCGAGTGAGGTGATCGGCCAAGCGTTGTCCGAGCTGTTGAGCTATCCAGCCGCCGTCTCGTTCAAGCTTGCGTATCTGGGTCGCGCCGTCGAGGACGATGACCGCATTGGGAGTTACGAAGACCCGGTCCTCACTCGGCCCGTTGCCTCCTGGCAGTTGGGCAATCTCGATGGTCAGTGGAGGAGTGGACCGCATGCTACGTCCGAGCTGGTGATGGTCGCGTCGGGGGTGAATTGGCAGGAGATAGCCATGGAGAAGTTCGCCGTTCCGGCTTGACGGTGAAGCTCGGGCAGGTGGGTGACGAGGTAGTCGACAGCTCCTAGCGAACCCATGGCGTGCACACCGGCGATGAGTAGCAGGGACCGATGCTCGTCGAAGGGCAGGCGGCCGAGGTAGGCGACGTCGGCCAGGGCCTCGGGGTCGTCGTCCATTGGTGAGCCGTGCACGGTGCCGGTCCCTCGTTCGGTGATGAGCCACCGGCCTGCATCGTTGGCGGCGAACTCGATGGCGGGATCGTCGGCCAGGAGGCGCTCGATCGTGGGCGAGGACTTGGGGCCGCAGATGGCGATGAGGTCGGCCTCATTGGGTCGCCAGTCCTGCCCGGCAGAGATTTCCCCTGGCTCGACGGTGAACGACAACG
>Ga0268299_1003624_pt1 | contig 13721 bp, 11 predicted proteins | sample NOBtaG_FD_193484 | JGI IMG/M metagenome (GOLD analysis project Ga0268299, IMG submission 193484) | Activated sludge microbial communities from bioreactor in Nijmegen, Gelderland, Netherland - NOB reactor | ecosystem: Engineered > Bioreactor > Aerobic > Activated sludge | place: Netherlands...
TAGAGTGCCAAGAACATTTTTAGGGTGCGCCGGCCCGTAGATATCGTCGTTCGCAGTACTGATTAAGCAATCAATAATATCGTCGTCCGAGGTTGTGAGGTTATAGGACAACATTAATCCGATTAAGCCAGCAACTAAAGGAGCTGCAACTGATGTGCCACTACTTGTTGAGTATAAGTTATTTATAGGCCCCCCCCCCAGAAGACCCTGCAGCAGTGCTATAAATGGCGGTCCCATAAGACGATATATCTACCCACTGGCCAAAATTAGAAGCAGAGGAGCCAGAGGTGCCCGCGTTTTCCCAAATAGACCGACTCCCGTCACTGTCAACTGAAGCTACGGCAACCACCAACAGCCGATCATCCACTTCCCAAGATTCACCTGTGGTACCCTCTCCATATGCTGCGGGATAAAGTGGCTGAATAGTATTTTCGTTTCCGGCGGCAGCGACAATTATTGCTCCAGCATTGCGAGCTGCGAATATGACTTCATAATCTGATTGAGCGAATAAGGTACTACCCCAAGAAACATTTATTACATCAGCACCGTTAGCCGCTGCCCATGCTACACCATTATATCCATGCGTAATATTACTCGGATAATCAGCATCGTCACGCACACATTTTACGGGCATTATGTGATTATTCCAACCAATAGATGCAATTCCAATATCATTGTTGGTTACGGCTCCTGCCACCCCTGCGACGGTTGTGCCGTGTGAAAATTGGGATGGGCTAGCTGGATGATTTCCAGAGAACGGCGGATTAGGATCGTTATCATTGTCGGCCACGTCCCAGCCTGCTACGATATTGTCGGCCAGGTCCTCGTGGGTTGTCAACACGCCATCGTCCACAATGGCTACCGTTGCGTTTCCTCCCTGGTGCAGGTCAAATGCGTCGAATGCCCGAATTAGATCAAGATAGGATTGTTGAGAGATCAGAGGGTCGTTCGGTACCGTACTCAACAGTTTCATCAAGGGAACCTGCTCGGCATATTCAACCACATCCAGGGTGTCCAAGTCTGAAATAAATGCTGAAACATCGTTGCTATCATCAAAGTAAACCCTGTAGATACGCTCAAGCCTTGTCGTTGCCAATACAGCAAACGGTTTTTCCACCTCAGTCACGTCGTAATCATCGAATATCTGGTAAATAAGTGCCACATCGCCTGAAAAGTTGGTGGGAGGAGGAAACGTAATTTCTACATTGGAGGTGTCGGCAATTTTCAAGTAGATCACGCCTGCCTGATAATCTTGGGCGAATAGTCTACCTGCTAGCCCCAGCAGGAGCAGGGCCAAAATGGGCCTGTGATGTTGCTTCTTGAATTTCATACTTTTGTTGCGATTTTATTGATCCCTACTCTGATTGTTTTACCCGGCCATTTCGGTGCTACCGGGGGCTTTCGGGGCAGGTCCGGAGGTAGCAGCTGCCGCTGCTGCCTCTTTTTTTTGCAGTTGGTTGTTGGCGATTGGCTGTTGGGAGCGTAGAACGAGACCTTCCAGGTTTGTCAAACCTGGAAGGTCTGGGTATCCGTCGAAGTGTTAGGCCCAAGCCCTTCCCAAAGGTCGCCCCACCGCATTTTCGCTCCAACAACCAAAAGTTATATTCTTCGGGAAGCGGATTTGAAATGCTTCCCTGTTCCAGTCTTCTTTTCTGAAAAACAACATTTTGCGTGCCGTTTGCCCAATATTGACGCAGGAGGATTTAATAACTTTTGGTTATTATTTGCGGAAGGGCTTTGTTGTCCGAAAACTTTTTGGCTTATATTTGGGCAGCCAAAATTATCAGCGTCCGGAGACCCAATTTTTCAATCCCTTTTTTTCGCTTCAATCTATGGAACATCCCCTCTCCGCCGGATTCAGCCGCAAACTGCGCTGTCTTCGGAACCACTTTGGAGTTGCCCAGGCTGATCTGGCTAATCACCTCGGCATCTCCCAACCGGCCTACCACAAAATGGAATGCAAGGCCGCCCCACCCAGACTCGAACGCCTGCGGCAGATCGCCGAATTTTATGGCGTCTCGTTCGTGGAATTACTGGAGCATCCTGCGGAAGAACTCGTGCATCGGGTGCAGGGAGTGGGCTTGTCGCCCCCCCCGCAATAGCAGCTCCTGACGGCATGCCAGATCGCCTTGCTACCGGACTTTTCGGGCAATAGTGGTCGTCCCCTGCCAGTTCACATCACCCACTTCTTCAAAGTGGCCGACTTGCCCATCAGGGTAATCACACCAACCGACAGCGCGATAGCCAATGCGGCTACCAGCGGCCCCGCGATGGCAGGGTGCAGCGGGTAGTTGAAGAAACTGTGCGGGTTGATCTGCCAGCCAAAGATGTAGCCGTTTTTCAGCACGTCCAGGATGATGGGGTGGACAAAGTACACGCCATAGCTGACCTCGGCAATGTACATGGCTGCTTTGTGGACGCGCGGATGGCGATTGGCAAACGTATCCCAATCAAAATCTTTCAGGAACAGGAACAACGCAGCGGTCATCAACAGCACGTTCGGGCTTGCATAGATGTAGAGCGTCTCGTTGTAGGCGCCCTGCCGAGCAGTTAGCCACCAGGTTCCATAGGCGGTCGCCAGCGGCATCAACAGGGCAAGCGGGTACGCAATCCGTTTCCATCGCCAATCTATCGGAAATGCACTGAGGTAGTAGCCCAGAAGGAAATACCCGACATAGCCAAACCAAGCAAAGTGTTTGACGATGAACACGCCGGGCAGGAAGTGGTGGAGCGCGTTGAAAAAAAGAATCAGCGCAAGGAAATATTCCACTTCCGTCCGGGTAGCCGTTCGGGTGAATACCCGCAGCGCCGGGGTGAGGATGTACAACCCGGCGATCATCGGGATGAACCACAAGTGGAAGTAGATATCCTGGTAAAACACGACATCCACAAACCGATCCCACGATGGCCCGGTGCCGAAGTATATCTCGCCGCGAAACAGGTAAAGGGCATACACCGTGCCCCAAAACGCGAAGGGGACAAGCACGCGCCGGAGGCGTTTGCTCAGGAACTGCCTGAGCGGTTCCTCGCGCGCGCCGCGCAGCAGCAGGGCGCCGCTGATCATGATAAAAAAAGGCGTGGCCCAGCGCAGGTGGCCGTAAAAAATGTCGGAGGTGATGAACTGCACGTCCATCGGGGTTGCCGGGTTGTACTGGTACAGGTACACCCCTATGCTGTGCATTTGTACCACGGCACAGGCCGCGATGGCGCGGATATAATTGGCGTACAGGCGCTTCTGTGTTACGGGAGGCGCATCGGCCAGCGGTACCGGTCGCTCCAGTTCTTGCTTCGGCGAGGAATTATCCATCTAAGGCGCAAGGATAGGGCATTTTGCCGAAACCTGCCTCCGGCTTTTGGCCATTGGCTATTGGCTTGCCAGTTGATGGAGAAAAGTCCGTGACACGCAGAAATACGTTCGTCACCCCATCGGTGTTCGTTTGTCGGCAAAGAAATCATTTTCCGCTGTTTTTTCGATGCTCCTCTTGATTTTGAAAAAAACACAATGCTACCTTTGTGACATCAATTCAATATCATTAAAACATCGAAAACAAGTCATGGAAAAGATTGTAAAACCTGCGTCCGGCTGGGGTATGCTGGCCCTCTGTTTGTTGTTGGTCATCGGAGGTGTTGCCCTGGTGATATCCAAAGTCATCGTCATTGGCGCTGCGGCTATTGTTGTGGCCACCACGCTCATCCTCCCCGGATTGATCGCCATCGAACCGAACAGCACCCGGGTGCTCAACCTGTTCGGCACATACATCGGCTCCGTCAAGGAAAGCGGTTTCTTTTTTGTCAACCCGTTCTACACCCGGAAAAAAATCTCGACCCGTGCCGTCACTTTTGACGTGCCGGTGGTGAAGGTGAACGACAAGCAGGGCAACCCCATCATGATCGGAGCCGTGGCGGTGTACCGGGTGGAAGACACCTATAAGGCCACATTTGCCGTGGAACACTACCAGGAGTTTGTCAAAATTCAAAGCGAATCGGCCATCCGGAAACTTGCCGGTATGTACAGCTACGACAACCTCGAGGACGAGGATGCCCTGGTGACCTTGCGTACCAACTCCGACGAGGTGAACCACGAACTCGTGCGCGAAATCAGCGAACGGCTGGAGATTGCCGGCATTGACGTGATCGAGGCCCGGATCAACCACCTCGCATACGCTACCGAAATCGCCGGGGCCATGCTCCAGCGCCAGCAGGCCACTGCCATCGTGGCGGCACGCAGCAAGATCGTGGAGGGCGCCGTGGGCATGGTGGAAATGGCTCTCGACCAGCTCTCGAAAAAGAACATCGTTGACCTCGACGACGAGAAAAAGGCCGCCATGGTCAGCAACCTCATGGTGGTGCTCTGTGGTGACAAAAACGCCCAGCCGGTACTGAACACTGGCACGCTACATCAGTAAATCTGGAGTGGTTTAGGGGGAGGGTTAGTAGTTTAGAGGGTTAGAAGGTTAGAAGGTTTTTGCCCAACCTTCAAACTGTCTAACCTTCAAACCCTCTAACCCTCTAACCCTCTACCCTTCAAACCCAAAACAATAAAAAACGCAATGGCTAATAAAAAGAACTTCGTGCTGCGCATGGACGAAGCCACGTTCGAGGCGCTCGAAAAGTGGGCCGCCGACGAGTTTCGCAGCATCAATGGGCAGCTGGAGTGGGTCATCAGCCGCGCCTTGCGCGAGGCGGGCAGGGAGCCGCGGGCGCGAAAGGTGGAGAAACCGCAGAAACCCGAAGCAGACAGCGAACACTCCACTGGCTAACGACAATATGATCGCTATGTTTTCTTAAAACTTGGCCTGACTTTGTGCAGGATATGGGGAAAAATTGCCCTGACTTTGTGCTAACCATACACCCCTAAAATTGAAGCAGGTGCAGCTCCTCCGTCAAAACACCACCCCCACATTGCTGGAAATCAGCTCCGCCGTGGTGCTGTGCGCTTTCAACGAAATCCCCAGGTGGCAACGCAATGGCGTCCCGAACATGGACGGCAAATAGTACCGCACGCTGAGTTTGCTGTACCAAGGCTCCGGTACCACGCGACTCAGTTTCCCCCGCACATAAAAACCCGCCAATACCTGCACCCCGAGATTTCCGAACAGAAACTCGTCGGCCACCGTTAGCGCCAGCCGCGTTGCGCCCCGGCGCGCTTCGTTTTTGGTCTTGAATTCGGAATTGCGCAAACCAAATGCATACACCGCCTGGTTGTACTCGTAGTCCAAGCCAAGGAGTGCCCTGTTCACGCGGTTTATCTGAAAATATCCCGCCATCGAAATCCCCCAAACAGGATACAGCGGCCCGTCGAACACCGAATACTCCACCAACGCGAAGCTGCCCGACACGATGCCGCCCCAGCGTCGCCCCCCGTTACTGGGCTCAACCGGCGGCACAAAATCGGCCTCCCGGATACCTGCGGGCGACCAGGCCAGCGCAGCATAGCCTCCCAAGAGGTTCACGCCAAAATTGGGCAACGCCGAGGAGCCATTCGAAAAATGGCTGAGCGCAGCACCGGCCTGAAAGCGCCAGTGTGCATCAATCCGATACTCTCCCCCCAGCCGAAATTGCGTGAAATTGTTCCAGTTTGACCCTATGGCGTTCTGCCCCGGGTTATCGAAATAATCGTACGGCCTGGTCACGTAGCCCAGCCCGGTACCAAGGCGAAAGGTTCCCAAAAAACGGCCGGTACGCAGCACAGGTACTTGCAGGTGCGGCAGTACTCCCCAAGCATCGCCGTGCGATTCATTCCCCAGCCGAAAGTGCGCTACGGCAATGCCAAATGCCGGATACCGTTGCCATGCCTGCCAGGACTTTTTTCCCTGCGTTTGCAGCCGAATCCCGATCTCTTGCCCCCAGACAAGGTGCCCGGTCTGAATAGTCGTTTTTGGCGTATGCCGCCAAAGTATGCCGTGGTACGTGGTGGCCTCGAGGGCAAGTTGGGCATGGGTAATGTGGGCCAAACCAAGTAGTAAAAGGACAATGCAGGTTGTTGTCAGGGAGCATTTTTTTATCCAGATGTACCAAGATACTTGCGTAGCGGAACATTGCGCCACACGTGGTGCGGCCCCACCCCCGACCCCTCCCCCAAAGGGGAGGGGAGACGTGGCGTACTCTACGGCACCCCTCCCCTTTGGGGAAGTTCCCAAAAAACGCTTGTAAATCATTTTCGGGTTGGTGGCGTACTCTACGTCACCCCTCCCCTTTGGGGAAGTTCCCAAAAAACGCTTGTAAATCATTTTCGGGTTGGTGGCGTACTCTACGTCACCCCTCCCCTTTGGGGGAGTTCCAATAAAACGCTTGTAAATCATTTTCGGGTTGGTGGCGTACTCTACGGCACCCCTCCCCTTTGGGGGAGGGGCCGGGGGTGGGGTTGCCCGGCGCAACAAGCGATGCCGAAATTTTTCCCCGATAGTCCAAGCCCTTTTCATATTGCTATTCGCTCCGGCGCCACCGCACCCACAGCACGACCATCCCGACGATACTCACGGTCAAAAGTCCCAACGAAATGAGCTGTGCCTGGCTCAGTTTCATGCCGAGGAAATCATGTGGCACGTTCACCCGGATTTTTTCAATAAAAAAGCGCTCGACTGCGATAAGGATGAGATACACGAAAAACAACATGCCCGGTACTTTCAGCCGCTTGCGCAAGGCCCAAAGGATGCCGAACACCACCACCATCATCAGGATTTCATACAAAGGGGTCGGAAACACCGGCATGGAAAGCTGCATGCAGTACTCCCAGGTACAGCCTTCGATGGGCACGCTCGAGACCGGATCGGTGTACGGCGTGTTCAGCACATTGTGCGGATAGGTGGTGGCCCAGAAACCGTCGGGCAAAAAACTCATCCATTCGGGTTTGGGCGCCTGGTTCACGATGCCCCAGTCCCCGTCGCCGCTCAATTGGCACCCGATGCGCCCCACGCCGTAGCCGGCCACAAGGGCGGGCGCACAGGCGTCGGCAGCGTGAAAAAACGGTATCCTGTTGCGCAGGAGATACGATGCCACGGCCACAAAGCCCAACACCAACCCGCCGTAAAACGCCAGGCCGCCGCCAGAGAGCAGTGCCCCGGCGGGGTCGCGCAGAAACGAATCCCAGTTGTCGAACAGGTCGAAAACCTTGGCGCCGACGATCCCGCCCACGGCAGCCCACACGGTCATCTCGCTGATCCGGTCGTGCGGCCACAGCTCCACTTCCCGGGTCTCCGGCTTGTCCTTGCGTTTTCGGTGTGCTTCCCACCAGCTCAAACCGCCAAACAAGGCCGCGCCGATCAGAGCAGCAAGCCAGTGCATTTTGGCCGACAGGATTATGGAGGCAGGGTCCTGCCGGAACTCCGTGAAATGCTGCACGGCGTACAGGCCTTTCCCGCCAAGGATCAGGCCGATCAGGGCGTTGCTCGCAATCTCCGTCGGCGTAGCGGGCAGCCCTTCGGTAATGACCGCTTTTGTGGGACGAAACAGTCCCTCCCGGGCCTTTCGCTTGAGTTCGATGTAGTACGTCACGGCACTGGCCAAAAACGCGAGGGCAAGAAAAAAGCCGAAGGTCTTGAACACGGACAGCCAGTTGTCCGGCTCGGTACCGATGAGGGCGTGAAACAGGTACGATAAGTCTGGATACATGATGGGCAAAGGTAGCCGACGCACCGGGAATTTGTGCCACCCTTTTTACACCATTTGACTTAGAAATAATATCTGGCAGAGTACCGTCAGCCCAATCAAGGCGTACGCCAATCGCGGAAAAAAATACAGGCCGTAGGCAAAAAAGCGGTCCCAGGCCGGAAAAAACAACAGGAGCAGCACCATATAGGCCGGGAGCAGGCCCACGACATTCTGCATCGGGAGGCCGCCCTCGTACACCAAAAAAGCCAGAAGACTTAGTGCAAGTATCCGTTTGGTGTACAGGTGTATATCGGTTTTTTTAAACAAAAAAAGTAAGGCGGGCAGGGTCAGGCAAAACCCCGGATGCACCAACGGGAAGCATACATAAGCGATGTTTGGCAGGCTGTATGACACGTCTTGACCGCCTCGCACAAAGGTGCTTTTGAAAAAATTGAATGCCGACCAATCCTGCCAGATAGGGACAATATGCTGGCTCGCATTGTCCAAATAGTCCAGTGCCCACAAGACAGCAACAAAGAGCAGCACGACGCTCGCTGCCCACGCCCATTGTCGTCGCCGCCAGAGTTCCAGCAACAAGGCTACTGCCGGCAAGACCAGCAGGGCAACCAAATCAATCCATAGGTAAATGGCGGGCGCAGAAAATAGGGCAAACCCCGCCGCATCGCGGTTGCGCTCCTGTTCCAGTGATCGCACGCCGAAAAAGAATGCAGCCAGAGCGAAGGCCAAACCCGCCGAACCGGACGACCCTCCCATCGCGATCCACAAAAAACATGGCGACAGGACGAGTGCCAAGGCACCGTACGTCCAGCGGCTTTTGGCGTAAGCCCCAGGCGAAAGTACCCGAATATTTAACTCAAACAACCAAAGTACCGCTACTGCCGAAAGCAAAGAAACAGACTCAAAGAAACTGTGTACCATCCGGCAGCCCTCAGAATTTGCTCACCTTCACGGTCTGCGTTTCCCCGTCGCCGAACAGGACGCGTGCCAAATAAAGCCCGGAAGACAATTCGGCCACCGGAACCTCGAAAAACTCCATGCTGCCGGCTGGAATGTTCAGCGTGCGCAGAAGCACTCCGTTGGTGGTGTATAAGTGAACCTGGGCATCGGCGTCATAAGTCATCAGGTTGCGAATGTACAGCACCTGCTCGACCGGGTTCGGGTACACCGCCAGCGATTTGTTTCGCGGGATTTCCAGCATCACGTCCCGTACCTCGGACAATGCATCCTCGCCCAACCGGTTGACACGCCGCACACGGTAGTAGTTCATGCCGCTCTCCGGAGCATGGTCCATGATGGCGTACCGGTGGCCGTAGTTGTCGCCTTCGCCTACCAACTCACCCACCGGAACCCAGTCAACCTGATCCATGGACCGCTCCGCGATGTACCGGTAGCGGGCCATTTCCGGCAAGGTCCACCATTCTAATTTCACCGCTGCGTTGCTCATGGGCGTGGCCTTGAAAACCGTGAAAAACTGCGGACAGCCCTGCGTACCGGCGGGTTTTACGATGATCTTGATGATATTGCTCTCCAAAAAGTGCAGGCAGTTTTCGCGTCGCACGCAGCGCATGAAGTACGCCGTTTCGAAAAGCGGCCCTGGCTGGTACACGGAATCGGTGGCGCCGGGTATGGCAGCCCAGGTCCATTGCCCCTGGCTGTTTTGGATGTACTGCATCCACACATACTGGAGCTTGCCGCTTCCGCCCTGTGGCGGGAACAGCGGGTTACCATACAGCTGCGCTGGGGTTTCCCCCTCACAGATCGTCTGGTTGCAGCAGATCAAGCCTGCTTTCGTAACGTTTTCACAAATCACATGAATACCGGCGTCCACGCACAGGTTGTCGCTCTGGCCGGCAGTGACGGTGATCGGGTCGGTGCTTCCGTTGCTTTTGGCGTCGCTGTCCTTGCAGGTATTGTTCACCTTGTTTTTTCCGGTAAACTCATACCCGGTGGGCAAGCCGCTGAAGTTGATCACGTACTTGCCGGGGGCAATGCAAGCAAAGGCATATTTGCCGGTGGAGTCCGTCAAGACGGTGGCCACGAGAATGTCGTCATTGGTGCTGAAGAGAGTATCCGGTCCAGGTAAAAAAAGTTTGACGGTGATACCCGGCACGCCTTTTTCGGTAGGATGCTGAGCGCCGTCCTGGTCGGCATCGTGCCAGACAAAATCGCCGAGCGTGATGCCGCCGCCACCGGAAACCTGGATCGTCACCGACGCAGTGGCCGAACAACCGTTGGCGTCCGTCACGGTTACCGTGTACATGCCCTGAGTCAGGTTGACAGCAGTGGCAGTGGTTTCGTTGTTGCTCCACAGGTAGGTGAACGGCGGTGTTCCGTTCGTGGCCGCGGCCGTGGCGCTACCGGGGCCGGAACAAGTGGCGTCGGTTACGTTCACGATGCTCACCGAGGGCAGCGGCGGAGCAGGCAGCGCCACCGATCCAGTGCCGGTACAGCCGTTGGCATCCGTGGCGGTCACGGTGTAGGTGTCGGGCGCCAGACCGGAAATTGGGGTTCCCGACAGGCCGTTCGACCAGGAAAATGTCAGCGGAGCCGTACCGCCCGAAGCGATGGCCGCCACCGAACCCAGACTGGTGCAGGTGGCCTGGGTCGTCACGGAACCGGTCACGACCGGTTTGGGCGGCTCGGCAATAGTCACGGTGTCGGTGGCCGTGCAACCACCGGCATCGGTAGCGGTCACGATATGTTGCCCGGGATTGAGGTTTGTTGCGGTGGCCGTCGCGGTGCCGGTATCCCAAAAATAGGTGTACGGCGGTGTGCCGCCCGAAGCCGAAGCCGTGGCGCTGCCAGGGATCAGACAGGTAGCCTGCACAATGGCAGTGATGGCCACCGATGGGATGGGCGGCGCAGCGAGGGCTACGGTTGCCGTGGCCGTACAACCGCCCGCGTCGGTGGCGGTCACGGTGTAGGTGCCGGCCAATAGACCCAGGGCGGTATCCGTGGAATCGTTGGTGTTCCAGACAAAAGTGTAGGGCGGAATACCGCTCGAAGCGGTAGCCGTAGCGCTTCCCGTGGCGGAACAGGTAACCACGGCCGCCACATTGGCCGCTACACTCGGGGGCGGCGACTGCACGATCGCCACCGTATCTGTAGCCGTGCAGCCGGTAGCGTCCGTCACCACAACGATGTTCGGCCCCACAAGGAGGTTGCTCGCCGTGGCGGTTGTATCGGTTCCGTTCCAGACATACACGTATGGTGGGGTGCCGCCCGAGGCAATGGCTGTGGCGCTGCCTCCGGCAATGCACGTGGCCGGTGCGGTAGGCGTTGCCGAAACGGTCAACGTGGAGGGCAATTGGGTGATGGACACCGTGGCCGTTCCCGTACAACCCGTCGGCACATCGGTGATCGTAACGGTGTACAGGCCTGCGGCCAAACTATCGGCCACGGCTGTGCTGTCGCCGTTGCTCCAAGCGTAGGCAAAATTGCCGGAGCCGCCCGTAGCCGTAGCCGAGGCACTCCCCCCCAAGAGGCAAAGCGCATCTCCGGTTTTGTCGGTGGTGACGCTCAGTACCGTGTTGTTTCCCGGAATATCCACATCCAGCAGGAACTCGCAGCCATTGGCATCGGTGACCACGGCAGTCACCGGGCCGGCAGGGCCGGTTGTGGTGAATGTCGTGTCACTGGTGTTCCAGAGAATGGTGTACCCCGGCGTACCGCCCGAGGGCGAAACCGTGGCGCTGCCGGGCGCTCCGCATGCCGCAGCCGTGAAATTGGTCGCAACATCCAGGGCAGGCGGCTCGACCACTGTGGCGGTGGCCGAGTTGGAACAACCGTTGGCATCGGTCACGGTGACGGTGTAGGTTCCAGGAGGGAGGTTGGATATGACTTGCGTGGCCGGAAAACCGCTGCCCCAATCGAAGGTGTAGGGTGGTGTGCCGGTCATGGGGCCGGCGTACACCGAGCCGTTGTTGTCGCCAAAACAGGGAATATCCGTGGGTATCGCCATGAGCCAGATGCCCTCGTTTTGGAAAAACACCGTGTTTCCGCCCACGGCGGTGCACCCGTTGAAATCCGTGACGGTGACGGTGTACGGCCCTCCGGACAGGCCCGTGATCTGTGCCGTTGTGCCGGAATTGTTCCAGGAATAGCCGTAGGGAGCCGTGCCGCCCGTGGGCACCGCTGTAGCCGTTCCGTCGGGTGCAATGCCACATATCTGGTCTTCGGTGGATACCGCCACACTGAGCAGGTTGGGCTGGATGATCGAAACCGTGCCCACGGCAGTTGCCGAGTTGGCATCCGTGACGGTGACCGTGTAGCTGCCGGCGCACAGGCTGTCGAGCGCGGCGCCCGAGTCACCGGTGCTCCAGGCGTAGGTGTACGGGAAGGTGCCGCCAAGGCCGACCGCGGTGGCAGAGCCGTCGCAGGTACCGAAGCAGGACACGTTGGTTTTAATGAACGTCACGTTGACCTGGGCTGTCAGGAAAACAGGTAGAGCGACGAGCGCCAAGGCAATCAAACCAAGCCGTTGGAAAGCGCAATCAATATGTAGTTGTCCCATGCTAACAGGGTGTGTTTTTTCAATGGTCGGAAAATACCGCGGAGAAAGTCTCCAATAAACTTGCCAAGATACTGCGGCAAGGGCCAATGCTTTTCACAAAAGGGGGGAAACGCGATTTGGGTGGCCCGAAGGATGGGTGGCCAACCGGGTACAAATGTAGGCCAACGATGCTTCGTTGTGCAAGGCCATCGGCAATTATTAAAAATTTCTAAGGCCGAACTGATTGTATGCAGCCATCTGCTTCGATTTGACCGCTATCGGCATTTTCTTCAAAATACTACGCATGCGGTAGGGGCACCGTGCGGCTCCACGTCACAACGGGAAATTTTTCCACATCATGCTCTCTATTGGCTTGTCGCTGCGTTGGTTGTACTTGGCGTTGGGCTTGCGGTCGTAGTAGTTTTCGATGCCGCCCTCGACGGTGAAATAAATCAACTGTCCGATGGGCATGCCCGCGTACACCCGCACCGGCTGCACGCAGGAAATTTCGAGTGTCCAGTGATTGGAAAACCCCACGTCGCCCTTGCCGGCGGTGGCGTGAATGTCGATGCCGAGACGCCCCACGCTACTCTTTCCTTCCAGAAATGGGACGGTAGCATGTGTTTCGGTGTACTCTTCCGTCACGCCGAGGTACAGGGTGCCGGGCTGAAGCACAAAGCCCTGCTCGCCTATTTCAAGCAGTTCGATCGGATTGTGCTTTTGGGCATCCAGCACCCGGCCCCGGTACAAGCCAAGGTATTTGCCGAGGTGGACATCGTAGGAGTTGGTGCCAAGGCATTCGCGGCGAAACGGCTCGATGACGATCTCGCGGGTTTCGATGGCTTCGAGGATTTTTTTGTCGGTAAGGATCATGGTATGGTGGTTGTTAGTGGGTGTCTCATAAGAGGTTTTTCACCGCAGAGACGCAGAGACGCGGAGTTTTAATAACTTGAGTATCAAAAACTCCGCGTCTCTGCGCCTCTGCGGTGAAAAGCAAAACACGACCTGCGAGGCAGCCTCTGGGGTGCAACATACTGGGTTTGGGGCGGCAAAAGTACCGGTTTGAAATTGTTTGGCGAACATTGGCCGGAAATGCCTGTTCTTGACAACTATGAAAAAAACGCTCGTGCTCGGCGCCACGCCCAATCCCGGCCGCTACGCCTACTTGGCCATGCATGCCCTGCAAAAACACGGCCACGAGGCCGTGCCCGTGGGCATTCGGAGCGGTGAGGTAGCGGGCAAAACCATCCTGCAGGGCATGCCAGACATCCCGGACGTGGACACCGTCACCCTGTACATTGGCCCGGAGCGCCAGCCAGCCTACTACGACTACCTGCTTTCGTTGAAGCCCCAACGTATCATCTTCAACCCCGGTACGGAAAATCCGGAACTGGAGCAATTGGCGCAGGAGGCAGGGATTGAAGCGGTGGAGGCGTGTACACTGGTGATGTTGGCGATTGGGAAGTATTAAGGAAAATGACCCAAAAACGCAAACATGAGTCATCCCGAATTTTGGGGTGTTATGAAAAAAGAGACCTCCTGCGTAAATTTGAGTATTACCACACACTCAAAGCGCAGGAGGTCTTCATGTTTAAACACTTGCTACAAAGAAACGATG
>Ga0268299_1003625_pt1 | contig 13719 bp, 9 predicted proteins | sample NOBtaG_FD_193484 | JGI IMG/M metagenome (GOLD analysis project Ga0268299, IMG submission 193484) | Activated sludge microbial communities from bioreactor in Nijmegen, Gelderland, Netherland - NOB reactor | ecosystem: Engineered > Bioreactor > Aerobic > Activated sludge | place: Netherlands...
GCCGTGAGCGTTCCCGAGAGCACCAAGCTCGCCGCGGCCCCGGCAATCAGCATTCCCTTCGTGAGGTTCATGACGATTCCTTCCTTTCGGTTGGCGTCTCGTGACGCCGTTGGGATCGTCGCTCAGATGCCGGGGGCGCCGGGAGGATGCGCGGAGCGAGTCGCAACCGCGACCGGCCGACGGCATCTCACCGGCATGCCACGCGACACGCCCACACGAGTGTTGATCATCGGCGGCGGGTTCGGCGGAATCTACGCCGCAATCGAGCTCGATCGCCTGTTGCGGCGCGATCCCACCGTCGAGGTGACGGTCGTCAACCGCGACAACTTCTTTCTCTTCACGCCGATGCTGCACGAGGTGGCGGCGAGCGACCTCGACATCACCCACATCGTGAACCCGGTCCGGAAGCTCGTGCGCAAGGTCGGCTTCTTCGACGGCGACGTCGTCGAGGTCGACATGGAGGCGCGGGAGGTCGTCGTTGCCCACGGGGCCGACGACCACACCCACCGCCTCGGCTACGACCACCTCGTGGTCGCGCTGGGGTCGATCACGAACTTCTTCGGCTTGCCGGGGCTCGAGCAGCGCGCCCTGACGATGAAGTCGCTCGGCGACGCGATCGCCCTCCGCAATCGGCTGATCGCGCTCCTCGAGGAGGCGGACACGGAATGCTGCGCCGACATTCGCGGGCGCCTGCTGACGTTCGTCGTCGCCGGCGGCGGGTTCGCGGGCGTCGAGACGATCGCCGGCATCAACGACTTCGTGCGCGACGCGCTCCGCTACTATCCGAACCTGCGGGCGGAGATGATCCGCATGGTCTTGGTGCATCCCGGGTCCGTGATCCTCCCCGAGCTCTCGGAGTCCCTCGGCCGGTACGCGGAGCGGAAGCTCGCCGAGCGGGGGGTCGAGATCCGAGCGGCGACGAAGGTCGCGGCGGTCACCGACGACACGGTCACGCTGACGGACGGCACGGTGCTCGACGCGCGCACGCTGCTCTGGACGGCCGGTACCACCCCGAACCCGCTCCTCGGCACGCTGCCGTGCGGGAAGGAACGCGGCAGGATCTGCGTCGACGCGAACCTCGCGGTGCCGGGATGGCCCGGGGTCTGGGCGCTCGGCGACTGCGCGCTCGTTCCCGACGGCGAGACGGGTACGTTCCATCCGCCGACGGCGCAGCACGCGATCCGCCAAGGGAAGTGCCTCGCCCGCAACGTCGTCGCCGAGATCCGGGGTCGGACGAAGCGGCCCTTCGCGTTCCGCACGATCGGCCAGCTCGCCTCGCTCGGCCGCCGGACGGGCGTCGCGCAGATCTTCGGCGTCAACTTTTCCGGTTTCCTCGCCTGGTGGCTCTGGCGGACGATCTACCTCGCCAAGCTGCCGCGCTTCGAGAAGAAGGTCCGGGTCGCGCTCGACTGGACCCTCGACGTCCTGTTCTCGAAGGACCTCGTGAAGCTCACGACCCGCGGCGAGACGATCGCCCGGCCGCTCCGCTCCGCGACCCCCGTGCCGCCCGAGCCCGTCTCGTTGCGCGCCTGAACGAAAGGATCCGATCGATGGAATCGATGCTCACGACGCTGTTCGCTCTCCGCCGCTTGACCCTCGAGGTGGCGGAGCGTCTCGCTTGGCTACCGCCCACGCTGGCTCGCTTCACCGTCGGCTGGGTCTTCCTGTGGTCGGGGTGGGGAAAGCTCCACGACCTCGACGGCGTGATCCAGTTCTTCACCGAGCTCGGCATCCCGTATCCGGAGATCCAGGCACCCTTCGCGTCGGGCAACGAGCTCGTCTGCGGGGCGCTGCTCCTGCTCGGGCTCTGCACGCGTCTCGCGACGGTCCCGCTGATCATCGTCATGATCGTCGCGCTGGTGACGGCGCAACGTGAGAACGTCGCGAGCCTCGGCGATCTCTTCGGGCTCGTCGAGCATCTCTACATCGCGTTGCTCGTGTGGATCGGCATCGCCGGTCCGGGTCCGCTCTCCGTGGACGCGCTGCTGGTCCGCCTGTTCGGGGATCGCGTCGCGGCGCTGCCGGATGCCCGCCCGGCGTCGACGATCGGCCGCTACGAGCGCGCGGTCCGCGCCTGACCCGCGCCGCGCTCGCGGGTTTCCGCGAGCGCGCGGGCGAGTAGCGTGCGCAGGGCGTGGCGGGCGCGATGCAAACGGCTCTTCACGGCGCTCGCCGTCAGGCCGAGCTCGGCGGCGGTTTCCTCGCAGTCGAGCTCTTCGATGTCGCGCAGCAGCAGGATCGTCCGGTACGCTTCCGGCAGCTGGTCGATGCACCTCCGAACCGCCGTGCGGATCTCGCGCCGCTCGTACGCGTCGCTCGGGGTGGCGATCGGCTCCACGTCGCTCGCCCAGTGGCCGGTCTCGTCGAAGCTCGGCAGCAGATCCTCGAGCGAGCCCTCGGGCTTTCGGCGCCGGGTTCGGAGCCGCATGAGCGCGGCGTTGACGACGATCCGATGCAGCCACGTCGACACCTTCGCGTCGCCGTGGAAGCGATCGAGCGCCTTGAACGCCGAGAGGAAAGCCTCTTGGACGGCGTCCCGGGCCTCCTCCTCGTTCCGGAGCATGCGCCGCGCGACTGCCAGCATGCGTCCGGCGTAGCGCTGCGTCAGCTCCTCGAACGCGGAGCCGTCGTCCCGGCGGAGCCGGTCGAGCAAGGCCGCGTCGAGATCGTCTCCCTCGGCGACCACGTCGGGCGTGTGGTCTCGGGAGGCTTGGGTTCGCAGGATCTCGCTCACGAAGGGTGAAGCGCCGACGACGGTCGCACCTCCCTCGACGAGCGCGGCGACGACGTGCGCGCCGTCGGCGTCGACGAAGCTCACGCCCGAGAGGTCGAGCAGGAGCGGCCGGTCCTCGGCGAGGTCGGCCCCGCAGGCGCGGGTGAGTGCGTCGGTCGTCTTGTGGTGGATGCGGCCCTCGACTTTGAGGCGCGTCGGCGTGTCGTCGTCGCCCGGAAGGCGCGTGATCTTGATCATGCGAACCCGGGAGAGCAACGCGCGTACCGGCGCACGCGGTGGGCCCGCTCCCGGGCAAGTCAGCGAAAAGGAACGGCATGGTTGCGACGCGCAGGTCGCGGCCTCGCGTGGGAGCCCGCGACATCTCGCGGATCCACGAAGGGCGCTCGGGTCCGCACGATTTCGCGGCGAACCCCGACGCGGGTGGCCGGCATCGAAGGCGCAAGGTACGAAGGCGTGTCCGCATGACCTGCAAAGAGCTGAGTGAGTTCCTCGACGACTACCTGGCCGGCGCGCTCAGCCCGGACGTTCGCGGTCGCTTCGAGGGACACCTCGGCGAGTGCCCGGACTGTGTCGTGTACCTGCGGGGCTATCGCGAGACCGTCGGGCTCCTGCGCGAGATGGGTCGCGATCTGGATGAGGAGGTCCCCGCCGAGGTGCCGACGGAGCTCGTGCGCGCGATCGTCGAGGCGCGCAAGCCGTAGCGTCAGTCCGCCGCCTCGTTCATGCGGCGGATCCCGAGCTTCTTCATGCGGCTTCGGAGCGTGCTCGGGTGGACGCCGAGCAACTTCGCGGCGCCGTCGGTGCCGTCGACCACCCATCCGCAGCGTTTGAGCGTGTGCACGATGTGCCGCCGCTCGGCCTCGTCGAGCGTGTACGCGCCGTCGTCGTGCGTGCCGGGGACGGGGGCAGTGGCCCCGCTGCGGAGCGGCGCCGGGAACGGCGACGGGGTTCCCAGCACCTGCGGATCGACCTCGAGCACCGGCCCCGTCGACAGGATGACGGCGCGCTCGACGACGTTCTCGAGCTCGCGGATGTTGCCCGGCCATGCGTAGTGAACGAGCCGCTCCATCGTCTCGGCGCCGACCGCGTCGATCCGCCGGGCCATCTTCGTCGCGTATTTATGAATGAAGTAGTGGACGAGCATCGGCACGTCCTCGCGGCGTTCCCGAAGCGGCGGCACGGCGATCGGGAACACGTTCAGCCGGTAGAAGAGGTCGGCGCGGAACGTGCCGTTGGCGACCTCCTGCGCGAGGTCGCGGTTCGTGGCGGCGATCACGCGCACGTCCACCTTCGAGGTTCGCGACGAGCCGAGCGGCTCGAACTCGTGCTCCTGGAGTACCCGTAAGAGCCGGAGCTGAACCTCGGGCGTGATGTCGCCGATCTCGTCGAGGAAGATCGTCCCGCCGTCCGCGAGCTGGAAGCGCCCGACGCGCTTCTCGGTGGCACCCGTGAAGGCGCCGCGCTCGTGGCCGAAGAGCTCGCTTTCGACGAGCCCGGTCGGCAGCGCCGCGCAGTTCACTTTGATGAGCGGCTCGTGGCGGCGCGGCGAGTTGTTGTGCACGGCGCGGGCGATCAGCTCCTTCCCCGTGCCGGTCTCGCCGAGGATCAGCACGGTGGAGTCGGTGGGCGCCACCTGGCTCGCCTTCTTCAGCGTCTCGCGGAGCGCCGGCGAGCCGCCGATGATCTCCTCGAAGTTGTACTCGCTGTTGATCTCCTCCTGGAGATAGAGGTTCTGCTGCTGAAGGCGGTTCCGCTGCTGCTCGGCGAGCACGCGCGCCGTCACGTCCACCAGCATCGTCCGGGTGTACTTGCCGTCGGGCTCCGGCTTCGACCACCACTCGACCCAGACCGGACGGCCGTCGTCCTTCCGGCGGAGCTCGAGCTCGATGCACTCGCGCGGCGTGCCTTGCTGGATGGCGGCGATCGCCTCCTGCACGCGCGCCTGCGTCTCGGGCGTCGGCGCGACGAGCGAGAGGCCGAGGGTGCCGCGCACTTCCTCCGGTTCGAGGCCGAGGAGCGCGATCGCGGCGCGGTTCGCGCTCACGAAGCGCGATTCGGTGTCCTCGTAGATGTATGCGATCGGGGCCTCGTCGTAGAGATCGCGGAAGCGCTTTTCCGATTCCCGGAGCAGGTGCTCGTCGCGGGTGCGCGCGAGCTCGGCGGCGGCACGGGCAGCGAAGATCTGGAGGATGCCGAGCCGCCGCGGCTCTTCGGGCATCTCGGCGTCGTCGAGGATGGCCAGGTGACCGAGCACGTGACCGTCCCGGTCGAGCAACGGGACGCCGAGGTAGCTCTCGACCCCGAGGTCCGCGAGCGCGGTGTCGGCGGGAAACCGCTGCTGCACCTGCCGGGGGTGGTGGCAGATCGTGCCGCGGGCGACGTCCTCGCAGGGCGTGCCCGCGAGGTCGTATTCGATGGCGTCGAGGAGGGCGCCGCGGCCCCAGAAGGCCAGGGTGCGGACGCGGGTCGGGCTGTCGGCGAATTCCGCGACGAAGGCATGGCTGGCGGAGAGGGCGAGGCCGAGATTCCGAACGAGGGACGGAAAGAAGGCGTCGCCGGTCGCCGTCGCGGTTCCCTCGACCAGGCGGCGCAATACGCCGAGCTCGTCGTCCTCCGGCGCGGCAGGGGCCATGGCGCGCCCGACCATAAGCGAATCGGTCGACCATGCAAGCGTCGGCGCCACGGGCCGCGTGGCGGAGCCGGGTCGCTATTTCGTCGTGAAGACCGTCACGCCGGTCCACTCGGGACCCGGCGCGTGGCGGAGGAGCGCGCGGCAGCGTGCCGACAGATGTCGGCTCGGAGGATCGTCCGGGTGGGCCCGCAGGAGATCGGCCGCTGCCGCGAAGCGCCGGGCGAGATACGCGTCGAGGGCCGCCTCGTAGGCCGTCACGTACGCCGGGGGCGGTTCTCCCGCGATCCGCCGGCCGAGGAGCTCGTGGATCTCGACCGGCTGCTGCTTGCCCTTCACCGCCACCACGTCGAGGCGGCGGAACCGGAACGCGTCGCGGGCCTCGTCGGCGACAGTGGCGCTGACGACGATCGCCACCCCGTACTCCTTGGCCAGGCCCTCGAGTCGCGAGGCGAGGTTCACGCCGTCGCCCATGGCCGTGAAGCTGAAGCGCTCCGGCGCGCCGAAATGGCCGATGTGGACGTCCCCGCGATGGATGCCGAAGCGGGTGGGCCACGGAGCACGGCCGCGCCACGCGTCGCTCGCGAAGAGGACGTGCAGCGCCTCGACGCTCGCGAGTGCCGCTTCGCAGGCCCGGCGCGGATGGCCCGGGATCGGTCGCGGCGCGTTCCAGAGCGCCATGACGCCGTCCCCCGTGTACTTGTCGATGATGCCGCCGCTCGCGTGGATCGTGCGGGTCAGGACCTCGAGGTAGGCGCCGAGACCGGTCGCCAGGACGTCGGGATCGAGCGCCTCGGCGAGAGTCGTGAAGCCGGCCACGTCCGAGAAGAGAACGGTGACGTCCTGGACCCGAGCGCCCAGCGTGGGCTCGTGGTGTGCGTCATAAAGGTCGCGGACGAGGTCGAGCGGGACGTACTTGCCGAGGGCGCGGAGCGCCGTCTTCGCCTGTTCGATGCTGCGGGTCGCTTCGTCGACGTCGCGGAACGCCGCGGAGCCGTCGTTCGACGCCGCGAAATCGAAGGCGCGGAGACGGGTCGCGTTCGCGATCAGGCGTCGGAGGTCACGTCGCATCGCTCGCAGCATGATCCAGCACGCCGTGGTGGCGCCCAGCACGAGTGCGAGCGCGATCCCGAACGCCCGGCGCCGCGACGAGTCGAGGGCGCCGAGATAGTGCGACTCCGGGACGACGATCCCGACGAGCCACCCGTGCATGCGATCGCCGAGCAGCGCGGCGACGCTGACGAGATGGGAGACCCCGCCGACATCGAGGCGCATCACCGTGGGCTCGTCGCTCGTCGCGTCGCGGAGTGCCGGGGCCGCTAGCGCGGCGACGACCGGCGCCGGCACCACGTCCGACACGACTCGCACGTCCCCGAGCTCCGGATCCAGATTCCCGCGGCGATCGAGAAGGTCCAGGCGATCGGAGGCGGATACGCGCGAGATCAGCCTGCCGAATCGGTCGCACAAGAAGACGACGTGGTCGTCCCCGCCGGTCGGCGTGTCGTGCGTCACGCGCTCGTCCACGGCGACCCGTGTGAGGTCGTCGACGCGGTCGCTGTGCAGGGTGACGCGCACCACACCGAGAAACCGGCCGCCTCTCGCCCAGAGCGCCTTCTGGAGACTCACGACCCGGCGGCGTTCGGCTTCCGGCAAGGCGCCGTCGGCTTCGAAGAACGAGAGGTCGCTCCAGAGCGCACGCCCTCGGAATTCCGGACGCGAGGGCGTGGTGAACGAGGGGTGAGTCGTGGGGTCGGCCGCTCCGCCGGTTACCGGCTCGACGGGCGAGCGCGTCCCGTCGCCCGCGACCCACTGCTCATCCGCGCGCCAGCCGAGGGGGCTTGGAAGCACGCGGCGCACGAGCAATCCCGCATCCGTGTCCGCCGCGGCACGGCTGACGGAGATCTGTCCCGACCCCGCGGCATCGAGCCGGAGGTCGCCGGTCTCGTGTAGAGCCTCGTCCTCTGCGTATGTTCCGATCGCCCGACCGAACGTGAACGTGATGTCGGCCACGTGCGGCTGGCCGCCGAGGGCGCCGACGAGCACACGGTCGGCCGCTTCCGCCGTCAGGAGACCGAGGGCCGCTTGTGCCTCGAGCGCGGTGACGAGTCGCTCGGCCTCGCCGAGATGGGCCTCGAGACGCTCCGCTACGCGTCGGCTCGCGTGCCGCATCAGCTGCTCCGACGCGAGGAGGATCGTACGCCGCGACGCTGCGTCGAGCAGCGACGACACGACGACGAGCAAGAGCGCGAGGATCGTGAAGGCGAGTGAGAGGAAGCGCGCCAGCGTGAGCCGGGGCGGCGTCACGACGGGTCCCTGATCGACATCCGGCGGCGCATCGTCCGATCTCGGTTGGATGCCGCCGGGTCGCACGGGTTTCGCGGCGTCCCGCGAGCCCCGAGGTGTGCCGTGCATCCGCGTGCCGCGCTCGCACGTCGGGTGGCGCGCAGTGTCGCTTCCGATCGGAGCGTCAGTCGTGCGGCGCGCTCTCGCGCTTCGCGAAGCAGATCGATCTGGCCGTCCTACGCGCGGCCGTGACGCCCGGCCTCATCTGACCGCACGTCGTGAGGCAGTGAGTCGTCGATCTATTCGAGTGGAGATTCCCGACCTCACCGAGCCAGACGAAAGCGCTCGAGCTCGGGCGCTTTCGACAGCTTGCAGGTGATCGCCGTTCCTTTGCCGTTCGGCACGCAGTGCAGCGGGGGACGCGTGTTGGCGCAGTGGGCGGCATTGTCGGGGCCGAGCGTCGAGCCGAGAGTGACCGAGAACCACAAGAGGGGACCGTGGCCCTCGTCGAAGGTCGGAATGTCCGCAAGGCGGGCGTCCTTGGCCCGCACTTTGACGTCCACGGTGCGCCAGTCGGAGGACTTTCGGAGAAGGCGCACCTCCGTCAGGCCGTTGGCCGAGCCGTGCAGGCAGGTGGGGGGCAGGGCGTCCGAGTGATTGCGATAGCGGTGGCTGGCGCCGTTCTTCGAGGTCGTCCAGCCGTCGCGCGGGTCGCATCCGGTCCCCGGACCGCCGCCCGGAATACTGAGCGTGCGGACCGACCACTCCGCGAGTGACGCGTACTCGGGAACGAAGCTGTGGAGCAGCAATTGCAAACCGTCGGTCGATTGTTGGAGCGGCTCGGGAAAGGCGACGCGCGCGGTGATCTTCAATCGCTCGTCCCCGACCGGGCGCCCGAGTCCGACCAGGTTGATGGCGCTCTTCGTGAACGTCCCGCTGCCGCTCGGACAGATGGCGCTGTCCGGATCGAGCGCGATCCGCACGAGCATGTCGCCGCCCTCGGTGCCCGCCTCGCCCGCGATCTCGATCCAATAGGTGGTCTCCGCGAGGACGCGCGTGACGAGCTTCGTGTCGTTCCGCCCCGGGTCGTTGGCGCACGCGATCTCCCGCAGCGCGAGACATCCACCGGTGGAGACGCTGATGACGGTCTGGGGTGTCCCCGGAAACGGCCAGGTCAGCGCGGAGACGGAGAGGGTGCCCGTCGCGGGAGCGACGTAGCGATACCAGACGCTGTTCGTGTTGCGGTTCGGCCCGCCCGTCGAGCACGATTGCAGCGGGTCGAGGGGCCCGGTGGTGGCCGTTCGGCTGTCGAGGCTCTCCTCGAACGAGACGCTGTCGAGCGGTGCCGCGGCGAGGCACTCGTCCTGCGCCTCGAGTGCCGACGCGGCTCGCGGCGCGGACAGCACGACGACCAGGGTCACCGCCACCAGAACGATGCCGAGTGTTCCTCCCGAAATCCTCACCTGTGCCGCCATCGCCCCTCCCGTTCGCCACATCTGTCCGTGCCTACGGAGTCCGCGCCGCCCGTCGGACGGCGCCCGTGCGGGCCGTCGACGAAGACGTCACGATCTGCGCGGAGCTCCGCTCGATGATCGTAAGTGATGCGTGGTGCGATGGTGCGATGGTGCGTGGAGATGGTGGTACGCGTGTGCCGAGACCGCCGTTCGCTTAGCAAACGATCGTTCGCGGCAGCAAGCGAAAAATCGCCGCTAGACGTTCCGCCTCCCGGCCTACGCGCCGGGCGGGAGCGGCGGCGGCTTCGCGCGGAACGTCGCGGGTGTCGTTCCGCGCCAGCGACGAAAGGCGCGATAGAACGTGCTGGGCTCGCTGTAGCCGAGACGCGCCGCGATTTCGTCGATGGTCGAACGACCGGCGCGCAGGAGGTGCTCGGCCCGCGCGCGTCGGACGTCGTCGAGGAGCTCCGCAAACGTCGTGTCTTCGCTCCGGAGCCGGTGCTGGATCGTTCGTGGGCGGAGGCCGAGGAGTGCGCCGACGGTCGCGATGGTGGGCATCTCCTCTTCGAGGATGCGCCCGATCGCGGCGGTGACGTCGGCGGCGAATGGTCGCGAGCGGCCTGGGCCGAGCGTGGTGAGAGCATCGGCGGCGAGTCGCTCGAGATAGAACGCCAGCGTCTCGTCGGCCGAGGATACCGCGTGCCCGAGGGCACTGGCGGGGAGCACGACGGACGCGCGGGGCTGATCGAAGTACAAGCGGCCGGTCCGGAACGTCCGCCGATATGGTTCCAGGCGGCGTGGTCGGGGGTACGGGAACGACACGCCGTCCGGCACGATGCTTCGGTGCGTGAGCTGTCGGCAGCCGGTGAGGAGGGCGGCGAGGCGGACGTCGACCTCGTGCCGCGGGCTCGTGGGCTGGGCCGTCCGGTCATGGAGCTGGATCGTGGTCTGCCCGTCCTCGTGCTCGATACGACAGTCCACGCCCTCGTGGAGGAGGCGGTAGTAGCGGCTCACGCGTTCGAGGGCGTCGCCGAGCGTTCGGCTGGAGGCCGCGACGTAGCCGACGAGGCCGAGACTGCGGACGTCGATGCGCCGCCCGATCCGCAAGCCGAGCGCGGGGTCGGGATCGCGGCGGAGCAGGTCGCGCCAGGTATCGGCGAGCACGGAGATCGGCACGCGTGCCTCGAGATCCGCGACGGCGTGTGTCGCGTGCCGCTCGGACGTGGAATCGTGTGGATCTCGCCCGTCCGTCGACCCACGCAGCACGAGCGGAATCCTGGCGAGGCCGGTCAGCTCGGGCGGCATCGGCGGCGGAGGGGCGCGCGGGGCATGCGGCTTCGCAGAAGCAGGTCGCGTGCCGCCGGCATCGCGCGCCGAACCGTGCGTCGAGCGGCGATCCGCCGCGATCGGCGGCGTGTCGTTTCGACCCGTGGGTCGGAACGACACGCGCCAGGGTCTCGCCGGCCCTGAAATTTTCGTTGACATTGCCGCCGCGACTGCCATCGTGCGCGCGATCCGCGAGACGCTCCACGAGACCCCACACAACGCTGCGCGCCGGACGCCGGCGTGGGCCGATGACCGGAGGACCGCGATGCCGTACCCGCCCCGAGTTGCTCGTCTGTCGTTGGCCGCTGCCCTGACCGCATCCCTGTGGTCTGCACCGCTCGTCTTCGCGCAGACCTGCGTCGTCACGACGACCGACGACTCCGCGCTGGGCGCGCCGACGATCCCGGGCTCGCTTCGCGATTGCCTGGAGCGTGGCCGGAGCGGCGACACCATCACCTTCGATACGGCCGTCTTCGACCTCACGAATTCGGACGCCGCCACGACCGTTGGTGTCCAGCAGCCCCTCCCGGCGCTCGACGACGGCAACGTGACGATCGACGCGTCGGATCGGCGTGTCACGGTCAACGGGTCCGGGACGGTCGACGCGAGCGGCATCGTGATCACTTCCGGTGGCAACGTGATCCGCGGGCTCGCCATCGTCGACTTTCCGAAGGCCGGCCTCGTGCTCCAGGGCGGTGCCGGCAACGTGATCGGCGGCAATCGCACCACGGGGACCGGACCGAACGGGCAGGGACTCCGCATCTCCGGGAACGGCACGGACGGCATCGAGATCGCGGGCTCCGGGGCCGCGAGCAACGTCGTGAAGGGCTGCTGGATCGGGCTCGACGCCGACGGTTTCACGGAGCGCCCGAATCTCCATGCCGGCGTCGTGATCGAGAACGGTGCGACCAGCACGGTGATCGGCGGCGGCGTGCCCGGTGAGGAGAATGTGATCGCCAACAACGGCGGGAGCGGCATCGAAGTACGCACCGCCACCTCCCGCAGGAACTCCGCGCGTTCGAACCGCATCACGCGCAACTCGAGCGGTGGCATCAAGCTCTTCGACGGCAGCAACGACGGCGTGCGGCCGCCGGACATCGCGAGCATCGAGGATCTCGGTCCGAACGGCGCCGGCACGGGCTCGACCTTTCGCGTCACCGGAACGACCGCGGCGCCGGGTGACGTCGAGCTCTTCAGCGACACCGGTGATCAAGGCGCGACGCTGCTTGGTCGCACCGTGAGCAACGGCGCCTGGACGCTCGACGTCGACGCCGGCGCCCTCGAGAACGTCACGGCGACCTTCACCGACGCGCTCGACAACACGTCGCAGTTCGGGGTCTTCGGTCTGACCGCCGGTGACACGGACGGCGACGGGGTGTCGGACGAGCTCGAGGCTTCCGCCGGGATGGATCCGAGCGACCCACTCGATACACCGGCGGTCGTCCGGAGCCTGTCCGTACAGAAGCTCGGCATCGCGTTGAACTTCGCGAAGCCGGACAAGGACTCGATCAAGGTGGCGGCGAGCCTCCCGCTCCCGTCGACGTTCGTCCCTGGCGGTGCGACCGTGGGCATCCAAGTCGCGGGGTACGCCGAAGCCTTCGTGCTCGACCCGAAAGGGAAGGGCGAGTCGACCAACGGCAAGATCGCGCTCAAGCTGACGAAGGCCGGCGACTTCACCTTGAAGTTCGGCCTGAAGAAGTCCGAGCTCGAGGCGAGGCTCCAGTCTTTCGGGCTCCTCGATACGACGACCGGCAAGGCCGGCCGCCGCTGGGTGCTGCCGGTCGCGGTCACGACCGACGGGGTGGTGCAACAGACGACCGTCACGGTCCTCTACAAGGCGACGCAGGGGAAGAGCGGGAAGACGAGCAGCCCGAAGTAGTCGGCGATCGTCGGCGTTCGGACTTGCCCGCTGCGCGGCCGCCGAGTAGGCGTGCGGCGTGCAACGGCCGCGCCGCGCGAAGGCGACCACGGCTCCGGGGTCGCGTGGAGCCGGCACGACGGGGAAGGCGACGATGCCGTACGCGCTCGTCGCCTCGCTTCTGACGGGTGCGATCGTCCTCGTGGTCGAGATCGTCGGCGCGCGGGTCGTGGGTCCGTACTACGGAGCCAGCGTCTACGTGTGGTCGGCGCTGATCGGCGTCACGCTCGGAAGCCTGACGCTCGGCTACGTCGCGGGCGGATGGGCCGCGGATCGCTGGCCGCCGCTCGGCGCGTTCGCGTTCGAGACGATCGGCGCCGCGCTCCATCTCCTGCTCGTGCCCCCGCTCCGCGAGCGCGTGCTCGTCGCCACGACGGCACTCGGCTTGGAGATCGGATCGTTGGTGAGCGTCGCGGTGCTCTTCGGGCCGCCGCTGGTCTTGCTCGGGATGACCGGGCCGTCGGCGGTCCGCCTCGTGACCCGGGACGCCGCCGTGCTCGGGCGCGGTGTCGGGACCGTCTATGGCGTCTCGACGCTCGGCAGCATGCTCGGTGCCGTCCTGACCGGATTCGTGCTGATCCCGAGTTTCGCGGCGGCGACGCTGGTGAACGCGTGCGCGGCCCTTCTGCTCGCCATCGGCGGGGTCGGTCTCGCGCTCGCCGGCGCGTCACTCGGCGGCGGTGCCGCCCTCGTCGCCGCCGCGCTCGCCGCCGTCGGTGCCGCGCGTGGTCCGTCGTTGCCGCCGCACGTGCGCTACGTCGGCAACTCCTTCTACGGAGAGCTCAAGGTGATCGATACGCCGGCGCACCGGGTCCTCCTCATCGACGGCGTGGACAACGGCTTCGTCGATCGCGTCTCGATGGAGCCGCGGGCGCCGTACATCGCCGCGTTCGACTACCTGCCCGCGGTGCGGCCGGGCGCGAACCGGGCGCTCTGCATCGGCCTCGGCGCCGGTGGCGTGCCGCGCGCGTTCCATCGCCGGGGGATCGCGACCGACGTCGTGGAGATCGATGCCGAGATCGCGCGTCTGGCGCGTGAGTGGCTCGGCTTCCCCGCGGACATTCCGGTGATCGTCGAAGACGGGCGTACGTACGTGGAGCGAACGCACGCGCGCTACGATTTCGTCGTGCTGGACGCGTTCCACGCCGAAACCCACCCGGTGCATCTCTTCACGCGCGAGTTCTTCGCGCGCGTCGACGCCGTGCTGGCGCACGGCGGGATCCTGGCGATCAACATGGCGGGGATCCCGGACGGCGAAGGATCGGCCGCCTGGCGATCGGTGCGCCGCACGCTCGCCGAGCGCTTCGCCCACGTCCGCGTCTTCGCGACGCCGACGCCGCCGGAGGCGTCGACCCGCGTCACCAATCTCTTCATG
>Ga0268299_1003626_pt1 | contig 13712 bp, 15 predicted proteins | sample NOBtaG_FD_193484 | JGI IMG/M metagenome (GOLD analysis project Ga0268299, IMG submission 193484) | Activated sludge microbial communities from bioreactor in Nijmegen, Gelderland, Netherland - NOB reactor | ecosystem: Engineered > Bioreactor > Aerobic > Activated sludge | place: Netherlands...
CGTTTTACCTGACGAGCAGCAGTTTTGAGAAAATATTGGCGATATTCCATGCATCATCATGACCGCGATGGTGGGTGCCTTCCAACTCCAGCCCCATAATTTCCAATGCGCGCGTCATGCCCACTTCATAAGGCAGCGCCTGCATAATTGCGAACAGCGTTTTCACATTGATGTGGCTGTTGCTGAACGGATATTGCACTTTGTGCGTCTCACATTGGTGCTGAAACAGGCTGCGATCATAATCACCATAGCTGGCCCAGGCGCGCCGTTTGGACAAATATTCGCGTTCAAGAATCAGACAGGCTTGCTCGAACGACACGCCTTTATTGACCATTTTGGGCGTCAGAGTCGTCAACTCGGTGCAGAATTCGCTGACTTTTGACCGCTCCGGTTTCACCAGAATGCTCCGTTTTTCCAGGCGTTGGGTGCTGGCAATATCGACCAGACAAACGCCGATTTCGATAATTTCGCTCTCCTGGCCTTCCGGGGGCGTCCCAGGCCAGCAGGTTGCTTCAATATCGACGATGATAATTTGATCCAGTTTTCTTGCCAAGATATTTCAACTCGAAATAACCCATGTAAAATGTGTAACGGTTGGCCCAACAGCCTCAGATTGACCCAATAGCGTCAGATTGATGGAATACTGTGAGATTGGCGAAATGACCTGCGCATGTTAGGCTAGATGTAAGCAATGAGTGCGATTTGCGTAATTGTAAGCAAAAAATGTTAAGAAGCATAGGAAAACTTCGATGAAAAACCCCCAACTGACATTTTTCTGCGAATTGGATGCTCTGGCGCTGGAAGTTTTATTCACAGACCCGGCTGTGGTTGATGATCTGGTGGCACTTAATGCGGGTGTTTCGCTGGGAATCCTGGATTTGAGCCAGCAGCGCGCCGCCGTTGTGCAGAAATTGAACGCAGCAGACATTCCAGTGATTGCGTGGCTGCTGCTGCCGAACAGTGAAGGTTACTGGTTTAACGCCAACAATTCCGCGCAGGCTGTCGCGCGCTATGCCGCTTTCAAAATCTGGACGGCTGAAAATAATTTGCGATGGGATGGCCTGGGGATCGATATTGAGCCGGATATGCGCGAAATTCAGCAAATCGCCGAGGATCGCAGCAAATTGCCTGCGCTCATTCTGGGGCGTCTGTTCGATAACGAGCGCGTTCACAAGGCGCAGGCGGAATATATCGCCCTGGTCGCACAGATGCGCGCCGATGGCTACCGCGTCGAAAGCTATCATATCCCATTTATTGTCGATGAACGCCGTGCCGGAGCGACTCTGTTGCAGCGCATCACTGGGTTAATTGATGTGCCAGTTGACCGCGAAGTGCTGATGCTTTACACCAGTTTTGCCAAATCAATCGGCGCGGGAATCCTGTGGAGTTACGCGCCGGACGCGGGGATTATCGGCATTGGCAACACGGGCGGCGGCGTCGAACTGGCGGGTGCGGATAAAATTCCGCCGCTGACCTGGGCGGATTTCAGCCGTGATCTGCTGCTGGCAAAACAGGTTAAGAAAGATGTCCATATTTTCAGCCTGGAAGGGTGCGTCCGGCAGGGATTTTTGACTCGGCTTAAAGAATTCAACTGGAATGATTCGGTCACACCGCCCGTCGAATTGTCGTCGCGCGTCGATAATTTTCGGCGATTTTTGCGAGGCTTTCTGTGGGCGACGGCACATCCCGCGCTGGTCATCGGCGGTTTGCTGGTGATGGGCTGGCTGTTCCGGCGGCGCTGATTCGCGATGTGTTCCGCAGATTATTCGTGAATTTCAAACACCTGCTGCACATCCGGCTTGCCATATTCTGCGCCTCCGGTCATCACAATCAGGTTATCCAACACGCAGGAATAACTCGCGCCGTGTGTGTGTCCGCAGAGAACGGTAATGCGGCGATCAGGCCGTGCCGCCATGATCTCGCGCAGCACCTCGCCGACAGCCTGACAGCTAAAATGCGGCAAAAAATCTTCGCTGGTCACTTCACCTTCGTGCCAGCAGGATTCGCGATAGGGTGGGACGTGCGTCACGACGTAGACATGCTCATGATTCACCAGCGCGCGTGGCAGCATCTCGCGGAAATAAGCGGCGGCAGCGTCGCCTAGCATATTGAGTTTGCGCCGCCGTTCCTCTTTATCCAGCCCGATAAAATCTTCAATCTGAAGGTAATCGTTGAGCATGACCTCAGAGGTGGCATAGTCGCCCATACGCGCATCAGCCCACGAGTCATGACCGATCAACCCAACTCCACGTGCGATGGTGACGACGCCCGCTTGATTCAGCCACACCAGCCGCTCAGACTTTTCGCACAATTTAGCGACGGTGGCCTGCACCGAGGCGAACCCGGCGCGGTAGTAATCGTGGTTGCCCAACACAAAATAGGTGGGCACTTTGACGCGCATTTCCAGCCATTTGAGATGCTGTGCCAGCGTGTTGGCCTGCGAAATATCGCCAGAGATGACCAAAAGATCGGGCTGCTGTTTGAGAATTTTTGAGAAAAAACCATCAAAATGGTGAAGGCGCAAAAAATTCAGGTGGATGTCAGTGAGCCAGACCATGCGTTTCATACGTTTTCTCGCATTGTGTAATAGAGGTTTCTTTCCATCCGACACTATTCATGGACTCTGGATTGCTGTATGCTCAATCATACAACAAATATTTCAAAGAGGCTTAAAGCGATGACCACATCCAATCGACGCGAAACTCTGGAGCAGCTTCATCGTGAGCTTGAGGCCGCCCTTGCGAGTAATGATACCACACAAGCACGGCTCGACAGTCTGAAAGCGGACATCCGGCGGGCGCTCGATCAGCTTGAAGGCGATGAGGACGAGACGCTGGTCGAACAGTTGCAGGAAGCGGTAGTCGAGCTTGAAGCTGAACATCCTACGCTGACCGCTACCATCAGCGCCGCGATCAATATTCTGAGCAGCGCGGGGATATAGTGAAGTCGTTGCAAAATCGTGCGTTCATTTTCCAAACTGTATGGACTTTTGATCCAGCGAATGAGCTAAAAGCTAACGACTAAAAGCTGCCTTTGATCTGCTGCGCGATGTAGTGCGCCGTCGCCATAATGGACAGCATGGGGTTGACGCCCGCCGCTGTGGGGAGCGCGCTGCCATCGGCAACATACAGATTTTTCACCTCATATGTTTCACCTTCAGGAGTGATCGCGCCGAGTCTGCTGGAAGCGCCGATGCGACAGCTTGACATCTGGTGTGCGCTAAAAAGCGCAATCGCGTTACTGTCGTATCCAGCCGCACGGACGCCTGTCAAAAAATCCTCGAAATTGCCATCGTGATATGCTTGCAGGCGGTTGTGCGGCCCATAAATCACCTTTGCCCCGGCGGCGTGATGAATTTTGAGCGCTTCGATTAGGCCGTGCATCAGATGGCGCGCATCATAGGCGCTGATTTTATAATGCAGCGTAGGTTCGCCGCGCTTGTCCACCCTGACCTGCCCGCCGTGAAAATCACGCGCGAGGATAATCAAATTGGAATAATGATCGAGCCGCTGCATATTTTGTTTGTGGGTCCGCCCGGAACGCCAGGGGAAGGCCTGCGCCGCCAAGCCCGGATGCACAGGCGCGGTTTCCAGCCAGACGCCGTAGCCGCGCCCATCCAGATTGACGAACTGCTGTGAGACGCGCGTTTGTGGTGCGCCGCGCCAGCCCATCATCGGCTCGTCAAACTGGCTGAAAATCGCCGTAACGGGATGGATATGTAAATTTGCGCCGATATTTGAGTTGCTCAAGCCAGAGCGCATTAAAATTGCTGGGCTATGCACCGCGCCCGCCGCGACGACGATAATTTTTGCCTGGATCGTCAATTTTTGAATGCCGCCGTCCAAATTTTTAACCGAAATTTCCGCGCCATGAGCCACACCGCCGCGATGCAAAATACGTCTGACTTCCGCATTGACGATAATCCGTGCGCCCCGGTTAAACGCATCCTGCAAATAGGTTTTGAGCGTACTTTGTTTCGCGCCGAAGGGGCAGCCGTAATTACAAAAGCCGCAGTCCTCGCAGCCTTTGACGTTGCGCGGGATGACGCCGACGTGATAGCCGAGCGCTTTGCAGCCGCGTTCCAGGGCAGCATTGAGCGGATTCGGCGCGCTTTCGTCGGTATTGACGTGGACGCGCTGCATCACGGCATCCATACTGCGCTGAAAATCGAGGCTTTCAGCAGCCGCGAATCCATAATCTTTCGCCCACTCGCGCAGGACGTAATCCGGCGTACACAGCGAGGTTGTCCAGTTAATCGTCGTGCCGCCGCCGAGGGTGCTGCCCGCCAGCAAATGGACGCCGAGGTCGGCTGTCGTCAACACCCCGCGCCGCTCATACAGATTTTCGGTACTTTCGCGCTCTCTGCTATGAAAATCAGAATCCGCGTAATAGCCGCCTTTTTCGACGACAATCACGTCCAGACCCGCCGCTGTCACTTCGCCCGCGACCACGCCGCCCCCAGCGCCAGAGCCGATCACCAAAACATCGGTATAAAGCGTCGTCGGTGCTGTAATCGCCAACGGGACAATCGGACGCGGCATTTTTTCAGCGGCAGGGGGAAGCGCATAATTGTAAATTGACCAGGTGGGGTTGGCCTCGCCGTTGGGCATGGCGACGTAAAAAATCGCCAGCGACAGCCGTTTGACCGCTTGAAAGGCTTTGCGCATCATTGGGATGGGGCTGTCTGCCCAGGTGCGCAAAACGGCGGTGCGTTCGCCCAGGTCAAGCTGCGAAAAAGGTCGATTTTGCTTGGCTGTCGCGCGGTTCAGCCAGCCGACTTCGAGCGCCCACAGAAACCAGCGCAGCTCGCGAATACTGTTTTCGTCGGCGACCTGCTCAATCGCATTTTCAACCTCGTTGGCGAGATTGAGATCGGCGGCCTTCAAGCGAAACAGGCGCGAATCATCGCCATTTTCGGCTTCCAACGCCGGAATGAACGTATCGCAGATGAGCGCTAATGTCTGTTTTTCGCGGGCATTCAGCCAGGACATTACAATTCCTTAAAACAGCGTTCTCCTTTATGGATTATACAGAAAACGCCGTTAAATCCCGCGAATCAAACCAGACTCGAACGTTCTCTGGGCTGAAAGCTGATCGCTGACGGCTGACCACTAATTAAACAACGGCGAACCACGCATCTCCATCGGCAGGCCGAAAATCCAGACGGCGACCAGCGCCAAGCCGATCAATACCAGCGCCCAGGGGATCAGTCCCAACATGCCATCGCGCCGATACAGCCTCAGCGACGTGCGTTGGGCGATGACCAGACTCCAGAGCAAGCCGCCGAACAGCGCGCCGCCCTGCACCAGACCGATAATGTTCATATCGGTTGTGATCGCGCCGAAACGCTGCCACTCGCCTGTCATGCCGAGAAATTCCTGAAACACGGAAATAATCGTCAGCGCGCCTGTGAGGAAGTGAAAGCTGTAATGCGCAATCCAGATTCCCAGGCCGAGCGGCACAAAGGCTGGGGCGAACGCCGCTACCGAATCCCGCAGCGAAAATTTGCGCGTCGAGTTGGTGAAAATGCGCGCCAGAGTCGCCGCCAGCAGCGTGATTCCAACGGGCAGCAGTAAATTCGCGATCATAAAAATGATGAACAGGACGATCAATTCGCTCTGGATATTGAAGGTTTCCGCCAGCCAGCGCTCCAATTCGTAAACAGGCGGCACCATGCCAAACGCATTGCTCAAGCCCATGAATGCCAGGATAATGACCAGAAATGACACATCCCAGCGCTTCGACCATGCGTCCGGCTGAACCAATTCGCGCCCCGGTGTTCGCACCATTAAGCCGACATTCTGGTAGGGGCAGGCGCGCACACAGTCCAGGCACATCGTACATTCGAGATTGCTCTTGATCTGCGGCGCGAATAGCAGCGTCCCGCATCCAGGCGTACCGTCCGGCCCATGATGGACTTCGATAGGCGTTCCCCCGGCGATCTGGTCGATTCGAATCACAGGCGTTGGGCTGTAGCTGCCGTTGACGCACTCTTTGCCGACGCAGGTCTGGCAAATATCATGATTTTTAACGCTGATTTGTGTGGGCGAGACTGTCGAATACACAAAATTGAATGTCCCCAGGGGGCAAACATATTTGCAAAAAGCCGATTCGCTAAAAACCGCTTCCAGCACAAACGACGCGACAAAATAAAAAATAATCACCCAGGCGGTCAGCAGCGGGCTTGCCCACAGGTCGAGCCATTCGTAGAGCAAAAACAGTGTGAACAAACCGCCAATTGCCAGCCATTTATTGCGCAAAAAACGCGGAAAACGGCGTCCCGGCAGGCTGAGTCGTTTGGCGAGGGTGCGCGGGATGGTGAACGGACAGCCCATGCAGAATAAATTGCCCGCCAGCAAAAGCGCGATCACCACCAGCCCGCGATAATGTATCCAGGGCGTGACGGTTGCCAGATTGCGCGAGGCGGTTTGCGGCCCGGTGAAGCCATCGATGATGAGCAGCACGGCGATGATCGCCAGCGGAATCTGCAACACCAGCCGACCCCAGCGCCAGCGCAGAACGCGACCAATGACTGGCAGTTGCAGCACGTCGAATAACCCGCGCGGACGGTCAAGAGGTTTATTTTGAACAGCCATATTTTAACTTTCTGCTTCCGTTGTCATTTCTGGTGCGCTGCTGGCGACTTTCATGTCGAACGATTTGACGACTTTTTCGCCATTTGCCAGTGTCACCGTCACCTCGACAATCCAATCGCCCGCCATCGCCCACTCGAACGGGACGCGGTACTGTCCATTTGAGCCGCTTTCGATTTCGCCGAAAACGGACGTCATGCCAGCGTGATTCATGTCCCCACGCACGGCAATTTTTGCGTCATTGACAGGCGCGCTGGAAGAATCGGTCACAGTGATGACCAGCATCGCATCGCCCACGACCAGCGGTTCAGGCTCAACGACCAACGCAATATTGAAGTCAGCGTTTTGCGTTGTCGCCTGTTGGCGGCAGCCTGCGGCGGTCAAAAGTATCAAAAAAATCAAAAATCCAGTTTTTCGCATATCGTCTCCTAGGATGAGGATAACGCTTAATGATAAGCACCAACTTAGAAAATAATTTTTACGTGATTCTACTCTTGAATGGCCTTATCAATCGGGTATATAGTTTTGCTGTAATGAGAATCGAAAGGATAGGCCATGATTCGTTCGATATTTCTACTGTTGGTCGCCCTGTTCATTGGACTGCCTGTTTCGGCGCAGCGGACGACGGCTTTACCTGAATCCACGCCGAATACGTTCACCACCCAGACCGACCCGGTTTCGCTGATCGGTGCATACTATAACGCCATTAGCCGAGGGGAATATGATCGCGCTTATAGTTATTGGGAGCAAGCCCCACGTAACCAAAGCGAAGCCCAGTTCGCAGCAGGCTTTGCCGACACGCAGACCGCGCGGGCGATTATCCGTCTGCCCATTTTTACTGATGCCGGGGCCGGCAATATTTATGCCTCGATTCCTACGCTGGTGACGGCTCTGCGGCGTGATGGTACACAGCAATTTTATACAGGCTGCTTTGTTGCCCACAAGACCAATGTTCCAGTCGGGAATGCCGCTGAACCCGATCCAAACTGGTATCTGCGCGAGGGTACATTGCGGCAGCAAACAGCGCCAAATTTCAGCACGCTCGATACGGCCTGCGATGAGACGGATACCCTGACATCTGGTTTATTTTCGGTCAGCCAGTTTGAACCGCCTGAATTGATTCAATCCTATTTCAGCGCGATTGCGACGGGTAATTTTCCGCTGGCGGCGAGCTATTGGGAAAATCCGCCCGGTGATTTGTTCGCGGCTTCCTACAGCAGCATCGTCACAGACGCGCAGGGGATCGAGCTTTACGTGAATCCGGAAATCTATGCCAGCGGCGCGGCGGGCAGCGTTTACGCCAATATCCCTGCTTTGGCGCTGGTGACAGCCGCCGATAACACGCCCTATTTCCTCACGGGCTGCTATATCGTGCGCAGGTCAAACGTTCCGGCTGGAAACGCCACTGAGCCTGATCCGAACTGGTATTTCTACAACGCCACGTTCAGCCAAGCGGTGGACGCGGCCTCGGCAGTCGATATTCTGGCAGCCGGTTGTGAGCCGCAGTAACCCCTTGACAGCCGAATAAAAACTCGAATATAGTGAAATAAGCGCGTACAGGAAACTGTGCGCGTTTCTTTTTGCCAATCAGCCATCTCTTTTTTAGGGGTGGCTATTTTTATTCCACAGGAGGAATCATGAGCCAACCAGAAACGATTGCCCTGACCGACGCCGAATTTTTGCAGACATTTGAAGCCGGAACGCTGCACCGCTTTCACCACCGCGATCATATCCGTGTCGCGTGGCTTTATTTGCGGCGCGACGGCTGGAAACGCGGCTATGCCCAGGTTCAGGCCGGGATTCAACATTTTGCGTTTTCCCACAACGCTCACAGCCTGTATCACGAAACGATCACGCGCTTCTGGGCGTTGAGCGTGTGGAATGTGCTTCCAGACGAAGGCGATTTCGAGATTTTTGAGGCGAAAAATCCGCATCTGTTCGACAAAACGCTGATCGCGCAGTTTTACAGCGCTGATGTACTGCGTTCGCAAACGGCACGATCCGAGTGGGTCGCGCCGGATTTGAAGCCGTTCGCCATTCCACCCGGATCAAACATCGATTTGGATTAACAAAATTGAGTGGTTTTTCTAGCAGGGCAGGTCTCAGTCCTGCCCTACAACGTCAATTCATTTCGATAACGCGCTTAAAAAGCTGACAAGCTGAAGCGTTGACAAGCTGAAGTGCTGGCAAGTCAGAAGCTACGGCAGATCGAGCGTGAACGTCCAGGGGCCGCGCATAATCTTGCCCAACTCTTCACGGGCGGCGTCTACAGCCTCGTTAAAATCGACACCATCAGGAATTTCGAGAATGTCGATGCCGAGTCCACCGCCACCCTGCGGGCTGGTTTCAAAATTGACTTCAATATCGATTCCATCTTCAGCCAACACCTGCTTGATCTGCTCCCAATCCTGCGGGCCTTCCATCATCGATGTCGCCAGTGAGCCGACATCCAGTGTTAACGAATCCGGCGTTTCTTCGTGGAAAACCTGAAAGCTCAGGTCACGGCAGCGGCGCTCGGTTTCCAGAGCCATTTCCTGTTTCGTGCCTGTGATCGAAATTCCGGTGAGAATGCCAACTTCTTCATCCAGCGCGAGGGTCGCTTTCGGCATCCAATCCTGGGTATCGGGCATATCGTAGCAAACGCGCGCGGTGGTCTGCATCGGCGTGATTGACACCGATTCCAGTGTCATCGATAAGCCTCTGGCCTCAATCGTCTGGTTGGGTTCGAGCGTTAAAGCGGGGTGGACGAGCGCGCTGAATTCAAACTCGAACGGCCCAATCGGCTCTACCGTATCGCCGATTTTTAGTGTGCTGTCCTCTGGAATATAAAACGTGTCGTCAACGGTGAAATCGCCCAGCTTGAGCGCAAATTTCATGTTCAGCGTTGCGGGCAGTGACTCAAACTGATTCTCAAAATAGTCATTGTCAATAATCCATTCATCTGTGCCTTCGCCGGGGCGGACGGCCTGACTATAGTATTCAACTGTCGCAGTCCGTTTGTAGGGAGTATCGCTGGTTTCAAAAGTGCTATTTGAATAAGAGAAGCTGCTTCCTTCACTGTCACCCAATATCGGATAGGTGCTGTAAGGCGAAAACAGGTCGGCGACATTCAGGTCTGATTCGACTGTGTAATTCACAGCAAGCCGCTGCGGATCAACGTAGACCCAGTTCAGAGTAAGCGTTACACCATCAATGGTCTGGCTTTGACCAATTTCGCTGACCAGTTCAGCTTGCTGCACGTCTGTCCAGATTGGACTATCCTGCGCGTAGCTCACGGCAGCGGATAGCAAAAACAGCGCTATCACGAGCGACAGTCGAAGAAACGATTTATTCAAATGTGCTTGTCTCATACGATCCTCTTGCGATAGTAAACAGATATGGCGGACGATGATGCAGCCGTTTTCCAGGCAAAAATCGCCACGCTACTCCCTACTATACACATCGCAAGATGATCCGCAACCTTCGAATAGCCTACGGCGCGCTCATCTGCGCAGCCTCGCCGGGGCGCAGCGTGACATCAATCGCGCCGTTGGCAGTCGGCAAATTTTTGATGCTAATTTCATCCCAGCCGTCCGGCCAATAGGCTTGAAAATTCGGCTGCCCATGTTTCCAGGTGACGCCAAGCAGCCCTTCCATCACCGCCCAGATGACCGACGGCGCGACCCAGGGCGAAAGTTTCATGCCCAGGTTGACTCCGGTTTCGCTGTGAAAATATTCGGGAAATTCAAATTGATTGATATTCATCGCGGCATCTTGCGGTTCGACAACCGGTTTCGCGACCATTTCCAGCGCTTTTAATGCGCGATTCGCATCAAATGGCGCGACGGCTACCGCGTACCACAATGTCGGGTTGGGCCAACTACCGCCGATCAAGCCAAATGCTGCCGCCGGATCATACATCGGGTCGGTATTAGGGATGGTGCGTAGGCCGCGCTCTGTCCAAAAATCCGGCTGCTCCAGGCGATCTAAAATTTTTCGCACCTGTGACTTTTCCGCGATGCCGCTCATCACCGGAAAAAGCGCATCGACGGTGACTTGCGGATTTTCGACTCCGTCACGCCGATAGAGCAGATAATAGTCATCTTTCCAAAGCTGTTGATTAATCGCGGTGATGATTCGCTCTGCGGCGTCGGCATAGGTCGAATCGCCTGTAAAATCTGCCGCCATTTTCAATGCCCGCGCGCTGAGTGCATTAATTTCGGTCACTTCGCCCGCGATAATCGTGTCGGGGATGATATTGCGCCACGAGGTGATACCCTGCATCATCACGCCCGCCGGGATGCTGACAAGTAAATTATTCGGGCCAATCGCGCGAACCATATGATCGGCTGCCGCGCGCACCGAGTCCAAAAATTCGCTGCGGAAAGCCTCGTCATGGTAATAATGCCAGTGATGCCAGATTGCCCAGATATAATGCGGTGTGTTATCGGCAATATTCAGGCCATAATCGTCCTCTTTGCCCGTTTCCAGATCGACATATTCGATAATTTTGCCATCCGGTTTTTGGCGATCTTTGAATACTTTTAAGGACGCCGGGCCAAACCATCCCGCCACGTAATCAATGCCGACGCTCATCCAGCCCGTATCGCGCCCCACGACAATCGCGTAATGATGCGGCGCATTGCTCATGCCCCAGCCGAGCGTGTAGTAACGCATACAGCGTGCGATATTCTCTTTGGCATAGCGAAAGGCCTCGTTGAGCAGCGGACTCGGCGTTTGCAGGGCACAGGTGTTTTGCAGGGCGGTTGTTTTGGGAAACATCTATTTTTATCCTCAGAAATTTTCTTCGCTGAAAGCGTGTCAAAATTTTCCCGATGATACCGCCGCCGCCAGCGAAATAAAAACGCCCCGATTTTTTCGAGGCGTTGATTTTCGAGTTTAGAAGGTCGGTTCAAGTTCGCGTTTTGGCTTAAGCTCAACCACGTGAGGCGTCATCAAATAGGGCTTCGTGACCCTGACGCCGGGTTGATAGTCGGGGTTATCCCACACAATCGTCACGCCCCAGCCGAGGGTTCGCCAATCATCTTCCAGGTAATCGGAGATGAGGGCCAGCGCGCGGAAGCCCATTTTAAGCTGTTTGCTCAGATTGGTGTCGAAGCGCCTGCCCGCGATCACATCTTCAAAATATTCCTGTGGCGAGACGTGATCGGCGACGGTGTGATAATCCATAATCGCGCTGCCCGCGACCATGCCGCGCAGATTCAACGAGCGGATCAGATCAAAGCGAATTTGCGTGAAAATTTTGCCGATCCCCCTGGCGCGGTAGTCGGCATGTACGTCGGTTTCGACTCCGTACAGCCACTCCCCAGCGGGGTTGTGCGTGTTCAGTCAGCCGTAATCGACGGTTTCCAGCCAGGGCTTGAGGACAGGCTGTGCCGGGTCAAAATTCAGGCGCATATTGCTGGACATGCCGACGACGCGGTCTGTTTCGACTTCCAGCGCGATAAGTTGGCCTTCGGGGAAAATTTCAATGTGATGGCGGTAGGCGGCGGCGTTCAGGTCGTCTACCGTTTCGTCATCACGTACTGCATAAACATGACGGACAAGGCCCTCCATCTGCTCGGCATACTTGGCCTGAGCGGGCATTATCAGAATTTGGCTGCCGTTGGTTGTGGCAGGCTGGGTTAAGGTACTCATAATACGGTGCGCGTACTGCGCAAACTCCTTCACTGGTTGAACAAGGTGGGCATTTTTTCGAAAGGGAATCGCCCAAACCCATTGGAAACATGGCTTGAGGTGGTCAGGGATTGATACGGCTAGGTTAGAGTCGTCAGAAGTCGTTTAGAATTTCAGCGGCGGCGCGGCGTCCACTGGCATATGCGCCGTGAACCGTGCCGATCCAGGGGAGCGGGGCAGTCGCTTCGCCCGCCCAATAGAGGCGTTTATCAACAGGTTTTGCCAATTCATCTCGCGCGCCGACGCATCCAGGCCGCGTGACGCTGTAAGCGCCCAGAGCAAACGGATCGGCAGGCCAATTTTCGAGATGTGTGGCAGACGGTTGAATTTCGGGGCGATTCAATTCCCGGCGCAGCGTATCCAAGCCTTTTTGCAGCGCGCCTTCTTCGCCCAGCGCCAGCAGTTCGCGCGCCCAATTGCCTGTCGCGAAAGCTGTCCAGATTTGATACGGCAGATCGCGCCCAAATGTCGGCGACCACCACATCGGCGGATTAAGCGCGCTGTAGAGGGTGCTGATATGCGCAGGCACAATCGGCTCGTCGAAGCGGTACATCATTTTGATTCCCGGCCCCATGCCGAGATTTTGAATCGCAGACTGCTTCTCGGCGGGCAAAGTGGGCAAAAATTTCACCTTACCTGTTTGCAAAACGCCGACGGGCAGGGTAATCAGCGCGCGGTCAGCCTCGAAAATTTGACCCTCTGCCGCCGTGACGCGAACACCATTCTCGTGCCATTCAATCGATTCGATGACCGTTTCCAGCCGAATATCGATGCCCTGCGCCAGATGATTCTCAATCGTGTCGTAGCCGTCGAGGATGCGGAAATCGCCTTCGCCAGCCGTTTCGTCCTGCAATTCGGCGAGGCACGAAAGCGCGCTCACCTGAGCGATGTCCTCAGCAATCGAATTGCCGTAGGAACGGCGAACGTACTGCAACTGATCGGCGCTAAAGCCGATTCGCTTCAGATAGCTCTCGAAATTTTCGTCGTCTGGCAGCGCAGGCACGTCCGGCAAATCCCAGGAGCGTGTCAGGTCGAAATCGGGATAGAGGCGGCGTGACTCGTCCATCGTTCGCCACAAGCCATCAGCCAGACGAACCATCGAATCATCGCGTTTACGGACGTGGAGGGTGCGCAGGTTGAGTTTGCGCACTAACAGTCAGGTCGGAGCGTCGCTGCCGTGAATAAATTCGCCACCAAATTCGACGGGAATATCGGCAAAATCGCGGTTAGTATAAGCCCGCCCGCCAATACGGTTGCGCGCTTCGAGGATGGTTACTTTTTTGTTCGCATCGGCAAGATCACGAGCAGCGGCAAGACCCGCAAAGCCCGCGCCGATTATCAGCGTAGACATGATAAACCTGTTGGGTGATGTGTAATTTCCCAAATTTAGTGTAGCCGAAGTCGGAAATGGTGTCAACGGGCTTGAAATGCGGCTGGTGTCGC
>Ga0268299_1003627_pt1 | contig 13711 bp, 15 predicted proteins | sample NOBtaG_FD_193484 | JGI IMG/M metagenome (GOLD analysis project Ga0268299, IMG submission 193484) | Activated sludge microbial communities from bioreactor in Nijmegen, Gelderland, Netherland - NOB reactor | ecosystem: Engineered > Bioreactor > Aerobic > Activated sludge | place: Netherlands...
TGGCGGAGTGGCCGAGTGGCGGAGTGGCGGAGTGGCGGGGTGGCGGGGTGGCGTAGTGTTGGACCCGGGCGTCGCGGTGGGGGGGTGGGGGGTTGAGTGCTGTGGGGCGTCGGGTGATTCGGCGTGGGTGACGGGAACTTCTGAGACGAGGTGTGCGCGTGCTGACGATTGGCCTGTGGGTCGGCTTTCTGGCGATCGTGATGGTGATCCTGGCGATCGACCTGGGGGTGCTGAACCGGGGTTCGCGGACGATCTCGCCGGCGCGGGCGCTGTTGAACACGGGGGTGTTCGTGTTCATGGCGCTGGCGTTCACGGTGGTGATTTATGTGGTGTACGAGCGGGGGCTGATGAGCGGGGGCGCGTCGATCGCGCACGACGGGAGCCCGATGAACGGGGCGAAGGCGGCGACGGAGTACCTGTCGACGTGGCTGCTGGAGTATGCGTTGAGCGTGGACAACCTGTTTGTGTTCACGATCATCTTCGGGCACTTCTCGGTGCCGCAGCGGTACCAGCACCGGGTGCTGTTCTGGGGGATCCTGGGGGCGCTGATCCTGCGCGGGGTGATGATCGGGGCGGGGTCGGCGCTGGTGCAGCAGTTCTACTGGGTGCTGTATATCTTCGGGGCGCTGCTGATCTACACGGCGTTCAAGATGGTGTTCGCGGGTGAGGGGCACTTTGACCCGAGCCGGAGTTTCATGCTGAGGCTGGCGCGTGCGTTCTTCCCGGTGACGGGGGAGTTGCACGCGGAGAAGTTCTTCGTGCACGTGCCGCCGGAGACGGTTGGGCGGCCGGCGGGAACGGGAGCGGGCGGCGGGGGGGGGGGGGGGGCCGGGGGGTTGGTGAGGGCGGCGACGCCGCTGTTTCTGGTACTGCTGGTGGTGGAGGCGACCGACGTGATGTTCGCGCTGGATTCGATCCCTGCGGCGTTCGGTCAGACGCGGGAGCCGTTCATCATCTTCACGAGCAACGTCTTCGCGATCATGGGGCTGCGGTCGCTGTACTTTGCGCTCGCGGGGCTGATGTCGGCGTTCCGGTTTCTGAAGGTGAGCCTGGCACTGATCCTGGTGTTCGTGGGGGTGAAGTTGATGATCGCGCACCCGGTGGGGTGGCTGGGGTTCGCGGGGTACCACATCGGGTCGGGGGTGTCGCTCGGGGTGATCGTGACGTCGCTGGCGGCGGGGGTGCTGGCGTCGCTGATGCTCAAGCGCGAGTCGGCGGAGGAGGCGGCGGCGCACGGGGGTCCGGTGGGGGGAAAACCCGGCGCGGAGGCGAGCGGGCCGGGGGAGAAATCGGCGGGTTGAGGGGGGGAGATGGGCGGAGTTTGGCGGCGCGCGGGGGATTGGAGTGGAGGCGGCGCGCTATAGTGGGGAGTTCGGCCCCGTCGTCTAGCCTGGTCCAGGACACTACCCTTTCACGGTAGGTACATGGGTTCAAATCCCATCGGGGTCATTGCCGGCGTGCGGCGCGGTGCGTCGCGGCCGGGCGATTAACGCGAGAGGTCGAACCGATGGCGACGCAGACGTCTCCACCCCCGCCCGGCGCGAGCAAACTTGTCAACGCTTACACCAACGGGACGCCCGCGCCGTTCCCGAGCGCGACGCCCAAGGGGGGCGCGAGCGGGAAACTGCCCGACGCGACGCTGGTGCAGTGGCTGCGGGACATGATCCTGATCCGGGAGTTCGAGAATCGGTGCGCGCAGGCGTATCAGCAGGCGAAGATCGGCGGGTTCTGCCATCTGTACATCGGGCAGGAGGCGAGCGCGGTGGGGACGATCGGGGCGGTGAACCCGGATGATCCGGTGGTGCTGGCGTATCGGGACCACGGGCACGCGCTGGCGCGGGGGATGTCGCCGAGGGCGTGCATGGCGGAGATGTTCGGGAAGGCGGCGGGGTGCGCCAAGGGCAAGGGCGGGTCGATGCACATGTTCGACAAGCCGCACTGGCTGTTCGGGGGCCACGGGATCGTGGGTGCGCAGACGCCGCTGGGGGCGGGGCTGGCGTTCGCGTCGCGGTACGAGTGGGAGGTTCTGAAGCGCGGGGTGGACGGGTCGGCGGCGAAGAAGAAGGTGGCGCTGTGCTATTTGGGGGACGGGGCGCTGAACCAGGGGGCGCTGCACGAGGCGATGAACCTGGCGGCGCTGTGGGGGCTGCCGGTGATCTACATCGTGGAGAACAACCGGTACTCGATGGGGACGGCGATCGAGCGCGGGACGACGATGGCGCACGACCTGTCGGCGAAGGCGAAGGCGTTCGGGATGGCGTCGCTAGAGATCAGCGACGCGACGGCGCCGGGGTACCCGGGTGGGGAGATGAACATCCTGGCGATCTACGACCTGTTCCGGCCGTTCGCGGAGATGTGCCGGGAGAAGCAGGTGCCGGGGTTTGTTGATCTGCACACGTACCGGTACCAGGGGCACTCGATGAGCGACCCGCAGAAGTACCGGACGAAGGACGAGGTGGACGGGATCAAGAGCCGGGACTCGATCGAACTCCTGAGCCTGCATCTGATGCACGAGCGCAAGTGCCTGAGCGAGGGCGCGCTGCAGGGGATCATCGACGAGTGCAAGGCGTCGGCGGCGGATTCTCTGGAGTTCGCGGAGCGGGCCGAGCCGGTGGGGCTGGAGGAGTTGTACACGGACGTGTACGTGAACCCGCAGCCGGGGCTGAGCCCGACGCGGGAGTACGGGCACGGGGCGAAGAACCCGCTGCTGTAAGGGGCGGAAGCGGTTGACATGGCAGGCAAGACGGGCTCGCTCTCCGAAGTTGGAGTGTTCGCTCGATTGGTGGGCGGTGCTGAGCGGCTTTTGCTGGCGTGCAACGACAGAGTCGTCGCGTCGTTGCCGAGCGTCGACCCCCAGTTCGCCATGGATGAGCCGGGGGTGTAGATCAGTCGGTCTCTCGGGCACGCATCGGAGGTCGGGCCGATGTTGTGTCACGCGCGGCAGCACGCGTCGGCGGTCCATGGGCTTGGCCTCGTGCGGAGCGTGTTCGAGCCTGCGATTGAGTTGCTCTGGGCTGCGCGGGACCGCTGGCCGAGGTACTGGCAGGCGGTGGCGACCGAGCAGGTCGCGCACCATGAGCGGCGAGCGAGCAGGAACCCATCGCACGCGGAGTGGTTGAAGACGCCCGCGGGGCAGCGGTTGCGGCATGTCGCGGGTTCCCGCGCCGGGATGCCAAAACTCAGACAACTTCTTGAGGGGGTCGAAGCGGATGACAAGAGCGATCCGGTTCTGAGGGACCTGAAGAACCGGCTTCCGGCGAGCGAGGTGTACGAGATCTTGGTGCAAGGCGTGCTCCACCCGTGCTCGCACGGCGATCCGCGCGCGTTTGCCTCGGAGCGGTGGAGCGATGCGTGGATCGAGGCAGGGCAGATGTACCTGTACAGCGCGGTGCAGATGTGTCGAGCCGCGCACCTTCAAAGGGGTTGGCGCCAGGAACCGATCTGGTGGGCGTATCAGTGGATCACGCGCATCGAGCGGGACCCGCACGAGCCCTCGCCAAGCCCAGATGATTCGTACGGCGACTTGGGGCTGACGCCGGGGCTGAGTGGAACCACGTTCATCGGGCCGGGCTTCGTCGTGCCGACCGAGGCGTGGGCGGTCGGGTATCCTCTCGTGCCATGAGGCCCGAGCGTGTGCCATCGGATCCTCGGATTGCCGCTTTTTGCCAGAAGTGGCGTGTAGCGGAGTTCGCGCTGTTCGGCTCGATCCTGCGCGATGACTTCGGACCCAACAGCGACGTGGACGTGCTCGTGGCGTTCGCGCCGGATGCGCCGTGGTCGTACTGGGGATACCCGCAGATGGAGGCGGAACTGGAGTCGATCTTCGGGCGGCGTGTGGATCTCGTCGAGAAGCAGGCGATCACCAACCCGTATCGGCGTCACAAGATTGTGACGACCCGCAAGGTGCTCTACCGTGCCGCCTGAGAGCGATTACGCAGCGTACTTGGCGGACATGCTGCGGTATGCGCGAGAGGTTGTCGAGATGACGCGTGGACGGACCCTCGCCGACTATGGGCGCGACGGGGTCCTGCAACTTGCGGTCGAGCGAGCGATCGAGGTGATCGGGGAAACAGCGAGGCACATCTCCCCGGCGTTCCAGGCCGAGCATCCGGAGGTCCCGTGGGTGCCCATCACCAAGCAGAGGCACGTGCTTGCGCACGACTACGGCGAGGTGATTCCGGAGAAACTGTCGGCGGTTGCAACGTCGCACGTGCCCCAGTTGATTGCGCTGCTCGCGCCGTTGCTGCCTCCGCCACCAGTTGATCCGGAGCCTGGCGAGGGGCGCAGCGGTACCTCGTGGCCCGTCTCGTGACGACCGACCTTCTCCAACACGCATGCCGGCTGTCGCGCGAGGGCGTGCCGTTTGTCATGGCGACGGTGGTGGCGGTGCAGGGGCGGACGCCCAGGGACGTGGGGGCGAAGATGATCTGGCTGCCGGGGGACCGCGCGGCGGGGGGGGCCAACGGAGAGGCGCGGGGCGAGGGGTCGAACGTCCCGGCCGGGCCGCGGATCATCGGCACGGTCGGCGGGGGCAAGATGGAGCACCTGTTGATCGAGGCGTGCGAGCGGCGGTTCGCCGAGCGTTCGTCGGGGATCGAGCGGTTCTCGCTGCTGCAGGACGCCGACCAATGCTGCGGCGGGTCGATGGAGGTGTTTGTCGAGTATGTCGGGCCGCGCGGGCGGGTGGTGATCTTCGGGGCCGGGCACGTGGCGATGGAGGTCGCGCGGCTGGCGCGGGAGGGCGGGCTGGCGGTGACGGTAGTGGACGACCGCGCGGAGTGGAACACGCCGGCTCGGTTCCCGGCGTGCGGGCGGGTGGCATCGTGGGCGGAAGGGCTGGCGGTGTTGGCGCTCGCGCCGGCGGAGACGATGGCGTGCGTGATGACGTACGACCACGACCGCGACTTCGAACTGGTGCGGGCGATCCTCTCGGAGCGGGACGATTCAGCGCTGCCCGCGTACGTGGGGCTCATCGGCAGCCGGAGCAAGCGGGCGTGCTTCTTCGGGAGGCTCAGTGCTTCGGGCGTGCCGGCGGAGCGGATCGAGCGCGTCGAGTGCCCGATGGGCCTGGGCGACATGGGCAAAGCGCCGATCCAGGTGGCGGTGTCGATTGCGGGCCGGCTGCTGCTCTCGGCTCGCGAGATGGAGGCTCGGGCGATGGCGTCGCCGGAGCGCCGCGCGTGACGGCGGATCGCGAGGGCGGGCCGCGGGTGATCGTGCTCGCGGCGGGCAAGGGCCGTCGCATGGGCGGGCCGAAACTCGTGATGGACGTGGGTGGGAGACCCTGGTGGCGCGTGCAGTCGGAGCGGCTGTCGGCGGCGGGCGTGAGGCCGATCTGGGTCGTCGCGCGCGTGCACGCCGATCTCGCGCTGCCCGGGCTGGTCGTCCTCGGCGATGGCGACGCGCCGATGTTCGAGAGCGTCCGCGCGGGCGTTCTGGCGTGGCGCGGTCAGCGCGGCGCGGCCGCGAGTGGGCTGGCCGGGGCGGGCGTGTTCGTCCTGCCCATTGATGTGCCCGCGCCCGGCGCGGGCGTCTGGCGAGCCGTCGGCGAGGCGGCGGACCGGCTCGGTCGCCCCGCGGCGCCGGAACTCGGCGGTCGGCACGGCCACCCGGTGTTCCTGCCAAGGGAGTGGGCGGATCGCGCGGCCGGCGCGCCCCCGGGGGCGCGGCTCGATGACCTGCTGCGCGGGTCGTTGTCGTACGTGCAAGTTGACGATCCCCACACGGTGACGAACCTGAACACGCCCGAAGCGCTGGCGGCGTGGCTGGCCCGCGGCGGAGGGGCGTAGCGCTGGCGGGGCAACTCGCCCGGTACGATGCGGCGTGATCCCCAGCGTGCTTGATGTCGCGCATCTTCCAGTCGAGGCACTCCCGCCGCGGATCATGATCCCCCGGCTGGCGCGGCCGTTCGACGTGACGATCCGCCCGCCCGGGAGCAAGTCGATCACGAACCGGGCGTTGCTGCTGGCCGCGCTGGCGGAGGGGGAGAGCGTGCTGCGCGGCGCGCTGGTGGACGCCGAGGACGCGCGGGTGATGATCCGGGCGCTGGAGCAGTTGGGCGCGTCTATCGTGGTCGAGCAGTCCGCGGACGATGCGGCCCTGGGCAACGCGACGCTCAGAGTGACTGGAGTGGGGGGCAGGTGGAAGCCGAGGGAGCGGGAGCCGGTGCTCGACCTGCACAACGCGGGCACGGCGACGCGGTTCCTGACCGCGGCGGCTCTGGTGAATGACCCCGCGGCGGGGCCGGTGACCATCGACGGCAACGCGCGGATGCGGGAGCGGCCGATCGGGGAGTTGGTGGACGTGCTCCGGGTGCTGGGGGCGCGGGTGGAGTATGTCGCCCGGGTTGGATTTCCGCCGGTGCGGGTCTATCCGATCGGCGCGGACCGCAGGCGTGAGGTGGTGCTGGGGCGGACGAGTTCGGGGCAGTTTGTGTCGGCGCTGCTCATGATCGCGCCAATGCTGCCGGGGGTGGGGGGGGTGGGGGGGCTGGCGGTTCGGCTGCCTGAGCCGCCCACGAGCGAGCCGTACGTGCGAATGACGCTGAGGCTTCTGGAGCGGGTGGGTGTGCGCACGGATGGCAGCGCGGCGGGGTCGTCGTCGGCGTGGACGACGGCGACAACCTGGCGGTTCGAGCGTCAGCCGATCAAGCGGTTCGACGTGGCGATCGAGCCGGACTTCTCGGGCGCGGTGCCGTTCTGGTGCGCCGCGGCGATGGTGCCTGGCGCGTCGTGTGCCATCGACGCGGGCGAGGGATTCGAGGGGCCTTCACTCCAGGGCGATGCGCAGTTCTTGGAGCACGTGCTCGGGGAGTTCTTTGGGGCCGAGTGGGCGTGGGAGGATGGCGGCCGGTTGTGGCGGTGCAGGGGCGTGGGGGAGGCGGGGGGGATTGTGCCGCCGAGCCTGCCCATCGGGCTGGGTGACGTGCCCGACACGGCGATGGCGGCGGCGGTGATGGCTTGCTTCGCTTCGGGCTCGCCCGGGAATGCGGAGGGTGTGACGACGCTGGCGGGCCTGCGGACGCTTCGGGTGAAGGAGACTGACCGACTGGCGGCGCTTCAGGCGGAACTGTCGAAGATCGGAGCGGGAGTGGAGGTGGTGGCGACGGCCGGCGATGAGGCGCTGCAGATCACGCCGCCGCGAGACCTGTCGGCGTCGCCCGTGTGCCTGCCGGCGAGCGTCGCGCCGCCGCCCGTGGTGGAGTTCGAGACGTACGACGACCACCGGATGGCGATGGCGCTGGCGCTGATCGGACTTCGGCGCGGGAATGTCGTGGTCCGCGACCCGGGGTGCGTGCGGAAGACCTATTCGGCGTACTGGCGCGACTTCGCGCGGCTGTACGGTTTGGCGTGACCGACGCGCGCAGCGCCGGAGTGCCCGGCGCGCCGCAATCAGCCCACGAGGTCGGGCAGGTCGTCCATGCCCTCGGTGAGGACGCGCGGGCCGGACTCGGTGATGAGCACATCGTGCTCGTAGTGGGCGGTGAGGGAGCCGTCGGTGGAGTAGACGGGCCACTTGTAGACGCGGTCTTCGCGTGTCTGGCCGGTGCCGATGGCGAGCATGGGCTCAACGGCGATGAGCGTGCCGGGCTCGCAGGGCATTCGGGCCTCGGGCCACTCGTCGGGGTAGGCGGGCGGGAGGTTGGCAACGAAGGGGGGCAGGTGGAGGCCGCGGTCGCGGTCGCTCTTGTACTTGCCGATACCGTGGCCCCCGAGCCCACGGACGAGGTGGAAGCCGTGCTCGCGTTCAACGCACGCCTGGACGGCTCGGGCCCAGGCGATGTACGTGTTGCCGGGCTTCAGGGTGGCGATGCCCCGGCGGAGGGACTCGCGCCCGGCGAGCATGAGGCGCTTGGCGTCGTCGCTCGGGAAGCGCTTGAAGGCGTACGTCCATCCCGCGTCCCCGATCCAGCCCTTGTGGACGACGCCGATGTCAACTTTGAGGATGTCCCCCTCGGCCATGGGCTTGAGGTACGAGGCGGGGGTGCCGTGGACCACGCAGTCGTTCACGGAGAGGCACGCATGGCCCGTGAAGGCGGGTTTGCCGGGGATGCGGTAGTGGAGGAAGCACGATCGGCAGTCGAGGGAGTCCAGAATCTTCGCGACTTCGGCGTCGATCTGTGCAGGGGTCTGTCCCACACGGAGGAACGCGACGACGCGACGGTGTACCTCCACCACGCGCTGGGCGGCGGCGAAGGCGAGGTCGATATCCCGGCCCGCGACGTGGTTCTGGGGCTGCTTGAGTCGCACGGGCCGATCGTATCCGCAGCCGCGCGGGCGGGGGGACCTGGGGCCAGCGCCGGCCGCGGTTTCCGGTGCTATCCCAGCGGCCGGAGGTTGCGGGCGACGCTGGTGCGATAGGCGGAAACCCCGGGCGCGAGGCCCGCCAAGGCGGCGAGGATGATCGTGCCGGCCGCGACGGGGAGGAGCGCGTCGAGCGGGATGGTCGCGTCGAGCAGCAGGCCGAGGCGCGCCTTGAGCACGGCGCCGGCGACCTGCACGCCCATGAAGGCCAGGACGATGCCCGCCGCCGCCCCGATCGCCCCGATGATCGCGGCCTCTGTCACGATGAGCGAGAAGATCCGGCCGCGGCCAGCGCCGAGCACGCGGAGCACAGCGATCTGCCTTCGCCGACTCTCCATTGAGTTCACCATGGCCAGCATGATCGCCAGCCCGCTGCTGATGAGCACGATCACCGACATCGCGACGAAGACCTGATCGACGTTCGAGACGATCACGAACAACTGGCGGATCTGGTCGGCGGGGTTGGCGACGGTGAGGTCGCCCTGCCTGCGGATCATCTCGAAGACCGGGCCGATGGCCGAGGAGGCGTCCGAGCCCGGGCGGGTGCGGACCCGCACATAGATGCCGGTGATCAAACGGTCGGCGTCGGTGAGGTCCGCCTCGGAGGTGAGGCCCTTGGCGCCTTCGCGCTCGCGGCGGTCGTGGGCGTGCAGGATCCATGAACCGATAAGGTCGGTGAAGAGCGCGCGGTCGTGGGCGGAGCCGGTCGGGGCAAGAATGCCCACGACGGTGAATCCGTACTCGCGGTGCACGTGGCCGTGGTCGTCCATCCCGCCTGCGCCGGAGCGGCTGTTCCCCGTGCCGTGCGTGAGGTAGATCGTCTCGCCCACACGCAGGCCCGCGCCGGCCGCGGCTTTCGCACCCACGACCACCTCGAAGGGCTTCTCAAAGAAGCGTCCCGCGGCGAGGGCCCAGCGGCGGGAGGGGTCGCGCTCGGCGTCCGGGTCGGGCTGGAACCGGTCGAAGAACTCGCGGGTGGTCGCCAGCGTCGGCCAGCCCTGGTAGTTGTCGCCCTGCTGGACGGGTACGGCGAAGTCGAGTGGCAGCCGGCGGGGGTTGTCGGGCGTGGCGTCGGTGAGGCTCAGGTAGCGGGCCCAAGTGATGGGCCGGGCGGGTGCGCGGGCGTAGAAGATCGAGTTGAGGACCGAGGGCAGGGGCCCGGTGTCGGCGGACACCAGGAGGTGCATCGTGCCCGGGCCGCGCTCGAAGGACTTGCGGGCCGCGTCGCGGAGCGACAGGAGGGTGAGGAGCAGCGCGACCGCCACGGCCACCATCAGCGCCGTCGTCGCGGTCGAGAACCGCCTGAGAGACAGGCTGCGGGCCACGATGGTCATGTCGGTCATGGCCATCAGGCGGCCCCCCCCCCCCCCCCCCCGGCCCGGGCGAGCCCGCGCCAGTCCTCGTGGCGGGTGAACCTCTCGGCAAGGCGCGGGTCGTGGCTCACGCACAGCAGGGCCGCGCCCTCGGACCGGCAGGTCTCCTGGATGAGCCGCATCGCGCCGTCGGCGGTTTCGGGGTCCAGACTCGCGGTGGGCTCGTCGGCCAGCACGAGCATCGGTCGGCAGGCCACGGCCCGCGCCACCGCGACCCGTTGCTGCTGGCCCACGCTGAGTTCCTCAGCCGGGGCATCGGGGCGATCGATGCCCAGCGTGCGCAGCAGGCCCGACGCTCGCGCGGCGTGTTCGGCGCGGGGGATCGACGAGAACATGAGAGCGGCGAGCACGTTCTCCTGTGCGGAGAATCCCTGAAGCAGGTTGAAGGTCTGGAAGATCATGCCGATCGATTGCCCGCGGAGCGCATCCCGCGCCGCCCCGCGTGTTGCGTGCACGTCCTGACCTCCGACGAGGACTCGGCCCGACGCTGGATCGAGCAGGCCCGCGATGAGTTGGAGCAGCGTGCTCTTGCCCGCGCCGGAGGCAGCGCGGAGGAGCACCTGCTCTCCTCTCGCGAGGGTGAGGCCGGGAAGATCAACCACCCAGGGCCCGTCGGGCCGGTACCTGAAGGTCAGGTTCTGGATGCTCAGTGCGGGCGTGTCCATGGGGGCGTCCGCGGGCCGCCGATGGGTTGCCGGCCGCGGGGCTCGGATGATACACGCCAAGGGCGGCGAGGCTGCACGCTCACGGTTGCGCCGAGGGCGGCGGGAGGCCGTCGCATGTCCACAGCACGGCCAGGGAGGCGCGCATCGCCGGAGGGAGGAGCCCGCGGATCACCATGCGGGCCACGGGGCGGCCCAGCCAGGCGCCCAGGCCGAGCGGGAGCGTCGCGAGGGCGATGGTTGTCCATTGGATCCAGCGGCCATCCAACCCGGCCGCGAGGTTCGTGGCGCCGACGTACTGCCCGGCCCACGCCCCTCGGGGTCGATCGCTCGCCGCGACGAGGAGCATGAACACCGCTGCGCCGAGCATCAGTGCCGGCACCACCCACCAGAGTCGCCGCCGAGGGACAGAAACGAGCGCGATGCCCGCGGCCAAGCCGATCGGGCCGAAGATGAGCGGCAGGCCGCGCCAGTCCCACAGGGCCCAAAGGTCGAGCGGCGGCCCTGCCTGAGCAGCGCGTGACCTGATCGCGGCACCGTCCTGCGACGCCCACCAGGATGTCTCGATCGTCGTCGCCGGGCTTACGCCTTGTGCGAGGAGCCACGATTGCGTAGCGTTGACGTTGGAACCCGCCGCGGCAGCGGCTTGGGCCTGATACTCCTGGTGCTCCTGCGCGATGCGCTGGGCCAGCGGCGCGACGGCCGCCATGTGCACTTCCGTGCCATAGCCCTTCGCGGCCGCGCCCACACCCAGCACGGCGGCGAAGACGAGCAGCAACCACAGTGCCGCGAGCGCCGCGGCCCACCGGCCCGCCCAGCGGCCGAGGGCTGGATACTCCTGAAGCGCCGCGACGGTCCCGCACTCGGGGCAGCGTGCCACGAGCATCTGGTACACGGGCTCGCGGGTGATCGCCTGGCCGTACAGGTTGAACCCGCACCGCGCGCACGGCCGATCCGTGAGGATCGCTCCCGTACGCACCTCCGAGGCTGCGGGCTCCGGCGATTTCATATTCATCCGACCCTCCTTGCCCGAAGGCGCCTTCGTCGCCGGGCGTAGAGCCAGCGCCGCGCCAGCGACCACCCGTCGGCCGCGACCCAGCCGACCGGCCACGCCAGGCAGGACGCACCCGCCGAGAGCGCGGCAACCGACACCATGTCGAGGGAGCCGCCAACGCTCAGCGGCTTCCCCCGGAGCGTCGGGTGCCCCAGCCTCTGTGCGAGGTTCGCCAGCGCCTCCCAGCACGCGGGCCCGAGGCACGCCGCGAGCACGCACAGGGCGACAACCGCGGCCCTGCGCGCCGCGCCCAGGTGCCCGAGCGTGGCACCGCACCACGTGCCCGCGACGGTCGAGACCACCGCCCATGCGATCAGCCCCACCGAATCGCCCAGGTCGCGCCACTCCTGAATCCGCTCGCCGATGCTTGCCCCGGCCATGCCCGCCGGGACTGTCGTGAATCCCAGCATCTGGCCGGGGGCGAGCCCCGCGAGGTTGAGCAGACCGTGTTGCGCGACTCCCAGATACGACGCGGCGATCGATGCCAGACCCAGCACCACAATATGAGCCGCGAGCACCGAGGCCGCGGCACCCCGCGCAAGCCCCGTCCGCCAGAGGCGGCTCAGCCCGTCACGCCGAGCGCGGCAGACCGGCCATGCACGCCCACACCCGGGGCAAAGGATGATTGTGTTGTCCAACGCGGGGTGCGCGAAGGGCACGGCAGGAGCCGTGTCGATGCCGCAGGATGGGCAGACGCGTGAGAAGGGCATCGCGGGCGCGAGGAAACCGAGGCTTCGAGGGAGGGCGCTGGGGCGACCGCCTCGACATTGTCAGATGCCGCCGAGCGGCCTGCGTGTGAGGCCCTGGGCGCGGGGAATCTAGAACTCGACCTGCTTGGGTGCCCGCGGGAAGGGGATCACGTCCCGAACGTTCTGCATGCCGGTGATGAACATCATGGCCCGCTCGAAGCCGAGGCCGAACCCGGCGTGGGGCACGGTGCCGAAGCGCCGGAGGTCGCGGTACCACCAGTATTCCTTGATCGGCAGGCCCATCTCGTTGATGCGGGCGTCGAGGCGGTCGAGGCGCTCTTCGCGCTGGCTCCCCCCGATGATCTCGCCCACCGCGGGCACCAGCACGTCCATCGCGGCGACCGTCGGGCCCGGCGCCCCGTCGGTCCCCGGGTCGTTCTCCCGCATGTAGAACGCCTTGATCTGCTTGGGGTAGTTCATCAGCACCACGGGCTGCTTGAAGTGCTGCTCGGTCAGGTACCGCTCGTGCTCGCTCTGGAGGTCCTTGCCCCACTCGACGGGGTACTCGAACTTCACCTTCCCGCTTGCCGCGGCGTCCTTGAGGATCTTCACCCCGTCGGTGTAGGGCAGGTGGCGGAAGGGCTTGTCCAGCACGTCCTTCAGCCGCGCCAGCAGACCCTTCTCGATCCGCTCGTCAAAGAACTTCATGTCGTCGGCGCGGTCGGCGAGGCACGTCTGGATCAGGAACTTGATGAAGTCCTCTGCGAGTCTCGCGTCGTCGTGCAGGTTCGCGAACGCGATCTCCGGCTCGATCATCCAGAACTCGGCCAGATGCCGGCTTGTGTTGCTGTTCTCCGCGCGGAACGTCGGCCCGAAGGTGTAGACGCGCGAGAGGGCGGTGCAATACGTCTCCACGTTCAACTGGCCTGAGACGGTGAGGTGGGCCTCTTTCCCGAAGAAGTCCTCGGCGAAGTCCGCGTGCTTCCCGTCGGGCGTCCGCTTGCAGTTGAGCATGTCCAGCGTGCTGACGCGGAACATCTGCCCGGCGCCCTCGCAGTCGCTCGCCGTAATGATCGGCGTGTGCACGTAGAAGAACCCGTGCTGGTCGAAGAACCGGTGCATCGCCATCGACAGCGTGTGCCGCACGCGGGCCACTGCGCCGAAGGTGTTGGTGCGAGCCCGCAGGTGGGCGTTCTCGCGCAGGAACTCCATGCTGTGCGGCTTGGGCTGGATCGGGTAGTGATCCGGATCGTCCACCCAGCCCACCACGCGCACCGCGCTCGCCTTGATCTCGCGCCCGCCCTTGGGCGTCTCGACGATCTCGCCGTCACACTCGAGCGAGCAGTGCGTGGTGAGTTTCGCCACCTCGCTGGCGTAGTTGGGCAGTGCGCCCGTCGCGACCACCTGGATCGGGTCGAAGCACGTCCCGTCATGGACGTTGAGGAACGAGAGGCCGCCCTCGGCCTTGCTATCCCGGCGGGTCCGCAGCCAGCCCTTGACTGTCACGCTCGTGCCGACCGGGGCCTTGAGCGCTTCCGCAACCTTCAACCACGCCATGCCGGGCTCCTCACCCCGCGGACTTCGGGCCATTCGCCCGCGCGGGGCGGATGATAGTGGGTGGGGGGTGGGG
>Ga0268299_1003628_pt1 | contig 13710 bp, 12 predicted proteins | sample NOBtaG_FD_193484 | JGI IMG/M metagenome (GOLD analysis project Ga0268299, IMG submission 193484) | Activated sludge microbial communities from bioreactor in Nijmegen, Gelderland, Netherland - NOB reactor | ecosystem: Engineered > Bioreactor > Aerobic > Activated sludge | place: Netherlands...
ACAAGCTGGGCGGGCCGTACGAAGGTCGGCCGCTGTCCAGCGTCGACCCGGACGGCGCCATCGCGGCCCACATCGAGCCCGAGCGCGTGATCGGCAGCGTGGTGTACCCGGCTGCCGAACTGGTGGCCCCCGGCGTGGTGAAGCTCATCGAGGGCAACCGCTTCACGCTCGGCGAGCCCGACGGCACGCGCAGCCCGCGCATCGAGGCGCTGTCCCAGGCCATGATCAAGGCCGGCTTCAAGAGCCCGGTCAGCAAGGACATCCGCGGCGAGATCTGGGTCAAGCTCTGGGGCAACCTGAGCTTCAATCCGATCAGTGCGCTGACGCACGCGACGCTCGAGGACATCTGCCGCTATCCGCTGTCGCGCGAACTGGCGGCCAGCATGATGCGCGAGGCCCAGGCGGTGGGCGAGAAGCTCGGCGTGCAGTTCAAGGTCTCGCTCGACCAGCGCATCGCCGGCGCCGAGGCCGTGGGCGCGCACAAGACCTCGATGCTGCAGGACGTCGAGGCCGGCCGTGCTCTGGAACTGCAGGCCCTGGTCGGCAGCGTGGTCGAGCTGGCGCGCATCACCGGGACGCCGACGCCGACGATCGACGCGATCTACGCGGCGACCAGCCTGCTGGGCAAGACGCTCGGCGACGCGAAGGGCCGCCTCGCCATCCAGCCGATCGGCTGACGCGCGGCCGCGGCGCCTCAGTGCGTCGCGCTCGGCTGCACCGCCGGCATCGCGACCTCGCGGCCGATCACGGTGCGTGCGTACAGGTAGTTGTGGCGTGCCCGATCGCTGAGCCTGTCCATGTCCACGTGGCCGCTCGCGTCGCAGGGGAAGGCGTAGGCCCGGCCCTCGTCGAACAGCGAGCGGAACCTCAGTTCGTAGTGCGGGCGAGGTTGTGGCGTCGTGGCGGCATTCATGGCGGGGCTCCGATGACGGTCTGGCTGGATGAGAGGAAGCTAGGCGGTGCAGAGAGATGCTTCCATGCCGCGCTTCGGGCGGTGAGGGACGCGAAGCGAGAAGCCTGGCACGCCGCGGGTCGCAGTGGCTGCGCCGTGCTCAGCGGGGCAGGCGTGCCAGCTCGTCGAGCAGTCGCTGGCGGTCGATGCAGTCGGCGGCGAGGTCGGCCAGTACCTTGAAGAAGTTCTCGCGATCGCCGGCGACGGTCAGTGCGTTCCTGACCATCAGCCGGGCGATCGGGCCGATGTGCGCCGCCAGCAAGGCCTGGGCGGCCTCCAGCGTGGCCGGCTGCAGCGCCTGCGCGCCCGCGACTTCGAGCACCAGCGTCGGCGGCGCCGCACGCAAGGGGGGTGGCGTCGCCGCGACGGCGGGACCCGGCCGCAGGCGCGCCACGGCGGCGAGGAACAGCTGGCGATCGTCCGTCGCCAGCGCCGTGGCGGCCAGCGCCGCCGTCAGCGCTGCTGCATCGCCAGCGGGCGTCACGGCCGCCTGGCGCTGCACCAGCACGCGCGCCAGCGGCCCCAGATGCTCGGCGAGCAAGGTCTCGATCGCCTTGAGCTGGGCCGCATCCCAGGCGGGTCCCGGCACCTGGGCCGGCGGCGGCGCGACGGCCGGCACGCTGTCGACCCGCAACGGCGGCTGGGGCTGCGGCTGCGACTGCATCGGCAGCCGCGGTCCGACCGGCGTGGTGGCGCGCGCATCGGTGACCGCTTCGATGCCGCGGATCAGGGCCGTCGACAGCCGGCGGTTCACCGGCCGCGAGGCCAGGGCCAGCAGGGCGTCGCGGAACTCGAGCGCGCTCGCAAAGCGATCGACCGGCCGCTTGGCCAGGGCGCGCGCGACGACGTCGTCGTAGCAGGCTTCGGTCGGCAGTGCGCCCTCGACCTTGGACGGTGCCATCGGTTCGTGCTGCAGCACCTGGTACATGACCTCGGAGTCGGTGCCGGCGAAGGGCGGCACGCCCGTCAGCATCTGGTAGAGCAGCACGCCGCAGGAGAACAGGTCGACGCGCTGGTCGGGCGCCTCGCCGGTGTAGCGCTCGGGGGCGATGTAGCCAGGCGAGCCGATCAGCAGCAGCGTGTGCTGCAACTGCGTGAGGGCGTTCGACTCGATGCGGGCGATGCCGAAGTCGGTGACCTTGAGCCGGCCTTCCGACGTGATGATCAGATTGGCCGGCTTGACGTCGCGGTGCCACACGCCCTGCTCGTGCGCGTAGTGCAGGGCCTCGAGGAGCTGCACCATCAGGCTCAGCACGTCGGCCTCGGGCAGGCGCAGCGGCAGCGCGAGGTACTGGCCGAGCGAGCAGCCTTGCGCGTACTCCATCGCGATGTAGGCGGTGCCGGCCTCCTCGCCGTACTCGTAGACCGAGACGATGCCCGGGTGCGAGAGCCGTCCGGCCGCCTGGGCCTCGTTGCGGAAACGCTCCGCAGCCGAGATGCTGCCGGCCTTGACGTCGAACAGGTGACGCCGGATCGCCTTCACCGCGACGGCGCGGTGGATCACCGGGTCGATACCCTTGTAGACGGTGCCCATCGCGCCCTCGCCGAGCACGCCGGTCAGGACGTACTTGCCGAGGCGGGCCGGATGCTCCTGGCGCTCCGGCGCGGACTCCAGCAAGTCGGCGCGGGCGTTCACGACGGGCCCCAGGTGGCGCGCAGGGACAGGCGCGGCCGGTCGATGGGTGTGGGGGTCTTCATGCCGTCTCGAGCATCTTCATCGCCTGCACCAGGCTCTTGCGCATGCGGGCGAAGGACTGGACCAGCACGCCGATCTCGTCGCGGCTGGTCGGCACCAGGGCCGGGGCCGAGGGGTCGCCGCGGCTGACGCGGTCGGCGACGGCCGACAGCCGCGTGACCGGGCGGATGACCATCCACCACAGCATGCCGTTGAGCGCCAGAGCGATCACGACGAAGACCGCGCTCAGCAGTGCCATGAAGACGCCCCAGGCGCGCTCGGCGCGTTGCAGCGGCACGGCCATCGGCACCGACACGAGCTGGGCGCCGACGATCTCGTCGACATGCCAACCGAAGCCGTTGGCGGGACCGTACTTCTCGACCAGGGTCTTGGGGGCGGCGTCGACGGTGCTGTGGCAACGCAGGCAGGCGCCGTCGGCGATGCGGATCGGACGCGCGATGTACAGCGAGCGGCCTGCCGGCGTGTCGCGCTGGCCGACGAACTCCTTGATGGCCGTCGACTTGCGGAACTCCGAGATCACGTCGACCTCCCACTCCACCGCGCGGTCGCGCGGATTGGTCGGGTTCAGCGTGGCCTCCTTGTAGCTGTACTCGGGGTAGTTCTTCTGCACCTTGGCCAGCACCTCGGTGGCCGAGAAGGCCGGCACCGACTGCGGCAGGAAGCTGTACTTCATCTGCGTCTCGAGCAGCGGCGCCACCTGGGTCGACGTGTAGGCGCGCACGGCCAGCGCCTTCTCCATCATGAAGCGGGCGTGCTGCAGCACTTCCTCCTGCGCGTTGCGCTGGAGCAGCTCGCGCGTGACGAAGCCGGTGGCTCCGAGGCCGAGCAGGAACACGGTGATGAAGACCAGGTTGAACTTGAGCAGCAGCTTCATGGAACTTCCTTCGCGCCGGGGGCGCTGGATTCAGGGCAGGCGCGGCAGCGAAGGCACGCGCGGGCTGCGGTCCGGCGTCGCCGCGCTGGTCAGCGGCAGCAGCTCCGGAGCAAACAGGGGTGCGCGCAGCGTGCTCGCGATCGGCGGGTTCGCCGTCGGTGTCGTCGCCTTGACCACGGGACGGGGCTTGGGCGGTGCGTACTTCTCCGGGAACAGCGTGCGGTCCCACTCGGGGTGCGACGCCAGCTCGGCCACGAGCGCGCTGCGGAACTGCGGCTCGCGGGCCTTGCCGCGCCAGCGTTGCACGAAGCCGTAGCGCAGTGCCCGTTCGCCGTTGATCCACGGCGCGACATCCGCGTAGGCGATCTCGGTCGTCGCGGCCGGGGTCACGACCTTGTCCTGGAACCGCGACGCGCGCATCGGCAGCGAGTCCGTGAACGCGCGCGGCATCGCCTTGAGCATCGCGCTGCCCGGCCTGGGCGCCGGCGCTCCGGCGTCGTCGCCCTGGCGGGTGTAGGCCTCGCCTTCCTTCAGCGCGTGCGTCAGCGGCGGCCGCGCCGCGGTCCGCTCGACCAGGCGCAGGCTGCCGGACTCGACGAAGGCAGAGGCCGCATCGTCGGCGATGCGAAGCACGACGGAGCCGCCGATGTCGGTGGCGTCGAGGCGCGGGGATGTCAGGCTGAGTCCGGCGCCGGTGAGCTTGAACCATCCGCTCAGCGCATACAGGCGCGACGGGCGATCGATGCCGGTCTCGGCAGCGAGCCTCGGCAGCAGCTGCAGGCGCGTGGCAGGCCCGAGGTCGATGGCGCTGCCGTCGCCGAACTCGATCCGGACGATGCGAGTGCCGTCGGTCGTGTGAACGATGTCCTCGGGCTCGAGTCGCAGGCCCTCCGCCGCCATGAAGCGCATCGATTCGCGGATCACCTGGGCGTCGCCGTCGACGATGGTGAGGACCGGCGCCGGGGCGGGGTTCGCTGCGGCCGGTGCCGCCGGCCCGAGCAGGGCCAGCGTGGCCGACAGCAGCAGGGCATCGAGTCGCATGGTCAGGATCTCCCGGAGCATCTCGCCCCATGACCATGCAGGTTAGTGGCTGGGCCGCAGGAACCAATCGTCCGTAGGGGGGACGATCACTGACCAAGATGAGGGGGTCGATGGATCGGCGCGTTCTCTCGCGCGGCCCCCTAGTTTGGAAGCGGCGCTCAGCCGTAGAGATTGCTCAGCACACCGATACCGTCGATCTCGACGTCGACCTGGCTGCCGGGCTTCATCGGCATCACGCCGAGCGAGGTGCCGCACAGGATCACGTCGCCGGCCTCGAGCGTCATGTCCTGCGAGAGGCGCGACACCAGCTCGGCCGGCGAGAAGACCATGTCCGACAGCGCGTAGTTCTGGCGCTCGCGGCCGCCGACCCGCGTGCGCAGCGTCGCCCGCGCGAAGTCGAAGTCGGTCTCGATCACCGGGCCGAACACGCCGAAGCCGTCGAAGCTCTTGGCGCGGGCCCATTGCGCGAAGCTCGGGTCGCGGCCGATCAGCTCCATCGCTGTCACGTCGTTGGCGCAGGTGTAGCCGAAGATGTGCGAAGGCGCGGCGTCGATCGACACGGCGCGCGTCGTCCGGCCGATGACGACAGCGAGCTCGCCCTCGTAGGCGATGCGCCCCACGTCACCGGAAGGCGCCCGGATCGCTGCGCCGTGCGCCGCAAAGCTGCTCGAGGCCTTCAGGAAGTACAGGGGCTCGGCCGGGCGCGCCCAGCCGTTCTTCTCGGCCAGCGCCTGGAAGTTGTTCCACAGGCCGATCATCTTGCCGGGCATGCAAGGGGTCAGCCACTCGATGCCGGACACGGGGAGTCGCTCGCCGGTGTCGCGCGAGCTACCGAACAGATCGCCGTCGTGGAGCCGCACGTGCTCGCCGTCCAGCGTGCCGAAGCCGACACGATCCGCGTGCCGGAAGCGCAACCACTTCATGCCGATCTCCTGCGAGGAGCGACGCCCGCGCTCGGGCGCTCGCTTCGGTAGTTCCACCAGGGCAGCACCTTGGTCAGCGCCAGCACGGCCCCGGGCTCGGTCGCCTGGTAGCCGGGCAGGGCCGACAGCGTCTGCGCCCAGGCGCTCGATCCGAGCAGCGCGACGAGCCGCTGCACGGCGGGCAGATCGAGGCTGCTCTTCAGCGTGACGAGGAAGTAGCGCTCGTGCGCCAGCGGCACGAAGTCCAGGCCGGCGCTGCGCGCGGCGGCCTCGAGGCCGAAGGCCGCGTCGGCGGCCCCGCTGGCCACGGCCTGAGCGGCGGCAACGTGCGAAGGTTCGATGAGCGCGTAGTCGGCGCCGAGGTCCAGACCGTCGCGCAGCGCCAGTTCCTCGAGCAGCACCCGCGTGCCGGTGCCTTCGGGCCGGCCGACCCGGCGCAAGCCGGGCCGCACGAAGTCGGCCAGCGCCGCGAGACCGAGCGGATTCCCGGGTGCCACCATCAGGCCCTGAGCGCGCTGTGCGAACCCGATCAGCTTGTGATGACCGGGTCGGAGCCGGGCCCGGTAGGCGCGCGCGCTGACCGAGCGGCTGGCGACGCCGTCCAGCACATGAAAGCCGGCGAGCAGGCAGCGGCCGGCGTCCAGCGCACGCAGGGCGTCCAGGCTGCCGGCGAACTCGATGTCCAGATGCAGTTGCTCGGCGAGCGCCAGCTCGCGCAGCAAGGGCAGGGCCTGGTCGTGGCTGGCGCAGACCGACAGCACGTCGACGCGATCGTCGAAGGCGTCGGCAAAGGCACGCTCCAGTTCCATCCGCAGCGCCTCGATCTGCGGCGCCAGCCGCGCCTGGGCGCGCCGCTCCGCCCACAGCAGCTTCTCGCCGAAGGGCGTCAGCAGGGCGCGCTGCCCCTTGTTCCAGACGATCAGCGAGCGGCCGAGGGTGGTCTCCCAGCGCTTCAGTTCGCCCCAGACGTGGCGGTAGGACAGGCCCAGCGCCTTCGACGCCGCCAGCACCGAGCCGCCGCCGTGCAGGGCGTCCAGCAGGGCCAGCAGGGGATGGTGGACCGGCTGCTGGCTGCCGTCGTCGCCGAGGCTGTAGGTCAGCTGCACGCGATGGGCGGCGCGGCCGCGCAGGGGCAAGGGTCGTCGGGAATCGTCGCTATGCATTGCTGTTCATATCGCCGGCGCTCGGGGCTCTCCCTAGCATCGCGGGCGTCGCAGTGTGCCGCAAAGGCGTGAGCGCGAAGTCTGCAAGTCGAGTCCCTGGAATGGATGCCTTTGTCGAGAGTCTGCGCACGGCCTGGCTGTTGATCCTGCACGCCGATGCGCAATTGCTGCGGGTTGTCGGCCTGTCGCTCGGGGTCAGCGGCACGGCCTGCCTGCTGGCGGCGGGCCTGGGCCTGGCCGGCGGCGCTGCGCTTGCCGTGGCGCGCTTTCCCGGGCGGCGCGGCGTGCTCGTGATCCTGAACACGCTGCTCGCGCTGCCGTCGGTGGTGGTCGGCCTGGTGGTCTACCTGCTGCTGTCGCGCTCGGGCCCGCTGGGCTCCTGGGGGCTGCTCTTCACGCCGGGTGCGATGGTCATCGCGCAGACGGTGCTGGTGGTACCGGTCGTAGCCGCGCTCACGCGCGAGGCGATCGCCGACAGCTGGAAGCACAACGGCGAGCAACTCACCTCGCTCGGCGCGAGCCGCTGGACCGCCGGCCTGCTGCTGCTCTGGGACGAACGGCTGGCCCTGCTGACGGTGCTGCTGGCGGCCTTCGGCCGTGCGATCTCCGAGGTCGGCGCGGTGATGATCGTCGGCGGCAACATTGACGGACACACGCGCGTGATGACCACCGCCATCGCGCTCGAGACCAGCAAGGGCGACCTGCCGCTGGCGCTGGCGCTGGGCATGGTGCTGCTGGGCGTGGTGCTGCTGCTCAACGTGCTGATCGCGCTGGTGCGCTGGTGGGCCACGCACCACCCGGGCGGCCCGGCGACCGACGCGGTGCCGGTGGCGGGGGGGGCAGCGAATGGCTGAGCCGCTGATCGCCCTCGAGGCCGTCGGCCTGCGCTACGGAACGCTGGACGCGCTGCGCTCGGTCAACCTGCGCATCCAGGCCGGCGAGCGCGTGGCCTTCATCGGCGCCAACGGGTCCGGCAAGAGCACGCTGCTGCGCGTGCTGCACGGCCTGCTGCCGCCGACCAGCGGAGAGCGGCGCCAGGTCGCGGGCGTCGAGGGCCGGCCGTTGCGCATCGCGATGCTGTTCCAGCGACCCTTCCTGCTGCGTCTCACGGTGCAGGGCAACGTGAAGCTGGCCCTGTGGCTGGCCGGCGTGCGCGGCGACGCGGGCCGGGCGCGCTGCGAAGAGGCGCTGCAGCGCGTCGGACTCGTCGATCAGGCGCTGCGCCCGGCACGTGCGCTTTCGGGCGGCCAGCAGCAGCGGCTGGCACTGGCCCGCGCCTGGGCCCTGCGGCCCGACGTGCTGCTGCTCGACGAACCGACCGCGAGCCTCGACCCCAGCGCCAAGCGCGAGGTCGAGCATTTGCTCGGCGAGTTCGCCGATCAGGGCCTGGCCCTGCTGATCGCCTCGCACAACCTCGGCCAGGTCAAGCGACTGGCCGAGCGGGTGGTCTACCTGGAGCAGGGGCGCGTGCTGGCCGACGTACCGGCCGCCCAGTTCTTCGACGGGGCGGTGCTGCCGCCCGAAGCCAAGTTGTTTCTCAAGGGAGAGTTGCCATGGTGAAAGAGGGCAGGCGCGCGGTCTGGCGCATCGCGGGTGCAGGGCTGATGGGTCTGGTGCTGTCGGGGACCGGCTGGGCGCAGGACAAGAGCATCGTCATGGCCTCGACCACGTCCACCGAGCAGTCCGGACTGTTCGCGCACCTGTTGCCGGTCTTCAAGAGGGCCAGCGGCATCGACGTGAAGGTGGTCGCGCTGGGCACCGGCCAGGCGCTGGACATGGGCCGGCGCGGCGATGCGGACCTGTTGTTCGTTCATGACCAGGTGGCCGAGGAGAAGTTCGTCGCCGACGGCTACGGCCTCAAGCGCCAGGCCGTCATGTACAACGACTTCGTGCTGATCGGCCCCAGGGCGGACCCGGCGGCGGTGAAGGGCGTCGACATCGTCGCGGCGCTCGGCAAGCTGGCCAAGGGCAGCGCTGCCTTCGTGTCGCGCGGCGACAAGAGCGGTACGCATGCCGCCGAGCTGCGCTACTGGAAGGCGGCCGGCGTCGAGTCGCCCAAGGGCGCATTCGTCGGTTACCAGGAGTGCGGCTGCGGCATGGGGCCGGCGCTGAACATCGCGGCATCGAGCAACGCCTACGCGCTGGCCGATCGCGGCACCTGGCTGTCGTTCAAGAACCGCGGCGACCTGGCCATCGTGGTCGAGGGCGACCAGCGCCTGTTCAATCAGTACGGCGTGATCGTCGCCAACCCGGCCAGGCATCCGCACACCAAGACCGCCCTGGCGCAGGCCTTCGCCGACTGGGTGGTCTCGGCCGAAGGCCAGGCGACGATCGCGAGCTACCAGATCGGCAGTCAGCAGCTGTTCTTCCCGAACGCGGGCACGAAGTGAGGCGCGGCGCAGCGATTCCTCGACCTGCTGCCGGGCACGCAGAGGCAGGCGATCCTGCGGCGCCAGGGCTTCGCCGAGCCCTGGGTTCGCCGCGCCGTCACTGGGGCTCGAAGCCCAGGGAGCGGCTCTCGCCGAACACCGTGTCCGGCCCGCGCAGTGCGGCCGGCACGGCGCGGCGTCGACCCTGGCGTTTGGCCTCGTAGAGCGCCTGGTCGGCACGGTGCTGGGCCGATTCGAGCGCTTCGCCGGGCTCGATCCGCACGACGCCGAAGCTCAGGCTCAGCGGCAGAGGCAGGCTGCTGCGCTGCGCATCGAGCCGGCGCGTGATGCGCTCGGCCACCAGCAGTGCGTCGTCGACGCTCGCGCCCGGCAGCAGCAGCATGAACTCGTCGCCGCCGACTCGACCCATCACGTCGCGGGTGCGCAGCGTCTCGCGCGTGCAACGTGCCACCAGCCGCAGCGCCTCGTCGCCGACGGCATGGCCGAGCGTGTCGTTGATGCGCTTGAAGTGGTCGATGTCGAACAGCACCAGCACGGCAGAAGGCGCTCCGCTGCGGCCGACGATCGCGGTGGCCAGCTCCTCGAAGTGCCGGCGGTTCGGCACCTGCGTCAGCATGTCGATGTCGGCCAGCACGCGGAGCTGGCGCTGCGTCTCGCGCAGGTCACGCACCGTGCGCTCGTGCGTCAGCACCAGGCACAGGTAGACCGTGAACAGCACGCCGATCAGCAGCGGCAGCACGACGCCGGCGGCAAGCAGTGGACGCGCCGGCAGGTCGCCGGCGCCGGCCATGCCGACCAGCGCCACGACGCGCAGCAGCGGCACGGCGGCCATGGCGATCATCAGGAGCACCAGCAGCTTCAGGGCCGGGCTGCGCCGGCGTTCCTCGATGCGGTAGAGGAAGACGGCCGCGTACAGGTACAACAGCAGCGAGGACAGGCTGAACGCCGTCGAGCGCACCAGTTGCGGCATGTCGCCGACCCAGCAGGCCAGCCAGGCGGCGTAGCAAAGCGAGAACGCGGTCGCGTCGATGGCCGGGCTGGAGAACAATCGATCGCGTGCGAAGAAGCGCCGCACGCCGGTGACGATCAGCATCGGCCAGACCAGCACCAGAAAGATGCCCGGCACCACGGCTTCCGGCCAGACACTGCGGATCGCATGCAGCATCGCGCCGGCCGCAGCGAGCCACATCGCACCGGTCCACCACCAGTAGCCGCGGTAGACGCGCTGGCTGATGCCGAAGACGGTCATGATGGTCGCGGCCGAGCCCATGACCACCACCGACATCAGCATCAGCGTGGGCAGGTGCAGGGCGAAGGAGGTGGGGAGGTCCGGCATGGCGTCTGGAGGTCGATTCGATTCTCCGGGGCCGATCTTCGGGGGAATCCCCCCAAAGGTGGGTGAGGCCAACAGCGATTGTCGAAGAACGCCACGCGGCGCGGAACTACATCACGACGCTTCGTTACCATGCCGCGCTGGCAAACGTGCGCAATCGCACTGATGGAGAACGTGATGGCAATGGACGTGGTCGACTACGAGATCAAGGGTGCGGAGATGCAGTTCGTCGAGGTCGAGCTCGACCCCGGCGAGGCGGCGATCGGCGAGGCCGGCAGCATGATGTTCATGGACGCCGGCATCGCGATGGACACGGTGTTCGGCGACGGCTCGGCCCAGCAGGGCGGCTTCTTCGGCAAGCTGATGGGCGCCGGCAAGCGGCTGATCACCGGCGAATCGCTGTTCACCACTATCTACAGCAACAACGCGCGCAGCAAGCAGCGCGTGGCCTTCGCCGCGCCCTACCCGGGCAAGATCCTGCCGATGGACCTGCACCGCCTCGGCGGCACGCTGATCTGCCAGAAGGACGCCTTCCTGTGCGCGGCGCGCGGCGTCAGCCTGGGCATCCACTTCCAGCAGAAGCTCGGCGTCGGCTTCTTCGGCGGCGAGGGCTTCATCATGCAGAAGCTCGAGGGCGATGGTCTCGCCTTCGTGCACGCCGGCGGCAGCATCCTCAAGCGGGAACTGCAGCCCGGCGAGGTCCTGATGGTCGACACCGGCTGCCTGGTGGCCTACACACCGAACGTGAGCTTCGAGATCCAGTACGTCGGCAAGATCAAGACGGCCCTCTTCGGTGGCGAGGGCCTGTTCTTCGCCAAGCTGACCGGGCCCGGCACGGTGTGGCTGCAGAGTCTGCCGTTCTCGCGGCTGGCGAGCCGCGTGTTCGCGGCCGCGCCGCAGCGCGGCGGCTCGCGCGAGGAAGGCTCGGTGCTCGGCGGCTTCGGCGCCGGTGGACTGCTGGGCTCGGTGCTGGGCGGCGACGAGGAGTGACGGCGGCGCCGGCCGCTGCGCTCAGTCGAGCGCAGCGGTCCGGGCCTGCAGCCAGTCGCGCGCGTCGCCGGCCACCAGCGGCGACAGGCGCTCGCGCACCATGGCGTGGTAGCCGTTCAGCCAGGCGACCTCGTCCTCGCGCAGCAGGCTGCGGTCGATGCAGCGCGTGTCGATCGGGCACAGGCTCAGGGTCTCGAACTCGAGGAAATCGCCGAACTCGTCGGCCGGTGCGGCGATGTTCATCACCAGGTTCTCGATCCGCACGCCCCAGCGGCCCGGCCGGTACAGGCCGGGCTCGATGCTCGTGACCATGCCGGCCTCCATCGCCATCTCGGGCGTGGGAACGGCCTTGCTGATGGTCTGCGGACCCTCGTGGACGTTGAGGAAGTAGCCGACGCCGTGGCCGGTGCCGTGGCCGTACTCCAGCGACTCGGCCCACAGCGGTGCGCGCGCGAGCGCATCCAGCATCGGGCTGGGTGTCCCGCGCGGGAAGCGCGCGCGCGACAGCGCGATCGTGCCCTTGAGCACCAGCGTGTAGTCTCGCTTCATGGCGGCGCTCGGCGTGCCGATCGGCCAGACGCGCGTGATGTCGGTGGTCCCGCCGCGGTACTGCGCGCCGGAGTCGATCAACAACAGGCCGTCGGCCGCGACGCCCTGGCCTGCGGCGTCCTGGCGCGAGATCAGCGCGTGGTGGTCGGGCGTCGCCCGGTAGTGCGGCATCGCGCCGTTGGCATTGAAGCCGGCGATCACCGGGAAGCTGAGGCTCACGTAACCGGGCTGCCGCTCCCGCTCCGCGCTCAGGCGCTCGGCGATCGTCAACTCGGTGATCGCCTCGCGGCCGAGGGCCTGCTCGAACCAGGCGTAGAAGGCGCACATCGCCGCACCGTCACGGGCCATGGCCTCGCGGATGAAGCTCGCCTCGGCGGCGGTCTTGCGACTCTTGGCCAGCGTCGACGGGTTGATCGACTCGACGACGCGGACGCCGGGCGCCACCGCCTCGCGCACGCCGAGGGTCACGCGCCGCGGGTCGATCAGCAGCGTGGCATCGGGCGGCAGCGCACCGAGCGCCGCACGGGCCTCGTCGTAGGGTCGCGGCTGCACGCCGTCGGCGGCCAGCGTCGCGGCCAGCGCCGCGTCGATCTTGCCGTCGCCGACGAAGAGCTGCACGCCGTCCGGCGCGACGATCGCGTGCGCCAGGAACACCGGGTTGTAGCTGACGTCCGCGCCGCGCAGGTTGAAGAGCCAGGCCAGGTCGTCGAGCGTGGACACGAGGTGGTGGCTGGCGCCGTGCTGCGCCATCGCGGCCCGCACCAGCGCCAGCTTGTCGGCCCGCGATATCGGCGCCTCGGGCGCGCGGTGCTCGTAGACCGCGGCCGTCGGCAGGCCTGGCCGCTCGGGCCAGGCGCCGGCCAGCGGGTCGGTGTCGGTGCGCAGCGCAATGCCCGCAGCCGCCAGCGCGGCACGCAGCGACTGCGCCGCCGCCAGGCCCAGCACCGCGCCGTCGACCGCGAGCGTCTGGCCGGCCTCCAGATGCGCCGCCAGCCAGTCGACATGCGCCGCCGAGCTGCCGGTCGCGATCTTCACGAGCTCGACACCGCTGCCGGCGAGCTCGGCCTCGGCCTGGACCCAGTAACGGCTGTCGGCGAACAGGGCCGCGCGATCGGCCAGCACGACCAGCGTGCCCATCGATCCGCTGAAGCCCGAGAACCACTCGCGGCCCTGCCAGTGGCCGGGCAGGTACTCCGACAGGTGCGGATCGCTGGACGGCAGCAGCACGGCATCGAAGCCCTGCGCGGCCATGCGGATGCGCAACTGTTCGAGCCGCAGGCGGGCGGGGTGGGTGCGGGTGTCCATCGCGGCTTCCTTGGTCGGGAGGGCGCGGCGCTGCCCGGTCGGCGGCGCCGCGTGAGGTCCCGATTCTAGGAAGCCGGCGCCGCTGTGCTCAACCCGCGGTCTTGGCCGGCGGCGCCTCCGGGTCGGCGACCACCCGGGCCTGGCGCTCGAAGCTGAAGTAGGCCCAGGCCCAGTCGCCCAGCACCACCAGCCGGTTGCGGAAGCCGATCAGGAAATAGATGTGCACGAACAGCCAGAACAGCCAGGCGAAGGCACCGCTGAAGCGCACCGTGCCGAGCACCGGCACGTCGACCGAGGCGATGGCGGCACGCCGGCCGATGGTCGCGAGCGCGCCGTAGTCGAGGTAGCGGAACGGCAGCGTCGGCTCGCCGCGCAGGCGCCTCAGCAGGTTGTGCGCCGCGTGCCGGCCCATCTGCTTGGCCGCCGGGCTCACGCCGGGCACCGGCGTCGGCTCGCCCTGCTTCGGATGGCTCTTCGCGGCGGCCAGGTCGCCG
>Ga0268299_1003629_pt1 | contig 13708 bp, 12 predicted proteins | sample NOBtaG_FD_193484 | JGI IMG/M metagenome (GOLD analysis project Ga0268299, IMG submission 193484) | Activated sludge microbial communities from bioreactor in Nijmegen, Gelderland, Netherland - NOB reactor | ecosystem: Engineered > Bioreactor > Aerobic > Activated sludge | place: Netherlands...
CTGGGTCACGTTGCCGATCGCCGCGCCGTACACCGGAGGCGATGACTCGCGCCGCGTGATCCTGATCGTCGAGGACGACCCCTCGATGCGCGACGTACTGGTGGCACACTTCGAGGCGCTGGCGCGGCCCATCGGGGTGCAGAGCGCCGAAGCGGCGCTCGAGGTGCTGAGCCGCGAGCCCGTCGGCGCGATCGTGCTCGACCCGGGGCTTCCCGGCATGTCGGGACTCGAGTTCGCGCGCACCATCCGGCAGGACCCCAAGACCCGCACCCTGCCGGTGTTCCTGTTCTCGGCGCGCGAGCATCCCACCGATGAGCTGCGCGCGGCCGGCATCCGGGCCTCGGACGCGTTCGTGAAGACGCGCGACTCGGAGGCGCTGCTATTCGACCGCGTCCGCCTCGAGCTGCAGAAGCGGCGCTAGCGCTTCGACGAACCGCCGCGCGTCGGCCGCGCGGGTCGTGCGCTCCAAGTCCGGCTCCGCCGACCAGCGGTGCACACGCGCCTCGAACTCGCCCGCCAACGAACTCGCGGCGCCGAAGCCGTAGCTCCCGGCGGTGCCGCGGAAGCGGTGCAGTTCCTTCGCCAGGTCGGTGAGCACGTCCGCCGACACGGGATCCACGTCCAGCGCGGCCGCCAATGCGCGGAACCGTTCGACGGTCGCCGGGGCCGTGGCGGCGAAGCGCAGGCGGAGTTGTGCCAGCGCGGCCTGCATGCGTGCAGTGGGGTCCATCGCAGGGTCCATCACGGGGTTCGTGGACGGGTTCGTGGCCGGGATCGCGGCCGGGTTAGTGCGGGACCGTCGTGGGCGCGGTCTGGGGCGCGCGCCTACGTTGCCAGAGTCTCGACCGGCAGGCCAGATTGCCGTCGATGCGCATCCTCTGTGCCGATGACGAGTCCGACATCCGGACGATACTCGAACTCGCGCTCGGCCTCGACCCCGAGATCACGGCCGAGTTCTTCGACAGCGGGCCGGCGCTGATCGCGCGGGCACGGGCCGGCGGCGTCGACGCGATCCTGCTGGATGCGATGATGCCCGAAGTCGACGGGTACGAGACCTGTCGGCGGCTGAAGGCGGATCCGGCGACGGCCGCGATCCCTGTGGTGTTCCTGACGGCGCGGGTCCAGCGTGGCGAGCGGGATGATGCGCTCGAGCTCGGCGCCGTGGCCTGCCTCAGCAAGCCCTTCGATCCGATGACCATCGCGGCGGAACTCCGCGCGGCGCTCTCGGGTTGAGCGCGCCGCGCGGGGGTCCGCGCCGCGTGTCAGTTCGCGAGCGACCAGTCCGCGGAGAGGTGCAACTTGCCCCAGGCGATGGTCAGCACGCCGGCCGGCGGGCCGGAGGCCGGCGGCACGAAGGTGATCTGCAGTGACTCCATCGGGGCCGCGAGCGTGGTGGCCTTGAGCGGCACGCGCACCAGGTCCTTGGAGGCGTCGTACTCGGTGCCCCACTGCCCGGTGTTCTTGTTGATGATCAGGTGATACGCGCCCGCCTCGCGGATGGTGTAGATCGAGTACGCACCCTTCGGCACCTTCGCGCCGCCGATCATGAGATCGACGTCGGTGGTGAGCGTCGTGGACGAGTTCGCCCCCGTCCGCCACACCGTGCCGTCCTTGGCGAGTTCGCTGGGCACGTCGCGGCCGCGGGCGTGCGGCACGCCGTAGTCGATCTTGACCGTGAGCGCCGCGGGGGCGGGCTGGCCCTGGACCCGCGGCGGATTGAGCGTCAGCGTCGCGGTCGCACGCGTGCTCGGCGCGGCCGTGAGGCGTTGCTGCGCCACGAGCGGAGACGCGAGCAGCACAGTGGCGGCGAGGATCGGGAGGAAGCGCATCGGGTGGGTCAGGTTGGGGTGGTCGGGCGCGGCGCCCGCGGCGGGCACCAGCCTCGGACAATGTAGCTCAGGGCACGCGCGCATACACGATGTCCTCTTCCCATACGTCGCCGAAGCGGAAGGGGTTCCGTCCACGCGCGACGAAGCCGGATTTCTCGTAGAAGCGGCGCGCCCGCTGGTTGTGCTCCCAGACCTGCAACCACACCTCGTCATGGTCGGCCGCTCGTGCGGCGGCGAGGGCGCCATCCATGAGTCGTGCGGCGAGGCCACGGCCGTACCAGGTCGCACGCGTGTAGAACCGCACGACCTCCATCGGCGCGTGGCCCGTGACCCCCTCCGCCCGCGAATCGGCGCGCAGCATCGCGAAGCCGGCCCAGGCACCGCCCGGTTCGATCGCCGCCAGCACCCGCTGCTGCGGGTCGAGTAACTCGCGACGCTGGATGGGCTCGCCGAACGCACGCGAGAGATGGATCTCGACGTTCTCGGGATCATCCCCGGTGTCGTAGGCCTCGCGGAAGGACTCGCGGGCCGCGTGGGCGTAGTCTGCAGCCTCCGCCGCGGTCGCGAAGCGGAGTTCGACGTGATGCAGGTCGATCATGCGGTGAAGGATGTGACGCTTGGTGGACTGCACAATGTCCCACAGAGGCTATTCGGAATGTCCGGACAGAACCATAACACCAGCCCTTGATCAACGTAGTATATGAACAGGAGGCGCTGATTTTGCCTCTTGTTCGGCAAATTATTGTACTTTGCCAGCCATTTGCTTGACAAAGTTCATTTACGTCCAGATACTTCCTATCATGGCTGACCAACCCCCGATCCTCCACCCGATGCGCGTCGTGGCTCAGCGCACCGGACTCACGCCCGACCTGCTGCGTGCCTGGGAGAAGCGCTACCGGGCAGTGACCCCCGTCCGTTCCGCCGGCGGGCAGCGCCACTACACGGACGCCGACGTCGAACGCCTGCAGCTCCTCGTGCGCGCGACCAAGGGCGGCCGCCAGATCAGTCAGGTGGCGTCGCGCCCCAACGCCGAGCTGCTCTCGCTCATCGAGGCCGACGAGCGCGCGGCTGCGGTCAATCGACCCGTCAGCAGCGACGGTCCCGCGATCGAGGGTTTCCTCTCCTCGGCCCTCATGGCCGTCGAGCGCTTCGATGCGCACGCCCTCGAGCAGACGCTGCGCTCCGCCGTCATCCGGCTCTCGGCGGACGAAGTGCTCGATGAGGTCATCAGCCCGCTGCTCTTCACCATCGGCTCGCTGTGGCACCAGGGACAGCTGCAGCCGGCGAACGAGCATCTCGCCAGCACCACCATCCGGCGCGTGCTCACCTGGATGTCGGAGGTGGCGGCGCCGCAGCCCGGTGCGCCCGTGCTCATCGTCGGCACTCCCGCCCACCAGGTGCATGAGCTGGGCGCGATGCTCGCCGCGACGTCTGCCACCGGCAACGGATGGCGCGTGATCTATCTCGGCGCCGACCTCCCGGCGGAGGAACTGGCGCGCGCGGTGGAGCACGTGAAGGCGGACGCGATCGCGCTGTCGATCGTGTACCCGACCGAGGATCCGCGCATCATCGACGAGCTCCGTCGCCTGCGCCTGCTGCTACCGCCGCGGGTGGGGGTGGTGGTCGGCGGCAGCGGCGCGCCGTCGTACGCGGACGCGCTGCGCGAGGTCGGCGCGGACCTGCTGCCGTCGCTCAGCGCCCTGCGCGGCTGGCTGCGGCGCCGGGCGCTGGCCCTCCCATCGAACCGGTCAGCGCGCTGAGCCGTCGAGCTCGGCGATCGTCCGCGTGCTGGCCGGCCGCGCCTTCTGCAGGCGGGCCGCCACCTGCTCGGCCTGCGTGAACACACGCAGGATGTTCTCGCCGGCGAGTTTCCGCAGGTCCGCCTCGCTCCAGCCGCGACGCGACAGTTCCGCGAGCAATGCCGGGTAGGTGGACACATCCTCGAGGCCCAGCACCACATCCTCGATCCCGTCGAAGTCGCCGCCCAACCCCACGTGTGCCACCCCGGCGACCTTGCGGATGTGGTCGATGTGGTCCGCGACCTGTGCGAGCGTCGCCCGCGGCGCGGGGCCGGCCGGCCGCTGGGCGGCCGGTGTCCGGTTCCAGGTGGCGACCTCGTTGGAACTGAACCCCGGCACGAACGTCACCATCACGATGCCGCCGTTGGCCTTGAGTCGCGTGAGGATGGAGTCCGGCACGTTGCGCACGTGCTCGGTGACGGCGCGGGCGTTGGAGTGCGAGAAGATCACCGGCGCCTCCGTCACGTCGAGCGCGTCACTCATCGTGCCCGGCGAGACGTGCGAGAGATCGACGAGCATGCCGAGCCGATTCATCTCGCGCACCACCTCGCGCCCGAAGTTGCTCAGGCCGCCGTGCCGCGCGACGTCGCTCGCGGCGTCGGCCCAGTCGAGCGTCTGGTTGTGCGTGAGTGTCATGTACCGCGCGCCCAGCTCGTAGTACGCGCGCAGGGCACCGAGCGAGTTCTCGATCGCGTGTCCGCCCTCGAGTCCGAGCACGGATCCGATCCTGCCGCGCGCGAACGCGGCCGTGAATCCCGCCGCGGTGCCGATCGGCTCGAAGCGGTCCGGATACTTGGCCATCACGCGGCGCATGATGTCGATCTGCTCCAGCTGGACCTTCGCAAAGCCCAACCGCCGGGTCGCGCTGTCGCCGGGGATGTACACGGACCAGAACTGCCCGCCGAGCATGCCGGCCGAGAGCCGCGCGAGGTCGGTGTGGCCCGTGGTGCGACCGCGCAGGTCGTACGCCTCCACATCGTGGGGCGCGGTCTTGGACTCGCGGATCGCCCAGGGCAGGTCGTTGTGCCCGTCGATGAGCGGCACGGCGCGCAGGACGCGCTTGGCCTTCTCCAGGTCGGCGGCCGACGGCGCCTGCGCGGCCGTCACGTCGGCAGTCGTCAGGATGGCAACGCCGAGCAGGATCGGGCGGAGGCGGGCAACGATGCGAGTGGTCATCGGGATCGGAGGCTCGTGGAAGGGTCTCCACGGAACCTGCCCTCCCCACCCCGCCGAGGGAAGGGCGCGTCGGCGCGCCCTTCTCCTCGTGTCGGAAGGAGTCCGCGCGCCACCTGTTGCGCGCGCGGCGACCACACTCACTTCGCCGTCTTCACACCGCAGGTGTTGATCCCGAGCACGGTATACAGCGGGCACCAGCCGATGAGTCCGGTCACGATGGGCACGATGCCGATATAGCCGAGGGGGGACTTGGGGCCGACGAACGCGAGGGAGAGGACCGCGAGCCCGAGTGCGACGCGGACGATGCGGTCGACGCTTCCTTCATTGGTCTTGAACATGGATCGCTCCGAAAATGGGGGTGGAGGACATCGCCTTCGAGCGAGCGTATCCACTGATGCTGGAACGAGTTCCCGTGTGCGGGAACGGTGGACAGTCGCGCGGGGAATCCCTCACGCCGCGGTCGGTGACTTACATTTTCCAGACCGTTGACCGGCGTCCGACGCCGCGTGCCCGACCACCCTCCAGCTCCCACTCCGATGTTCCGGACCGTGCTTCCACTCGCGTTCGCGCTGGCGCTGCCTGTGGCGCTGTCAGCGCAGCAGGCTCCCGCTGCGACGTCTCCCGCGTCGGCCGCGCCGTCGCGGATCGCGCGCATCATCGTGTCGCCCGTGCAGAAGGTCGTGGTTGCGGGCGATTCGCTGCGCCTGACGGCCGAGGCGCGCGACGCGAACAACAACGTCATCCCGGACGTGCAGTTCCGCTTCAGCGCCACGGGCGCGCGCTTCGAGGGCAATATCAGCCAGACCGGCCTCGTGACGGCGGGCTCCACGGGCACGTTGCCCGGCGCGGTCGTCGGCATCATCCCGGGCGAGGCGCCGAAGTCGGAGCGCTTCGAGGTGAAGATGATCGCCGGACCTGCGGCGCGGATCGCGATCACGCCGGCGCCGGCACGGCTGGTGCCGGGCCAGCGGATCCGCCTCAGCGGCGAGGTCTACTCCAAGATCGATGACCGTCGCAGCGACAAGGTGACGTGGAAGAGTTCCAACCCCGCGATCGTGCGCGTGAGCGACGTGGGCCTGGTGACGGCGGTCGCGGCGGGTCGCGCCACCATCACGGCGAGTGTGGGAAGCGTGTCGCAGGCGCTGCCGGTGCAGGTGCTCGCGACGCCCGTCGCGTCGCTCACGCTGTCGCCGGCGACGACCGATGCCCGCCAGGGCGATGTGGTTCGCTTCACGGCCGTGGCCAAGGACGCCGCGGGCCGGACCATCGACGGCCTCACGCCGGTCTGGAGCTTCAACCCCGGGCAGGGCGTGATCGAGAGCGACGGCGCGTTCGTCGGCTACGAGGCCGGGGAGTACACCGTGACCGCGTCGCTGGGCAACCGGACGGCGGAGGCGGTGGTGACCTTGAGTGCGCGCGATGTGCGCCGCCCCCTGACCGTGGTGGGCCGCCTGCCCCGCACCCGCTTCACCACCGAGGAGGTCTGGATCCATCCCAACGGCAAAGTCGCGTACCTGGGCTCGGGCAGCGGCGGCGACGTGCTGTACACCATCGACATCTCGAATCCGGCCGCGCCCGTGGTCACCGACTCCATCGTCGCCAACACCCGTCGCGTGAACGACGTGATGACGACGCCGGACGGGAAGTTCCTCGTGTTCACGCGCGAGGGGGCGTCGGACCGCAAGAACGGCGTGGTGTTCGCCTCGCTGGAGGACCCGCTGCATCCCAAGCCCGTCTCGGAGTTCACGCAGGGGGTCTCGGCCGGCGTGCACTCGTCGTTCATCTACAAGGATCCCAAGCACGGCCAGCACGTGTTCCTCACGAACGACGGCACCGGGGCGCTGCACGTCCTCAACATCGACGACCCGCGCAACCCGCGCGAGGTCGCGCAGTGGAAGACGGAGAACCGGCCGGACGTGGGCCGCACGCTGCACGACATCGACGTGCAGGACGGCCTGCTCTACGGGTCGTGGTGGAACGACGGGCTCGTGATCCTCGACGTCGGCAATGGCATCCGCGGCGGCACGCCGTCCAAGCCGGTGATGGTGTCGCAGTTCAAGTACGATCTCAACGCGCTCTATCGGAACGTCGAGGCCGACGGCGGGTCGGGCTTCATCCGCGGCACACACACGGCGTGGCGCCACAAGAACTACGTGTTCATCGCCGACGAGGTGTTCCCGGCGAGCGGCGTGAAGGGGGCGCCGCAGGCGGCGGCCGGCCGCGCCTACGGGCGCCTGCAGGTGGTGGACATCTCCGATGTCACCAAGCCGCGGTCGGTGGCGTTCTACGAGCCGGAGTTCGGCGGCGTGCACAATGTCTGGGTCGCCGGCGACTCGCTGTACATCGGGGCGTACAACGGCGGCTTCCGGGTGTTCGACGTCTCGGGTGAGCTGCGCGGCGACCTCCGCGCACAGGGCCGCGAGATCGGCCATCTCAACACCGCCGATGCGAACGGCTTCGTGAAGAGCCAGGCGATGACCTGGGGTGTGGTGGTTCGCGACGGTCTCGCGTTCGTGAACGACATGTACAACGGCCTCTGGATCGTGCGCATCGAGCCCAAGAGCACGGTCGTCCCGTGACGGGACGCGGGGTGACGGGGCGCGGGGTGACGGCGTGGGCGCGCGGCTGGATTGGGCGCGCGCTCCTGCTGGCCACCGGGGCGGTCGCGGCCTCCGCGACCGCCACGGCGCAATCGCGCGAGTACCGCGCCTTCGTCGTGTCCGAGTCGGTCGACGAGGTCGCGTTGATCGCGTTCGGTCCCGCCGGCGCCCGCGTCGAGCGCAAGGCGACCGTGGGGCTCTCGATCATCGACCCGGACGGGCCGCACGGCGTCGCCGTGGCGCCCGACAAGCAGCATTACTTCGTGAGCACCGCCCACGGGCTGCCGGGCGGGTCGCTCTGGAAGTTCGACGCCCGCAGCGACGAACCGCGGGCCCGCGCCGTGCTCGGCAACTTCCCTGCGACGGTGCAGGTGAGCCCCGACGGCTGGTACGCGTGGGTGGTGAACTTCAACCTGCACGGCGAGATGGTGGCGTCGAGCGTCTCCGTGGTGGAGACCGGGGAGATGCTCGAGGTCGCGCGCATCACGACCTGCACCATGCCCCATGGCTCGCGCCTCAACCCGGCCGGCACCAAGCACTACTCGGCCTGCATGATGGATGAGGAGCTGGTCGAGATCGACACGCGGCGGTTCGAGGTGTCGCGGCACTTCTTCCTCACTGCCGGCAAGGAGATGGGGATGGACGGCGCGCCGCCGGTGCGCGGCGCGGCGGCCCACGCCGGGCACGACATGGGCGGGCACGGCATGGAACCGCCCAAGCCCGGTGATGTGGGATGCTCACCCACCTGGGCCCAACCCAGTGCCGACGGCACGCGCGTCTGGGTGGCCTGCAACAAATCGAGCGAGCTGGTGGAGATCGATGTCGCCACCTGGTCGCTCGTACGGCGCCTCCCGGCGGGCGACGGCGTCTACAATCTCGCCGTCACGCGCGACGGGACCAAGCTCGTGGCCACCAACAAGCGCGGACAGTCCGTTTCGGTGTTCGACACCCGGAGCGGCAAGGAACTGGCGCGGATCCCGACGACGCGGCGCGTGGTGCATGGCGTCGCCGTGACGGACGACGACCGCTACGCCTTCGTGAGCAACGAAGGCGTGGGCAGCGAGAAGAGCACCGTCGACATCATCGACCTCGCGGCGCTCAGGGTGGTGGCCACGGTCGAGGTGGGACAGCAGGCCGGGGGCATCGAGATCTGGAAGTGAGTGCGGCGCGGTGGGCGCGCCCGCGCTCACCCCGTCCCGCCGATCGCCCGCCCGGTGCGCCGTCCGCGCTCGCCATCGACCAAGGCCACGCCGCCGTTCACGATCGTGGCCTTGAATCCCTCGGCGTACTGGAACGGGTTCGCGAAGTCCGCGCGATCGATGACGCGGTCCGCGTCGAACACGGCGACGTCGGCGAGCAGTCCCTCGGCGATGCGGCCGCGATCGCGGATGCCCACGCGTGACGCCGGGAGCGCGCTGAGCTTGCGCACCGCCTGTTCCAGCGTGAGGGCCCTGCGCTCGCGCACGTAGCGGCCGAGCACCCGGGCGAAGCTCCCGGCCCCACGCGGATGGGGCACTCCGCGCCGCGCCGGTCCGCTCACCGCGAGTGAACCGCCATCACTCGCCATCATGCCCCACTCGTGCTGCAGGATGCGCTCGAGGTTCTCCTCGCTCATCGCGAAGCCGATCATGCCCACCGAGCCGTTGTTGCGGCGCAGCATGGCGACGGCGAGTTCGTAGGGGTCCTGGCCGAGCGATTGCGCGTAGGCCGCCACGCGCTGCCCTTCGGCGGGCTTGTCCTCACGCGCGGAGACACTGGTGATCTGCACGTTCTGCCAGCCGCCGATGAGCTCGGCGCGGCCCTGCGCCTCGGTGCGGATGCGCCCGGCGATGGCGGGGTCGTCGAGCCGGGCGAAGAAGCGGTCGATGCCGCCGTCGCGGGTCCACACCGGGAACAGGTTGGTGAGGCCCGTCTGGTACGCGAGGTAGGGGTAGCGGTCGAACGCCACGTCGACCCCGGCGGCCCGCGCCTCCGCCACGCGCGCGAAGACCGCGTCGAGCTTGCCCCAGTTGCGCGGTCCCTGCGTCTTGAGATGGGAGATCTGCAGCCCGCAGCCCGCACCGCGCGCGATGGCGATGGACTCGTCCACGGCCTCGAGGAGCTGGTCGTCCTCGTTGCGCATGTGCGTGTGGTAGTTCAACCGGCGTGCCGCGAGCGGGCGGCAGAGCGCGATGAGTTCCTCGCGCGAGGCGAAGGCACCGGGTGTGTACTCGAGGCCGGTGGACGCACCGAGCGCGCCCTCCGCGAGCGCCTGCTCCACCAGCGCGACCATTCGCGCCAGCTCGGCCGCGCTGGCCGGGCGATCGTCCTGCCCCACGACCACGCCGCGCACCGTGCCGAGTCCCACGCAGGTGCCGACGTTCGCACCGGGCGGGAGCGCGTTGATGCGCTCGAGCACCGCGCGCACCGCGTCGGTCCCGTCGCCTTCGTCGTTGCCCGACGGCGCACGCGAGCTGCCATCGGCGCCCACGACGATGGTGGTGACCCCCTGCCGCACGATCGACTCCATCATCGGGTCGTCGAACAGCGTGCCGTCCCCGTGCGAGTGGATGTCGACGAATCCCGGAGCGACGATCAGCCCTCGGCAATCGATCTCGCGTGTGCCGCGCTCGCGGATGCGTGGCGCGACACGCACGATGCGGTCCCCATCCACGGCGACATCCGCCGCGAAGCGCGGCCGCCCGCTGCCGTCGATCACGGTCCCACCGCGCAGCACCAGGCCGTGATCGCGTCGGCCGAGCCCGATGAGCGCGGGTGCCCCCGTGAGCGCGAGCGCGCCGATGGCGGAATGCGTGAGGAAGGAGCGGCGCTTCATGGGGAGGTGGCAGGTGTGAGGTGGACGGTGTGAGGAGAAACTGCCCCTCCCACCCGTCGGAGCGCAACGCGATGCGAATGCAGAAGGGCGCACCGATCCAGGATCAGCGCGCCCTTCCACCCTCTACCATCCCCCATCCACCATCGCTCAATACCGATAATGCTCCGGCTTGTACGGCCCGTCCATCGGCACGCCGATGTACGCCGCCTGCTTCTCGGTGAGCTTGGTGAGCTTCACGCCGAGCTTGTCGAGGTGCAGCCGCGCGACCTTCTCGTCGAGCTTCTTGGGCAGCACGTACACCTTCTTCTCGTACTTGCTGTTGTTGGTGTGGAGCTCGATCTGCGCCATCACTTGGTTGGTGAACGACGCCGACATCACGAACGACGGGTGGCCGGTGGCGCAACCGAGGTTGAGCAGGCGGCCTTCGGCGAGGATGAGCACCGAGTGCCCGTCGGGGAAGATCCACTCGTCGAACTGCGGCTTGATGTTGTTGCGCTTGATGCCCTGGTAGTTCTTGAGTCCGGCCATGTCGATCTCGTTGTCGAAGTGGCCGATGTTCCCGACGATCGCCTTGTCCTTCATCTTCGCCATGTGCTCCACGGAGATGATGTCGGCGTTGCCCGTGGCGGTGATGAAGATGTCGGCGGTGCGCACGACCTCGTCGAGCGTCGTGACCTGGAAGCCCTCCATCGCGGCCTGCAGCGCGCAGATGGGGTCGATCTCGGTGATCACCACGCGGGCACCCTGCGCGCGCAGCGACTGCGCCGAGCCCTTGCCCACGTCGCCGTAGCCCAGCACGACGGCGACCTTGCCGGCGAGCATCACGTCGGAGGCGCGGAGGATGCCGTCGGTGAGCGAGTGCCGGCAGCCGTAGAGGTTGTCGAACTTCGACTTGGTGACCGAGTCGTTGACGTTGATCGCCGGGAAGAGGAGCTTGCCGGCCTGCATCATCTCGTAGAGGCGGTGCACGCCCGTGGTCGTCTCCTCGGAGACGCCGCGGATGGCCTTGCCCACCTTGGTCCACCGCTGCGGATCCTGCTTGATGGTCGTGCGCAGCAGGTCGAGGATGACCCCCCACTCCTCGGGATCGTTCTTGGGGTCGAACGCCGGCACCTTGCCGGCCGCCTCGAACTCGGTGCCCTTGTGGATGAGCAGGGTCGCGTCGCCGCCGTCATCGAGGATGAGGTTCGGGCCGGCGCCGTCGGGCCACATGAGCGCCTGCTCGGTGCACCACCAGTACTCCTCGAGCGTCTCGCCCTTCCAGGCGAACACCGGGATGCCGCGCGGCTGCGCCGCGGAGCCGTCCTTGCCCACCGCGATCGCGGCGGCGGCATGGTCCTGCGTGGAGAAGATGTTGCACGAGACCCAGCGCACGTCCGCGCCGAGTTCGGCCAGCGTCTCGATGAGCACGGCGGTCTGGATGGTCATGTGCAGCGAGCCCATGATGCGGGCGCCGGCCAGCGGCTTCTTGCCCTTGTACTCGGCGCGGAGCGCCATCAGCCCCGGCATCTCGTACTCGGCCAGGCGGATCTCCTGGCGGCCCCATTCGGCGAGCGAGATGTCCTTGACCTTGAAGCCCGGGCGGCCATTGGCCGCAGAGGCGTCGAACGGGTGCAGCGTGGGTGCGGTGGCGGTCATGATCGGAAGAGAGAGATGTGAGGTGGGACGTGTGAGGAAACGACGGAGCGGTGCGGCTGGTTCGGCGTGCGGGCTGGGCGCGCAGGATCGCGCGCCGGGGACCTCACACCTCCCACCTCACACCTGCAGTACGGCCGCGAACAACATCGGCCCCTTCACCTGCGTCGCGGCAGGCAGGGCGTGGTAGCGCAGGGCACGGAAACCGGCCGCGTCGCTCCACTGCTGGAGTTGGTCCGACGAGATACCCAGCCAGACATGGCCCATCGTCTGCTGGTACTCGTCGTGGTCGTGCGGGAGCATGTCGAGCAACAACAGGCGACCGGCGCCGGGGCGCAGCACGCGACGGATCTCCGTCAACGCCTCCACGGGCTCGGCCACGAAGTGCAACACCAGCGAGAGCACCGCGAGATCGAGTGCAGCATCCGCGATCGGCAGCGCCTCCAGGGACCCCTCGCGCAACTCGACGTTCGCCTGCGAGGCGAGACGCGCGCGTGCCGCCTTCAACATCGGCGCCGACTCATCGACGGCGATGACCTGCCGCACGAACGGGGCGACGGTCTCGGTCAACTGCCCCGTGCCGCAGCCCAGGTCCCCGACGACCGCCGCGGGGTCCAGCAGGCCCGCCAGCGTGAACAGCTCCGTGCGCGGTCCGAACAGCTCGGCTCGCATCCGGTCCCATTGGGCCGCCGCGTTCGCGAAGAACGCCTGCGACCGCGTGTGCCGTTCCGCCAGCACCCCCTTCACCCGCTCCGCGTCGCGGCGCGCCGCGGCGCTCGACGCGGCCTCGTCGCGCACGGCCGCCCAGAGCTTCCGCGCGCCCGCGTCGAGCGTGCGCACTTCGAGGCGATAGCGGTTGGAGGTGCCGTCCTCGCGTGAGTCCACCCAGTCACTGTCCGCGAGCACCTTGAGGTGCCGGCTCACAGTGGACTGCGGGGACTGCAGCACCGCCCGCAACTCGGTCACCGTCAGCTCGTGGCGCTCGAGCAGCAGGAGGAGCCGGGTGCGGATCGGATCGGCCAGGGCCGACAGGCGGTCGTGGAGGGGTGTCGCTTTCATCCGTATATCCGGATGAAAGGTTGCAAGTGCGCCGCCCCCCGTCAAGGGGGCGGCGCGCTCGTGGGACTGCCGGAGCCGGGTGGCCTAGTGCCGGGCGTACACCGGCTGCACCGGCCGGGCGCTCTCGCCGAGCACCTCCACCAGCCGCTGCATCTGCCGCAGCGAGACCTGCAGCGGGCGCGCCCGCACGGTCCAGCGCACGCCCTCGGAGCACGGCGGCGTGGTCAACGAGCCGTGGTAGGTGTACACGTCCTCGAGCTCGTCGTGATGGTCATCGAGCAACATGCCGATGTCCACCGGTGCGGCGAACTTCACGCTGTCGCCCTCATGCCGCGGGATCCGGCTGAGCATGCCTTCGAACAGCGCGTTGTCCTTGGGACCGATGGCGATGAACACGCCGAGCACGGCCAGCTCGCCCTTCGCGTTCTTGTGCACGAGGTGCAACTCGCCCGGGTAGGCCTTGCCGCGGATGGTGTGCTCGCTCGGGTGATGGAAGTGGAACTGGATGGCCTGGAACTTCGCGCCCTCGGCCAGCAACTCACTCGGCTTCTCGAGCGCCGCCTGCACTGTGTGCCCGTTGTGGAAGAGGACGAACGGTGACGACGTGAAGCGCTCCTCGATGCGCGCCTTGTGCGACGCGACCGGACCGCCGAGGTCGATCGGCGACTGTTCGTGCCCGGTGCTGCAGATCGCCCAGGCCGGGTCGAGGCGTCCCCAGTCCTTGGGGCCTCCCTTGCCTTCGTACGTCCAGTGCGGCGCGTGCGAGGCAGGCGCGTGCGCGACGGGCTTGTGGTC